>Ga0302321_100002006_pt1 | contig 17384 bp, 14 predicted proteins | sample Fen_T0_1_FD_202505 | JGI IMG/M metagenome (GOLD analysis project Ga0302321, IMG submission 202505) | Peat permafrost microbial communities from Stordalen Mire near Abisko, Sweden - Fen_T0_1 | ecosystem: Environmental > Terrestrial > Soil > Wetlands > Permafrost | place: Sweden: Abisko...
GATTGCCTGCGCGATGGCGGCAGCGACGTCCGGGTCGGCCCTCACGGCGACGCTGCCGGACGCCTCGTCCATGGAGGCGAGGGCCGACGCGACGACCGGCGTCCCGCACGCCATCGCTTCGACGATCGGCATCCCGAACCCCTCGAACCGCGAGGGGTAGACGGCGACCGCCGCGCCGCGGTAGAGGCGCGCGAGCTCCTCGTCGGAGACGAACCCGAGCCGGCGCACGCGCGGATCGTCGAGTGCTGGCTGCTCACCCCAGCCTTCGCCTCCGGCGACGGCGAGCAGGATGTCTCCCCCGAGCAGCCGGTGCGCGTCGGCGAGCGCCTGCAGGTTCTTCCGCGGCTCGAGCGTGGCGACGGTGAGGATGTAGGGCGCCCCGAGGTCGGCGGCCGGCCCGGCGGCCGTGAAGACGGTTTTCACCCCGGGCGGCGCGATGCGGATCCGCGCGGGGTCGACGCCGAGCAACTCGGTCACGTCGGCGCCCGTGAACGCCGAGTTGACGAAGATGACGTTGCAGGTGCGCGCGGCGTTCGCGTACTTGCGGCCGTGCATCGCCTGCGTCCGCTTCGTCGTCCACGCGGGAAAGCGAACGGGAACGAGGTCGTGGATCGTCGTCGCGCGAACCCCGGCCCGCTGTGGGGGATACATCCAGTCCGTGAAGTGAAGGACGTCGAAGCGGCCGAGCAGCCGCTCTGCCGCAGGATGGCCGGCCATGCTCCAGGCGGTGCGGATCGCGTGCGAGGCCGGCAGCGGCCAGGTTCGCACCTCCACGTCGAGTCCCGCAAGGGCCTCGCGGATCCGGCCCGGGCCGCGGAGGCTCGTCGGCGCGAACGCGACGATCTCGTGCGCTCCGGCGCCGGCCTCGATCATCCCGCCGAGGGTGCCTCGGATGTAGTTCCCGACCCCGGTGGCCGGGTGGGAGAGAGGGCTGACGTCGAAGGCGACCCTCACGGCCGGTAGGCGAAGGCGTTGAAGTGCACCCCGAGCACGCGATCGTCGGTGCTGCCTGGGATGACCCGGCTCGGCACCGTGGGCGGCGAGACGCGGAAGCGAACGGAGCACGTGCCGTTGCGCGGGCTGAGTGGGACACGGAGCGTCGCCGCCTTGTTCGGCACGACGCGGATGCTCGGGCCTCCCACGGCGGTAACGGTGCTCCCGTCCGGCAGCAGCTGGGCATCGCCCGAGAGCGACACCGTCAGGGTGCCGCCGCGGCAGTGCTCGCGCGACCAGCTCACGAAGGGCCCGGACCAGGTGTCGTTCGGATAGAGGCCCGTGACCTTCGTCTTCGCGAGGATCAGGGGCCCGTCGACCTTCCAGACCGTCATTCCGAGCAGCGGGTCGCGGACGACCGGGATCGCGTCCGGCTCGACCGAGCCGTCGGTGAGGAGGTAGCCGGGGCGTACGGCACTGCCGTCGGCGAGCCTGACGGTGCCCGTCCTCCTGTCGATCGCGACCGGCAGCTCGCCGATCCCACCGGGAGTCGGTGCGACCGTGTAGTAGACCTGGCCCACGCTTCGGTTGAAGAACTCGTTCTGGTTGACGGTGAACCGGTCGCTGAGCCCCGTCCAGAGAACGGCCACGTCGGAGCCGGCGGGGACGGCGTTGTCGATCCAGTCCCGTCGCACGCCGCGAATGCCCTGGAAGAGCGCACCGGCGCCCGCCTGCTTGACGCCGTAGGGATAGGGCCCGTACCAGATCGGCCGCGAGGCGACGAGCCAGTACGCGAGGACGATGAGAGGCAGGGCGAGCGCAAGTCGGCGCGGCAGGAAGAGAAAGGCGACGGCGAAGGCGACGGCGCCGATGAATGCGAGCCACTCGAGCCACGAGATCCGCCAGTGGAGCTGGATCGCCCACCACGGCAGTAGCATCAGGGTGTCGGACACGGCCGACGTCGTGACGAAGCGATCGAACGGGATCGTGAGGACGAGGAGCGCCGACCCGACCGCGGCCAGCGTCGCGAGGACACGCGGCCGCTGCGACCCCCGCTCGACCCAGGCGAGCAGCAGGATCACGAACAGTGGCGCGATGGCGAACGTGTTCCGCTCCTGGATCCGGTCGGCGAAGCGCGAGGCGAACGTGCTGACGACGAGCACCGTCCAGGCGGAGAGGGCGACCGTGGCGGCGAGCAGGACCTGGAGCGGCCGATCGAGGGAGCGGGAGCGGGCGGTCAGCACGATCGCGACGGCGAACGGGATCACTCCGAGGTACAGGTCGAGCTCGGCAGCGTGGTAGACGACGAAATGCAGCGCCTTCCCGACGTCATAGCCTCCGTTGCCGACGACCGCATAGGCGCCGAGCAGGGAGCTGAGCGGTCGGCCGCGGGCCGCCTGGCCGACGGCGACGAGCACCGCTCCGCCGATGAAGATCGCGTAGAGCCAGCGGAAGGCCCAGAGCGTGGCTCGCCATGCGCCGCACCGGAACAGCGCCAGGAGAAGCGGTGCGGTGACCGCGGCGGCCGCCACGACGATAGCCTGCGACCGGGTCAGATACGCGAGCGCGAGCGCTGCGAAGAAGGCACCGTGGTTGAGCGCCGACGGCCGCTCGAGCAGAGCCACGAGAGCGAGCGCGGCCAGCAGGAACACCGGGTAGTAGACGTTCTCGGTCATCACCGTCGCCGTGTAGACCATCGAGGGTACGACCACCGTCAGCAGCGCCGCGAGCAGCGCCGACCACTTGCCGACGACCCGCCGTGCGATCAGGTATGCGGGTACTGCTGCGAGCGACATCACGAGGCTGTTGATCGTCTTGATCGCCGCGTAGACGTCGGGGATCCGGTCGTAGAGCGCATATGCCGGCGAGATCACGATCGGGTAGACGGCGCCGTAGCCCCGGGCCGGCACCCCCCGCACGGCGAAGCTCAGGTCGGAGGCGAAGCTCTTGGCCATCTCCGAGTAGATGAGCTCGTCGACCATGATGAACGGCCCGAGCATTCCCCGCGCGAGCCAGGCGCGAACGACGAACGAGACGCTGACGATCGCGACGAGCACCGCCCAGGCGGGCAGGGAGCGAAGCCGGTCAGCCACCGAGCTCGACCTCGCCGAGGCAGGTCGCGACGATGCTCGCCTCGTCCGAGCCGGGGTCGATCCCGACCTCGGCCGCGGCCCGGCTCACCTCCCGCAGGACGGCATCGGAGACGGCCCCGCCGCCCGCGGCGAGCTCGAACGCCGCCACGTAGAGATCGGCGACATGCTCGAGGTCGTGGTCACGACGGGCGAGGTCGAGCGCGGCCGCGCCCATCGCGGCGCGAACGTCCGGGCGGGAGGCAAGGAGGCCGAGGGCGGCAGTGAGCGTCTCGACCTCGTCGTCGTCGACCGGAACCTTGAGCGCGACGTCGGCCGGCAGCTCCGCGAACCAGCCGACGTCGCTGACAACGAGCGGCTTGCCGAGCGCGAGGGCCCGGATCGCGGTCCCCGACGTCTCGCCCATCGTCGGCGAGCGGAGGCTCACGTGGACGTCGCACGCCTTCATCAACCCCCACAGCCGCTGCTCGTCCACGAAGCCCTCACGCACGAGACCGGCGCCGTCGAGGCCGAGGCGCTGGAGGCGGCGCTCGAGATCGAAGCCGGGAGAGGTGGCCCCGACGAGAAGCAGGCCGGTCGCCGCGTTCTCCAACCGCACGCGGGCGAACGCAGCGAGCAGCTGCGGCACGCGTTTGCTCGCGTTGACGTTGCCGAACGTGCCGAAGAGCGGCTCGCCCGCGACGTGGACCGCCGGCCCCGCCGGAACGGGGAAGGCCGGGTGGGGCACGATCCAGATGGGGCCTTCGTAGCCGGCCGCGCGCGCCCGATCGTGGACGTGGTGGGAGTGAACGATCAGCCCGGTCGCGAGCCCGAGCACCTCACCGGCGAGATGGAAGTGCTGCGGCCGGTTCTCCCACAGGGGCGGGATGCGCTTGTCGAGCACCGCGTGCCCGAGCAGCCGTCCGACGACGCCTCCCTCCCGCTCCATCGCGTCGAGGTAGCCGTGGCCGTCGCGCCGGCCGATCGTGAGGCCCGCGACGAGATGGTGGAGGACGAAGTCGTGCAGCACGACGAGGCCCGGCGTCCGGCGGAGCGCCTCCACGATCCAGCCGTGCGCCTCCGGGTTGTTGCCGATGTGGTAGACGGAGAGACCGGTGCCGCGCGGAGGCTTCTTCGCTCCGCGCCCGACGACGACGACGTCGCACCGGTCCCGGAGTGCTGGCAGGAGCAACGACGAGTAGTCGGCGATGCCGGACCGCTCGGGAGGAATCGGGGTGAAGATCGCGACCTTCACGACAGCAGCCTGCCGATGGCGTTGTCCCAGGTGACCGAGGCGGCGATCGCCTTGCCCGCCCGCCCGTAGGCGATCGCGTCGTCCGGGTGGTCGCGCAGCCAGACGGCCGCGGAGGCGACGGCTGCCGCCTCGGGTGCGACGACGCGCCCGGTGGAGCCGTCGTGCACGACGTCGAGCGGCCCACCCGCGTCGGTGGCGGTGACGACCGGCTTGCCGGAGAGGAACGACTCGTAAGGCCCGAGGCCGAAGTCCTCGTCGACCGGCGCGTAGTAGGAGGCGAAGCACGTGGCGTAGAGGCGGGCGAGCTCGTCCGCGTCGACGCGTCCCGTGAACCGGATCCGGCCGGCAGCGCCGCCGTCTCTTGCGAGCCTCTCGAGCCGGTCGCGGTCGGGGCCCTCCCCGACGACCACCACCTCGAGCGACGGCTCGAGCGCGGCCGCCTCGATCAGCAGGTCGACGCGTTTGGCGCGATCGAGCCGGTTGACGGAGAGGATGAACGCGCCATGCCCCTCGTCGTGGTACGCGAGCGCCTGCGCAGGATGCGGCAGAACCTCGGCGACGAGCCCCGTCGAGCGCTCCAGGCGGCCCGCCACGTTCCCGGAGGTGGCGAACAGGCGGCTGGCCTCGCCGAGCGAGATCCGGTCGAGATCCTGCACCTTCCGACGCAGCGCACGATCCTCGGGGCTCTCGCCGAACTGCCCGAGGTCGGTGCGGTCGAGCTCGTAGGCCTGCCGGAACTGGTGGACGAGCCAGACGCGCTTCTCGGGATGACGCACGACGTAGGACGGGAACTTCGTCGCCACGACCATGTCGATCGGCCTGCCGTCGCTCTCGGTCAGATCGAGCAACCGCCAGGTGAAGGCCTGGGTCAGCACCCGGGTGCCGGGGTACCACTTGAACGGGACCGACACGATCTCGGCCTCGTGGTCGCGGGAGCGCAGCTCCGCGACGAGCGTGTCGGTGAAGATCTCCGCGCCGCCGTAGGCGAACGGCACCTGAGGCCTGCACACGGCGATCCGCATCGCGGCTACCGCTTCTCGTTGCGCAGCGCCGTCAGCTCCGCCTGCAGCACGTCGACCTGCTCCTGCAGGTCGTCGACGAGGCGGAGCACGGCCGCGTTGAACGAGCGCTGGTCGTACGCGAGCGGCTCGACGTACCACCGCATCATCTTGCGCAGCACCGCCTTGACCGGCGTGCCGATCCCGCCGCGGACGCCGGGGCGCAGCCGCAGCGAGCGGTCGGCCGACACGGGCCAGAGGCGCTCGGCCTCGTCACGGGCGGCGCGGCGATCGGCCGGGTCACCGCCGCCCGCGGGATCGGCGCCGGAGAGGCGCACCTGCTCCCGCAGGCTCTGGAACAATGCATCCACGTCGACGGGCTCTGACCGTGCGATCGCCTCAGCCATGCCGTTTTGCTGGCTCTCCTCGGGCATCGGCGCATTCTAGCCCCGGGACGAGACCGAATCGCCGGGCCGCCGCGGCCGAACGGGCACGAGGCCCGGGGGTACGATCGACCCGTGATCTCAGTCTGCATGGCGACCTACAACGGCGCTCGATATGTCCGGCAGCAGGTCTCGACGATCCTGGAGCAGCTAGGGCTCGACGACGAGCTTGTCGTGTCGGACGACGGATCCACGGACGACACCGTTGCGATCGTGCTGTCCTTCGCCGACACCAGGGTTCGCATGCTCGAGGGCGGGTTCCGCAGCCCGCTCCAGAACTTCGAGCACGCCGTCCGTCACGCCCGCGGCGATACCATCGTCCTCGCCGACCAGGACGACGTCTGGCTCGACAACAAGCTGCCCCTCGTCAGAGAGCTGTTCGCCGGCGAATCGGCGCGCCCGTACCTCGTGGTGCTGGACGCCGAGGTGGTCGACGAGAACGAGATGCCGCTCGAGCCGTCCGTCCTCGAGCTCCTCGGCGCCAGGCCGGGACTGCTCCGGAACCTCTGGACAAACCGCTATCTCGGATGCTGCATGGCGTTCAGCCGCGACCTCCTCGCTTCCGCGCTCCCGTTCCCGGAGGTCGGCATGCACGACATCTGGCTCGGTCAGCTCTGCGAGCGGATCGGGACGACAAGGTTCGTACCGGTCGTGACGATGCGATACCGCCGCCACGAAGGAAACGTGACGGGGTTCGCGATCGAGGTCGATCCCGTCGCGCAGATCAGGAGACGCGTCGTCCTCGCACGAGCATTGCTGCGCGTCTCGCGTCGCACGCAGCGGGAACGCTCGGCGAAGGACTGACCTCTCCCGTATCCTGGGCGCACGGCGCGACGATCCGCGTGGACACTTCACGATGACAACCTCCCCCGAAGAGCTCACCGGCAAGCGCGTCCTCGTCACCGGCGGCGCGGGCTTCGTCGGCTCCAACATCGTGGAGGAGCTAGTTTCGCTTGGCGCGTCGGTCATCGTGCTCGACGATTTCTTCACGGGATCGCGGACGCGCCTGCCGCCGGGTGACGTGGTGGAGGTAGTCGAGGGAAGCGTGGTCGACCAGGATGTCGTCGCAGCCGCGATGGTCGGAGCCGACGTCGTGATCCATGCAGCTGCGCGAAACATCATCGTCTCGACCCGGAACCCGCGCGAGGACTACGAGGTCAACATCGGCGGCACCCTGTCGGTGCTGCTGGCCGCGCGCGAGGCGAGCATCGGGCGCGTCGTCTACACGTCGTCAGCCTCGATCTACGGCAACCCGCGCACGCTGCCGATCAGCGAGGACGAGCCCGTGAACCTCCTCAGCCCGTACGCCGTCTCGAAGTTCGCGGGTGAGAGCTACTGCCACGCGTTCTACGAGAGCTACGGCCTCCCGACCTCGGTCGTGCGCTACTCGAACGTGTACGGGCCGGGCCAGAGCCCCGAGAACCCCTACTGCGGCGTCGTCGCGAAGTTCTTCGAGGCCGCGATGGCCGGCAACGTCCCGCGGATTCACGGTGACGGCGAACAGACGCGCGACTACACGTTCGTCACCGACGTGGTCGCAGCGACGCTCCTCGCAGCCGTTTCCCCGAAGGCCGAGGGGCAGGTCTACAACGTCGGCACGGGCCGCGAAACCTCGGTGAACACGCTCGCGCGACTGATCCTCGGGGTGTCCGGCACGACCGGCGAAGCGGACCACGTCGACCGACGCGACATCGACAACATCCGTCGGAGGGCCGTCAACATCGAGAAGATCCGCCGCGAGCTGCGCTGGGTACCGTCCGTGCCGCTCGAGCGCGGCCTGCACGAGACCCACGCCTGGCTCGCCGCCGAGTAGCCGCCGCAGCGCGAAAGCGCCGCCGCTCACCGGATCAGACGCGGCTACGACCCTCGGCAGGGAAGCCCCAGAGCCTGTCGAGCAGTCGTAGCCCGTGGCGCCAGCCGATCTTGTCGGCGACGAGAGCGGCGAAGAGCAAGAGCTCGCCCACGGGGCGCGTGCGCCGCTCGTACAGCGACGGGTGCAACCGGCGGAACATCGCCACGGCGCGACGCGCCGCCGCCCGCGATGCCGGGTTGCGGCTCTGCGTCTCGTGTCTGCGGTACAGCAGCAGCGGCGCCTCGACGGCTACGCCGGTCTTACCGTGGGCGAGCATGCGGAGCCAGAAGTCCCAGTCCTCCCAGGTCACCTGCTCGAGCGCCGGATCGTAACCTCCGACCGCGATGGCGTCGTCGCGCCGAATCAGGGCGCAACCGTTGACGTAGTTCCCGGCGAGCAGCAGCGCCGGCGAGAACGGGCGCGCCTCGAACACGCCCGTCTGGGCGCCGAAGTACTGCATCGCGGAATAGGCGTAGTCGGCGGAGGGATCGGCAGCGAGTGCCGCGAGGAGCGCCTCGACGTAGGTGGGGCTAAACCTGTCGTCTGCGGAGAGCACGGTCAGGTACGGGCCTGTTGCCTCGCGGATACCCCGGTTGAGCACGTCGACGAGCCCCTTGTTGGTCTGGGTCAGAACTGTGATCCGCGGCTCGAACCGAGCTGCCACCTGCAGCGTCTCGTCGGTTGAGCCGTCGTCGATCACGATCACCTCGATCGGCGCATGGCTCTGCTCGAGGGCGCTCTCGATCGCCTCTGAGAGGAACCGTCCATAGTTGAAGCACGGGATCACGATCGACACGAGCGGGCTCCCACTCGGCGCGGCGACGCTCACGTGCTACCCGAGGCCCCGCATGTAGTGCCACGAGTCGACGAGCTGAGGCGGCCGCAACACTGCGACGATGACGGCGTAGGCGATCGTCCCGACCACCGCGGCGGGCACCGAGGAGAGAACGAGCGACACGGGGATGAATGCAACGAGAGCGACGACGGCGACCTTGATCGCTGCGACTCCCACTCCGACGACGGTGGCGCGAACCGCCTCCAGCATCGCCAGCATCGCAAGGACGGCGAGCCCGGTAGACGCCGCCAACGCCAGCGCGAGGCCGGTCACGCCGAACAGGACGATACTGGTCCACGCGAGCGGAACCTGCACGATCACAACGGCCAGAGCCGTGAGCGGGAGCTTGCGGATCGCCCCCGCGACGAAGAGAAGCGGGAACGTCACCGCCGACGTGACGGCCACCACCATCCATGGCGTCAGCGCCACCACCAGCAGGCCAAGATCACGGCCGACACGATCGTTGTAGTCGGGGCCGAGCAGGCTGCCGACGACGTTCCCGCCCGCCACGCCAAAGACGGCTGCAGCGACGCCGATCGCGACGAGCGCGAGCCAGGATGAGGCGACGATGTGCCTCACCGCGCGACCGGGGCCGAGGCCGCTGCGCGCGAGCGGGACCGCGGTGACGAGCCCGAGCGACGACGCGCAGACGGCGACGACGGCCGAGCTGACGAGATAGGCGTAGGCAAGGCTCGTCACTTCGCCCTCGCCGTCGCGCGATGCGAACGGGAGCAGCATCACGTACAGAGCCTGCAGTGCGAACGGCAGCGCGACGCCGAACCCGAGCATCGAGAGCCGCGCGAAGGCAGAGCCCCCCCGCGGTCGCAAGGCGCTCCGCGGGGAACCATCGCGCGCCGCACGTATGGCGATCGCGACGGCGGGCACTCCGAGCGCGACGACCCCGTTCACGGTCATGCCGATCGAGAATGCAGACACGCCGTCGGCGTTGACGCGCCAGAGGATATACGCGAGGCCGAGGACGCTGCCGAGTGCGAATCCAACCGCAGGCGAGGCATAGTCGTTCATCGCGGCGAGAACGCTCGCCGCGAGCCCGGCGAAGAGCTGGCACGTTGCCGCCAGGAGCATCCACGGCAGCACCATGGCAGCGGTGGCCTGCGCGACGGGGCCGCCGCCGGTGAGCAGGGTCGCGACCGGGCCGCGGAGCACCGTCCCGAGGATCAGCACGGGCAGGGCAATCACCGCGAGGGCCAGCACGAAGGACACCGCTTCGCCGCCGAGACACCCGGACGCGCGGGCACGTGCGAATGTCGGGAGAACCGTGACGCGGATCGCCCCCGCGGCGAGAACGATGACGATGAAGACCCCGTAGGCCGCGAAGAACCCGTCCGTCTCGGCACCACGGCCGAACTCGCGGGCGAGCACGATCCCGACGACGGCGGCGAGCCCGGTCTGCACCGCGAGCGCGGCACCCGTGAGCGCACCACTCCCGAGGGAGCCGAATCGACCGCTGACGGTAGGCTTGGCCATCGAGCCACAGACTATGGCAATGCCCTCCGACACCACCTGGACCGCGGACTCGCTCGACGACGTGCGACGCGAGTTCGCGGACGTCTACGGTGGGCGCACCGTCCTCGTGACGGGAGCCGACGGGTTCATGGGCTCACACCTGACCGAGGCACTCGTGGCGCTGGGCTCGAACGTCCACGCGTTCGTTCGCGCGACCTCGAGCGGAGCGCTGAACAACATCGGGCACCTCCGCGGTGAGTTGAAGGTGCATTTCGCCGACCTCACCGACAAGACGTCGATCGACTACCTGATGCGCGAGCTGAAGGAGACCGCGCCCGACAGGCCGTACGTGTTCCACCTCGGCGCCCAGGCGCATGTAGGCGAGTCGTGGCATCGCCCGTACGAGACGGTGATGGCGAACACGGTCGGGACGCTGAACCTGCTGCAGTCGATCGTCGACACCGGCCTCGAGCTGGAGAAGTTCGACACGGCCGGCACCTCGGAGGAATACGGGAACGTGCGGGACGACGTCGCCCATCACCACGACTTCGACGACGCGGGCAGCCTGATCCTGCACGAGCGCTCGCCGATCAACCCCAAGTCGATCTACGCGACGGCAAAGGTCGCAGCGGATTTCCTGACGATGAACTACTTCGACGCCTTCGGCGTGCCCGGCGTCGTCACGCGCATGTTCAACAACTACGGGCCGCGCCAGAACCCGCGATACGTGACCGGCACGATCATCACGCAGGCGCTGACCCGCGACACGATCGAGCTCGGCAACCTCGAGCCGCTGCGCGACTTCTGCTTCTGTACCGACGGCGTCCGAGGTCACCTGACCGTTGCCGCGCACGGCAAGCCCGGTGATGTCTACGTCTACGGGCAGGGCGAGAACATCTCCATGCAAGGCTGGGTCGACCTGATCCTCCGGATCGGCGAGGAGCACGGCTTCTGGCCCGCCGGCCGCACCGTCACGACCACCCCGAAGCGCTACCGACCCGGCGCTAGCGACGTGATGGCGCTACGGGTCGGCCACGACAAGCTCACGCGAGAGACCGGCTGGATGCCGCGGGTGTCGTGGGAGGACGGCGTCCTGCAGACGATTCGCTGGTATGCGGAGTACCGCGAGCGGTGGATCGGGCGGGTGGACTGGCTGTCGACAGGCCCTCGGCATTCGGCGCGATGAGCCGCGTGCTCGTCACGGGCGGCGGCGGGTTCGTCGGCTCCCACCTCGTGGAGAGACTCGAGCGCGAAGGCCACGAGGTCGCCGTCCCGCGACGCCGGGAGTTCGACCTCACGGACGCGGCGCAGACGGCACAGTTGTTCGACGCGACCCAGCCCGAGCTCGTGTTCCACCTCGCCGCCGAGGTCGGCGGGATCGGCGCAAACCGCTCCAATCCCGGACGCTACTGGTATGCGAACCTCATGATGGGCGCACACGTCCTCGAGCAGGCCCGACTGCACGAGACGCGCAAGCTCGTCTTCGCCGGAACGGTCTGCTCCTATCCCAAGCTCACGAAGGTGCCATTCCGCGAAGACGACCTATGGAACGGCTATCCGGAGGAGACGAACGCGCCTTACGGGGTCGCCAAGAAGGCGGTGCTCGTCGGGGCACAGGCGTACCGCGAGCAGTACGGCCTCGATGCGATCTTCCTGCTGCCGACGAACCTCTACGGCCCGCGGGACAACTTCGACCTTCAGAGTTCGCACGTCATCCCGGCGCTGATTCGGAAGATGATCGACTCGCCGGAGGAGATCACGCTCTGGGGAGACGGAACGCCCACGCGCGAGTACCTCTACGTCGACGACTGCGTCGAGGGGTTGCGACTCGCCGCCGAGAGCTACGACGGGGCCGAGCCCGTCAACCTCGGCACCGGTGTCGAGACGTCGATTCACGAGACTGCCCAGATCGTGGCGGACGCGGTCGGTTTCAGCGGCGAGATCCACTGGGATGCCTCGATGCCGAACGGCCAGCCGAGGCGCTCGTTGGACGCGTCCAGGGCGGCCGACCTGTTCGGGTTCAGGGCGCGGGTGCCACTTCGCGAGGGCATCGCCCGCACGGTCGCCTGGTACCGGTCGCAGGCGCCGGGCGCGTAGCCGTGAACGGACCGGTGGCAGCGCACGGGTCCCGTCTCGCCGTGGCGGCACTCGCGCTCACCGTGCTCGCCCTGGCCCTCCCGATCCAGCCACTCGAAATGGGGTGCGCGGAAACCTCAACCTACGCGCTCGTCCGGTCACTGGGCGACGGCACGCCGCGGATCGACGCCTACGAGCGCGAGACCTGCGACAAGGCGCTGCGAGGTGGCCACTTCTTCTCCAGCAAGGCACCCGGACTCGCCGTGACGATCCTCCCGCTCTACGTGGCACTCCACGCGACGGGCTTGCTGCCAGGCAACGAGCGCACCGCACTCTGGATGCTCGGCCTCTGGTCGGCGGTGCTGCCCGCAGCCGTGATGCTGATTCTCGTCCGACGCATTGCGAACCGGTTCGAGGCCGGCACGGGGACACTCGTCGCCGTGACGCTCGGACTCGCCACGCTGACGCTGCCGCTCGTCACGCTCGACTTCGGACATGCACTCGCAGCGACGCTCCTCGTCGCAGCATTCGCGATCGCCCTCACCGAGCGCCATGCCGAGGGCCGGCCGTTGCTGCTCCTCGCGGCCGGCGCGCTGGCCGGCTTCGCCGTCACGACCGAGTACCCTGCGGCGCTCATCGCAACGGTCATCGGCATCTACTCAGCGGCCGCGACCCGACCGGTCCGGCGCCTGCTCGCATTCGGCGCCGGCGGCCTCGTCGGCGTCGGCCCGTTGCTCCTCTACAACCAGTGGGCGTTCGGTTCGGCGACGTCTCTCTCGTACACGTCCGCCGTCTCGTCCGAGACCGTTGAAGGTGCGGTCACGGTCGGCCAGCACAATCCGGGCTTCTACGGCGTGCTCACACCCAGCCTGTCCGCCGCCGTTCGACTCCTGCTCGCCGACCGGGGCCTGCTGGCCGTCACGCCGATCATGGCGTTGGGCGTCGTCGGCCTCATCCTGCTCGCGCGCCGCGGGATGCGAGCGGAGGCGTGGGCGATCGCGGCGATCGTGGTGGCGATGCTCGTCTACAACGCCTCGCTGACCATCTCTCCGGGCTGGGTCTTCGGCGGAGACAGTCCCGGGCCGCGCTACTTCTACCTGGCGATCCCGTTTGCGATCCTGCCTCTCGGTCTCGTCTTCCGGGAGGCACCGGCCGTCGTCGTCGCACTCGTCGCCGTCTCGCTCGTCCGGATGACGATGGCCACCTCCACCCAGCCTCTCGTCGGCGGTGAGGGGACAGGTCGCTGGATCGCCCGACTCCAAAGCGGCGACTTCGCCGGGACGGTCTTCAGCCTCCTCGGCCTCGGGCACGGATGGATCGCGATCGCACCGTTCCTGCTGGTCGTCGGCCTTGCAGCCGCTGCGGCGGCCGCAACGGCGCCACTCGATCCCGCGAGGTGGTCGATTGCCGCGTTCATCGCGACGGCCGGCGCGTGGGCGTTCGTCGAGGTCGTAGGCAGCAACGTCACGACGACAACAGGAACGCTCGCCGCAACCGTGGCGTTGGCCGCGCTCGCGGCTGGATGCACGATGGTCGTCGCCTCGGTGCAGCGCCCGCGGCAACCCAACGACATGGGGATGCCCCGGTGAGCCGAGTTGACGACACCCCCGGCGACGCATGGCCGTCGGGGCCGGTCGCCGGTGAGGCGCCCGAGGTCGTGGTGGGAGCCGCGGCGGCCCGGGGGGGACTCTCCCCACGCCTGCTGCTCGGCCTCCTCGCCTGCGTGCTGGTGGTTGCGTTCGCATGGCCGATCCAGGAGCTCGGCTGGACACAGAAGGCCAACTACGCGCTCGTCCGATCGCTAGCCGACGGAACTCCTCACATCGACCGGTATCACCTCGAGACCGGCGACAAGAGCTATTTCGACGGGCATTTCGCTTCTGTCAAGGCACCCGGCCTCGCGCTCGTCTCCGTGCCGCCCTACGCGGTACTGGACGCGACCGGAGCCCTGCCCGAGAGCGAGCGCACCGCCGTCTGGCTTCTCAACCTGTTCACCGTCGTTCCGTTCGCGCTGCTGCTCTTCTTCGCTACTCGGCACGTCGCTCGCGAGCTCTGCGGCGACGACGGCGTCGCAGCCGCCGCAGCGGTTGCGACCGCCACGATCGTGCTGCCGTTCTCGACCCTCTACTTCACACATGTCCCCGCCGCCGCACTCGGCGTCTCCGCACTTTGGCTGACGCTGCGGGCACGGGCAACCGGATCTGCGCTGCTCGCGTTCGCGGCTGGACTCGTCGCCGCGCTCGGCGTTCTCTTCGAGTACCCCTCGGGCGTCGTGTGCGTCGCGCTCGGCGTATTCCTGGTCGTGACGACCCGGTACCGATTCCATGCCGCCGGTGCATTCGTCGCGGGAACCGTCACGGGCCTCGTCCCACTCGCGCTCTACAACGCGTGGGCGTTCGGGTCGCCGACGCACCTCTCCTACGAGCACGTCGTGGCACCGAGGGACTGGCTCGAGGCGGTTCCGACCACGTTGCCGACCGGCAGCCTGGGATTCACAATGCCTAGCGCGCGGGTCGTCGCCGAGTTGCTGCTCTCCAGCCGCGGGCTGCTCGTGACCACGCCGATCTTTGCCGCAGGGGTCGTCGGGCTGCTCCTGCTCTATCGTGGCGGCCGTCGCGCCGAGACCGCGTTGCTCGGTGGGACGGCGCTCGTCGCGCTGATTTGGAACTCGGGCTTCACAACGGCGTACGGAGGCGCATTCGGCGGGGACTCCCCCGGTGCGCGCTACCTCGTCGCCGTGCTCCCGTTCGTGCTCATCCCCCTCGGGCTCGTGCTCGCGCGTGCGCCCGCGACGGTGCTGGCGCTCGCCGCGATCTCGTGCGGGGCCATGTCAATCGTGACCGCGACACAGCCGCAGGTGGGCGAGCACGAGCCGCACCTCTGGATCGACCTGTTGCGCTCCGGCACGTTCACCGACACCCCGCTGTCGCTCCTCGGTCTCGGGAACGGCTGGGTCTCGATCATGCCGTTCTTCGTCGCGTTGGCGTTCGTCGCTGTCGCAGCATGGGACCTCGCAGGGCGCCCTGCCGGCGGGCCGTGGGTCGGGGCGGCAGCGGTCGCGGGCGGCTGGCTCGTGCTCGTCGGCGCCGGGCCTGCGCTCCTGCGCTCGCCGGGCGGGACGGTCGGTGCACTGCTGGCCCTGCTCGCTCTCACGGGGATCGTGGCAGCAACTGCTTTCGCGCACCAAACGAGTCGACCGGCGCCGTGAGCGCTACCGTCAGCGGTGCTCGCTGCCGTCCGCGCCGACCTCGCGTCGTACCACGTAGGCCGGCTGGCTCATGATCCGCACGTGCATCCGCCCGATGTACTCGCCGATGATCCCGAGAGCGAACAGCTGAGCACCAGCGAAGATCGCGATCATCGACGCGAGGAATGGGAACCCCGGCACCGGGTTGCCGTCGATGACGAAGCGAACGATCACGTAGACGAGTGTCAGCAGCCCGAACGCCGTTGCCGCAAGGCCCACCAGGCTGGCGACCCGCAAAGGCCGCGTGGAGAAGCCGGTCAGCATCGTCAGGGCAAGCGACACGAGCTTGCCGAACGAGTACGTCGACGCGCCAACGGCGCGCTCGGCGTGGTCGACCTCGACAGCGCCTACCCTCGTCGTCGCCCAGCTGAGCAGTACGTCGACGGAGACATAAGGGCCGGCGAACGACTCGAAGGCGTGACGCAGATCGGCGAAGAACGCACGGAAGGGGCTCACGGAGGCAGCGAATTCCGCTCCCGCGGCGCTCTTCAAACCGACACGCACGAGGTGCGCGGAGAGATTGCGCCACGGCTTGTGCTGCCGGACGGCCGGCGTCCCGTAGACGAGATCGACGCCGGTGCCGAGCTGCGTCAGCAGCTTCGGGATTTCCTCCGGAGGGTGCTGCAGGTCGTCGTCCAGGGTGACGATCACGTCGCCGCGCGCTGCGCGCACGCCGGCGAGGAGCGCGTTGTGCTGCCCGAAGTTGCGGGAGAGCTCCAGGCCGCGAACGGAAGGGTGAGCGGCCGCCAGCTCGACGATCCGCCGCCAGCTGCCGTCGACGGAGCCGTCGTTGACGAGAACGATCTCGAACGGCGTACCCACGAGCGTCGCCTCGATCCTCTCGACGAGCTCGTCGAGCGTCGCCTCGGCATTGAACACGGGGACGACGACAGAGACGCTCTCCCAGCCTGGCACGCGCGCAAGCATAGCGCCGGTGCGGCGTAGAACTACCCGTGCCCGACGGCGGCCGCGACCCCCCGCACCACCCGCCCGAGCTCGTCAGGCCCCATCCCGACCCAGAGCGGCAGGCGAACGAGCCGTCGGCTCACGTCGTCGGTGACCGGAAGAGCGCCCTGCGTCCGCCCGTATCGTCGCCCCGCACGCGACGAGTGCAGTGGCACGTAGTGAAAGATCGCGGCGACGCCATCGCCACGCAGGCTCTCGATGAGGGCGTCCCGCGCGGCCTCCTCCGGAAGCAACAGGTAGTAAAGGTGGGCGTTGTGGGTGCAATGCGCGGGGACGATGGGACGGCGGAGCAGGCCCGCCGCCTCGAGAGGGGCGAGGGCCTCGTGGTAGGCGTCCCAGATCGCGAGCCGGCGCTGCAGGATCACGTCCGCGGCCTCGAACTGCGCCCAGAGGAACGCGGCGTTGATCTCGCTCAGCAGGAAGGACGAGCCGATGTCGACCCAGGTGTACCTGTCGACCTCCCCCCGGAACAGCCGGGCTCGATCCGTGCCTTTCTCTTGCATGATCTCGGCGCGCTCGACGAGCTCCGGGTCGTTGAGGAGCAGCGCGCCCCCCTCCCCGCATGTCAGGTTCTTCGTCTCGTGGAAGCTGAGCGCGGCGAGTGGGCTGTCACCGCCGACCGGACGCCCGCGGTAGGTCGAGCCGAGCGCGTGCGCCGCATCTTCGATCAGCACCGCACCGGCAGCCTCGGCTGTCGCCGAGAGCGAATCGAGCTCGGCGGGCACCCCTGCGTAGTGGATGGGCACGATCGCCCGGGTGCGCCCCGTGACGGCACCGGCGACGGCCGCCTCGTCGATGTTGAGCGTATCCGGCCGGACGTCGACGAAGACGAGCGTTGCACCACGAAGCGCGAACGCCGTCGCGGTGGAGGAAAACGTGAACGAGGGCATGATCACCTCGTCGCCGGGCTCGATCCTCGAGAGCAGCGCCGCGAGCTCGAGTGCGGCCGTGCAAGACGGAGTCAGGAGCGCGCCACCCGCGCCGGTTTGCTCCCGCAGCCAGCTGCTGCAGAGCGCGGCGAAGCGGCCGTTACCCGATAGCTGCAGGCCGTCGATCGCCTCGCGGATGTACCCGAACTCGGCCCCGGTCGCGAAGGGCCGATTGAACGGGATCGCGAGATGGAAGCGGCTCACCGGCGGCAACGCTCGGCCTCGCTTGTGGGTAGCCTCTGGCGGTGGAGCACGGACAAGAGCATAGTGCCCTCGACGCGGCCGGGATCGCCGCGTACTGGGCAGCTCAGGCC
>Ga0302321_100002007_pt1 | contig 17383 bp, 15 predicted proteins | sample Fen_T0_1_FD_202505 | JGI IMG/M metagenome (GOLD analysis project Ga0302321, IMG submission 202505) | Peat permafrost microbial communities from Stordalen Mire near Abisko, Sweden - Fen_T0_1 | ecosystem: Environmental > Terrestrial > Soil > Wetlands > Permafrost | place: Sweden: Abisko...
TTCGCCCGGAAAGACTTCCGGAGACGCGCCGCAGGCTAGCCGCCAAACCCAGTTCGCGAAAGTCGTCGAGCGGCGAGCGCGAAAGATCCGAGGCGAAAATAGGGCGGAAGCGCAGTTGCGGGGCGGGCCGGCCGCTATTTGTGGAACGCACCAAAGCCAATTGCGAACACGAAAAACGCCACGTATGCGAGCCAAAATAACAGCCACAGAATGCCGAAGATCCCGCCCACGATCATACCGGCCAAGGCCAGCTGCTCACCGCCCACTCGTTCGGGGTTCTCGCGCGCCGCTCGTCGTGCCCGGGCCCCCAACCAAATGGCAACGAAACCCAGCGGGAAACAGCTCCAGGCGAGTACTCCGCAGACGATCGCGGCGACGGCTTCCGACGAAGCGGGCGGAGCGGCCCGGTATGTCGGCATTGGCATCCCGTAGCTGCCGGCAGGTGGCGGTTCGAACGGGTTCGGTCGTTGCCCGGGGTCAGGAGGCAGCGGATTCACTCGGGGAGATCCTCGAGGTCACCTTTGCCGTTGCCGTTGCGCGCGCGGAAGCTCGCCAGGCAAACTCGCGCTCGACGTGTCAAAAGCACGCAGCTGAGCAGCTCGCGGTCATACGGCCGAGTCAAGCACTCTTGCGTTTGTGTTTCGATCTGCGCGGCGATCAGCGGTGTGACATAGCGGCCTGCGCCAACCACGGCCTCGGCGAAACGGGCGCACTCTTCCGGACCAGGAGCCCTTCGCTGGCAACCGGTGACGGACGCGATCAGCAGGGTGATGCCGACGAGAGCTCGAGCCAGCGCAGCCATCGTCAGCCTCGCAGCGTCGCCCCAAACTCGGTCTGGGCGGCCTTCAACATCCGCGCCTGAACCTCGTCGACCTCTTTGTCGGTCAGAGTGCGTGCCTCTTCGGCCAAGGTGCGCGCCTTGGGATCGCGGCAAATAACACGAAAAGTGAGCGATTTCTGGCCATTTGGCAGGGAGCCTCCGCGGAACAGTCCGAGCAGTTCGATCGATTCACACAGCGTTCCTCCGGCTTGCTCCAACACTTCGCCCACCTTGCCCGCTCCCACCGCCTCGCTCACGACGAGCGATAGATCGCGCGTGACCGCCGGCAAGCGCGGGATGGCTCGGAATTGCGGTACGCCTTTGCCCAAAGTTTGCAGCGCTTCCAAATCGAGCTCGATGATTTGCGCGCTTTGCCCGAGATCGAGTGAATCGATGACGTCGGGGTGAAGTGGACCGAGCTGACCGAGCAGCAAGTCACCGACCCAGATGTCACTCGCGCCGCGCGGATGCAAATGCCCGGGTTTGCTCGGCGACAAACGCACGGACGCCCGCTTGCCCGACACGCGCTCGATCAACTCGACAGCGATACCCTTGGCGTCGTAGACGTCCACTTCCTCCGGTTTGAGGCTCAGATACTCCTGCCGAGTTCCGGCTAGCACGGCCGCAAATCGCAGCTCTTCACGCGGTAAACAGCCAACGTCTGCTTCGAGGCGCGGGCGAGTGCCGCCGACGGGTTTGTCGACCATGGCGCCGAAGCAGCTGCCGAGAGTGAACAAGCGAGCCCGGGTTTCACCGCGGCGCCGTGCGCGGCGGAGAGCCTCGAGCAAGCCCGGCAGCAAGCTGGTGCGCATCACGTTGCGTTCTTCACTCAGCGGGTTGCTGAGCCTCACAGTAGGCTTGGGCGCGCGCACCTTTTCCAGATCGCTCTCCGACACGAACGCATAAGTCACGGCTTCGGACAAGCCGAGCGCGACCGCGGCGGCGCCCACTTCGCGTTCCAACTTGCCGGTAGCCCGCGGCGGCTGCGGGATGACCGCCGGCAAGCGGGTTGGAATTGCGTCCAAGCCGCGCACTCGGCACACCTCCTCGATCAAATCCACCTCACGTGTCACGTCCGGTCGGAACGACACCGCCCGCGTGCGCAAGACCGCGCTCGCACCGCTACCACTCACAGCCAACACCGGGAAGCCCAAGCGCTCGATGATGGCGCAGGCTTCCACGAACGGCACCGGCGCGCCGAGCAGTGCGTCCAAGCGCGACGAGCGCAGGTTGATTTCGGCCAACGCGGGCTGCGCGCCGCGGGCGTGAATCGCGCCGGGTACCGCTCTGCCCGAAGCCAACTGAGTCAGCAGCGTCTTGGCGCGCTCCAGCACGTGCGCCACTTGCTCGTAGTCGACGCCACGCTCGAAGCGGTGACTGGCTTCGGTGTGTAACCCGTAGCGTCGAGCCGTGCGGCGCACCCCGCGCGGGACGAAGTAAGCGCTCTCGACCAGCACGCGCCGCGTGGTCTCGCGAATTTCACTGACTTGACCGCCCATCACACCGGCCAAGGCGCTCGGCCCCTCGGCATCCGCGATCACCAGGTCATCTGCATCCAGCGTGCGCTCTACGCCATCGAGCGTCGCGAACGGCTCGTTCGCGGTAGCTCGACGGACGATGATTTGACGGCCTCGCACTTGGTCCAAGTCGAAGGCGTGCAGCGGCTGCCCAAACTCCAAGAGCAGCAAATTCGTGATGTCGACCACGTTGGAGATGGGCCGCACGCCCAGGCTATGCAAACGCCACTGCAGCCACAACGGCGAGGGAGCGATGGTCACGTCCAGCACCGCGCCGGCAGCGTAGTGTGGGCAGCGCTCGGTGTCGCGATTGTCGACCTGGATTAGCGCACTGATTGACTCATCCGAGCTGCGCGCAGGCGACCCCGCGGAGGGAGGTAGGAAGGCCAGACCCAACAGTGCGGCGAGTTCACGAGCCAAACCGACGTGACCGAGCGCGTCAGGCCGATTGGGCGTGACGTCGAGCTCGTAGATCGTGTCCATGGCGGCGGGGAATGCATCGACGAAGCGAGTGCCTGGCGCGGCAGATCCCTCGGGCAAGATCAAAATCCCCTCGGCGCTTTCGGCCAAGCCGAGCTCGGTCTCGCTGCACAACATGCCTTCACTCAGCACGCCGCCGATGTCGCGGGGAGTGAGCGGACCGTCCATGCCGGGCAAGGTGGCGCCGAGCGGAGCCAATACGACCAAGCCGCCCGGCGCCGGCACGTTGCTCGCGCCGCAGACCACCCGCTGCTCCAACCCGCCGCGGTCGACGGTTACCAAATTCAGCGCAGCGCGCTTCGGATGCGGCTCCTTACCCAGCACGCGAACGACCAAGATCGCTTCCAACCCGGCGCCGAAAGAGCGGACGCCGTCGACGGCCAAGCCGGCGGCTCCCAGGCGCAATGCGACCTCGTCGGGCGACGCAGTCAGTTCGGGAAGCAGCTCTTTCAGCCATCGATAGGAAGCGCGCATGGGGGGCCGCTTTTAGCACGACAAAGCCGGCATTGCTCTGGCTTTGCCGCGCGCCCGGGGTTAGCCGCGGCGTCGCGTGCTACAGCCTGAGCATGAGCGGTGCAGAGCCACGGTCGGGCGGGCGAGCTTCGGGCCCGCCGCCCGGCACGTGGCGCCCGCTCGTCGCGATTTGGGAACTCGTGACTCGACCCCTCGGACGGGTCATCGCCTTCGAGGCGGCGAGTGGCTTGCTCTTGATCGCGGCGGCGGTGGTCGCGTTGCTTTGGGCCAATTCGAGCATCGCCAACAGCTATCGCGCGCTGTGGCACGCGACCGTCGGCGTTCGACTGAGCTCGTTCGCATTCGAGCGGTCGCTCGAATGGTTCGTCAACGACGTACTGATGGCCATCTTCTTTTTCGTCGTTGGCATCGAGATTCGCAAGGAACTCCACGACGGCCAGCTCGCGAAGTGGCGCCGCGCTGCCCTACCCGTGGTCGCGGCGCTGGGCGGCATGGCAGTGCCCGCATCGTTCTATCTGGCGCTTTCGCGCAGCCCCGAGGCTTACCGCGGTTGGGGCATTCCGATGGCGACCGACATCGCGTTCGCGCTCGGCGTGCTCAGCTTGCTCGGGAAGCGGGTGCCGCCAGCGCTACGCGTCTTGTTGCTCGCCCTGGCCGTGATCGACGATCTGGGTGCGATCGTGGTGATCGCCATCTTCTACTCGTCGGGGATCGCGCTCTCTGGAGTGGCGTTCGCGACGGTCGGCTTGCTGATGATCCTGGCGCTGCGTGCGATCGGAGTGCGCCGCGTCCCCATCTATGTCTTGCCCGGGGTGCTGGTTTGGGCGGGCGTGTACGCGGCCGGAGTTCATCCCACGATTGCAGGCGTGCTGATCGGTTTGCTCACGCCGGTCCAGGCTTGGCAGGGCGTCGAACGCGAATCGCCCGCGGACCGCTTGCTGCACACGCTGCACCCTTGGGTTTCGTACGCGATCATGCCGATCTTCGCGCTCGCCAATGCGGGCGTGAATTTGAGCGGTTTGTCACTCGGGGGCAACGGGGCGCGAGTGAGCACGGCAATCGTCGTGTCTCTGCTGGCGGGAAAGCCGATAGGGGTCGTGCTCAGCAGCGCACTCGCGCTTTGGACGAAGTTCGCGGCTCTGCCGGACGGCTTGGGCAGGCGACACCTCGTGGTTCTCGGTGTCGTCGCCGGCATCGGCTTCACGATGTCGCTATTCGTAGCGCAGCTTGCCTTCAGCGACCCAGCCTTGCTGAGCGCGGCCAAACTCGGCGTGCTGATCGCGAGCGCCGTGGCGATGATTCTCGGCCTGATTTTTGGACGCTTGCTGCTACCGCTCCGCGAGTCGCTCGAGCCAGAGACCGAGCGCTAGCCCGGGCTGACCCCGAAACAGCGCTCACACTCCGCTGGGTTATGTCCGACCGTGCCGCGGGCCCCGCGTCGTCCCAGCCCGCCGTTGAATGCCACGACGGACGAGGCACAACCGAGCGAAGCCGGCCTGGCACGACTATTGACCGGCGACCGGCCGTCCGCGCGAGTGAGCCAATTTTGAGCGCAGGCCGCGCTCGAAAAGTGCTCACCGTTCGGCTCTGGTGTGACGTCGTCGACATCTCCACGACGCTTTTGCCGAGTCTGTATTGCGTCTGCAAAGTAAACATACACGACACGGGTACGACATCTACTTCCCGGTAGGTGTAGTCCACGATCACTTCATGAAAAGGAACCAGCGAGCGGCGCTGACGTCCGCTCACGGTTCCGACACGCGTTCGCTTTGAACCTCGATTCGCAGCCGCGCCAGGCGAGTGATCTGCCAACCGTTGCTGCGATTAGCGGTTCGTTACTCCTGCGGTATTCGTGACACAACCGGCTCGGTCGCGCGGACAACACGCCCGAGACTCCCTTTGACAATGGAGACACCCATGCAGTCAGTCTTTTCCAATCGTAGTCGCGTTTATCGCGGCGCCTTGTCGCTGGTTCTACCCGGCGCCTTATTGTGCGCTGCGCTGGCAAGCGGCGCGTGCAACAAGTCCTCGAGCGCATCGACGTCTACGGACTCGTCCGCGAAGGTCGAAAAAGCCGCCGCCCCCGCCGCCACCGAGCGCTCGACAGAAGCGACCGGCGCAACCGTCTTGTTGCCCCCCGGCTTGGAGAAGTCCACCACCAAAGCCGCAGATTTTCCGACCGCCAAGATCATGACCACGGGTCTGAAGGTCGACGACGACAGCGTCACGGTCGGAATTCTGCACTCGACGACCGGCACGATGGCGATCAGCGAGACCGGCTCCGTGCAGGCAGAGAAGCTCGCCATCGCCCAAATCAACGCCCTGGGCGGCATTCTCGGTCGCCAAATCAAGGTGATTCAAGAAGACGGCGCGAGCGACTGGCCGACGTTCGCCGAGAAAGCGCGCAAGCTGTTGGTGAACGACAAAGTCGCCGCGGTCATGGGCTGCTGGACATCCGCCTCTCGCAAAGCGGTGCTGCCCGTGTTCGAGAAAGAAAATGGGCTGCTCTACTATCCGACCTTTTACGAAGGTCTCGAGCAGTCCAAGAACGTGTTCTACACGGGTCAGGAGGCCACCCAGCAGATCTTGGCCAGCCTCGATTGGGTCCACAAGGAGAAGGGCGCAAAGAGCTTCTACCTGATCGGGTCTGACTACATCTGGCCGCGCACGTCGATGAAGATTGCGCGAAAACACATCGAAAACGTGCTCAAGGGGACGGTAGTCGGCGAAGAGTTCGCTCCGCTCGGCAATACCCAATTCGGCTCGATCATCAACAAGATCAAGCTCAAGAAGCCGGACGTAATCTTCGCGGCGGTCGTCGGTGGCAGCAACGTGGCTTGGTTCAAGCAACTGAACGCGGCCGGCGTCACCGCCGCCAACCAGACCCTGCTCACCATCTCGGTGACCGAAGACGAAGTGCTCGGTATCGGTGGCGAGAATCTCACCGGCTTCTTCTCCTCGATGAAGTACTTCCAGAGCCTGGACAACGCGAACAACAAGTCTTTCGTAGAAGCCTTCAAGAAGATGTGGGGTGACAAGAGCGTGATCGGCGACGTGACCCAAGCCGGTTACCTCGGGCCTTGGATTTGGAAAGCCGCCGTCGAAAAGGCCGGCAGCTTCGATGTCGACAAGGTCGTCGCGGCTTCACCGGGGATCGAGATCAAGATCGCTCCGGAAGGCTACGTGAAAGTGCACGAAAATCACCACTTGTGGAGCAAGGCGCGCATCGGCAAGGCCAAGCCCGACGGCCAATTCGAAGTCGTGCACGAATCGGATCTGATCGAGCCGAACCCCTTCCCCAAGGGCTATCAGTGAGCTGAGCGGGGGCTCGGGATTTACCATCAACTTTGAAGAAAGATTGCGATGAGCTTGAACGAAATTGGTTCGATGGTCGCGATGCAGGGCTTTTCCGGCCTTAGTCTGTTCACCGTCCTGCTGCTGATGGCGCTCGGGCTCGCAATCATCTTCGGTCAAATGGGCGTCATCAACATGGCGCACGGCGAGTTCATGGCCATCGGCGCCTACGTCGTGTACTTGTTCTCGCAGCTCACCCAAAACTTCGCGCCCGGCTTGCGCGAGGTGTACTTCGTTCCGGCGGTCGTCGCGGCATTCTTCGTCGCGGCGGCCGTCGGCTACGTGGTCGAGGTCTTGTTGATACGCCGCTTGTACAAGCGGCCGCTCGACACTCTGCTGGCAACCTGGGGCCTCAGCCTGGCGATGCAGCAGTTTTTCCGCTCCTTCATCAATCCGAAGGAGGTCAGCGCCGAACTACCCGAGTGGCTGCTCGGGGCGTTCAATCCGACACCCTCCATTCAGGTACCGAGGAACGGCATCTTCGTGATGGGTCTTACGATTCTCGTCACCGGCGGTGTGTACGTGCTGATGCTCAAATCGCGTTGGGGCATTCGCATCCGCGCCACGACACAGAACCGCGTCATGAGCTCGGCCGTCGGCATCAATACCGACCGAGTGGATCGTTTCACCTTCGCGCTCGGCTGCGGCATCGCTGGTCTCGCGGGCGCCGCGTTCACGACGATCGGCTCCACGGGCCCGACCAGCGGCTCGCTGTACATCGTCGACACCTTCCTCGTCGTCGTCTTCGGCGGCGCGGCGAATCTGATCGGCACGATCGCCTCGGCGTTCTCGATCGCTCAAGCGCAATCGCTGCTGGAATTCTTTCTCACCAGCGCGATGGCCAAGGTGCTGACTCTACTCACCATCATCATCATCTTGATGATCCGCCCCCAGGGGCTTTTCACGACCAAGGTCCGTACCTGACTTTCGGCAGGAATCATGAACCTTCTAACCAAGAAACTGAGCAAGACCGACCTGATCGGGGTGGTCGTGCTGTCCGCGATCATCCTGGTATTCTTCCCCTCCGTTTTCAGCATCTTCCGTCTGAACCTGATCGGGAAATACCTGACCTACGCGTTCGTCGGCGTCAGCCTGGTTTTGCTCTGGGGCAACGGCGGCATCTTGAGCCTCGGCCAAGGCGTGTTCTTCGGCCTCGGCGGCTACTGCATGGCCATGTTCCTGAAGCTCGAGGCCTCGGACCCGATCGCCACGAAGATTCAAACCACGCCCGGCATCCCTGATTTCATGGACTGGAATCAGATAACCAAGCTGCCGCTGTTCTGGATGCCGTTCAAGAGTCTGACCTTCACGATTCTGGCAATCCTAGTCATCCCGGCATTCTTTGCCTTCATCATCGGCGTGGCGATGTTCAAACGCCGCGTGGGCGGCGTGTACTTCGCGATCATCACCCAGGCCGTGGCCTTGATTTTGTCGGTCTTGATCGTCGGGCAACAGGGCCTGACCGGCGGCATCAACGGCATCACCGATTTGAAGACGATGCACGGTTGGGACATCCGCTCCGACTCTGCCAAGTACATATTGTACTACGTAAATGGCACGCTGTTGATCGGCTGCGTGGTCTTCACGCGCTGGGTGCTGTCCACGAAGTTCGGCATGCTGCTGCTCGCACTGCGAGAAAAGGAAGACCGCGTGCGCTTCTCTGGCTATGACGTAGCCAATTTCAAGACGCTCGCGTTCTGCATGTCGGCGGTGATGTGCGCGATCGGCGGGGCGATGTTCACGCTTCAAGTCGGCTTCATGTCGCCCTCGTTCGTCGGCATCACACCCTCGATCGAGATGGTGATTTACACCGCCGTCGGTGGTCGCATGTCGGTGGTCGGCGCGGTCTTCGGCACCCTGCTCGTGAACTTCGCAAAGACGTTCTTCTCCGAGGAATATCCGGATCTGTGGCTGTTCTTGATGGGCGCGACGTTCATCGGCGTGGTCTTGCTGTTCCCAGACGGCCTGGCGGGCTTGTACGAGCGCTTCGGTCGGCCGTTCGTGGCGCGCATGCTGCGCCGCTCCCCTTCATCGCGAAAGAAAGACGAACCGACGGTAGCAGTCGCTGCCGCACTCGAAAGCGGAGGCAAGCATGGCTAGCCACGAGATGCTCACCATTCAGGGCCTCGGCGTATCGTTCGATGGTTTCAAGGCCGTAGACGATCTGAACTTCATCGTGGACCGCAACGAACTGCGCGTCGTAATCGGCCCGAACGGAGCGGGCAAAACGACTCTGCTCGACTTGATCTGCGGTAAGACGAAGTCCACGTCGGGCAGCATCATGTTCAAGACCATGGATCTCACCCAGATGAAGGAGCATGCGATCGTGCGTGCCGGGGTCGGGCGCAAGTTCCAAACACCATCGATTTACGAGAACTTGACGGTTTCCGAGAACCTGGAGGTGTCCTTCCCGCGCGGGCGTACGGCGTTCGGAGCTCTGTTCTTCCGGCGCACGGCTGATGTCGCGGAGCGTGTGAAGAACGTCGCTGAAGAGGTGATGCTGAATGAAAAGCTGGACCAACAGGCGGCGCTGCTGAGCCACGGTCAGAAGCAGTGGCTCGAGATCGGCATGCTCCTGATGCAGGACCCCGAGCTCTTGATGCTCGACGAACCGGTCGCCGGCATGACGGTCAACGAACGCGAGCAAACGGCCGAGCTTTTGAACCGCATCAGCAAGAACCGTTCGGTGATCGTGATCGAGCACGATATGGAGTTCGTGCGCAAGATCGCGCACAAGGTGACGGTGCTCCATCAAGGCAAGGTGATCGCCGAAGGCTCGATGGACAAAGTAACGGCTGATCCGCGCGTGATCGAAGTCTATCTCGGTCACTGAACGCGACGCGAAACGCGATGCTAGGAGCTCGAAAGCCATGATTGAAATCAAGGATCTTCACGTCAGCTACGGCCAGAGTGAAGTGATTCACGGCGTCAATTTGGAAGCCAAGGCTGGCCAGATCGTCGCGGTGATGGGCAGGAACGGCATGGGCAAGACCACGCTGTTCAAGTCGTTGATGGGCGTGATTCGAAATACGTCCGGCACGATCAAGATCAACGGCGTCGACGTGACCAAGATGCCCAGCTACAAACGCGTGAAGCAGGGCATTGCCTACGTGCCTCAGGGGCGCATGATTTTCCCTAGCCTGACGGTCTGGGAAAATCTGCTCACCGGCCTGGAGGGCTCGCCGACCGGCAAGTTGCCGCAAGACATTTTCACCCTATTCCCGGTGCTGGCGGAGATGAAGACGCGCCGCGGTGGCAACCTGTCAGGGGGACAACAGCAGCAGCTGGCGATCGCCCGCGCGCTCGCCGCAGAGCCGAAGGTCCTGCTGCTCGACGAGCCGACGGAAGGCATTCAGCCCTCGGTGATCAAAGACATCGCGCAGGTGCTGCTCAAGGTGAGAGATTCTCGTAATTTGACGATCATCGTCTCCGAGCAGGTCCTGAGTTTCACGATGGAGATCTTGGATCGCCTGCTCGTGATCGAAGGCGGCAGGTTCACCGCCGACGAACCTCGCGACAGGGTCGACGTCGGTGAAGTGCGGCGTTTGCTGGCCGTCTGACGCGCTTTCCCAACGTCAGTCGCATAATTTCGTGGGGCCAATGTCATAGCGCTTCGGCGCGCCAATCTCAGCGAGGAGTCCTTTGGCATGATTCACGGCGACATCTCGAGCAGCAAAGACACGGTAGGCGTTGCGGTCGTCAACTACAAGATGCCCCGCCTGCACAGCAGGGCGGAGGTATTGGCCAACGCCAAGAAGATCGCCGACATGCTGCAGGGCATGAAGATCGGATTGCCGGGGATGGATCTGGTGATCTTCCCCGAGTACAGCACGCACGGTATCATGTACGACAAGCAGGAGATGTACGAGACCGCCTCGGCCATCCCCGGCGAGGAGACGGCCATCTTCTCTGCGGCATGCAAGGCCGCCAAAGTCTGGGGCGTGTTCTCGCTGACGGGCGAGCAGCACGAGGAACATCCTCACAAAGCTCCTTACAACACTCTGATCTTGATCGACGATCAGGGCGAAATCGTGCAGAAATATCGCAAGATCATGCCTTGGGTGCCGATCGAGGGCTGGTATCCGGGCAACTGCACGTACGTCTCCACCGGCCCGAAGGGTCTGAAGATCTCGCTCATCATCTGCGACGACGGGAACTACCCGGAAATTTGGCGCGATTGCGCCATGAAGGGCGCCGAGCTGATCGTGCGCTGTCAGGGTTACATGTACCCGGCCAAAGATCAGCAGGTGCTAATGGCAAAAGCCATGGCCTGGGCCAACAACGTATACGTCGCGGTGGCCAACGCCTCCGGCTTCGACGGCGTGTATTCTTACTTCGGTCACTCCGCGATCATCGGCTTCGACGGCCGGACCTTGGGCGAGTGCGGTGAGGAGGACTACGGCGTTCAATACGCGCAACTTTCGACCTCCCTAATCCGTGACGCGCGGAAGAACATGCAGTCCGAAAACCACTTGTTCAAGCTGGTTCATCGGGGCTACACGGGCATGATCAATTCACGCGAGGGAGATCGCGGTGTTGCCGCCTGCCCGTACGACTTCTACAAGAAATGGGTGGAAGATCCGGAAGGCACTCGGGACATGGTCGAGTCCTTCACGCGGCCCGCCGTCGGTACGGAAGAGTGTCCCATCCCTGGGATCCCGACCACCCGTGAGGCCACACATCGGTAATGTCTGCGGAGGCGCTGGACGCTTTTCGTATCCGAGACGAGCCCTATTATCTGGCCCTTGCCGACGAGGTCAGCCTGTTCGGCGCCGCATACGCGGCGCGCTTGCCGGTCATGCTCAAAGGACCGACCGGCTGCGGTAAGACTCGTTTCGTTCAGCACATGGCGTGGCGGCTAAACAGGCCACTTATCACCGTCGCTTGCAACGAGGAAATGAGCGCCTCGGATCTGCTGGGCCGCTACTTGCTCGAAGACGGCGCGACGCGCTGGCAGGACGGGCCGCTCACGCTCGCCGCGCGCAGTGGCGCCATTTGTTACTTGGACGAGGTAGTCGAGGCACGCCAAGACACGCTGGTGGTGATCCATCCGCTGACGGACGACCGGCGCCTGCTTTCGCTACCGGCTCGAAGCGAGGCGATCCAGGCGCACCCCGAGTTCCACTTGGTCGTCTCGCACAACCCCGGCTACCAGAGCGCGCTCAAGGATTTGAAGCCATCCACCAAGCAACGCTTTGGAGCGCTGGAGTTCGATTACCCGGCACGCGCGCAGGAGATCGAGATCCTGATGCACGAAACGGCCTTGCCGGAGGCGCTCGCCGAACGCTTGGTATCCGTGGCCGAGGCGGCGCGCCGGCTCAAGGGACACGGCCTGGATGAAGGGATCTCGACCCGCATGTTGGTGCACGCGGGCTCGCTGATTCGTCAAGGAATCGGCCCGGAGGCGGCTTGCCAAATGGCGCTCGTGCAACCGCTGACCGATGACCCGGATCTGATCTCGGCGCTCAGCGCCAGCGTGCGGGCGTGCCTATGACGGAGCCGCGCCGCGACGGCAACGAGCACGAGCTGCCGGGCGGCGCGAGCCGCTTCGTGCGTGCGCTCTGGGGCTTCGATGTCACGGTGTGCGCGCTACCCGCTACTGCGAACGAGTTCGCAGCTCGCAGGCCGCGCTTCTTGGCGTCGAATTTGTGGTTGCCCGCGTCGCCGCTGTTGGGCGTGCCAGGCGGCTACCCTGACTACCTTTTCGCGGCGTGCGCCCACATCTCGGCTCATCTTCGGTTCGGGGCGCCGCGCTTTTTGACCAAGTCGCTCAAGCCCGCACAAATTGCCATCATTTCGCTGTTGGAGGACGCGCGGGTCGAGCGCTTGGCGGCGGCACGGTACCCCGGACTCCATCGGCTGTGGGCGCCATACCACCGCGACGCGCGTACGGATGGAGCCAAGACCGGCCTGTCGCTGCTCGCCCGGCTAGCGCGTGCTTTGCACGACGATGCGTACGTCGATGATGATGCCTGGGTCAGCAAGGGGCGGCAGCTATTTCTAGAGGGGCGCCGCGAGTGGCACGATGCAGCCTTGTGCCGTCGCCTCGGCAGCGCACTCGGCAATGACCTGGGTCAAATGCGCGTGCAGTTCAACGCCAAGGATTACGCAGTGCAACCGGCGTATCGTGACGACAACACCGGGCTTTGGCAATTCGATCAGGATCCGGGCGAGGACGCTTCGCCGCTCGAGTCCGAAGGTGTCCGGCGGGTCGAGAGAGAAGATCCCGCGCCCAAGCGGAGGGAGCGCGGAGAGCCCGAAGCAGCCCGTTCACGAGATGCCTCCGCGAGCCGGCGCGAGCCGGAACGGCCCGCGCCGGAACGGCCCGCGCCGGCCACGACGGGCGTCGAGGCAGCGACGCGTTACCCGGAGTGGGACTACCTGATCCGCAGTGAGCGACCGGGGTTTTGTACGGTCCTGGAGCACTCGGTCACGCCCGGCGACCCGGCGCGGATTGCGGCCGCGCTAACTCGCTACGCGCCGGAGCAAAAACGGCTCGAGCGGTCCGCGTTGCGGCTCGCGGACCGAAGACCGACCCCCATCCGTCGCCTTTTGGATGGGGATCGCTTGGAACTATCGGCGGCGATCGCGGCGATCGTGGCGCGTGCCAGCGCTGCCCCTCCCGACCCGCGCGTATACCGCCGAGTGCGCTTTCGACTCGAACCTCCGGCCTTGCTCTTATTGCTCGATTTGTCGCAATCGCTCAACGCGGTACCGCGCGGAGCCGACACGACGCTGCTCGAGGTAGCACGCACCGCCAGTGCGCTCTTGGCAACGTCGCTCCGCAACGCTGCCCCCGACTTGGCAATCCACGGCTTCTCGTCGAACGGACGACACGACGTGGGTTACCGCCGCTTCAAAGATTTCGATCAGCCGTTCGACGACCGAGCCCGAGCCCGGCTCGCGGGGATGAGCGCCAACTTGTCGACCAGACTCGGGACCGCACTGCGCCACGCAGGCCAAACCCTCGCCGCGCGCAATGCACGGCGCAAATTACTGTTGGTCGTGACCGATGGCGAGCCGTCGGACATCGATGTGCATGACCCCCAATACCTGATATTCGACGCCAAACAGGCCACGATCGAAAATCGTCGGCAGGGCGTGAGCAGCTTTTGCGTTGGCCTCGATGCCGGTGCAGAGCAAAGCATCGAACGCATCTTCGGAGCCGGCAACTACGCACTGCTCACCCAGCTCGAAGCCTTGCCGCGACGGCTCGCGCAATTGTACGTGCGCTTGTCGGCGTGACCCGCCGACTCAATGACCGATGGCCCAAGGATAGCCGCCGTGCGCAGAGTGCACGGTGCGCTTGGCGGGTTCGCCGTTGGAACGCGGCGCCTCTCGCTGAACGATCCGCGGTTCATGCTGGCTGCGCTCATTGACCGCCGCCACCCGCCGTCCGGTGGCCGAGCCCGTGGCCAAGTTCGGTGCGCTCAGCAGGCGCTTACCGAGCGCACCACAATCCGGACAAGGGGCAGGCTCACGCATCTCGGCCATCGGCCGCGTCAGTTCGAAGGGACCGTGATCCGTACACTCGAATTCGTAGATTGGCATTGCTCTGTGACTTCACGAGGGGAGATGAAGACTAGGTTAAAGCCGGCGCAAACGGAGACTCCCGTTTGCGCCGGCAAAGTCTTTGACGCGCCAGTCGTTCAGGTGGCGACGGCCAAGTCCGAGCCGGCGGGCACGGAGCTCGCGGATGGACCATCGGCCGAGGGCGTAATGTCGAAGTTGAAGATCTCCGTCGGGATAGCCAAGGTGGCGCAAGCATTGGGGATATCGACGATACCGCTGATCCGACCCTCGACCGGTGCGGTGCCGAGAATGGCGTACGCCTGGGCGCCCGTATAGCCGAACTTCTTCAGGTACTCGATCGCGTTCAGGCATGCGCGTCGGTAGGCGACGTGCACGTCCAAGTAATGTTGGGTACCGGCTTCGTCGACGGAGATGCCCTCGAAGATCATGTACGAGGAGTAGTTGGGCTCGAGCGGGCTCGACTTGAACACTGGGTTCGTAATCCCATACTTCGCGATTCCACCTTTGATGATCTTCACCCGAAGATCGAGGTAGCCCGCCATCTCGATCGCGCCGCAGAAGGTGATCTCACCGTCGCCCTGGGAGAAGTGGATATCGCCCATGGAGAGACCCCCGCCCTTCACGTACACGGGGAAGTAACAGGTCGAGCCTTTGGTGAGATTCTTGATGTCACAATTGCCGCCGTGCTCACGCGGTGGAACGGTGCGCGCGGCTTCGGCAGCGGCCGCTGCCACGCTGCCTTTGGGCATGCGACCAAGGTGCGCGGTCGCGGCGAACGGTAGGGTGGCTAGCGCGGGCACGCGCTCCGGATCGGTGTCGAAGAGCGCCTTCTCACGCTTGTTCCAGGTGGCCAATAAATCATGCGATGGCAGGCAGCCGATCAAGCCGGGATGCATGATGCCCGCGAACTCCACGCCCGGGATGTGCCGGGAATTTGCATAAATGCCGCTGAAGTCCCAGCAGGCCTTGCGCGCTTCCGGATACTGGTTGGTGAGGAAGCCGCCGCCGTTTTCCTTGGCGAAAATGCCGGTAAAACCCCACTGATAGTCGGGCAATACGCCCACGTCCAAAATGTCGACCACGAGCAAATCGCCGGGCTCGGCACCGGTGACGCCAATCGGGCCGCTCAGGTAATGCACCTTGCTCAGGTCGACGATTTTGACGTCCATCGCCGAGTTGTCGTTCTTGATTTGACCGCCGGTCCAGTCGATGCATTCGACGCGAAACTGTGCGCCCGGCTCGACCCAACTCACAATCGGGATGTCGGGGTGCCAGCGATTGTGGATTACGTCGTGATCCGTTGCGGGCGCCGCGAGGTCAACCTTGATAAGCGTGTCCATTGGATTCTCCTTAGCCGTGTATCCGTGACGAAGGCGCACGAGAGTCTCGATTGACAGACATGAGCGCGCCCTGGCTGGGGTGGTCCGAGTAGACTAGAAGTGACCTGTTTCTAATCGAGGACGCCGCCGTTTCCCCTCATGGAAAAGTGATCATTCCCCCCACAGGGTTCGGACCGCAGGCGCGCCGCGAGCCCCGCTCGAGTCCGTGCTCGCGTGGAAGACGGCCAAGCGGTCGGTCATCGACGCGAACGCTCTAGGATGCGAATCTCCGTCTCACCTCTCGCCCGAGGCGAGACGCGACGCCGAAGGCTTGGCCGACGCGCGCCGCCGCGCGTGACCATCAACCCCATCAGGCAACAGAATGGCGCGCCCCGAGCACGAATTGGGGGCATTCCCCCTGAGCCACTGGAACCCAGTGATAGCCGAGTTGCGCACGGGCGTCGTCAGTCGCGGCGCGGCTCGCCCGCAATCACGGCCAGCACCGCACCCGCGTCGATGCTCGTCTCGTAAGGCACGACGCGCTGATCCGCCGGAAGGGTCGACTCTGCGCACTCGCGACGCTGATCGACACAAAGCACGATGTCGTCGATGCCCGCCGCGCGCAGGCGGCGCAGCTTCTCGAGCAAGTATTCGGCCGTCCAGAAGCCAACGATTTCGAGCCGCCAGCGGCGCTCGGGCTGGTGACGATGGACGAGCTCGTAGTCTGGAAATATCAGAGTCTCGCCGAAGCTGATCGCTGCCGGTTCACGAATCAACTCCCAATCCGGCGCGGCGCGCCGGAAGTCCCGCTCGAATTTGCGTTCGAGCCGACGCTCCGGGAGCAGGTGTTCGCCGGCCCCAATCGGATCTCCCGAGCGCAGACTGAGTGACGAGAGTCGACTAGTCCTCCCGAGCGAGCAGGTGGCGCTCAGTTCGAACTCGTCGCAGTTGACCAGCCGCGGGATGAGAGAAGCCAAAGCGCGCCCGTAGAGCTCACTGTGGCGAAAGAGCGCGAACGGCCCAGAAACGTCCAATACGATTCCCTCGCTCGCGCTTCCCAGCCGCGAAGCGCGACAAATCAAACCGACGAATCGCGCGTGACCAATCAACGCACGCTCCTTGCCCCGAGCCGTAATTCGGACATGGCTTGCACGCCGCACGAGCGAAACGACGATGGCCAGATTGGCATCTCTCGCTAGCCGCGCGGCGGAGAGCTCGACCGGCGGCGCCACCACTCGCTGCTCCGCAGCCAAATCCGCGAACAGCGCGCGGTCGAGTTCGGCCGGGGACACTGCGAAGGAGGCGGCCACCGACGCCAACACCGCGCCCCGCGGAGCATGGCTCGCCGACGCAGCTCGAAAGAGCGCGGCCCGTGCCTCTTTGGGCGGTACGGCCGCGGCAGGTCTGGCTCGACACAATGGCTCGAGTAAGCTCAGCGCGATCCGAAGCTTGGCCTTCGGGGCCCGCACCGGCAATGGTTCGCGCAGGCGCTCGACCCACTCTGCGCGCCTTCGCCCGGTGAAGCGGGCAAATTCATCGAGCAACACGCTCAGCCAAGGCTCGTCGCGCGGCGCGAAGTAGTGCGGCACGATGCGCTCGCCTTCTAAGTGGACGCTAACGCGCAGCAAGGCGTACGGGAGCAAGCGCGTGCCTCCTTTCGATTGCGCGCCGAAGCTCCGAAGTGGCGCGGGTGGCTAGCTGATAGATGAGAGCACGTTTTCCCGGTAGCGGCCGGAGTATGCGACCAACCCGCTGCACATGTTCGCGTTCGCCTCGTGTACCGCTGACGATGATCGCGACGTCCGCGCTCGGCACGTCGATGCCTTCATTCAGCACTCGCGCGCTGACCAACGAGCGCAGTTGGCCCGCGCGAAATGCGTTCAAGG
>Ga0302321_100002008_pt1 | contig 17382 bp, 15 predicted proteins | sample Fen_T0_1_FD_202505 | JGI IMG/M metagenome (GOLD analysis project Ga0302321, IMG submission 202505) | Peat permafrost microbial communities from Stordalen Mire near Abisko, Sweden - Fen_T0_1 | ecosystem: Environmental > Terrestrial > Soil > Wetlands > Permafrost | place: Sweden: Abisko...
ACGCCTCAATCTCGTCGCATCTTTGCTCCACCGGCCGAAGTTTCTGCTCTGCGACGAACCCACGGTCGGCATCGACCCGCAGTCGCGCAACGCCATCTTCGACTACCTCGAAAAGCTTAACCGCGAGGGTCTGACGATTATCTACTCGACTCATTACATGGAGGAAGCCGCGCGGCTCTGTTCGCGCATCGGTGTGATCGACCACGGGAAGATCCTCGCGCTCGGCTCGCTCGACGAGTTGCTCGCGCGACTGCCCTTCGAGGACGAGATTATCTTTCCCGAAACACCAGAAACCGCCACCTTTGCCCTTCAGCTCAAGGCTCACGGCCAGCTTCACACGGCAAACGGCGCACATCGGTTCCGACCGCAGACGGGATTCCTGCTTTCTTCGTTTTTTGCCGCCGCCGAACGGTGTGGGGTCCCCACTCGTCTCTTTGAAATTCAGCGCCCCACGCTGGAAGCGGTTTTTCTCCATTTCACGGGCCGAAAACTCCGAGATTAATTCCCGCCATGCACCCCATTATTGTCCTGTTTATTAAGGGCGTCCTGCTTTTCACCCGCAATAAAGCCGCGGTCCTCATCACTTTCCTCGTGCCGGTGGTGATGATAGCCCTGTTCGGTTTTGTTTTCGGACTTTACAAGAATGTCGACCGAGGTCCGGGCGGCATTCCGCTGGCCGTGGTCAACCTCAGTCCCGAACCAGCTGCCACCGACCTGGTCACCGCGCTCAAGCAAGAAAAAACGTTTAAAGTCATCGCGGAAACCAGCGGCGCCGACGGCTCCAAGCGGCCCTTGACCGAAGCTGACGTACGCGCCGGTCTGCATGACAACCAATATCGCTTCGCGCTCATCCTCCCGGCGGACATGATTCCCGAGGACAGCTTTGGTATTCATCTGAAGATTCTCTCCGATCCGCGCAACGAGATCGAGACTCAGACCGTCAACGGCATCCTGCAGAAGACGATTTTTTCCCGCGTGCCACAGCTGCTGGGACAATCGTTGCAGCATCGTTCAAAAAAGTTTCTCGGCGACTCGCGGTTCGAAACATTGAACCGCTCACTGGCCAACACCGTGGCTTCGACGTACGGCGGTGACCCGGAGAAGATTTACCAGCAGCTTATCGTGGGCGATTTTGGCACAAGTGCGCTCACAGCGTTGACCTCAGCCGAATCAGCCGACAAGACTAAACCGGCAGAGAACGCCGATATTTTCTCGCGTATTGCGCGGATTGACACCGAGCAGGTGGCGGGCAAGCAGGTTTCAAACCCGATGGCGTCGCGCCTCGTGGGCGGTTACGCGGTCATGTTCTTGCTTTTCGCGCTCAGCGGTTCGGCCACCTCGCTGTTTGAGGAGAAACGCTCCGGCATTTTTCAACGGGTGCTCTCCGCTCCGGTCCGGCTTTCGCACATTCTCTGGGCGCGGTTTCTTTTTGGGGTTGCGCTTGCGACGTTGCAGTTGATCGCGCTATTTTCGGCCGGGAAGATTTTGTTCGGGATCGAACTCTTTTCCCATGCAGGCCCGTTGTTGGCGCTGATCGTAAGTGTGGGCGCGGCCTGCACAGCCTTTGGCATGCTGCTCGCCGCGGTGTCGTCCAGTCATGAAATGGCCATGGGACTCGCCAACCTGATCGTGCTCGTCATGTGTGCTGTCGGTGGCGCCTGGTTCCCCGTGAGCATGATGCCGGCGTTCATCCAGCATTTCAGCAAACTCACCATTGTTTACTGGGCGGTAGAAGGTTTCACCTCGGTATTGTGGGCCGGACAATCGTTCAGGGAGATCCTGCCGACGATCGGAATCCTGCTCGGGGTTGCCGTGGCGGTGATGGCCGCGGCAACGCTGTGTTTTAAACGCAGCGCGATGTTCGACTAAGATCGTGGGCGATTTTGCTCCGACTTGTTGCACGCGGCTGGAAGAGCGAGGTTGATTTACTGTTCGTGCTTGCCGATCTATTGCTGAGTCGCGTATCCAATCTCTGGTTTGTTGAAGATACCCCTCGGCAGGAACAGCTGCTACGAACCCAATACCCCTCGAATGAAAATACCCTCTCGAATCTATGCTTTGTGCATGAGCGTGGCTTTCGCCTTCAGCGCGAGCGCATTTGCCTCAGAAAAAATCGACTTGGACCGTATCACACCCGTACCGGCAAACGAACAAATTCCGGTGCAGGATTTCTTCCGGCCTGCGGTCCTGCAACAGCCAAAACTTAACCCTTCTGGAACGCACATAGCCGCCATCGTGACTGCGGCCGAAGACAAGCACCAGCTTTTGGTGAATGAGCTGGGCACTCAGAATATCGAGATGGCTGGTGGGCGTGGCGACAAGGACGTTTATCAAGTTCATTGGCTCGACGACAAGCGGCTGCTGTTTGAACTTTCCTCAAGGAAATTGTCGGGGCTGGGGCTGTTTGCCACGGAAGTTGGCTCAGTCGGTAGACCTTACCCGTTGTTACAGTATGATGGCACAAGTTTGGTGGCAGTGCCCTATAAAGATCGCCTTCGTCCTTTAGTTTGGAATCGGTTTGATATCGAAACGGGAAAAGATCTCGGGGCTGCAATCATCAACTCAGGGATCGACACAGGAAAATTCGTAGACTTTACGTCGGTGGGGGGTAGCGGGGCGGACATCTCGGATGCTCATGATAACAACGAAAAGCATATTATTGAGCGTTATCCTGTGCCTGAACCAGGAATCACCTACAGGTATCTTGCGGATAAGGAAGGGCGGTTGCAGTTCGCTTTCAATTCGGACAACGGGCTGCGAACATTGCATCACCTGGTCGCAGGCCACTGGGAAAAAAGTCCGGTGGAGCTCGAGGAAATAGATATCATCGATTGTGGCGAAAAGCCTAACCAACTCCTTGTAATGGGGCCTCGCCGCGAGGGTAAGCCGCGCGCATTGCAGTTTATGGATGGGGTGACGGGGAACTTTGGCGAAGTTTTATGGCAGGACGACGGCTATGATTTCGATGGTTGGGCATACCGCGATACGAAAAGCCAGGACCTTGTTGGTGCGGTCTTCGAGCGGGCACGCTCTGAAGTTGTTTGGTTCAGAGAGGATTACCGCGCGCTCCAAAAAACCCTGGACGGATTCTTTCCGGGATTGGTTGTGCGTATTCTGGGTACCAACGAGGCACTGACGCGCATTCTCGTCGCGACCTATTCCGACCGGCAACCGTCGATTTATCATTGGGTCGACTTAGAAAAGCGCTCGGTGGGTTTGATAAAGAATTCGGCGCCATGGATCGACCCTGCGCGCATGCAACCGCGGAATATGATCAAGTTTAAAACCCGCGATGGAAAAAAACTCGATGCTTACCTCACGCTGCCAGCGGGTGCGTCGAAGAAAAATCCTGCGCCTTTGGTGGTCCTGCCGCATGGAGGGCCGTGGGTGCGTGATAGTTGGGGCTTTGACGAAGAAGCGGAGTTTCTAGCCAGCCGTGGATATGCTGTGCTCCAACCAAATTACCGTGGCTCCACTGGAACCACTTGGATGTTTCCCGAGGAGGATGAGTGGGATTTTCGAAAGATGCACGATGATGTGACGGATGCCACCAAGGCTATGATCAGCTCGGGATTAATCGATCGTCAGCGGATCGCGATCATGGGTGGATCCTTCGGTGGCTATCTCGCCATTTCAGGGGTGGTGAACGAACCGACGCTGTATCGTTGTGCGATCACCATTGCTGGGGTTTTTGACTGGGAGACGCAGATAAGAGATAAGAAATTTGATCAATACGAATCCCCTACGTTCGGCCGAATGATGCACAAGCTCGGTGACCCAAAGAAAAATCCAGAGAAATTCGACGCTATTTCCCCGGGACGCCATGTTGATCAAATCCGCGTTCCAGTTTTTGTCGCGGCAGGCAAGGAGGACAGGACGGTGGAAATTGAACAATCACGTTCACTGATCTCGGCATTGGAGAAATATCATGTGCCCTACGAGAAGCTGATCGTGAGGGAGGAAGGGCACGGAATGGCGCACCTCAAAAATCAAGTGGAGCTCTACACTCGCATTCAGGCCTTTCTCGAAAAGAATCTGAAGCCATTGCCGCCTGTTGCCGCTGTGCCGTAGGAACTGTACGGGAATTGGCTAAAGCCACGCTCCGAAGCGTGTTGTCAGAAGGTGGAGCCCGATCTCCGAGCGGGCTCTTCGACTTTGCGGTTCGACCGAGCTCAACTGCGCGTTAGGGACAACGCGCACCACTTCTTCTGCCCGATGCTCTCGGTCGTGGATATTTCTCAATTGATGCCGGCCATCTCCAATTCCCGTACAGCTCCTAGAGGAAGCTTTCCCCCGAGTAATTGCAGCCAAGACCGGCTGCGTATTTCGATCAAACGTATACGCCGCCGCCGAGCAGGCGCTCGCCGTTGTGCAGCGCGAGAATCTGGCCGGACGCGAGGGCTCGTTGGGGTTCGCGGAACCGAATCAAGGCGGTGTCGCCTGATTCGGGAAGGAATTCCAAGGCGACGCGCGGGTCGCGATAGCGCACGCGGCCTTCGAGCCACAAGGGGGAGGTGAGAGGTTCACCATTCCAGCTCAATGCGTGTATCCGGATCTCCGAGACGAAAAGTCCGGGGGCGTCGGCATGGTCGAAGGCGACGAGCAAGGCGCGGTCGGAGGCGCGTTTCCCGACCACGACGTACTTTTCGAAATCGGTGTTGGACGGGACGCCAATGCCCCGGCGCTGCCCGGAAGTATAATAATGGAGGCCGCGATGCTGGCCCAATACGGCTCCATCCGTGGCGCGAACGATGGGGCCGGGTTCGTCGGGCACGTACTGGCGAAGAAAATCCTGCATCTTCACCTCGCCGATGAAGCAGATGCCCTGGCTGTCTTTCTTCTGTGCGTTGACCAGGCCGGCTTCGCTGGCGATACGGCGTAGTTTTGGTTTTGCGAGATGGCCGATGGGGAAGCGGGCATCGCGCAACTGTTCCTGGTTCAACAGTGCGAGAAAATAGGACTGGTCCTTGTTTTTATCGGCGCCTTCAAGCAGCGAAACCGTGCCGTCGGTGTTCTTCACGCGGCGCGCGTAGTGTCCGGTGGCGACCGCCGCGAACCCGTTGTCTTTTGCCCAGGCGCGGAACACCCCGAATTTTATCTCGCGGTTGCACATGATGTCGGGATTGGGCGTGAGGCCGCGCCGGTAACCATCGAGCAAATACGCGACGACGCGTTCCCTATATTCCTGCATGAGGTTGACGACGCGAAACTCGATGCCGATTTGTTCGGCGACGGCGCGGGCGTCTTCGATGTCCTTTTGCCACGGGCATTCGCCGACGATGTTGTCCTCATTGATCCAGTTCTTCATGTACGCGCCGACGAGGTCGCAACCTTGTTGTTTGAGCACAAGGGCGGCGACGGAGCTGTCGACTCCGCCGGACATGGCGACGAGGATTCTTTCGCGATTAGGCACCGCTACTAGGACGACCGGGCGTGACGACTTTTGTCAACTGAACGTCGTTGCGATAGGTCGATCTGGTGGTTACCACTGACGGAATTCCTAAAAGAGGAATTCTTGGAAGTGTCCTCCGGCTGATCGCCTGCGGGTTCCTGCTGCGGGTTCCTGCTGCGGGGTCTGCTAATCACAGACCGTTACAGCACGCGATTAGCGGGTCCGTGGACGGAGTACTGCGACGATCAGGAGCAGTGCATCAACAAGGTTTCACTCATTGGGGAAACCCCATGAGTGGAAAAGCTCCGAGATCAATCGATATTTTGGGGCAACCGCCAACTGCAGGCGGTGGGCATTACTCCGGGTTTCCGAACTGAATGATCAAGCCGCCGCCGATGATGACCACCAGGCCGAACCAGGTAGAAGTAGGAATGGACTCTTTAAAAAGGTACCGTCCACACAAAACGCTGATGAGCGCGAAGACGGCGACATAGACACCGAGCAGCTTCGAAAAATCCCATTTCACCGTATTAACGACCAGACCGTATGAGCCAAGAACGACAAAACCGGCCAAAATGAAAAGCATGCCACCCCCGCGCAAGCCACGGCGCATGGCGGCGTCACCACCGACTTCAAGCAAGGCGGCGATGACAAAGATCGACCAGGTGAGTAAGCTCATGAGAGCGCTCCACCAGCGATATTCGTGCCAGGAGTACTCGGAGCGGCCCGTGTTCGCGTGCAGGATTAATTGAGAGGTCGAGTCGAACGAAACGTACGAATTCCTAGCCGCTCGGCGGTGCGGTTTACTGCCCTTGCCGTCACCGGGCCGCTCGAGGCAGGGCAGCTTTTACTTGCCCAATGCTGATGCGACTTCTGGAACGGAATCGTCCTTCACCTTGCGAGGAGTACGTCTTGAAAGCGAGGCGATGGCGAGGCCGACTAACGCCCCCGTTGTATCAATGAGAACATCCTGCACGCAGGCGGTGCGCATGGCGACGAATGACTGGTGGAATTCATCCATCGAGGCGTAGGCCGCTGCGAATAATAACGCGCTGCCGAGCAAGCGGAGTGACCTCGGGTTGGTTTGAGCCGATGATGACATTCGGACGGCGCGCAAAACCAGCAGCCCGAGAATGGCGTACTCCGTCAGGTGGGCGGCCTTGCGCACAAGGAAGTGCACCAGCTCATATTGCTCGGGAGTCGCGTCAGGTTTGATCCACTTCACCAGCGGTTCGATCACCCGCGAGGTATGCTCCGCCGAGCCCAGGTCAGTCGATGCGAAGAAAATCACGCCCATCCACAGGGCCACGGGCAGCCACGCTTTGATCAGGCGACGTTTTTTAAGTATAACCATTCTGCACCTCCAGCGAAACTGTTGTCGGGATCGAGCGGCGCCGAAATCATTCCGCTCTCTTCTTTTTGTGCTTTCTATGTTTCTTCGCCATTTTCTTCACGACTTTGACCAGCGAATTTTGCGTGGAGGTAACTGCAGGCATCTCGACTGTGGCTTGGGTGAAGAGACCGGTGATGGCGACGGCCAGAGCAAGAAGAGTAGAGCGGATAAGGATTTTCATGGACGAAAGAGAGTGTTTGTACAGGCAGCGTGAGTCGTTGCTTGAAGCACGTGCATGCTCAAGCGGATTAACACGACAGCAAATCGAAAGTGCTGAGCAAGCCCTGCAAAGGAGTGGGAGATAAGGCAACCGCACTTCGGCTGGAGTATTCCAATACGCTTCCGCCGGCTAGGCCGTCTCAACAAGCCGCCACGCGACACGGGTTAGGTGAAGATCGCGATTGCTCCGTGATAATTCATCGCGGAATACTCTCGCCGCGTGTTTCGCCGCTTTGCGGATCAGAAACCGTTCCAAAGCTATTCCCATGAATGCACACACTGTAACCGCTTTTTCACTACGATTTGCTGCCCTTATGGCTTTCGAGTGCGGCCTGCGGGCCGCCCCAACGGGGGATGCCTCTAAGGATTTTCATACCTGGGCCGCTACGCCCCCCATGGGTTGGAACAGTTGGGATTGTTTCGCCACCACGATCACCGAAGCGCAGACCAAAGCGCAGGCCGATTTCATGGCCGCCCAACTGAAGTCGCATGGATGGCAATACATTGTCGTCGATATCCAGTGGTACGAACCGGGTGCCCAAAGCCACGACTATCGCAAAGACGCCAAGCTGACGATGGATGGATACGGACGCCTTTTGCCGGCGCTCAACCGCTTCCCTTCGGCCGAAAACGGTGCCGGTTTCAAGCCGCTCGCCGACTATATCCATTCACTTGGGTTGAAATTTGGCATCCACTTGATGCGCGGAATTCCCCGTCAGGCGGTCGAGAATAACTTGCCGATTCTCGGCACCGATCTGCACGCGCAGGACATCGCCGACCGCGTCCATATCTGCCCCTGGAATTCAGACATGTACGGCGTGGATATGGGCAAACCGGGGGCACAAGCTTATTACGATTCTGTTTTCGCCCAGATTGCGGCGTGGGGCGTGGACTACTTGAAGGTCGATGACTTGAGCCGACCTTATTTTCAGAACGCGAAAGAGGTTGAGGCGATCCGCCGGGCAATCGACGCGACGGGCCGCCCGATGGTGCTCAGCTTGTCTCCCGGCGAAACTGACTTCGGAGCTGCTTCGCAGGTGGGCGAGGAGGCGAACCTCTGGCGCATTAGCGACGATTTTTGGGACCGATGGCTGGCGTTACGTGAGCAATTTCCCCGGCTCCAACGTTGGAATCCGTATCGCAAAACCGGCGCCTGGCCCGATGCGGACATGTTGCCGCTCGGTACACTGGTGCTGGGAAATCGCACGACACGCTTCACCTCCGACGAGCAGATTACGCTGATTACCTTGTGGTCCATCGCCCGCTCACCGCTGATGCACGGCGGCGACATGACGAAGACAGATCCGTTCACGCTTTCCTTGCTGACCAACGACGAGGTGCTGGCCGTAAATCAAAAGAGTTCAGGTAACCGGCCGGTCTTTGATCACGACGGATTGATCGCCTGGCGCGCGGAGATGCCGGGAACCAAGGAGGTTTTTCTGGCCGTTTTCAACGCTCGTGACCGCGTGCCGTTGACCGCCGCCAATGCGCGACACGCCAGCGCAGTCGTATCCGCCGATATATCCACTTCGACCGAAATCGATGTCGATCTGAATGGAGGCACAAAACTGTTTTTGGTCGCTGAGCCTGCCTCCGACGCGGATGGCTTTACGCCTGTAATCTGGCGTGGGCCCCGCATCGTGATGAAAAACGGCGAGGTTCGCCCTCTTACCGACCTAGCTTGGACCAACGCCGATGCGCAATGGGACAGCGCAGCAGTGAAGAAGGACGCGGCAGGGAAGGCCGAAGGCATTTCGGCTCAGGCCCGGGTGGTGATCGAATATACACTGCCGGCTGGTTCGGCTCGTTTCAAGGCAACCGGGCTGGTGGAGAAAAAGGGCGAAGACGCTGCGGGCGGCAAAGTAAAGTTCCTGACCGTGGTGGCGACCCGCGAAAACGAAGACACCCGCCCGGGGTTGCCGGTTGAGATCAAACTGTCGGAGCTTGGCATCAAAGGGCCTGTTCGGGTTCGCAATCTGTGGACTCATCTGGACGACGGCAACGTGAGCGAAGCATTCACCCCGGTCATTCCTTTCCATGGCGCGAAGCTCTATCGGCTGACGCCAGCGCTCGATGCGCGGTAAGCGCCTTGTCGGAAGGTGGAGCCCGCGCTCCGAGCGGGCTATTCGACGTTGTGGTTTGACCGAGCTAAACCGCGCGTTCGGGACAACGCGCACCACCTCTGCACGATGCACTCGGTCGTGTATATACGGGAACACTTCACGAACTCGGCAGCGCCTGCCGCAAAAATGATCTGAGCAGTTCTTTGTCGGTAAGGAATTGGTGGGATGGCACCTTATTTACGGCGACCCAGCGCTCCTGCTCTTTTTGAATCCGGAAGGAGCAATAACCGATCCTGCTGACTCCGGCCATCGCCTCGGTAAATGCTGCTTTCCCAGAAGTTCCTTCCTTCCACGGCATCCACCCTCCATTCCAAACGCGCGATTGGGCGCATTCGATTAGAATTTGATGACGACCGGAAATACCTTTGCGTTTTCCCTCAGAAGAAACGTCCTGAGGAGTGACCGTGATTCGAAGCCCGCGAAGTTGTACCAGTTGAACCGGGCGGTCGGGCTGTTGTTCAAGAGCGAAGTTGTCGTCGTTGTTGCTGACGAAAATATCGCCTACAATCCCGGCCGCGCAGCGCTGGGCTTCCTCGTTGTATTCCGAGACCTTCGGTGCGCATCCTGCAAGCAATAGGTCGCACACGATGGCGACGAGGAAAAGAGATCGGCTTACTGCGTTCACAGATCACTTTAGCGGGTCGGAGAGACGTTTACTGAAAGGGTTTCGGGAGAACTTCTACTCAAATATCTTCTCAATGTGCACGAGCGCGATGGGCTGGCGCACGGTATCGTCCGCTACGCAGGCCCGCAATTTGGCCTTCGCGCATTCAAAATCCGCGTCGGAAACGGCCGCATATGCATCCACGTCGCATCGACGAGATCTGCGGAGGTTAATCACTCCTATATACGGCGCTCATGTTTTAGACCGTTTGCCTAAATTAGCCTAAAGCCAGTGTGCATCTACCCGATGTTCCGTGAGTTGATTCGCCCGATTCAACAAGTCCCGCTGTGTAACCGCGGTCGCGGTCTCAACTACGTAACGGATTTTTGAACCTTGCTAAAGGTTATCCACGGCTCGTGCGTGTTACCTTCGTTGTAGACAGGCGCGAGCGGCATCTCCGGGCCACGTAAGCGATTGGCGGGCGCTCGGCACCCAACACACCAAGAGCGCAGTGATCTTCAACGCCTCGAAAGAACGGCAGCTTCGTATTTCTTCACCTCGGCAAGCCAGGATTCTCCAACGGGTACGTTTTGCTTCAGGCAATAAAAGTCCCAGACGGCTCCAAACGGCAGTGTCTTGGCTTCCTCCATAATCGCCAGGCGTGAGGTGAAGTCACCCTCGAATTCGAACTGTTGAAGGCGAGCGGTTGGTTCGAGCATCGCGATGCAAAGGGCGCGGACCATGTTGCGGGTGCCGATTACCCATGCGGCGATGCGGTTGATGCTGGCATCGAAGAAATCGAGCCCGATATGGGTCCGACCAAGGTAACCGCCGCGCACAAGCTCGGTGGCGATCGCTTGCAAGTCATCGTTGAGAATAACCACGTGATCGCTGTCCCAACGGACACCCCGGCTGACGTGCAAGAGGATCTCGGGCACGAAACATAGCACCGACGAGATTTTGTCGGACATGTTTTCCGTCGGGTGGTAGTGCCCGGCATCGAGGCAAACCAGTTTCTTGTTCTTCACTGCATAGCCGAGATAGAACTCGTGCATGCCGACGGTGTAACTCTCGGCGCCAATACCGAACAGCTTGCCTTCGACCGCATCGAGATGGTGTTTCGGATTCAGCGGCTTCTTGAAAACCTGATCCAACGACTGTAGCAAGCGTTCGCGGGGGCCTTTGCGATCGGCAGGCGTGTCTTTCATTCCGTCCGGTATCCAGATGTTGGTGACGGTTGCGGTTCCCAGCGCCTTGCCCATCGCAGCGCCAATTTCCCGGCTGGCCTTGCAATGGTCGATCCAGAACCTGCGAATGCCGGCATTGGCATGCGATAGAGTGAACCCGCCGGCGGATTTGGGGTGGGAGAAGCAGGTCGGGTTGAAGTCGAGGCCGATGCCAAGAGACTTGGCCCAACTGATCCAATTCTGGAAATGCTCGGGAAGGATTTCGTCGCGATCGACTTTTTTGCCGCCGAATTCGCCGTAGAAAGCGTGGAGGTTGAAGCGGTGCGTGCCGGGGATGAGGGAAAGCGCCTTGCTTGCATCCGCGCGCAATTCATCGGGAGTGCGGGCTTTACCGGGATAGTTTCCGGTGGCGACGATGCCACCGGTAAGCGGCCCGGAAAAGTTCTCAAAACCGCCCACATCGTCTCCTTGCCAGCAATGCAGGGAGACGGGCACGTTGACGAGTTGTTCGATGACTTTGCCGGTGTCCACTCCCACCGCCGCGTAGCGTTCACGGGCAAGGTTGTAAGCACGTTCGATCGAGGCGGTTGATGGCGATTTCATGTGGTTATGGAGCGTTGCAGTTTAGTTTCTCGGCATCGGAAGAGATCACGTGCACGCAAAATTGGCGGTAGGGGAATAGATAGGAACCCGTTGAAGGCGAGGGCGAGGGGCGATTGACGACTGGATATTACCAGTCGACTTTCCGGTGAGGAATCGGAATATTGATCATCTGCATACAGAAAATGACCTCGCCGATTCCCGCGTTTTCACGCTACCTAGCTCTTTCTCCCGAGTTGGCAACCTGGGGACTGGGCGTGACCGCGGCCGGGCTCGCCCGTATCCCACCTGGAGCCTCTTATCCGCCGCCCGCGCACCCGATTGATCATGATTTTCGCTGGGAGCGAGGGCGCCGGCTCGAAGCTTTTCAGATTATCCTCATCACCGCGGGGCAGGGCTGGTTTGAAACGGCTGAAACGGGTCTGCGCGAGGTCAAAGCAGGGAATGCCGTGATGCTGTTTCCAAAAGTCTGGCATCGATACCGACCAGATCCAGCGACTGGCTGGGAGGAAAAGTGGATCGAAATCCGTGGTCCTATCCTCGACGCCCTGCTTCGCGCCGGAATCGTGTCGCCCGCCGATCCCCTCCGTTCCCAGGCACTGGCGACGGGGCTTGAGGAGGTAATTGATGAACTGCACCAAGGTATGCGCCATGCGCGGCCGGGATTTGATCCCGAATTCTCGGGTCACGCCTTGAGAGCGATTGCGCTCTGGCAAAGAGCTGCCGGATATTCGCAGGAACGCACGCGCCTGATGGGTGCTTTGGTTCAGGCAGAGCGTATTCTCACCGATCGACTAGCGGAGTCGGTCAACGTTGAAAAACTCGCGCAAAAGCTGGGCATCGCTTATTCGCACTTTCGCCGCGCTTTTAAGAAACATACGGGATTTGCTCCTTGGCAATATGTGCTCCATCAGCGTCTGTCCCGCGCGCGTCGGCTTCTTTCCAACGGCGATGCTACGCTGGAAGACATTGCTGAACGTCTGGGCTTTAGCTCCGGATTTCACCTTTCAAGCGCTTTCAAACAGGCCTACGGGATCTCCCCTGACCGTTGGCGCCGCCAATTCGCTGACGAGGCAGGGGCAGCAGTTTCGCGCAGAGCAGGCGGGCGGCGGAGGGAGCCGGCAACCAAAGTCCGGCGATGAACGCTTGGCTCTTCTGCATATAAATTTCTCGAGGGAAACTTGAAGGGCTTTCCGCCAGCGAAACTTACACGGGATTTCAGCTGCGGAGAGAGGCTGGCGCGAATTCGTATAGGATTGATTTAAAGCGCGAATAAAAATTTCGTCGGCGCGTGCGTGTTCCCATTGAAATCGTCAACCAGCGTCGCGAGCGATTGCGCGCATTGATCAGACGGGATGGTTTTTTGCCGCTGGCCGATATTTGTCGGCAGCTCGAAATCTCAGAGGCCACCGCTCGTCGCGACCTCGTTGCGATCGAGGCGGATGGTCACATTACCCGCACCTATGGCGGCGCACTCGCTGACTACAACAGCTCCTTCGCTTCACTGAGCGAGCGAACCAAACATGCACGGTCAGCGAAATCCCGTATTGCACGCGCGGCCAATCGCCACGTGCCTGCCGGGGGAGTGATCTTCCTCGACGCGGGTACAACGGTCCTCGCGCTGGCCCGGTTGTTGGTGCGGCGAAAAGACCAAGCAATCACGGTCGTGACCAATAATCTCGCGGTCGCTTCGGTGCTGGGAGATGCGCCCGGGATTTCGCTTCATCTGCTCGGCGGTGTCTTTCTTCACCGGCAGGCCACGCTTTTCGGCGATCAAACCGTATCCGCGCTCGCTCACTGGAAAATTGACGCGGCCTTTCTTGGCGCTGAGGCCATGAACGCCCAGGGTATTTGGAATTCACATGCTGAAGTGGTGCGTCTGCAACGCGCCGTGCTGCAGGTTGCCAAAGCTTCGTTTTTTTGTCTCGACGCCTCGAAACTGAATCGCACCACGCCGCACTGCGTCGCAACGTGGGATGAGATTGACCACCTCGTGTCCAACATCACTCCGGGGAAGTTGCGCGAGGCGGGGATCGAAATTTCCGCAACCCAGCTCGTAGCGGCGAACTGAGCTTGGCGCCGCCTAAAACAGAGCAGATTACTTAGCCCGCTGCTGCCGGCAGAACCACCCATTACATCACCACGGATGGAGTTATTGGCATTACCTCTCTCTTAATCTTTCCTCTTTTTGAATATTATGGATAACACCTGGCTCCATCCCCGCGACGAACTCGTCGCGACCATGCAGCGAATTTATCGCTTACGAATGACCACCACATCGGGCGGGAATCTTTCGATTCTCGATCCCGATGGGAGCATTTGGATTACGCCTTCGCGCGTCGATAAAGGCTCTCTCACCCCGGGAGACATCGTGCGCGTATTTCCCGATGGCCGCTGCGAAGGTGCGCACCCGCCATCATCCGAGCTGCCGTTTCACCGCGAGATCTATCGTCGCCGCCCTGATCTCCGCTCCATTGTGCACGCGCATCCGAGCGCGCTCGTTGCATTTTCCATCTGTCGCCAATTACCGGATACGCGCGTGCAGTCCCATGTGCACGAAGTATGCGGCCGGGTGGCGTTCGCCAAGTATGCCTGTCCGGGGACCCAGGCTCTCGGGGACAACATTGCCCAGACTTTTGCCGAAGGAGCCGACTGTGTCTTGCTTGAGAACCACGGCGTGGTCATCGGCGGAAGCGATCTGAGCGACGCGTTTCAGCGCTTCGAGACGCTGGAATTCGCGGCGCACACATTGATCCGCGCCACTGCGCTTGGTCCGGTTCAGGTGTTACCGTCAGAAGCGCTCGGAGCGCAGACGTTGCCGGCCTTCGGAAGAGCGGACGCTGAGACGGCGAGTAATGCCGAAAAAGAATTGCGCAGTCAGATCTGTCGTTTCGTCCATCGAGCTTATGAACAACGGCTGCTGATCAGCACGGCCGGCGCTTTTTCCGCGCGCCTTGGCAGCGACGATTTTGTCGTCACACCACGCCGCCGCGACCGGCTTAAGCTATCGCCTCCAGGAATTGTTCGCATCCGCCAAGGCGCCTGCCTGGCCTCCCAATCACCCAGTCGCGCGGCCCGCCTGCACGCCGCAATTTATAAACTCCATCCGGAGATCGGAGCCATTATCAACGCCCAACCCGTGCATGCCTCGGCTTTCTGTATGACGACGGCGTCACTCAGCACTCACACGATCCCGGAGAGTTATGTCGTGCTCAACAACGTGCCGAAACTCCCGTTCCTGCGGATCGTGGAAGATGCCGAAAAGATCGCCGCGGCAATTTCGGTTTCCAAGTGTCCGGTCGTGCTGATCGCCAACGAAGGTGCCGTCGTCGTTGGCAAGACGTTGCTCGAGGCATTCGACCGCCTGGAGGTCCTTGAAGCAACCGCTGAGGCTCTTTGTTTGGCGAAGCAGCTTGGCCCCGTCGTGCCGATGTCCACCGTGGCGCTCGATGAGCTTAGGCGGGCGTTCAATATTGCCTGAAATCGCGGTGTCAGAGATTTCGCTGAGTCGGAAGGTAGGGACGGATCGCCGGGCCGTCCAGTTGGATGTGTGCCGCTGACAGGCGACGTTGGCGGACGACCCGGCGGGTCATCCCTACCTTTGCCTATTTTGGTATGTTCGAGTGGGAAATGGTTTTAAACCCTCACCCGCTGAAAAATTTGTCACGTAATACGTGACATAACTATTTACCTGAGGGAAAAACGCCTGGTGATTCGCGCGGTGAGGCGTGCGGTCGCATCGGGCTCCGCTGTCTCATCTATGAGGCAGCAACTTACGCGGCGGCGATGACTTAATACAAGGCACCGGCTGAGACTTATCTGACGGTACGAAATCGTCTTCGGACCTCGCGGATCAAAACAGCTTGACGCGCGGGCAATCATATGAGCGACTTCAATCATAAAAATGCAAAGTCGACCTCCGATTCTGCTGAGCCCTGGTTTGTCCGGAGATGCGTAATGGTCTCCACAAAGCCATCTCCCTTCGCGCCTCATCGGGCGGAAATCGAGCACCTCGTGCGGCGGCTGCTCTATCAGCGTCTCGATCGACCGATGCCGCATTCCGTGCGAGCACCCCGTCCGTTGGTGGTGAATATAAGTGCGCGCCACTGCCATCTTTCGCGGGGCGCGGTCGAAACGCTTTTCGGCCGCAGTTACGAACTCAAGCCGATGAAGTGGCTTTATCAAGATGGCCAGTATGCCGCTCACGAATCGGTCACGCTCATCGGTCCGCGCAGCCGCGTGATTTCGAATCTGCGCATCTTGGGCCCCTGCCGCGATTTTAATCAGGTCGAACTCGCGCTCACCGATGCCATTTCCCTGGGCTTCGAGGTGCCCGTCCGGCATTCGGGAAATATCACAGATTCTCCGGGCTGCATGCTGATGGGGCCGGCCGGATTTCTCGAACTGCCGAATGGTGTCATTCGCGCCGCGCCGCATGTCCACATGCACCCGGACGATGCCGCGTTTTATAAGATCAAGGCCGGCGATTTCATGCGTCTGCGCGTCGGTGGCCCTTGTGCGATGACGTTTGACCGCGTGCTCGCGCGCGTCTCACCGGATTTCAAACTTGAAGTGCATATCGACACCGACGAGGGCAACGCCTGCGGTCTCTCGGCGGAGACACCCTGCGAATTGCTCCCTCTGTGAAGCCCCACGATTTTTTCTACCCAAACCATTAAACCCAACCTCAATTCCGACTACACATGAGTGAATCTCTAGGCATGATCGAAACCAAAGGCTATGTTGGCTCAGTCGAAGCCAGCGATGCCATGGTCAAAGCGGCAGGCGTAACCATCGCCCGTCAAATCCAAATCGGCGGCGGTCTCGTGACCGTGCTCGTCCGCGGCGATGTCGGCAGCGTCAAAGCTGCCATCGACGCCGGAGCCGAAGCGGCCAAACGCTGCGGCGAACTTGTGTGCGCCCACGTCATCGCGCGCCCGCATCCCGACTTGCTCAAGCATTTCGGCGTCTAGTCTCGAAACTTTCCGCAACCTCCAAATTTTCTACTCTTCCTCCCATGGCTCAAGAAGCTCTCGGTATGATTGAAACCAAAGGCCTCTGCACATTGCTTGAGGCATCCGACGCCGCGCTCAAAGCGGCCAATGTCACGATGACCGGTTACGAAGCTATCGGCTCCGGAAACGTTGCCGTTTTTTTTCGCGGCGACGTTGCTGCGCTAAAGGCCGCTATCGACGCTGGCGCCGAAGCCGCCAAGCGAGTTGGCGAAGTCATCGCCGTCCAGGTTATCCCTCGTCCGCACGAGGAACTCGCCGGTCTCGGCAAGTGGGTCGCCTAATCGACCACCCATAGCCCCAACCGCGGGGCGCGCTTCCGTCCGCAAGGTCTGCTCTGCGCCCTCGCAACTCGATGAAAATCCTCGTCGCCAATCTTGGTTCGACTTCGTTCAAGTATCGTCTTTTTGACGTGACGGGGACGCAGGCTCGTCTGTTGGCGCGAGGCGGAAGCGAACGGGTGACGGACTACGGCGTCGCCATCGAACTTGCCCTCGCTGAATTTAGTGAAGGCCTCGATGCCATTGGCTTCAAAACCGTTTTCGGTGGCGAGTTGACCGGCTGTGTCCTCGCCGACAAAAGGGTTGAAAAAGCGCTGCTCGATACCGCGGATCTGGCGCCTGCGCACAATAAACCCTACGCGGAAGGACTGCGCATTTTCCGCGAGCGGCTGCCGGGAGTGCCGCGCGTCGCGCTCTTCGAGACCGCCTTCTATCAATGGGTGCCTGATTTCGCCCGGCGCTATGCCGTCCCAGAATCCTGGTACAGAGCCGGCATTCGCCGCTTTGGTTTTCATGGAGCCAGTCATAAATTTGTGGCCGAACGCTCGGCCGATCTCCTGGGCCGCTCCGA
>Ga0302321_100002009_pt1 | contig 17375 bp, 13 predicted proteins | sample Fen_T0_1_FD_202505 | JGI IMG/M metagenome (GOLD analysis project Ga0302321, IMG submission 202505) | Peat permafrost microbial communities from Stordalen Mire near Abisko, Sweden - Fen_T0_1 | ecosystem: Environmental > Terrestrial > Soil > Wetlands > Permafrost | place: Sweden: Abisko...
ACGAACGCTCCACCATTCGCCACGTCGTGGATGTCGTGCGCAACTGCGGCATCTCGCCGCTCGAGATCATCATCGTCGACGATTGCTCAACCGATGGCACCCGACAAGTCCTGGAAAACGAGATCGCCCCGCTCGTCAGCAAGATCATCTATCACGATAAAAATCAGGGCAAAGGCGCCGCGCTCCGCTCCGGCTTTAAACACGCCACCCACGACCTCGTGATCGTGCAAGACGCCGACATGGAGTACGACCCGATGGAATTCTCCGCGCTGATCGAACCGATCGCCCAAAATAAGGCCGACGTCGTTTTCGGCTCACGCTTCACGGGCGGCCACGCGCATCGCGTGCTCTATTTCTGGCACAGTGTTGGCAATCGCTTCCTCACACTCGCCTCGAACATGCTCACCAACCTCAATCTCACCGACATGGAATGCTGCTACAAAATGTTCCGCCGCGAGATCATCCAAGGCATTCAGATCGAGGAAAACCGCTTCGGCTTCGAACCCGAGATCACCGCCAAAATATCGCGCGGCAATTTCCGCATCTTTGAAGTCGGCGTATCGTATTCAGGCCGCACCTACGCCGAAGGCAAAAAGATCGGCTGGCGTGACGGCTTCCGTGCCATCTACGCCATCGTTAAATACAACCTGTTCCGGTAAGCCGGTTTCATTTTGCAATTTCTGCCAGCGCGGTCGGACTAAACCCATGGCTCAACTTTCCGCCCTCGACCGCTTCCTCGCCCTCCTCCAGGCCGCCGTCCGCGATGGCACCTTGGTTAAACTCACCCTTGGCAAACATCGCGGCATCGACGCTTCACTGAAAAACATTTTCATCCGCCCCGTCGCGCTCAAGAACGGCCAGCAACTTTCCTTCCTCTATCGCCACGCCACGCGCGATATCACGAAAAACCTTCAGCCGAAAGAGGCGATCAAGCTCATCACCGAACTCCTCGGCACCGACTTTCTCGACGCCCATCTGTTCACTCCGTTGCAAACCGTGCAGCTCGAAATACCCACGGACAGCAAATCACGTATCTCGATCAAAACCGCTTCCAACGCACCCGCCGCCGCGCCCGTCACCCACGACCGTGAACGCGACTACCTGATCCCGCCCGATGCGCCCTGGCTACAAGCTCTCGGCATAACCAACGAACGCGCCCAACCCCGCGAAGGCATGGCCGCGAAATTCCGCCAGATCAATAAATTCGTCGAACTCCTCAGCCACCTCGCCGCGGAAACCACGCTCCCGCTCGACCGCCCTTTCCGCCTCGTCGACATGGGTTGCGGCAAAGGCTATCTCACGTTCGCCGCCGCCTCCCATTTCGGGCAGCGCGTCGAGGTTCTCGGCGTCGAAACACGCCCCGAACTCGTTACGCTTTGCCAGCGTGTCGCCAACGACGTCCGGTTCACCCACCTCCAATTCTCTGCCGGCACCATCGCCGACATCGTACTCATCGGCGCCGATGTGCTCATCGCGCTTCATGCCTGCGACACCGCCACCGACGACGCCATCGCCAAAGGCATCGCCGCCAACGCCGCGCTGATCGTCGTTTCGCCCTGCTGCCAGAAAGAGCTTCGCCCCCAACTCACCGCTCCTCCTATTCTCGCCGACGCCCTCAAACACGGCATCTTTCAGGAGCGCCAATCCGAGTTCGTCACCGACGCCCTGCGCGCGCTTCTCCTCGAATGGGCCGGTTATCGCACAAAAGTTTTTGAGTTCATCGCGACCGAACACACCGCAAAAAACCTCATGATCGCCGCGATCAAAGATCATACCCCCGGCAGCGAAGCCACCGCGCAAAAGATCCGCGACTTCGCAAAGTTCTACGGCATCCGCAGTCAAAAACTCGCCAGCCATCTCGGCTTCTCGCTTTAAATTCCATCATGGACTGGACTCAACTCGACTGGGCCACACTCGCCCGTCTGCGCGACGGTTTCCTCAGCGGCAACGCCGCCCGCGGCCCCTATTGGACTTCCCTCAACGACCTCGCCAACTACGATCTTACCTACGGCGAACGGATCGGCTGGAAATGGGATGCCGTCCTCCGCGAACTTCGCACCCGCGCCTGGTCGCCGCCCGCTGGCCTCCCGATTCTCGATTGGGGCTGTGGCAGCGGCATCGCCGGCCGTCGCGTGTCGCAGGCTTTCGGCGCAGACCATTTTTCCACGCTACACGTCTGGGATCATTCGCCGCTCGCCTGCGATTTCGCCATCGAAGCGGCACGGCACGAATCCCCCAACCTAAAAGCCGAACGCTACGCACCCGGCAAACCCGTTGGCCTGCTCGTGCTCAGCCACGTGCTCAACGAACTCCCCACCGCCGCCCGCGCCGAACTTCTTGCCGTCGCTAATCAGGCCGACGCCGTCCTCTGGGTCGAGCCCGGCACACACGCCGTCAGCCGCGATCTCGCCACGCTGCGCGATCAACTCCGCGACCGCTTCGACCTCGTCGCGCCCTGCACGCACGCCAACGCCTGCCCGCTCATCGACATCGAGAACGCCCGCCACTGGTGCCATTTTTTCGCCTCGGCCCCCGGCGGCATTTACGCCGATCCCGATTGGGTGCGCTTCGGCCAGCAAGCCGGTGTTGATCTTCGCTCCCTGCCTTACAGTTACCTCGTCCTGGAAAAAAAAGCCCTTCGCCCCGCGGCCACGCCGCTCCCGACCGACACCAGCCGCATCATCGGCCGCCCACGCGTCCACAAGGCCCATATCGATCTACTCGCCTGCGACAACACCGGCCTGAATGATCTGAAACTTTTCAAGCGCACTGACCCCGCTTTATACAAACAGCTCGATCGCAAACCGCCTCTGCCGCTCTACCACTGGCAGCGCGAAGGCGAAAAAATCACCGCCATCAAACCCTTGTTTCCTTAGATGGCATCACGGTTCGGTTTTCGTCGCGAACGACGTCATGCGATCCATGATTTCATAACACGCGCGGCTGTTATGATAGGGGCATTTCCAAAGGCTGAGCTTCGGCAGCGTGCGCGCCACGCCTTCCTTGGAGACAGATTGAAACCACTCGCCGCCTTTGTGATCGATCAGATGTGCTTCGATAAATGCCCAGGTCTTGGTCGCCGCATCAAGAAACCGTTTGTCTCCAGAAATCTGATACGCATCTAAAAACCCAACCACGGCCTCGGCTTGCGGCCACCAGTCTTTGTTGGCATCGCTCACGCCGTCAGGCCCGCCTTCGTTAAAGATTCCGCCATCGCGATCGACGCCTTCCGCCAGCGTCGTCTCGGCAATCTCCACCGCCACAAGCCGGGTTCGCTCGATCAAGTCGCCATCGTCCAATGCCCGTGCCGCCTCAGTCATCAACCAGGCGGCTTCGATGTCGTGGCCGTAGGAAAAGCGCTTCGATTTCGGCGTCCAGTCCTCCGCCATGAACAATCGCAGATGATGACTGCGCCCGTCGTAAATCCGCGTCAGCATCAGTTCAAGCAAGGCCTTTTGATTGGTTCTCAAATCGGCATCCGGCCACACGCGCAGCAAATTGGTGTACGCTTCCATCACGTGCAGGTGAGTGTTTTGCGACTTCGCGGCCACGGCGTTGATCGGACTTTTCACCGACCGATCTTTGCGCCAATCACGCGTGAAGACTTCGAAGTATCCGCCCTTCACCGGATCGTGCGCGTATTTTTCCACAACGCGGTAAAGTGCAATCGCCCGCTCCAAGGCCGCCGGATCACCGATCGCCCGATGGTATTCGCTTAACGCATAAATTCCAAAAACCTGACCGTAAATCTGCTTGCTGGTGTCCAGTGGTTTTCCCTCAGCCGTGACGGTCCAATAAAACCCATTAAACTCATCGTCCCAAAATCGTTTCACCAAATCGTCGTAGGCCCAACGCGCCATTTCGAGATACGCCGGATCGTGGTAACGGCGATAGGCCGCTGAAAACGCCCAGAGAATACGGCAGGTGAGCAAAGAGCCCCGCGGTGCCGATTTTACCACCGAGAGATCTGCTTTGAGCAAACCGTGGAACCCGCCCGCCTCGCGGTCAGGCGCGTGGCGCAGCCAGAACGGCAAAATACTCTCGCGCACTTCGCGCTCCGCTTTCTGCGCGAGATCCGCACGCACTGCGGATGCGTCATCACCCGCCTTCACGATCAACGACGTGACCACACACAACAACAGGCCAAGTCGTAAAATCGATTTCATCGCGTGAGCGACTCGCCGCATCAGTGATTCAGCAGCATCTCAAGCATCTTCCGGTCAAGCTTGTGCCCTCGAAAATCCTCATAGGCCACATCCGAGCGACCGCTATCCAGGACGCCGAATTGTCCCCGAAAATTCCACATGGACCAGCCCCAGCCAGCTTCTTTCCAGATAGCGAGAAGATCGGTCATCCAGGCCAGTGCGACGTCATGCGGCGTTTTGATGAAACAGCCCCACTCGCCAACGTGAACCGGTACACCAAGCTTCGTGAGCGGTTGCCACTTCGCGATCAATTCGGCGCGGAGCCGATCCCGATCCCAGCGATGGCCTTCCTTGTCGACCATTGGCCAGGTCGGTATCTCGAAGGACTCGAATTCATTCTTCGGCACCCAGTTTGCCGTGTAATGGCTAACCATCTTCGGTAGGTAACCGCGTGTGCTTTGTATCAGGCCCAAATCTATCACACCGAGCACCGGGGTCTGGCCGATGTCCGCCCCGTCCACCACGATGAGCCGGTCAAGATTGCTCTCGCGAATCACCCGAACCAACGCACGTATAACTTTCTCGTAATGCGATTGGTCAGTCATGAACGGCGGCTCATTCAACAGATCGAAACTCAGGTGCTCCGGCGACACGTCCTTGTAGCGTTTAGCAAAAACCTGCCAGTGAAGCACCGCCGCTTCCAACGCCTTCGCCATCGCATCCGGTGTGCTGTCAAAAAGCCGATATGGCTCCAGCTCACGACGGTTCACGCAATAACCCGGGATGCGGTGCAGGCACAGATTGATGTGAATTCCGTATTGTTTGCCCCAAGCGATCGCCTGATCGACCGGCGCCAGCGCACTTTCATCGATCACATTCCAATCCTTCGTCGATGACCACGCCCAATAATTCAATGGTAGCCGCGCGAAGTTGAATCCCCATTCTGCCATCCAGGCGAAGTCGGATTCGAGAAATTTTTGCCCGCGTTCACCACCGGTGAGCTCGGTAAGGTTAAAACCGCGCCAATACGGTATCTTGGGTTGTTTCATTTCCAGGTCCTTGGTCTCCATAGCTTGAATACGTTTTGAAAGCAGCACGCCCGCCGCAAAAGTGGACGTTGTTGTGAGAAAGTCGCGCCGGTTCATAGTGATTTAGATTTGGCGTTTTCGGTGAGGACACAGAGCAATTTTTTGATTAACAAAGTCTCGGGGTGACAGGCATGGCTACAGGCCGCGTTGATCATACACCAGCAAAGGCCGAAGCGATCATGAGAATGTTTGCTGGAGAATTGAGTCCCGTAATCCACCCGATCGGCGATTTCCGAACGGTGCCGTTGCGCCCGGCTCCTCCAAATGCCCCGCGCCCGACGCTTGACTCCCCTCCCGCGTCCGTCGCAAGGTTACCACTCAACACATTCTCAACCTAAAAAAATCATGGGCAAACAATACAATAAAGTAATCAAAAAGAAGCGCCACATCGCTTACTTGAAGCGCAAGAAGGCCGCCACCGCTGCCCTCAAGAAGACCACGACCAAGTCGGCCAAGAAGTAAGGCGCTCCTGCCCTATTCCTGACCGCGGCCCTCAGCCGCGGTTTTTTTGTCGCCACACTTTACGGCCCGCCACTTTCGCGCACGTTACACGCCCATGATTAAAGTCAGCCTCATTTCCCTCGGTTGCGCCAAGAATCTCGTCGATAGCGAGATCATGGTCGGCCATCTGCACAAGGCCGGCATGCAAGTCATCCCCGAGGCGGAAAAAGCCGACGTCGTCATCGTCAACACCTGCTCTTTCCTTAACTCCGCAAAGGAAGAATCCATTTCCACGATTCTCGAAGCTCACGAAAATCGCGGCCTGCGCAAACGCCGCAAAGAACAAAAACTCATCGTTGCCGGCTGCATGTCGCAGCGTTTCTCGAAAGATCTGCCCGGCGCCATGCCCGAGGTCGATGCGTTCATCGGCCTCGATCAAGTCACGAAAGTCGCGCCGATCATCGAAGCACTTTTCGCCAAAGAACGTGCCGACAAAACCGTCCCGGAAAACTTCGTAACCGGTCGCTCGACCTACATCCCCGATTACGACACGCCGCGTTTTCGCCTCACGCCGAAACATTTCGCCTACATCAAAATCGCTGAGGGCTGCAACCACCCATGCACGTTCTGCATCATCCCGCAGATTCGCGGTCGTCATCGCAGTCGCACCGTGGAGAGCGTCGTCGCCGAGGCACGCCAGCTCGTCAAAGAAGGCGTGCGCGAGCTCAACCTCATTTCCCAAGACACCACGTTTTTCGGCATGGACACGTGGGACGAAAAAGCCGGCGCACGCACCCAGGTCGATTCCGCCCGCGGCACCGCACTCACCACGCTCCTCCGCGAACTCAACGCCATTGAAGGGGATTTCTGGATACGCCTGCTTTACACGCATCCGGCCCACTGGAGCGATGAGCTCATCAAAACCATCGCTGAGTGCCCAAAAGTTGCGCGCTACATCGACATCCCGCTGCAACACATCAGCGATCACATGCTGACCGAGATGCAGCGTGAAACATCCTCCGAGCACATCCGCGATCTCGTGAAACGCATTCGCGCCGGCATCCCCGGCATCGCGCTGCGCACGACGTTTATCGTTGGTTTCCCCGGCGAAACCGAGGCTGACGTCGAGGAACTCTGCGGCTTCATCCGCGACGTGCAGTTTGAGCGCTTGGGAGTGTTTCGTTACTCGCAGGAAGAAGGCACCCGCGCCTCGAAACTGCCCGGCCAGCTCTCGCCCAAAGTTAAAGAAGCCCGCTGGCACCGCACCATGGCGTTGCAAAAAGAAATCGCCGCCGCCGTCAGCGAACGCGTCGTCGGGCGCACCCTGCGCGTCCTCGTCGAGGAGCCCGGCGTCGCCCGTGGCGAAGCCGACGCACCCGACATCGATGGCCGCGTGTACGTACCACACGATTTGCCCGTCGGTGAATTTATCGAGGTCAAGATCACCGGCAGTCACGACTACGATCTGCTCGCGTTGCCCCCCGGCGAAAAACCCGCCGCCTACAAAATCGCCAAACAGGCGCAGTAATACCAAGAAGCCTGACCCATCAGGCTTTTATTTCTAATCGAGGTAGGGACAATGCTGCGCATTGTCCGCCGATTTGCAGGAGCCTGCTTGCAGGCGATTCAGTTTCACATCGCCTGCAAGCAGGCTCCTACATCCCAACCAAGCCGAACTCCGCCACCTCCCGTAGACCAACCACTCCGTTGCGCCTGCCAAAAACCTGCGAAACACCGGGCAATGTTACCACGAATTTACGCCTAGCTCACTTGCAGATCTTATTTTTCCGGCCGAACCGTAAGGCGTGACCAAGATCCCAAAATTCGCCGCCCTGATTTTCGCCAACCTCGTCTTTCTCGCCGCCAGCCTCTCTGCGGCAGTCACCCCCAACGCCACTCTCACCGCCGATCAACTCGCAACCCGCTTTCTCGCGCAGGCAACCTTCGGCCCTTCGCCCGACTCGCTCGCCGAACTTCGCGCGCTCAGCTACAATTACTCGGCGTGGATTGATCAAGAGGCAGCCAAACCCGTCACCTCCGCCGTCACGCTGCTCCTCGCTGCAAAAGCCGCCGACGCCACCATCACGTCTTTTGGCATTAGCGAAAACCGTCGTGCGCGCAGTCAGCTGATGCTAGCCGGTACCGATCAGTTGCGGCAACGCGTCACGTACGCCCTCAGCCAGATCATGGTCATCTCCGATGCCGACTCCAACGTCTCGGGCGCCGGCGAAGGCTCCAGTAGTTACTACGACATGCTTGAGCGCGATGCCCTCGGGAACTTCCGCACGTTGCTCATGGACGTCACCCGGCACCCGGTCATGGGCCGTTACCTCAGCCACTACAAAAACCGCAAACCCAACACCACCACCGGCACCCGCCCCGACGAAAACTACGCCCGCGAGGTCATGCAGCTCTTCACCATCGGTCTCTACCAGCTTAACCCCGATGGCACTTTCCAAACCGACGCCACCGGCAAACCGCTAGAAGTCTACACCAACGACAACATCACTGAGTTCGCCCGCGTCTTCACCGGCTTCACCGACGACAGCACCAACAACACCGGCACAGGCACCGGCGCCGCCGATTTCCCCTCCGCTGTCGCCAACTACACCGTGCAAATGCGCATGTGGGAAAAACAACACGACGTCGGTAGCAAAACTCTCCTCGCCTACACCGGCGCTACCAAACCGACTCTCCCCGCCAACCAGGCCGGCCTCGTCGACGTACAAGACGCCATCAACAACCTCGTCGAACACCCCAACACCGCCCCTTTCATCTCCCGCCTCCTCATCCAACGCCTCGTTACCTCCAATCCCACCAGCGCCTACGTCGGCCGCGTCGCCGCCGTCTTCGTCAACAACGGCGCCGGTGTCCGCGGCGACCTCCTCGCCGTCGTCAAAGCCATCCTTCTCGACGACGAGGCCCGCAACCCCTCCTACATCACCGTCAGCTCCCACGGTAAACTCCAGGAACCATTCCTTAGGTTAACCCAAGTCCTCCGCGCCTTTAAATACACCGTCGGCACCGGCACGCTCCCCTACGACTTCAGCTACAACTTCACCGAAAGCACCATGGGCCAGTTCCCCCTCGGCGCGCCCACCGTCTTCAACTTCTACATGCCCGACTACGCCCCCTCCGGCGTGATCGACACCGCCGGCCTCGTCGCCCCCGAGTTTCAGATTTTAAACTCCGTTTTCTCCGTCACCTTTCCCAACGCCCTCTACAACCTCATCCAAAGCGGTGCCGGCACCTTCACGCTCAACCTCACCGATCAAGCCGCCATCGCCACCGACTCCCTGCTGATCGACAACCTCGATCTCTACCTCACCCACGGCACCATGAGCGTGGAAACACGCGCCGCGATTACCACGGCCCTTTCAAAAGTCATCACCGCCATGGTCCCCACAGGCACCCTCGCGATCAGCAAAGTCCGACTCGCCATCCATCTCGTTATCCTCTCCCCCGATTTCGCCATTCTCAAATAATACCCGACTCCCCCCCCGTGAAAAAATCCTCTCCAGACCTTTCTCGCCGCGAATTCATCGGTCAGGCCAGCTGCGCGGGCGTCGGCGCCACCGCCCTTTTCTCCACGCTGCTCAGCCTCCGACTTGCCAACTCGCTTGCCGCCCAAACCACCACCGCCACAAGTGACTACAAAGCCCTGGTCTGTCTCTTTCTCGCCGGTGGCAACGATTCGTACAACATGCTGGTTCCGACCACGGCCGGTGAGTACGCGGCGTACTCCGCCCTCCGCGGCGGCCTCGCCCTCCCCGCAGATAGCCTCCTGCAAATTACCCCTGGCAACATGGGTGGGCGCACCCTCGGCATTCATCCTTCCATGCCGGAAGTCCGCGACCTCTTCAACGCCGGCAACCTCAACTTCGTTGCCAACGTCGGCTCGCTCGTTCGCCCCACCACCCTTACCCAATACAAAGCAGGTACGAACCGCCCGCTATCGCTCTACTCGCACGACGATCAGGTCAAACAGTGGCAAACCTGCATGCCCGACAAACGCACCGCCATCGGCTGGGGCGGGCGCGCCGCCGACATCCTCCACTCGCTGAATAACTCCAGCCTGGTCTCGATGAACATCTCCCTCGCGGGCCAGAATGCCTTCCTCACCGGCCAGCAAGCTTTCACCTATACGGTTGGTTCGGGTGGCGCCACCGCCCTCACCGGTTACAACCCGACTTCGGTTAACAACCTCACCGCCGTCCGCTCCGCCGCCGTCGACAGCATGCTCGTCGCCGACTACCGCAGTCTTTTCGAAAAATCCTACGCCGGCACCACCCTCGACGCCGTCGAAACCTATTACGAGTTCACCAACGCCATCACCCCCAACATCCTTACCACACCGATACCGACCGGCAATTCTCTCGCCAACAGCCTGGCCATGATCGCCCGCGTCGCCGGTGCCAACGGAAAACTCGGAACCAAACGCCAGGTTTTCTTTGTCCAGATCGGCGGCTGGGATCACCACGACGGCCTCGTTGCCAAGCAGCAGACCATGCTCGCCACCGTCAGCAAAGCACTCGGCTTTTTCTGGACCGCCCTCGGCGAACTCGGCCTGCGCAACAACGTCACCCTCTTCACCGCCTCCGACTTCGCCCGCACCCTCACCTCCAACGGCGACGGCTCCGACCACGCCTGGGGCGGCAACCACATGGCCATGGGAGGTGCCGTTGCCGGTGGCTACGTTCTCGGTGACAAAACTCAAGGTTACTACCCCGACCTGCAAAATGTCGCCACGATCGACACTGGCCAAGGTCGCCTCATCCCCGGCGTCGCCGTCGACGAATACGCCCACGACCTGCTCTCCTGGTTCGGTGTCACCGCCAGCGACATGGACTACGTCCTGCCCGCCTACAGCACCCGCTTCGCCGGCCGACAGGAACTCGGTGTCATCGGCACCGGCTATACAGCGCCCGTTTCAAGCAGCAGTAGCAGCAGTGGAGCAAGTGGCGGAGGTGGCGGTGGCGCCATGGGCGGACTAACCACCGGAGCCGCCGGCGCAGCCCTCCTCCTCAAGATGCTCGCCGACCGCAAGGCCCGCATCCGAGCCGAAAAAGCCGACGCGACATAAAGGGTTTACCCCAGAAACCGATCCATTTCACAGAAGGTAAAAAGCGGAACTGAGGCCCTCCGAATAGAGCAGCAAAATCCGCGCTCCTTCATCGCCGGTCTTGCTCTTAAAACCTTGGTCCACCCCTCGTACCCTCGATGATCCGTCATTTGCGATCGTTAGCCGACTGATTTCTCTGAGGGTCATCTCACCAGGATCACCGTCTTTGATAATAACGCGCAGAATGGCACTGCGCCCTCCCCACAACAAACCGTTGTCATCGCCCTCTGAATGGATTTGGCTCACGCGTATCCCTCGGTCGTGCCCCGCCTCTTCTTCCAGTTTTCACGCCTTCTTGTGCTCGGTCTTTGCGCCGCGGCAGTATGCCTCGGGGCAGACTACATCGCGCCCACCGAATACACTTTGCGCGAGTGGCATACCTCCGACGGCCTGGCCTCAGACGAGATCGGCAGCCTCATGCAGGATGAAAATGGTTACCTCTGGATCGGCGCCACCAGTGGCATCATGCGCTTCGACGGTACGATCTTCGACCCGATCAAAACCCCACCCGAAGTCTCCTCCCGCGCCTTGGTGTATCGCCGCACCAGCGTCCACGGCGGCGAAACCGGCATCATCGCGCCAAGAAACATCGAACCCGGTGCCGACGGCAATCAGCCTGGCAACGCCGAAGGTTACTATGCACGTATTGGCGGTGTATTCCGGTTTATACCTGAACCAAAATTAACAGGCAAAGTCATCAAGGTCATCCATGCCGAGGAAAACGGAGCAACCTGGCTCGCCTGCGAAGACGGAACACTGCTCCGCCGTTACGGCGACGACACCAAGTTGTTCGAAGCGCCGCCTGGATTGCTTGGAAAGAAAACGATCTTCTTCGCCACCGATGGCGCCAAACAGCTCTGGATTTCCATCGGTACTTACGTCGCCCGGTTTGACGGTACCCGCTGGATACCCCTCCCTGTCGATCACGGCGAGGCCCAGATCAGCATCGCCTCCAGCCGAACCAGCGGACCCTGGTTCCTCACGCGCACCGCCCTCCTTAAATGGAACGGCGAGAAGCTGGAGGAAATCGTCAAGCTACCCGAACTGCTCGGCACCCATTTCGTCCAGACCGCCCTCGAAGACCGGCACGGCGCCCTCTGGATCGGCACCCGCTCGCAAGGCCTGTTCCGGATCATCGGCCAGGAAATCGTAAAGATCCCCACCTCCCACGACGACGTGTATTCACTTTTCGAAGACTCCGACGGCGGCATCTGGGTCGGCACCAACGGCGGCGGCCTCAACCGGCTTCGCCCCAAGGCCCATCGCCTTTTCGACAAGAGCAGCGGGCTCAAGGACAACTTCAGCTACACCGTGGCCGAAGATGCGAAAGGCGTGATCTGGATCGCCAACCGCGACGGCGGCGTGGCCCGCATCATCAATGACGAGGTTGATCCCATTTCGCGACGCGCCGCCTGGCGACCTTTCAGCGCGATGTCCATCTCGCCCGACACCGACGGCGGCATGTGGATCACCACCGGCATCGGCGTCTTTCGCACCAGCCCGAACGAACCAGAGCAATTACAACGTATCCGCACGCTAGATACGTTTAAAATCGTGCGCTCCACCCTTGTCGCCCGCAACGGCGACTACTGGCTCACCCTTGATCCCGACCGGATCGCCCGCTGGCGCGACAATAAAGTCACCATTTTTAGCGGTGCCGAAGGTTTCGATGGCCGCGAAGCACGCGCGATCACCGAAGACGCTGCCGGCACCATCTGGGTGGGCGCCGCCGATGGCCGGCTCTTTCGCAGCAACGGCGAACGTTTCGAACGCGTTCCGCTCGAAGGCGACGAAAACTTTGGCTCCCTCCAGGCACTCCGCTTCGAGGCCGACGGCACCCTCCTGATCGGCTCCACCCGCAAAGGCGTGATCGTCGTCCCCCCGGGCAACCGGCCCGGCTTGCGCATCCTCGGCTCCGAACAAGGCCTGCCCAGCGACAACATCTCCCAAATCCTGGCAGATGATTTCGACCACTACTGGTTCGGCTCACGCAGCGGAATTTTCCGCGTCAGCCGGCCACAAGTAAGCGAGTTCCTCAAAAACAAAACAAAACACGTCCACGCCATCATGCTGGGCAAAGACGACGGCGTGCCCGATCTTTCATGCCTCGGCCTTTTCCAACCTTCCGCCTGGAAAGCCCGTGACGGTAACCTCTGGTTCGCCACCCGCCGCGGCATGCTGCGCATCAATCCCGCGCTCATCTCCGGCGACGACGGCCCGGTCCCGGTCGCCATCTCCGCCGTGAAATACGACGGACATCCACAAGTGGTCGACGACGACATGAAAGTCCGGTCCGCCGTGAGAAAGATTGAAATTCGCTTCTCCGCTCTGAGCCTCGCCGCACCCGAACGGATTCTTGTGAGATATCGATTAGATGGGTTCGACAACGACTGGGTGATGCAACGAACCGGCCGGATTGCCGCCTACCCAAAACTCCCGCCCGGAAACTATGTCTTCCGCGTCATGGCCAGCAACGGCAACGGCGAATGGAGCGGCGAAGGCGCGCTGGTGCGAATCACCGTCGTCCCCGCGTGGTGGCAAAGCGTGTGGGCACAGCTGCTCTACCTGCTCACCCTAATCCTCATCGTCACCGTCTGCGTGCGCATCTGGTCACACCGGCGCCTCCGCTCGCGTCTCGAACGCCTCGAACGGGAAAAAGCCGTTGAACGCGAACGCACCCGTATCGCCCAAAACATCCACGACGACCTCGGCGCCAGCCTCACCCGCATCAGCCTGCTCACCCAATCCGCCCAACACGAAAACCCCGCCCAAGCCGCAGCCTTCGAAGAAATCTACAAAACCGCGCATGTCATCACCCGCTCGATGGACGAGATTGTCTGGGCCGTGAATCCCAAGTGCGACGACATGGAAAACCTCGTCTATTACGTTGGGAATTTCGCCCAGGAATTCCTCGCCACCGCCGGAATCCGCTGCCGGCTCAACCTACCCAAAGCGCTGCCGGCCATCCCACTCACAAGCCAGGTCCGCCATAACCTATTCCTATGCTGCAAAGAAGCACTCAACAACGTGGTCAAACACGCTGACGCGACCGAGGTGATCCTCACCATCACCTTAACCACTCAACAACTTCAATTCTCGATCTCCGACAACGGGTGCGGCATCGCGGCGTCAAAAAAACTAGTCAGCATCACCAAGAGCCCCTTCCGTTCCTCAGATGGCAACGGCCTCAAAAACATGCGTGCACGCATGACCGAAATGGGCGGCGAATGCGCCGTCTCCACCCAGAACGAAACCGGAACCGTATTGACCTTTACTCTCGCGCTCCCTGCCCAAACCGCGTGAAACAGTTTCCTCTTAGTTTTTCTCCATCAGCCCCCGGCCCCATCGCATGAAGATCCGCATTTCCATCATCGAAGACGACGACTCCACCCGCCGAATCCTAACCGAAATCGTCACAGGCACGCCCGGCCTTGAACTCGTCAGCCAATATGATCGCTGCGAACCCGCCATCAAGGAACTGCCCGCCGAAGCACCCGACGTCGTGCTCGTCGACATCAACCTGCCCGAAATCAATGGCGTGGAAGCCGTCCGGCGCCTCAAACCCGTGATGCCGAAAACGCAGTTCCTCATGCTCACCGTTTACGAAGATGCCGATCACATCTTCGCCGCGCTCGCCGCCGGCGCCACCGGCTATCTTTTAAAAGGCACCCGCCGCACCGAACTCCTCGAAGCCATCGGCCAAATCATAGAAGGCGGTTCCCCCATGAGCAGCGGCATCGCCCGAAAAGTCGTGCAGTCATTTTCCCACACGCCTGCACCGCGCAACGACCTCGAAACCCTTTCGCCGCGGGAACAATCCGTCCTCGACCTGCTGAGCAAAGGCTACCTTTACAAGGAAATCGCCGAATCGCTCAGCGTGAGCGTCCCGACCGTCAACACCTACATCCGGCGCATCTACGACAAACTTCAGGTGCACTCCCGCACACAAGCGATCACGCGATATCTCAAAAAATAAACCTCTAAAAACCGCCAGTAAGCCGAACCGGTTTTTAGAACTTAATCGACACCCGATCGCCGCTCAAACCGAGCCGGGTGATCGAGTCATAAATCGCTTCATCCGACAGCCGGTGGGTAATGCGATCGCGCGAGCGAACGGCATCCAAGCTGTCTGCCGCATGCGGATCAAAAGAAACCGAATAGGCCAGCAAACGCGTGCGACGGTTGTCGCGTGGCGTGGCGACCTGCGCAAGCGGTTCGGTGATCGGCGCCCGAGAAGAAACGCTGATCGCGCGCCCGACCATCTGCACCAAAGTCGGCTCAGAAAGCACTTGCATGACCGGATTGGCGTCGAACGCCCGCGCTGCAAAATTTGTCGATCCAAAGTTATTTATTTTCGCCACCTGCACCGCACGAACAGGAACGACCGCCACCGCCTCAGACTGCACGTCGGTCGACGACGAGGCGGCGTTCACCGCGACCTCGATATTCGAAGCGGATTTCTCTCCAACGATCACCGCCACGTCACCACTATCAGTGACGACTGAATTAATCGTCACCAAACCACTCGCTAGCTGCCCTACAGTCGATTCATCAGGCATCACCTGCGGACCGACACTACGAATAGAACTAAAAGTCATCGCCACAACCGCAGCCGCACCCAGCGGCATGCACAGGCGGATCAGCGTTTTCCGGCCAACCCAGTCGCGCCACGACGAACGCGTCTGTACAATCGCGGCCAGTTGCTTCGCACGCAGTTCCTGTTCGAACTCAGGCCAAAATTCCACCGGCGGACGCTCCGCCCGCTTCAGTTGCAACAAATCCTCGAGGGTCACTTTAGATTTAGATGGGTGCTCCGACTTCATTGGCTGATATAACGCTGAAGCTCGGCCTGAAGGAGCTGCTTGGCGTAGTGTAAACGTGAACGCACCGTGCCGACCGAACATCCGGTAATTTCGGCAATCTCTTCATGGCTCAGGCCTTCGATTTCAAATAATGTGACCACGGTACGATGCTTGATAGACAATTTCATCATCGCCTCGTTCAATTTTTCCTGAAGTTCACGAATGAATAGCTCGCGATCCGCGCCATTCTTGTCGGTCAATTGGTTCACCAATTGCGCCGTTTTATCCTCGTCCGTGATCTTCTCGAAACTAAAGAAGGTGCGCAACTTAGCCTTGCGCAAATGAGTAAGCGTCGAGTTGACCGCGATGCGATACAGCCACGTAAAAAATGACGATTGCGCTTGGAAGCGGTTAATCGATTGAAAGGCCTTAATAAACGCATCCTGGGTCAGATCTGCCGCATCTTCGCGGTTCGATGTCATGTTATAAACCACGCCATAAACGCGCTCGCGGTACTTCAAAATCAGCGCATCAAACGCCGCCACTTCTCCCGCCTGCACGCGCTGTACAATCACCCGATCAGAGTCGGCCTCAACCTGTCGTTCGGGAGAAACGACCAGCGTTTTTGCGAGGGCCTTCGAGGCAACGTCCATGCCCGTCAGGATGAGTAGTTAAGCGCGAGGAGCAAATGTAAACTGGGCCACCCTCACGACCGCTCAAGTCTGCGGCCGTTCGCGCAACGCACCGACTTGCTGCCGAAGCACTTCGCACAACCGCATCAACAACGGCGCCGGCGGCAGCGCCAGATGCGGTGCCAGCGCGGCCTCGGCCAGGCGCAGTTCCTGTTGCACCGCCTCCGTCACGACCGGAAAGACACCGAGCTCATTCATCTGCGCCAATCGCAACGCCGGCTGCGGCGGCCGCTTTCCCGTGATTTCTTCAACGAGCTCAACCTGCGCGCTCGCCGGCAAACGATCCATCAACGTCAACAACGGCAACGTGAGCTTCCCACTGACCAAATCCGTCCCGAGCGTTTTACCAATCCTCTTCTCATCGCCAAAGAAATCCGCCAGATCATCGTAGACCTGATACGCGATGCCGAGATGCCGCCCGAAACTCGACGCTGCTTCGACAAACGCCATCGGATAACCGCCATAACGACTGCCCAGATAACACGAAACGCGGAAGAGCTCCGCCGTTTTCAGATCGATGATCCGCTCATAATCCGCGCGCGAAATATTCGTCGAACCACGCCGTAGCGTCTGAATGATCTCGCCCGCGCAGACTTTGCGCATCGAGTCCGAAACCGCCTGGCAAACCTCCGTCGTCGGAAAACGCGTCGCCAGATTCAACGCATGCGAAAACAGCGCATCGCCCAGCAACACTGCGGCCGTCGCTCCGTATTCGCGCGTCGCCGTAGGCCGGTTTCGCCGCACATCAGCCTCGTCCATGATGTCGTCGTGCACCAACGACGCGAGGTGCACCAACTCGACCACGCTCGCGATCCGCACCAAATCCGTCGTGACCCTACCGCCCGTCCAACCACTCGTAAACACCAAAGCCGGACGAATGCGTTTCCCCGACGTATCAATGCAGTAATCCGCCATCCCGCGAATCTCCGGCTCAAACGCGTCGAGCTGCGCGCGCATGAACACATCCAGCGCCGCCATATGCGGTTTCAGCATGGAAAAAACGGCCGCGAAATCTTGCGCGCCGGTGGAAACAGATTCGTTGCGATTACTGGCTGTCATGGAGGTGCGTTAAACTACGGCTCGTT
>Ga0302321_100002011_pt1 | contig 17371 bp, 10 predicted proteins | sample Fen_T0_1_FD_202505 | JGI IMG/M metagenome (GOLD analysis project Ga0302321, IMG submission 202505) | Peat permafrost microbial communities from Stordalen Mire near Abisko, Sweden - Fen_T0_1 | ecosystem: Environmental > Terrestrial > Soil > Wetlands > Permafrost | place: Sweden: Abisko...
CGAGCGGGTGGTCGACCTTGCACTCGATGTTGAGCTTGACCGTGTCGAACTCGTCCTCGATCGTGCCGCCCGGGCCGCCGAGCATGTTGAGCGAACCGAGGCGGATGCCGTACTTCTTGATCCAGCCTGCGGCGTCGGTCAGCTGCTGGCGCGTCGTGTGCTTCTTGAAGACCGCGTTGCGCACGTAGTCGCTGGCCGCCTCGAAGGCGATGCGCGCGTAGACGCAACCGGCCTTCTTGAGCTGCGCGATGTGGTGCTCCGTGGTCATGTTGGCCATCAGGATCACGTCGAAGGGCAGGCCGACCTCCTTGGGGAAGCGCTCGGCGAACTCGTCCAGCCAGTCGTTGCGCAGGTTGAAGATGTCGTCGACGAAGTGGACGAACTTCAGGTTGTACTTGGCCTTGACCGCGTTGATCTCGTCGATCACGTGGCCAACCGAGCGCTTGCGCACGTACTCGGAGTTGCGCGCGTTGTAGACCTTCTTCTTCCAGGCGTGGTGGAAGCAGAACGAGCAGGGCATCGGGCAGCCGCGCTGCGTCACGAACACCTTGCGGTCCGTGTTGCGGTAGATCGCGCCGGCTTCGTAGACCACGTCGCGGTCGGGGAAGCCGAGCTCCTCGAGGTTCTGCACAAGCTCGCCGACCTCGTTCTTGTGGATCGTGCCGTTCGCGTCCTTGACCCACAAGTTCGGGCAATCGAGGATCGACTTCTTCTGCTGCATCCGGTTGAGCAGCTCGACAATCGCGCGCTCTCCTTCGCCGCGGCAGACCGCGTCGACGCCTTCCTGCTCGACGAACTCGGGCGAGAAGGTCGGGTGCGGCCCGCCGAAGATCGAGAGCGTCTTCGGCAGCACTTCCTTCACCTTGCGGTTGATGTCCGCGTAGTAGAGGTGCATCCCCGTCGTGACCGAGTAGCAGACGACGTCGGGGTTGTAGTCCTTGAGCTTCTGGATCCAGTCCTTGTCCGGGATGAAGAGCGCCTTGGCTTCGTGGCCCGCATCCTTGACGGCGCGGGAGAGATACATCACGCCCAGCATCTCCTGCGGCAGGTACTCCTCGAGGAACAGGACTCTCATGGACGGCGCTTCCTGACGATGACGAACGAGGTGTAGGGCGGGATGCGGAGCACCGTCGGCGAGCACGCGGTTCGACTCCGGCTACGAAGTATATCGGTGCCTGCGGGTACGCGGGGAAGCGTAGGCCCGAGCTGCGTAGGACCTATGAGGAAAGTCCTTCCGGCTGCCCGCGCATCCGCTCAGGCATGCCCGCTGGCGCGTCGCAGGGCCGCTTCGACTTCGCCGAACGTCGCCGTGCGGTCGAATTGCGCGCGGCATTTCCAGCCGCCTTCGACCATGGATCGCGCGAATTGCGGGTCGTCGAGGTAGCGTGCGATCGCGCGGCTCAGCGCGGCGGGGTCGCGCGGATCGACGAGCAGGCCGCTGACGCCCTGCTCGACCACCTCGGGATTGCCGCAGACGTTGCTGGCGACGATCGGCGTGCCGAGCGCCTGCACCTCGAGCAAAGTGTGCGAGAGGCCCTCGTAAAGACTGTTCAGCACGAACACGTCCGCGGCGCGAATGTAGAGCGGGATCTTCGCGTGCGGAACGTTGCCGAGGAAATGCACGCGCTGCGCGAGCCCCTTGGCGCGCGCGTGCGCCTTCCAGGTCTCCTCCATGTCGCCGTCGCCCGCGATCACGAGCTCGACATCCTGCGGCAGGCCTTCGAGCGCGTCGATGATCCCGTCCACGCGCTTCCAGCCCATCAAGCGGCAGATCGTCAGCACGTAGCGCCTGGCGCCTGGCAAGCCGAGCTTCCCGCGTGCTTCCTGCTGTGTCTCGCGCACCGAGTCCGCAGCCGGCCCGTGGTAGGCGTTGAAGATGCGCTGCACCTTCTCCCCGGGCACGCCGTAGTTGCGCACCAGGATCTGCCTCAGGAATTCCGAGCAGGCGATGATGTGCGTGGCCCACTTCCACCAGCGCTTCTGCAGCGTGCGCGTGAGCTTGACCTTCCAGCCGTAGGTCTTCGTCTGGAAGACGTTGATGTCGTCGTCATCGCACCAGCCCTTGCGGTGCGCGATCTCCCAGGCCCCGTCGACCATGATGCGGATCGCGACCGGCTTGCCGCGCAACTTCGCCGCGAGCACGTGCAGCAGTGCGAGGTGCTCGTTGACGTAGACGATGTCGGCGCGGCCCGCAGCCTTGAACACGGCGAAGAATGCATTCAGGTAGCGCACCGGCAAGGGACCGAGCGCGATCGCCGTCACCGGGAAGGGATAGCCCTTAGGCTCCGGATCCGAGCAGAAGGCGACCACCTCGACCGTGTGGCCGCGCTCGACGAGAAAGCGTCCGAGCGAGGGCACGTAGGTCGCGGGTCCGCCGAGATCCGGCGGGAAGACGGGCGAAGTGATCAGGACGCGCATCGGCCTCGAAGGGGCGCACAGTCTGTGATCTCGCGCGCGCCGTGGACAGAGGCTTCCGCGCGGCCGGCGCTCAATGCCCTTCGTGAACGAGCTCGGGCACGCCGTACATGTCGAAGCGCACGCGCTTGCCGAGGATCGTCCGCTCGCTCTCGGAGAGGTAGCCCACGAGGCCGAGCAGCAGCGTCGCGAGCACCACTCCCAGGCCGAGCGCCACGCTGAGCTTGCGCCCGGAAGGCCGCCGCGCGCGCGTCCGATCCAGGAACGGCCAGAATAGCAGCAGCATGGGAGGCACCGCCGAGAGCGCCAGACCGACGAGCTTGGGCAGGTACTTCAGGAACTGGTAGGCCGGCAGGAAGTACCACTCGGGCTTGATGCCCTCGGGCGTCACGGTCGGATCGGCCTTCACGCCGATCTCGGGCGGGAAGAGGATCACCAGCGCGATCATCAACGCGAAGAAGAGCGGGAAGACGACCAGCTCGCGGCTCGTGTGCTGCGGAGCGAAGCTGACCGCGGTGCGCGGATCGAGCGGCCGCTCCTCGCCGACCGCCTCGAGCGGCGCCAGGTTCTGCGTCCGGATCATCACGATGTGCACGACGATCAGGAACACGAGCAACCAGGGCAGCACGACCACGTGCATCGTGTAGAAGCGCGCCAGCGTCTCTTGCCCGACCGCTTCGCCGCCGCGCACCAGCACCCCGAGCGAGTGGCCGATCTGCGGGACCGATGCCACGACCTCGGTTCCGACCGTGGTGGCCCAGTACGAGAGCTGGTTCCAGGGCAGGAGGTAGCCCGTGAATCCGAAGCCCAGCGTCGTGAAGAAGATCAGCACGCCGCCGACCCAGGTCAGCTCGCGCGGCCGCTTGTACGCGCCCATGATGAAGACGCGCAGCATGTGCAGCACGAGCACCGCGATCATCAGCGAAGCGCCCCAGGCGTGCAGTCCGCGGATCAGCCAGCCGAAGGTGGCCTTGAGCATCAGGAAGCGCACCGACTCGTACGCATCCTCGGTGGTCGGCCGGTAGTAGACCATCAGCAGGATGCCGGTCAGGATCTGCTGCGCGGCGAGGAACAGCAGCATCCCGCCCAGCGTGTGCAGCCAGCTCACGTGCGGCGGCAGGAGCTTGTGCATCTGCTTCTCGAGCCCGGCGCGGATCCCCGCCACCGGGAAGCGCTGCTCGAACCAGCCGTTCGTTCGCGCGCGCAGACTCATGTCGTGATGCGCAGCTTGCCCGCCACGAGTTGTGTCGGATAGCTCGCGAGCGGCCGCGGCGGAGGCCCGCTGACGACGGCACCCTCGGGCGTGAACGTCCCGGCGTGGCAGGGACACTGGATCTGCTGCTGCTCGGCGTTCCAGTGCACGACGCAGCCAAGGTGCGTGCACACGGCCGAGAGCGCGCGGAACTCGCCGTTCTTCTGGCGCAGCAGCAGCACGGGCTTGCCGCCCTCGCCGAGCACGCGACCGGTCCCGGGTGCCTGCGACTCGGGATCGAGCTCGATGTACTTCTTCGTCGGCCCGCTCGCCGCCGCCGGCCAGAGGTAGATGCCGGTCGGAACCGCGATGCCCGCGGCCCAGACGGCGGCGCCGGCGCCGAGCGCGCGTTCGAGGAAGTCGCGCCGGTTCGACTCGTTCGGACTTGCGGCGGGAGGTTCGTGTTCGTTGGGCATGCGCGGGCTCCTAGGCCTGGTTGTGGAGGCGACGGAAGCGCACCCAAGCACCCAGGCTCATCAGCAACAGGAAGGCCACGACCGGCGCGAGCGCGAGGCGCTTCCAGCGTTGCGCCGCGCTCTCCTTCTCGAGCCGCTGGTGCAACTCTCCGAGCAGGCCGCGCGCCTCGCCCGTGAGCTCCTCGACCTGCGCGGGATCGAGGCCGTGCTGCAGCACGCGCGCGCTCCTCAGGCCGGTGCGAGCCTCGTCGAGGAACAGCTGGTCCTCGTCGGACGCGAGGCCGTGCCCAGCGGCCGCGTCGAATTCACTCACGCTCGAGGCGAGCAAGGCGTCCGAGGAACCGAGCGCCTGCGCGATGCGATCGCGCTTCCCGAGCACTTCGGGAGCGGCCGCGTGGCACAGCCCGCAGACCCTGGCATAGATCCCGAGCTCCGCCGGACGGATCGCGTGATTGCCGTGGCACACGATGCAACCCGCGAAGTCGCCGCTCTCCACGAGCGGGGCGTGCGGGCTCTTCTGGAAGAGCTCCTTCTCGCGCATGTGGCACTTGCCGCACACCGCGGCGACGCTCTGGAAGCCGGGCGGGATCGCGCCATGGCTGCCGTGACAGGTCGCGCACTGCGGGGCCGAGGAATCGCCCTTCGCCAGCAGCTGCGCGTGCACGCTCTTGGCGTACTCTGCCGGAGCGGTGGCCGCCAGGCCGTGCGCCTTCATCAGGCTCTCGTCGGCATGGCACCTCCCGCAGGTCTGCGCCACGTGCGCGGGATGCACCGGGCTCTCGCTGCTCTTCGGCCCGAGGATCCCGTGCGCGCCGTGGCAGCTGCTGCAGATCGCGACGCTCGCGTCGTGCTTCTCGTAGAGCGCCTGGCCGTGGCGCGAGGTCTTGTACTGCGCGAGCTGGTCGGTCGGGATGCCGTACGGGTTCATGCGCGCGACATCGGCGTGGCAGTTCCCGCACAGCTCGACGATCGCCTGCGCTTCGAGCTTGCCGTGGAAGCCCGCGTGCGCGGCGTCCTTCTGCGTCTGCGTGGCGTCGCCGCCGTGGCAAGCGACGCAGCCGATGTCCGCCTGCGCGTGTGGACGGCCCGCTTCGAGTTTCGCGGCCTCGGCGTGGCACGCGACGCACGAATTCGGCTTCGTGACGGCGGCCGTCTGCGCTGCGAGCGCGAGGACGAGAGACACGAGTGCGGCGAGTCCCACGCCCGTCGATCATGCGCTGATTGCCCGCGAAGGGAAGCGCGCAAGGCGCTGGCGCTGCCGACTACCTGCTTCTGCGGAGTCCGTTGCGCGGCAGCAGACTCCCCCGAGGTCTCACCCGCCGCAGGAGATCTTCTCTTTGCGGTTGGTCGTGCGGTCTTCCTCGATCGCGAGCAGACGCTCGAGCGTCACGTCGCCGGTCGGGTACTCGCCCGTGAAGCAGGCGTTGCAGAACTTCTCGATCTTCGGGTTGCCCGCGCGCGCGGCCTCGTTCATCGCGTCGCGCTCGAGGTACACGAGGTGATCGACGCCGAGCGCGCGTGCGATCTCGTGCTGCGTCAGGTTGGCGGCGATGAACTCGCGCTTGCTGGCCATGTCGACGCCATACGGGCAGGGCGCCACGAGCGGCGGGCTGCACGAGGCGAGGTAGACCTTGCGCGCGCCGGCCTCGCGCACCATCGCGACGATCTTCTTGGCCGTGTTGCCGCGCACGATCGAGTCGTCGACGAGCAGCACGTCCTTGCCCTCGAACTCGAGGCGGATCGGGTTCAACTTGCGGCGGATCGAGTTCTGCCGCGCCGCCTGGTTGGGCATGATGAACGTGCGGCCGATGTAGCGGTTCTTGACCAGGCCCTCGCGGTAGGGCACGCCCAGAGCGAGCGCCATCGCGAGCGCCGCGTCGCGCGAGGAATCCGGGATCGGGATCACGGAGTCGGGCATCGGCGCGCCGCTCTCCTTCCACTGCTTCGCCAGCGCCTCGCCGAAGCGCACGCGCGTCTTGTAGACCGAGACGTCGTCGAGCAGCGAGTCCGGCCGCGCGAAGTAGACGAGCTCGAAGATGCACGGCCGGTGCGGCTTGTCGGAGAGCTTGCGGCGTTGGATCTTGCGGTCCGTGCCGATGAAGATCGCCTCGCCCGCGTCGACGTCGAAGCTGCGCGTGTAGCCGTTGACGTCGAGCACCGTCGTCTCGCTCGCGCAGGCGAACCAGTGGCCCTCGGGCGTCTCTTTCTCGCCCAGCACGCAGGGCTTGATGCCGTACGGATCGCGGAAGCAGACCATGCCCACGTCGGGGATCGTCGCCACGACCGAGTAGGCGCCCTTGACGTCCTGGTAGACGCGCTTCACGGCCGCGAAGATGTCCTCCGCGTCGGGCCGGTGGCCGGCGCGCATGCGCTCGGAGAGCTCCTGCGCGAAGACGTACAGGATCACCTCGAGGTCGCAGGAGGAGTTGAGCCGCGTGCCGCTGGAGCGGAAGAGCTTCTGGTGCAGCTCGGCGAAGTTCGTGACGTTGCCGTTGTGCGCCATCGCGACGCCGATCGGGAACGTCAAGTGGAAGGGCTGCGCGTCGTCCTTGCGGCTCGCCCCGACCGTCGGATAGCGCACGTGGCCCACGCCGAGGTTGCCGCGCAGGCGCGACATGTTGTTCTCGTTGAAGATCTCGAGCACCAGGCCGAGACCCTTCTTGACGTGGAACGCGTCGGTGAAGGTGATGATGCCCGCGGCGTCCTGCCCACGGTGCTGCACGGCCAGAAGGCCCTCGTAGATCTCGCCCGCGACGTCGACCCCGTCGGGGCCATAGATGCCGATGAATCCGCACATGCCTGGTCGGTGACCTCCCCGCAGCCTGTAGCCGATGCTAGCCCAGTGCGGAGGATAAACCTCGCGAGAGGTCGGGGCAAGTTGAGCGGGTCGGTCTCGCGCCAGGATTCCCCGCGCGACCTCGCGGGGCGGCGGACGGACATCTACAGTCCTCCGCGGCCATGCTGCTGACGATCACGAGTTCCACCCGGCCCGCGACCGATTTGGGCTTCCTGCTGCACAAGAACCCCGCGGGCGTTCGGACGGTCAACCTGTCTTTCGGAGCCGCGCACGTTTTCTACCCCGAGGCGAGCGCGGAGCGCTGCACGGCAGCCTTGCTCCTGGAGGTGGACCCGGTCGCGCTCGTTCGCGGTCGCCAAGGCGCCGAAGGCACTGCGGACCAGTACGTGAACGATCGCCCCTACGTGGCGTCCTCGTTCCTCTCGGTCGCGATCTCGCAGGTGTATGGGACGGCGCTCGGCGGCCGCAGCAAGGATCGGCCGGAACTCGCCGCGACGGCGATCCCGCTCGAGGCGCGCATCGCGGCGCTGCCCTGCCGCGGCGGGGACGCGCTTCTGCGACGCCTCTTTGAACCGCTCGGCTACGAGGTCATCGCCGAGCGCCATGCGCTCGACGAACGCTTCCCCGAGTGGGGCGAGGGACCGTACTTCACGGTCACTCTGCGTGCCACCAAGCGCCTCGCCGATCTGCTCACGCACATCTATGTGCTCGTCCCGGTGCTCGACGGCGACAAGCACTACTTCGTCGGCGACGGCGAGGTCGAGAAGCTCCTGCGCCACGGCGAGGGCTGGCTCGCCCAGCACCCCGAGCGCGAGTTGATCGCGCGCCGCTACCTGCGCAACCAGCGCAGCCTCGCGCGCGATGCGCTGGCCCGGCTCACGGCGGAGGACGCGGAAGATCCCGATGAGGCGCAGGAGAAGCGCGACGCGGACGAAGCCGCGATCGAACGGCCGATCTCGCTCAATGAACAGCGCCTCGCGGCCGTCGTGAGTGTGCTGCGCGAAGCCGGAGCACGCAGCGTGCTCGATCTCGGCTGCGGCGAGGGAAGACTCCTGGGCGAACTGCTCGATTCGGCGCATTTCGAGCGGATCGCGGGTCTGGACGTCTCGCACTGGGTGCTGGAACGGGCGCGCAGGCGGCTGGGCCTCGAGCGCATGGCGCCCATGAAGGCCGCGCGCCTGACGCTCCTGCATGGTTCTCTGACTTACCGCGACCGGCGCCTCGAGGGCTTCGACGCAGCGGCGCTGGTCGAGGTGATCGAGCACCTCGACCCCGAGCGCCTGGGCGTCCTCGAGCGCAACGTCTTCGAGTTCGCTCGGCCGGGAACGGTCGTGGTGACGACACCGAACTTCGAGTTCAACGCGCGCCTGCAGCAGCTGCAGGCCGGGCATCTGCGGCACAGCGACCACCGCTTCGAATGGACGCGCGCGCAGTTCGAGGCCTGGGCTGGGGCCACGGCGAGCCGCTTCGGCTACTCCGTGCGCTTCCTGCCCGTCGGAGCACAGGACCCGGAACTCGGAGCGCCGACGCAGATGGGAGTCTTCACCCGTGGCTGAGCCGCGTACGCTGAAGTTCCCCGAGCTCTCGCTGGTCGTGCTGATGGGCGCGTCGGGCTCGGGCAAGAGCACGTTCGCGCGCCGGCACTTCCTGGCAACCGAGATCCTCTCCTCGGACGCCTGTCGCGGCCTCGTTTCGGACGACGAGTCCAGCATCGACGCGTCGAAGGACGCCTTCGACGTACTGCACTTCATCGCCGGCAAGCGCCTCGCGCGCGGCCGGCTGACGGTGATCGACGCGACCAACGTGCAATCCGAGTCGCGCGCGCCGCTCGTGGCGCTGGCGCGCGAGTACCACTGCCTGCCAGTCGCGATCGTGCTCGACCTGCCCGAGAAGCTCTGCCTGGAACGCAATGCGCAGCGTCCGGATCGCCAATTCGGCGCGCACGTCGTGCGCAACCACTCGAAACAGCTGCGCAACTCGCTGCGGCACCTGCAGAAGGAGGGCTTCCGCCACGTCTTCGTCCTCGAGTCGCAGGAAGAGGTCGACGCCGCGCTCCTGGTGCGCGAGAAGCTCTGGAACGACAAGCGCGACGACCAGGGCCCCTTCGACGTGATCGGAGACGTGCACGGCTGCTTCGATGAGCTGGCCGCACTGCTCGAGCAGCTCGGCTACGCGATCGTGCGCGACACCGCGGACGACGGCGGTGCACGCTTCGTCGTCACGCACCCGGCCGCGCGCAAGGCCGTCTTCCTCGGCGATCTCGTCGATCGCGGGCCGAAGACACCCGAGGTCTTGCGCCTGGTGATGGACATGTGCGCATCGGGCGTCGCGCTGTGCGTGCCGGGCAATCACGACATCAAGCTGATGCGCAAGCTGCAGGGCCGCGAGGTGAAGATCACGCACGGCCTCGCCGAATCGCTGGCCCAGCTCGAGCGCGAGCCCGCGGGCTTCCAGGCGCGCGCCGCAACGTTCATCGACAAGCTCGTGAGCCACTACGTGCTCGACGGCGGGAACCTCGTGGTTGCGCACGCCGGGCTCAAGCAGACGATGCAGGGCCGCGGCTCCGCGCGCGTGCGCGACTTCGCGCTCTTCGGCGAGACGACGGGCGAGACCGACGAATACGGACTGCCCGTCCGCTATCCCTGGGCCGCCGACTATCGCGGTGCGGCGCACGTCGTCTACGGCCACACGCCCGTGCCGGTGCCCGAGTGGCTGAATCGCACACTCTGCGTCGACACCGGCTGCGTGTTCGGCGGGAAGCTGACGGCCTTGCGCTGGCCCGAGAAGGAGCTCGCGTCGGTGCCCGCGGCAGCGACCTACTACGAGCCCGCGAAGCCCTTCCTCCCCTCGCCCGCCGACACGGGTGCGCGCAGCGCGCAGCAGGAGCACGACGACGTGCTCGATCTCGAGGACGTCTCCGGGCGCCGGGCCGTCGACACGCGCCTGATGAAGAACGTCACGCTGCGCGAGCAGAACACGCTGCCCGCGCTCGAGGTGATGAGCCGCTTCGCCGCGAACCCGAAGTGGATCGTCTACCTGCCGCCGACGATGTCGCCCCCGCAGACCACCGCGCGCGCGGGGCTGCTCGAGCATCCCGACGAGGCCTTCGCCTACTACCGCACGCAGGGCGTGGCGCAGGTCGTGTGCGAGGAGAAGCACATGGGCTCTCGGGCCGTGCTGATCGTCTGCCGCGACGCGGATGCCGCGCGCAAGAGCTTCGGGGTCACGAGCGGCGAGGCTGGCGTCGTGCTCACCCGCACGGGCCGGCGCTTCTTCCCCGAGCTCGCGACGGAGACGGCGCTGCTCGAGCGCGTGCGTGAGGCGGCGAGCGCGGCAGGATTGTGGGAGCGCTTCGAGACGAGCTGGATCTGTCTGGATGCCGAGCTGATGCCCTGGTCGGCGAAAGCGCAGGAGCTGCTGCGCACGCAGTACGCCTGCGTCGGTTCGGCCGCGCGTGCCGGTCTTGCCGCCGCGTCTGCCGCGCTCGCCGCCGCATCGGCGCGCGGCGTGGACGTCGCCGCGATCGAGGAGCGCACGCGCGAGCGCTCCGAGCGCGCCGCGCTCTACACCGCGGCCTACCAGCGCTACTGCTGGCCGGTCGAATCAGTGGACGACCTGCGCCTCGCGCCTTTCCACCTGCTTGCGACCGAAGGCAGGGTCCACACCGAGCGCGATCACCTCTGGCACCTCGCTGTGCTCGACGAGCTGACGGTCGCGGGCGGCGTGCTGCAGTCCACCAGGCGCCTCGTGGTCGACACGAATGACGAAGCGAGCCTTGCACGCGGCGTCGCCTGGTGGGAGGAGCTCACCGGCTCGGGCGGCGAAGGCATGGTCGTCAAGCCGCTCGAATTCATCGTGCGCGGCAAGCGCGGCCTCGTGCAGCCGGCCGTGAAGTGCCGCGGGCGCGAGTACCTGCGCATCATCTACGGTCCCGACTACGACCTGCCTGCGAACCTCGAGCGCCTGCGCGAACGCGGCGTCTTCGCCAAGCGCTCGCTCGCGCAACGCGAGTTCGCGCTCGGAATCGAGGCGCTCGAGCGCTTCGTGCGCAAGGAGCCGCTGCGACGCGTGCACGAATGCGTCTTTGGCGTGCTGGCGCTCGAGACGGAGCCTGTCGATCCGCGGCTCTGAGCCGGCCTACGCCAAGATGTCCTTCGCCACCTCGCCGCTGACGTTCGTCAGCCGGAAGTCCCTGCCCGCGTAGTTGAACGTCAGCCGCTCATGGTCGAGCCCGAGCAGGTGCAGGATCGTGGCGTGCCAGTCCTGGATCGTCATCTTCCCCTCGACCGCCTCGATGCCGTTCTCATCGGTCGCTCCGTACGAGAACCCGCCCTTGACGCCCCCGCCCGCCATCCAGGTCGTGAAACCCTTGTGGTTGTGATCGCGCCCGTCGCCGTTCTGCGCGTACGGCGTCCTGCCGAATTCGCCGCCCCAGATCACGAGCGTGTCCTTCAACAACCCGCGCTGCTCGAGATCGTCGAGCAGGGCCGCGATCGGCCGGTCGACCTCCTTGCACTGGCGCGGGAGATCCGTCCGCAAATTGCGGTGCTGGTCCCAGCCGCCGTGCGAGATCTCGATGAAGCGCACGCCCGATTCGGCCAAGTGCCGCGCCATCAGGCACTGGCGTCCGAACCCGTCGGTCTCGTCCGCGCCGATGCCATACGCCTCGAGCGTCGCGGGCTTCTCCTTCGAGAGATCGAGCAGCGCCGGGAGCTCCGCTTGCATTCGGAATGCGAGCTCGAAGCTCTCGATCACGCCTTCGACCTCGTCGCTCTCGTGCTTGGCGTGCATGTGCTCGCGGTTGAGCGTCTGCAAGAGGTCGAGCTGCTTGCGCTGCGCCTCGGTCGAGAGGCGATCGTTCTTGATGTCCGCGACCGCCTCCTCCTGCGCGCCGCGCTTGCCGCGTGCTTGTCCGCGGCCTGAGCCGATGCGCAGGCCCTGGTAGGTCGCGGGCAGGAAGCCGCTGCCGTAGTTCTGCGCGCCGCCCTGCTGTGCCGGGTTGATCGTCACGAAACCCGGCAGGTTCTGGTTCATCGTCCCCAGGCCGTAGAGCGTCCACGCGCCGAGCGAGGGGCGCACGAATTGGAACGAGCCCGTGTGCTGCATCAACGTCGCTTGCGGGTGCGCCGGCACGTCGGTCGCCATGCCGCGCAGCAGGCACAGCCGATCGGCGCGTTTGGCGAGCTCGGGGAAGAGCTCGCTGATCCACAGTCCGCCCTTGCCGTGCTGCGCGAACTTCCAGGGCGAGGCCATCAGCACAGCGCCCGCGCGGTACTTGCCCGACACGGTCTGGCCGTCGTGCGCCGTGAGCTCGGGCTTGTAGTCGAACGTGTCCACGTGCGAAGGCGCGCCGGCCATCGAGAGGAAGATCACGCGTTTCGCGCGCGCGGGGAAATGCGGCGCTTTCGGATCGAGCGGGCTGGCGAGCGGTTGCTGCGCCATCGCGGACTGCGCGAGCAGGCTGCGCAAGGCAAGGAAGCCGAAGCCGCACGAGAGCAGTTTGAGCGCATCGCGGCGGCGCGGAGCGGGGAGATCGTGGTCGTGGTCGCAGTTCATGGCTTGCTCCTCAGCTCTGGTAGCGGAATTCGGCGCACTGGAAGAGCGTCTGCACGAAGGCGGACCAGGCGGCCTGCCGTTCCTTGCCCTTCTTCTTCGAACCCTCGTGCAGGAAGCGCCGCACGGCCTCGAGTTCGGTGCCGTCCGGCTTGCGCCCGAGCGCCAGCACGAAGGCCTGGCCGATGTGCGCGTCCTCATCACCGCTCATCGAGAGCACGCGCGCCGCGAACGCATCCGCGGCCGCCATCACGTCCTTGTCGTTCATCAAGTAGAGCGCCTGTGTCGCGACGCTGGTCTCGTCGCGGTCGCCGATGACGAAGGAGGGCTCGGCGGCGTCGAAGACCTCGAGCGCGTCGGGCAGCTTGTCGCGCAGGATCGGCAAGTAGACCGAGCGCACGGGCCTGTCGGCCAGGATCGGCGCAAGCAGCTCCTCGCGCCGCGTGGCACCCTCGAGCGTGCCGACCGGCGAACCGACGGGCGGCGTCGCGAGCAGTGTGCCCGCCGCGGCGAGCATCGCGTCGCGGATTGCCTCGGCTTCGAGCCTGCGTTCGGGCATGCGCCAGAGCGTCAGGTTCTCGGGATCGGCGGCGAGGTTCGCCGTCTCGTCGCGCGCGGCGAGCCGGTAGGCGTGGCTGAGCACGATCTCGCGCACGAGCTTCTTCGTCGACCAGCCTTGCGCGACGAGCTCGCTCGCGAGCCAGTCGAGCAGCGGCTGGTTCACCGGCCGCTGGCCGCTCGCGCCGAAGTTGTCGGGCGTGCGCACGAGGCCCTTGCCGAAGAGGTGCAGCCAGATGCGGTTGGCATACACGCGCGCGGTGAGCGGGTTCTGCGGCGAGCTGATCCATTCGGCGAGCTCCTTGCGCCCGCTGTGCTTGCCGATCGGCGCGACATCGAGCCCGCCGATCACCTGCAGGAAACCGCGCTGCACGCTCGCGCCGGCCTTCTCGAGCTCGCCGCGCTCGAGGATCGCCGCGTCGTGCGCGTGGCCTTCGATGGCGCCCATCGCGAGCCGGTTCCCGGGCAGCGGCTTGCCGGACTCGTCGAAGCGCGCGAGCAGCTGGTCGAGGATCTCGCCCTGCTCGTTGACGAGGCGCTCCTTGATCTTCGCCTGCGGATCGCCTTGCTTGCCCATGTCCGACTGGCGCTCGATCAGCGCGCGCGCGCGTTCGAGCTGCGTGCGCGTAGCGGGATCCATCGTCGGCCCGTCGGGAACGTGCGCGCCGGCGGGCAGCGGGATCAGCGTCGAGGGATTGTTGTTGCCCGGCCCGCGGTAGGTGCCGTAGCAGGTGTCGGTGCTGAGGAAGATGCCCGCGAGCGCGTAGTAGTCCGCGGTCGGGATCGGATCGAACTTGTGGTCGTGGCAGCGCGCGCACGAGACCGTCAGACCCAGCATGCCCTGCGAAACGGCATCGATCTGCTCGTCGGCGAGGTCGTAGGCGAACTGGCGCTTGTCACGCGTGTTGTGGCCCTTGGCGCCGAGTGCGAGATAGCCGGTCGCGATCACCTGCTGCGCGCGCTCGTCCTCGCTCGTCGCGGGCAGCAGATCGCCCGCGATCTGATCGCGCAGGAAGCGGTCGTAGGGCATGTCGGCGTTGAAGGCCTCGATCACCCAGTCGCGGTAGCGCCAGGCCTGCGGGTAGACGATGTTCGTGTCCTTGCCGCTCGACTCGGCGTAGCGCGCGACATCGAGCCAGTGCCGGCCCCAGCGTTCGCCGAAGGCCTTCGAAGCGAGCAGACGGTCGACCGCATTCGCGAAGGATTCCTCGGAGCGCTCCTTCTCGAAGGCCGCGAGCTCCTCGGGCGTCGGCGGCAGCCCGGTGAGATCGAACGTGACGCGCCGCAGCCAGGCCGCGCGCTCGGCGTCGGCGACGGGCTTGGCGCCCTTCTCCTCCATCGCGGAGAGCAGCAGGCGGTCGATCTCGCTCCAAGCCCAGTCCTTGTTCTTGGTTGCCGGCGCGCTCGCACGCTGCGGCGGCTGGAAGCACCAGAACTCGCGCGCCTTCTCGAAGTCGATCGCGTGCTTCTCAGGCGCGGGCGTCGCGGGTGCCGATCCCGATGATCCGGCGCTCGCGGGCCAGGGCAGACCGAGCTCGACCCAGTGCTCGAGGTCGTGCACCTCGTCCGGCTCGAGCTGTTTCTTCGGCGGCATCTGGAAGTTCTGGTCGGTCCAGCGCACGCCCTGCACGAGCGCGCTGCCCTCCACATCGCCAGGCGTCGCGGCCGGTCCGGTGGCGCCGCCAACGAGCACTCCCTCGCGCGAGTCGAGATGCAAACCGCCCTTCAACTTCTCGGATCGCGCGGAGTGGCATTGAAAACAGGAGCGCTCGAGCAGCGGACGGATCTTCGACTCGAAGAAGGCCGCAGCCTCGGGCGTGACCGCGGTCGGCACGGCCGGTTTGGGCGCTTCCTTCGACTTCGCGCCGGGACCCGCGCTCTTGAATTCGCTCTCGTCGACGAAGCCGTCGCCGTTCTTGTCCAAGCGCTTGAAGATCTTCGGGCCGCGATCGAACTCGGCGGCGCTGATCTTGCCATCGGCATCCTTGTCGAAGCGCTCGAGCAGCTTCTTCCATTGCTCCGTTCGGTCGCGCGCCTGCGGCAATGCGACGGGCGAGAGGGCGAGCAGCGCGATCAGGGCGAGATTCGTCTTCTTCATGTGAGCGGATGGATGGCCGGCTCCTTTTCGACAGGATCCCCTGCTTTTGCGAAGGTCCTCTGAAGCACAGCCTCGATTCCATGTCCAGTTTGCGTCTCTGGATAGGATGTGCGGGTGCCCGGGGCCCGAAACATCTCCATGAAGCGCCTGCAGGCGGCGGACAAGCTGCTTGGCTTTCTCGCCTGCCTGCTGTTCCAGCCGCTGCGCTGGATGCGCCGCGGTCGCGAGGCCGAGCCGCGGGATCTCGAGCGCGTGCTGCTGGTCAAGTTCTGGGGCATCGGCAGCTTGCAGCTGCTCTCGCCTGCGGTGCGAGTGTTGCGTGCGCGTCATCCGCGCGCGCGTCTGGTGCTCCTGACGCTCGCCGAGAACGGCGAGTTCGCGCGCGGGCTCGCGATCTTCGACGAGGTGCTCGAACTCGACCTCTGCAGCGGCCGGCGCATCCTGGGCTGGACACGACTCATGGCGCGCCTCGCGCGACTCGTCGCCCAGCTGCGTTCGAGCCGCTTCGACGCGGTCTTCGACTTCGAGTTCTTCACGCGCTTCTCGGCGCTGCTCTCGCTGCTCACCGGCGCGCGCTGGACGAGCGGCTTCGAGGCGCCGCAGGTCTGGCGCGGAGGTTTTCACACGCGCGCGGTGCCCTTCAACCGCTACTGGCACGTGGCGCGCAACTTCCGCGCGCTGGCGGGCGACGGCGGGGGCGAGATCGCGCCGGAGGAGCTCGTGCCCTTCCGCTTCGGCGAGCAAGAACGCGAGCGCATTGCGAAGCTCCTCTCCGAACGCGGCCTGCCCGCGGGAGTGCCCCTCGTCGTGCTCAATCCCAACGCCGGTGGTCTCTCGCTCGAGCGCCGCTGGCCGCGCGAACGCTTCGCGGAGCTCGCGCGCGCGCTCGTCGAGCAGGATGGCACGCCCGTGGTGCTCGTCGGTTCGCCGGCCGAGCGCGAGTACGTCGCGGGCCTCGCCGCCGAGCTGCGCCTGGAGCGCGGCTGGCTGGTGAACCTCGCAGGCGAGCTCTCGATCGCCGAGCTGTGCGCGTTGCTCGCGCGCGCGGGAGCGCTGGTCAGCAACGACAGCGGCCCGATGCACATCGGCGCGGCACTCGGCACTCCGACCCTCGGACTGTTCGGGCCCGAGACGCCGGTGATGTACGCTCCGATCGGCCGCCGGACGAGCGCGCTCTGGCGTCCGCCGGTCTGCAGTCCGTGCATCAACGTGCACGACAACAAGGTCGCGAACTGCGTGCGCGGACATCCCGAGTGCCTGACGAACCTCTCGGTCGAGGAGGTGCACGAGGAGCTGCGCCTCTTGCTCTGGGACGGCGTGCTGCACGTACTGCCGGCGCGCAAGTCGGGGCTCACGCAGGTGCTCGCGTGAAGGTCCTGCTGCTCAACCCGCCGGGCACGCGCATCTACATCCGCGACTACTTCTGCTCGAAGACGACCAAGTCGAACTACCTCTTCCATCCGGTCGATCTGGTCGTGCTCTCGGGCACGCTCGCGGAGGTGCACGAGGTTGCCGTGCTCGACTGCATGGCCGAGCGCCTCTCGCCCGACTCTGCGCGCGCGCGCATTGCGGCCTTCGCGCCCGACGCCATCGTGAGCCTCGTCGGTTCGGTCTCCTGGAACGAGGACCGCGCCTTCCTCGCGCAGGTCGCGCGCAACGGCACGCGCGTCCTCGCGATCGGCGACGTGCTGCAGGAGCAGAGCGAGCGGCGCCTCGCCGAGGAACCCTGGCTCGAGGCAGCGCTGCACGATTTCTCGAGCGCGGACGCACTCGCGATCCTCGCTGGCGAGCGCGACGAACTGTGCGACGCGACCGTGCGGCGCTCGGACGGGTCGATCGCGCGCGTGCGCAAGGGCCCGCGCAAGGGCACGTTCCGCGTGCCGCGGCCGCGCCACGAACTCTTTCCCGCGAAGGGCTACCGCTTCTCCTTCGCGCGTCGCACGCCCTTCGCGACCGTGCTCAGCGACTACGGCTGCCCGTATCCATGCACGTTCTGCGTGATCGGCACGCTGGGCTTCAAGACTCGGCCCGTCGCGGATGTGCTCGTGGAGCTCGACGATCTCCGCGCGCGTGGGGTGCGCGAGATCTTCTTCATGGACCAGACCTTCGGCGTGCTGCACGAGCGCGCGCTCGAGCTGTGCGCGGCGCTGCAACACCGCGGCGATCTCTCCTGGACGGCGTTCACGCGGCCGGACACGGCTGACGACGAGCTGCTCGCGGCCATGAAGCGCGCCGGCTGCCACACGCTGATCCTGGGCGTCGAGAGCGCCAGCGATGCCGTG
>Ga0302321_100002013_pt1 | contig 17363 bp, 18 predicted proteins | sample Fen_T0_1_FD_202505 | JGI IMG/M metagenome (GOLD analysis project Ga0302321, IMG submission 202505) | Peat permafrost microbial communities from Stordalen Mire near Abisko, Sweden - Fen_T0_1 | ecosystem: Environmental > Terrestrial > Soil > Wetlands > Permafrost | place: Sweden: Abisko...
TAGCTAGGCATATATACCATGTTTTGGAGAGATACAAGAGATACAAGCCTGGATGGAGTTTACGGAATCCAGGAATTCGTGGCTCCGCTTTCCCGTATTACGTTGCACTTCATACGGGCTACTCGCTGCTACCAATCAGGCGCTACAACATGTTGTTTCAAATTGGTTTTATCAAAATTTTCCCATAACTCCGCATAACGGATGTGAGAGACAGGATGCCGCAAATGTCCGGCAATTTCTGCCAACGGCTCCAGCACAAACGCATAACGTTCGATTTCATCACGCGGTATTTGGATGCGGCCATCGTTGATGACAAGGTCGCCATAGAGAACCAAATCGAGATCAAGTGTTCGGGCGGAAAACTTTTTGCATTCGCGGTTGCGGCCATTGTCCAGCTCAATTTGCCGTAATTGATCGACGATTTCTTTAACATCCAGATCAGAGTCGAAACCTGCGATCAGGTTGTAAAACGCGTCGCCGGAAAAGCCGATGGATTCGGATTCGTAAATACTTGACAGGGTTAACTGCCCGAAACGTTCGGTAAGGGCTTTAATACTGGCAGGGATGTGCTTATCTTTGTCGATGTTGCTGCCTATGCTGATGTATCCGGTTGGCATGTTATTTTTCGCCTCGTTCGATGACGATTCCGACATCGCTGGCACCACGGATCGCGCCTTTTTTGTTCAGGGTGATTTTTACCCAAGGCACATTGAATTCATTACGGATTAAATTGGCTATTTCTACAGTCAGTTTTTCTACCAGAAAAAAACTGCTGGCTTCTACGAAGGCGATAATGCATTTAGATACCGCCTTGTAATCCAGAGTGTGTTGTATATCATCAGTTTCTGCGGCTTTTTGGATGTCATAAGCCATCTCTATATCCAATATGATGGTTTGTTTGGTCTGTCTTTCCCAGTCGTAAATACCAATAATGGCTTCGATTTGGAGGCCGCCTAAAAATATAATGTCCATAGCAATTTCCGGTTATGATGTGCCGCTTTAAATAATGGTCGTTAAGTATCCTGGATATACTGCGGTCTTACAAGTTTTGGATGATGAAGGTGCGTTAATGTTTGAATGGTTGTTGATACCTGCGGCTTATCTATTAGGGTCGGTGTCATGTGCGATTATTACCTGCCGCATGATGGGCTTGGCAGATCCCCGTGAGCAAGGCTCAGGCAATCCGGGTGCGACTAATGTGATGCGGATTGGCGGCAAGAAAGCCGCTGGCATCACATTATTAGGCGATTTATTGAAAGGCTTTTTGCCCGTTTTTCTGACCAATTCTTTGGGTATGTCGTCTTTATTGCAGGCATTAATCGGGATTGCCGCCTTCCTCGGGCATCTTTATCCGGTATTTTTTGGTTTTAAAGGGGGCAAAGGCGTTGCCACTTCGCTGGGTGTTTTGCTGGGATTTTCTTGGGTTTTGGGCTTTGCCGTTATCGGCACTTGGCTTCTGGTGTACAAACTTCGCAAGATTTCATCGCTTTCTGCTTTGACTGCTTCGGTTTTATCACCAATTTACGCTTGGTTTATTTTGGGTGATAAGATTATCGTCAGTGCGGCTGCAGTGATGATGGTGTTTTTGTTGGTTAGGCATAAAGGGAATATTCAGCGGTTGTTGGCTGGGGAAGAGTAAGCTAAGCTTACAGCTCTTTGTTGCTTAAGGAAACTCCGAATAAGTCCTTCGACAAGCTCAGGACGAACGGTAACGTGTTGATTCCGTTCGTGGTGAGCTTGTCGAACCATGAGAACGGAATCAACTTATTCAGAGTTTCCTTAAAGCAATTCATTAATCGGCCAGCGTGGCCTAGCTAATATTTCCAGACTTTGTTGTTCGCCTCTCAGCAAACGCTGACAACCCGCGTAGGCAATCATCGCGCCGTTATCGGTGCAAAACTCGGGTCTTGGGAAATAGATTTCACTGTTTTCCTGTTCGGCCAAAGCGCGTAATAAAGCGCGAATTTGTTTGTTGGCACTAACCCCTCCGGCAACCACCAGCCGTTTAATTCCAGTTTGTTTGATGGCACGTTTGCATTTGATGCTGAGGGTTTCGGCAACTGCTTGTTGAAAGGCGGCGGCGATGTCGGCTTTGTCTTGGTCGGTTTTATGAGATTGATTAAAAGTATTGAGTGTGAAGGTTTTTAAGCCGCTAAAGCTGAAATCCAGCCCTGGCCTGTCTGTCATCGGGCGGGGAAATTTGAAGGTTGGTTTGCCCTGCTCGGCAAGTTCAGCTAATTTCGGCCCGCCTGGATAGCCTAAACCTAACATTTTTGCAGTTTTATCAAAAGCTTCGCCAGCGGCATCATCCAATGATTCACCTAATAATTGATAGCGACCAATGCCTTCGACTTGCACCAATAAGGTATGTCCGCCGGAAATGAGTAGCGCGACAAAGGGAAATGGCGGCGGATAAGCTTCCAGCATGGGCGCTAATAGATGGCCTTCCATGTGGTGTACCGCGATAGCCGGAATTTGCCAAGCCCAGGCTAGGCTTCTTGCGGTGGCTGCGCCGACCAGCAATGCGCCCATCAGGCCTGGGCCTGCGGTATATGCAACACCGGTAATATCGCTTTTTTGTAGGTGGCTTTCTTGTAGCGTTTGTTTGATTAGCGGAACTAATTTTCGAATATGGTCGCGTGATGCCAATTCCGGTACTACGCCGCCGTATTCGTTGTGCATCGCAACTTGACTGTAGAGAAAATGGCTAATCAGGCCGTGTTCGGAATGATAAATGGCAACGCCTGTGTCATCGCAAGAGGTTTCTATCCCTAAAACATACATTGAGTTTTTGAAAAAATAAAAGATAGGGTTATAATCAATGGTTCTTTTTATTGCGTAGGCACAAATGCTGCGCTTGAAAATCGTTTAGTTCAAATATTAACATAATGGAAAGCTATGCCGTCAGTCAAAATTAAAGAAAACGAACCCTTCGATATCGCCATTCGCAGATTCAAACGCGCATGTGAGAAGGCTGGTGTGTTGGCGGAAGTTCGTCGCCGTGAATTCTATGAAAAACCTACTTCAGAGCGTAAACGTAAAGGCGCGGCTGCGGTTAAACGCCATTTGAAGAAGCTGGCGCGTGAGCGTTATGCACTCAAAAACTTACGTCGTGGTCGTCCCGTACTTTAACTCGCTGATATGTCAGGCTTGTTAACAGACCGTATCAAGGACGATATGAAAGCCTCCATGAAAGGAGGCAATAAATCCAGGCTGGGAGTCATCCGGTTAATCCTTGCTGCGATCAAGCAGATTGAGGTTGACGAGCGCATAACGCTGGATGACGGGCGCACTATCCTGGTGCTTGACAAGATGTTAAAGCAGCGCCGTGAATCCATCCGGCAATTTGCCGATGCTGGCAGGAATGATTTGGTCGCCATTGAAGAGGCGGAAATACTGGTGATTCAGGATTTTATGCCACAAGCACTTAGCGAAGCTGAAGTTGACGGCATAGTGAGTGCCGCCGTTGCCGAATCCGGTGCTGAATCAGTGAAAGACATGGGCAAAGTGATGGCATTGCTCAAAGGAAAAATGCAAGGACGCGCCGATATGTCAGTCGTCAGCGCCAAAATCAAGGCTGCGTTGTCTCAGTAGCAATTCCGGCTCTAACGATGTCCGGTAGAATCCCCCGCTATTTTATTGATGATCTCCTGGCACGGGTTGATATTGTCGATTTAATTGATTCGCACGTTCCCCTCAAAAAAACCGGCACAAATTTTGTGGCTCGGTGTCCTTTCCACACCGAAAAAACGCCTAGTTTTTCAGTAAGCCGGAACAAGCAGCTTTTTCATTGTTTTGGTTGCGGCGTGAGTGGCAATGCCATTGGCTTTCTGATGGATTTCAGCCATCTGGATTTTGTCGAAGCCGTCGAAGATCTTGCTACTTTTGCGGGTGTTGACGTACCCAGAGAAGCAAGCGACCACCCAAGCACGATACCAAAAAAAGAGAATATCAACGACCATTACCAACTTTTGGAACAAGTTGCGGCTTTTTATGTGAAATCCCTCAGAACCGACGAAGCCGGAAAAAAAGCCGTCAACTACCTAAAAGCTAGGGGCGTTAGTGATGAACTTGCCAAGGCGTTTATGCTCGGTTACGCACCCGACGAATGGCAAGCCTTAGCGAATCGCTTTGATCAAAACCAATTAGTTCAAGCAGGTATGTCGGTCAATAAAGACGGCAAGGTTTATGACCGGTTTCGTGGGCGTGTCATGTACCCTATCAGGGATAAGCGTGGCCGGATTGTGGGATTTGGAGGGCGGGTATTGGATGATTCCTTACCTAAATACCTGAACTCACCGGAAACACTCGTCTTTCAAAAAGGCAAAGAAGTCTATGGCCTTTTCGAATTGCTGCGTAACAATTCAAAACCAAAAAGGATTCTAATTGTCGAAGGTTATATGGATGTTATTACCTTGGCGGGAAGTGGCATTCATTATTCGGTAGCCACCTTAGGGACTGCGACATCGCAAGCGCATCTCGATTTATTATTCCGATTTTCATCGGAGTTGGTGTTTTGCTTTGACGGCGATAAGGCCGGACGCGAAGCCGCTTGGCGGGCAATGGAACCCGCTTTCAGCACACTTAAAGATGGTCGGCAAGTCCGTATCATGCTGCTGCCGCAACTTCATGACCCCGATTCGCTGGTGCGTGAGGAAGCCGCTGAGGGTTTTACCGAGCGTGTACAGCAATCTCAGCCTTTATCTGATTATTTTTTTGACACTTTAAGTGGTGAGCTTAATCTGAACGAGATGGAAGGCCGTTCACAGTTGATAAATAAGGCAAAACCTTATTTTGAAAAGCTGTCCCAGGGGGTGTTCCGGGATATGATGTTTGCCAGGCTGAACGAATTAACCCGAACAAATGTGCTGGATGTTTCGGGGAATTCGGCTAGACTTAATGCCACATCAACAAGCAATAGACGGCATGAGAGTAGATTGCCGTCGCTGCCACGGTTAATCATCGCCTTGTTAGTGCAGCATCCAGAACTCATCAACAAGGTCGAGCAGAAGGAAATTATTTGGGATGGGCTGGAATTTTCCGGCATTCAATTGTTCAGAGATATTCTGGCGGTGGTTTTAGAAACAAAACCGGCCAATACCGCCGTATTGTTAGAGCATTATCGAAATCATCCGAATGAAAAAGTGATTAAAGATCTGGCATCATTGAGTCTGTTGACTTCAGGGCAAAGTGTCGCGGCGGAAGGCGTTGAAAATGAATTTAACGATGCTTTGGATAGGTTGCTTACCCAAGCCAGGGAAGCCTGTCTTGATAGATTGCTGGCAAAAGGGAAGAGCAAAAGCTTAGACCGGGTAGAAAAGGAGTTATTGCGTAAGCTCTTGGTTATTAAACATAGCGGTGCAATCTAACAAGCTTTATAGTATAATTTTGGGTTGATTTCGGTCAGGTTATAAAAAATAACGCGTGGATAAAATATGAATCAAGAGCAGCAACAGTCCCAACTTAGACAATTGATAGCCAAAGGCAAAGCACAGGGATACCTGACTTATGCCGAAGTGAATGATCACTTGCCCAGTGATATTGCTGATCCAGAGCAAATCGAAGATTTCATTGGCATTATCAATGATATGGGAATCCAGGTGTACGAAGCTGCGCCTGATGATGACTCACTGATTACAGATTCTGCAGCCGTTACAACCGATGATGAGGATGCAGAAGAGGTCGCTGCTTTAGCTTCTGTCGATAGTGAGTTTGGCCGCACGACCGATCCAGTACGTATGTATATGCGCGAAATGGGTTCAGTCGAGCTATTGACCCGTGCTGATGAGCTAAAGATTGCCAAACGCATTGAAGAAGGCAATCAACAGCTTGTTAAAGCCATTTCCCGTTCTTGCGTAGTTGTTGAAGATGTATTGCAATCATTTGATTCCATTTCTGAAGAAGAGAGTGGCATTAGATTATCAGACATGATTTCGGGATTTACTGACTTAAGTGAGCCTGATGATTTATTGGCTAGTCCGGCGGCTATAGAGGCGGTTGAAGTGGCTGAAGTAGCTAGCCCGGAAGAAGATGTAAAAGGACTCAATTTCGATGAAGTCAAAGAAAAAATTGACCAACTCAGGGAACAACTGAAAGAAGCGACATCTGCAATTAGTCAATATGGTTATGTAAGTGAACAGACGGAAAAAGCGTTTGAAGCACTTGCGGGTTTATTCATAGAGCTAAAATGGGCGCCACAATACCTGAAAAAGCTTTCAGCCATTATTCCTGATGGAGTCGCTTCCGTTCGCGAACAGGAAAGGGTGATCCATGATATATTTGTAAAAAAAGCAAAAATGCCCCGCCTGGATTTTATCGCTGCTTATACAGACAATGAAACTCGCCCGGATTGGCTAGATCAATATTTGGACAAAAATAATCCGTATTCGGCGGTTTTGAAAGAGTATGAGAAAGAGCTACGTAAGGCTCGGAAAGTATTAACTGAGATTGAAGTCCACTATGGACTGACCATTGGCGGCTTAAAAGACATTAACCGCCGTATTTCGATTGGTGAGGCAAAAGCAAGGCGTGCCAAAAAGGAAATGATCGAAGCCAATTTGCGTCTGGTCATATCCATAGCAAAAAAATATACTAATCGTGGTTTGCAGTTTCTGGATTTGATTCAGGAAGGCAATATCGGTTTAATGAAAGCCGTCGATAAGTTTGAATACCGGCGTGGATACAAGTTTTCAACATACGCCACATGGTGGATAAGGCAGGCCATTACCCGTTCTATAGCCGACCAAGCACGGACTATCCGAATTCCGGTGCACATGATTGAAACAATCAATAAATTGAACCGGATTTCAAGGCAGATTCTTCAGGAATTAGGTCGTGAAGCGACTCCAGAAGAACTGGCGGTGCGTATGGAAATGCCTGAAGATAAAGTCCGAAAGGTATTAAAGATAGCGAAAGAACCTATCTCCATGGAAACGCCGATTGGTGATGATGAAGATTCGCATTTAGGCGATTTTATAGAAGATTCAAGAGTCCTGTCGCCTATTGAAGCGGCAACCATAGCCGGTTTACGTGAATCAACCCAGAATGTTTTGGCTGGCTTAACGGCAAGGGAAGCTAAAGTTTTACGTATGCGGTTTGGTATCAACATGAATACGGACCATACCCTGGAAGAAGTCGGCAAACAGTTTGATGTAACCCGTGAGCGTATCCGCCAAATCGAGGCGAAAGCATTAAGGAAGTTGCGGCATCCGTCCAGATCGGAACAACTCAGATGCTTCCTGGATGGCGAGTAGTTACAATTAAATAAATACAGGGCCCTTAGCTCAGTTGGTTAGAGCGTCCGACTCATAATCGGCAGGTCGTAGGTTCAAGTCCTACAGGGCCCACCACTAATACAAATAGGCTGCCTGTGCAGCCTTTTGGCTATTTAGGTTTACTATTAACAAAGGTGATATTGTGAGCAATAACTTCATATTTACATCAGAATCCGTTTCAGAAGGCCATCCTGACAAGGTTGCTGACCAGATTTCTGATGCGGTGCTGGATGCTTTGTTGGCGCAAGACCCGCGCTCCCGCGTGGCTTGTGAGACCTTAGTCAAAACTGGTATGGTCGTGTTGGCGGGGGAAATTACCACGGATGCCTGGGTTGATATGGAAGAACTGGTCAGAAAAGTCGTCTGCGATATTGGTTATGACAACGGCGATATTGGTTTCGACGGAAAAAGCTGCGCCGTATTGAATGCAATTGGTAAACAATCTGCGGATATTGCCATGGGTGTGGATGAAGGCGAAAATCATGAACAAGGCGCTGGTGACCAAGGTTTGATGTTTGGTTACGCGAGTAATGAAACGGATGTTTTGATGCCTGCACCGATTACCTATTCCCATTTACTGGTCAAACGTCAAGCAGAAGTTCGTAAGAATAAAACCTTATCTTGGCTACGGCCTGATGCAAAAAGCCAGATTACTTTCCGCTACGAAAACAACAAACCCGTAGCCATTGATGCCGTGGTGTTATCTACCCAGCATTCGCCCGACATCAGCGCGAAAGCTATTCATGAGGCGGTGATGGATGAAATTATCCTGCCTGTATTGCCCAAAGAATGGTTGCATAAAGACACGAAGTATTTCATCAACCCCACCGGGCAATTCATTATTGGTGGGCCTGTCGGTGATTGCGGATTGACTGGCCGTAAAATCATTGTTGATACCTATGGCGGTATGGCAAGACATGGCGGCGGGGCTTTTTCGGGCAAAGATCCTTCCAAGGTAGACCGCTCAGCCGCTTATATGGCGCGGTATGTTGCAAAAAACATCGTCGCAGCGGGCTTAGCAGAACGCTGTGAAATTCAAGTGTCTTATGCCATTGGCGTAGCGGAACCGACTTCAATCAGCGTTGAAACGTTTGGCACGGGAAAACTTACCGAAGATAGATTAGTGCAAATTATCAAGGAGCATTTTGACCTCAGACCCAAAGGCTTGATTGCAATGCTCGGCTTGTTGAAACCTATTTACCAAGCAACAGCCGCTTATGGGCATTTTGGCCGTACAGAAGATACTTTTAGTTGGGAAAAAACTGACAAGATCGAGGCATTAAAAGATGCAGCTGGCATTTAATTCAACTACTCCAACAAAAACGACTTCAGGATCTCAAATGAGCCAACAAGATTACAAAATTGCCGACATTGCCCTTGCCGAATGGGGTCGGAAAGAAACTCATATCGCCGAAACAGAAATGCCGGGCTTAATGGCCTTACGTAAAGAATTCGGAGATAAACAACCGCTCAAGGGCGCACGTATAGCAGGTTGTTTGCACATGACCATACAGACGGCGGTGCTTATCGAGACCTTAACTGCTTTAGGTGCGGAAGTGCGCTGGTCTTCCTGTAATATTTTTTCTACCCAAGATCATGCGGCGGCGGCAATGGCTGCAGCGGGTATACCAGTTTTTGCCTGGAAAGGCGAAACCGAAGCCGAAGCCGAATGGTGTATTGAACAGACTATTCTGGGGTCAGATGGCTGGCGACCCAATATGATCCTGGACGATGGTGGCGACCTTACCAACATGATGCACGACAAATTTCCAGAGTTTATGGCGGATGTCAAAGGTTTGTCAGAAGAAACCACAACTGGCGTTTTACGCTTATATGAACGGGTTGCCAAAGGCACATTGAAAGTACCCGCGTTTAACGTCAATGATTCGGTGACCAAATCCAAATTCGATAACCTATACGGTTGCCGTGAGTCCCTGGTCGATGGTATCAAACGCGCCACTGATGTCATGATCGCCGGAAAAATAGCCGTGGTATGCGGTTATGGCGATGTCGGCAAAGGTTGCGCCCAATCCTTGCGCGGTCTCGGTGCTACTGTTTGGATTACGGAAATAGACCCGATTTGCGCCTTGCAGGCAGCAATGGAAGGTTTTCGTGTAGTTACCATGGAAGATGCCGCGCCACTTGCCAATATTTTTGTTAGCGCAACCGGCAATTTCAACGTGATTACCCATAAACATTTGCTTGCCATGAGAAATCAGGCAATCGTTTGTAATATTGGTCACTTCGATTCTGAAATTGAGATTTCATCTTTGCGTCAGTATCAGTGGGAAAATATCAAACCGCAGGTTGACCATGTCATTTTCCCTGACGGCAAACGCCTGATTATTTTGGCAGAAGGCCGTTTGGTTAATCTGGGTTGTGCCACCGGACATCCGAGCTTTGTCATGTCCAATTCGTTCTGCAATCAGGTGTTAGCGCAAATGGAATTGTGGCAAAATGCCGCCAGTTACGAAAATAAAGTCTATATCCTGCCTAAAAAATTGGATGAAAAAGTGGCAAGATCGCATCTGGAACAGTTAGGCGTGAATTTGACTGTCCTAACCGATACACAGGCAAAATATATTAATGTTCCGGTTGAAGGGCCTTATAAAGCAGATCATTATCGTTATTGATGGCATTATTGTTGGGTTACGCTGCGCTCTGGCAACCGCTGAAGTACAGGATGTACTGAATGCAGCAAACGCAGGAGCAGTTTGTCGTCCCTGCGTTGCCAAGCCACAGAGATGTGGAAAATGCAGGAGCGCAATCCACCGACTACCTACATCCATGTAGGCGTAACCCAGGCTACAAATATTAAAATGCAATCACAAAAAAAATACCCGAAACTCTTTAGTTTCGAGTTTTATCCCCCAAAGACTGAAGAAGGTGCGGCCAGTTTACAGCTTGTGCATAGTAAACTGGCAGCACTCAATCCTGATTTCTTTTCTGTAACCTTTGGTGCAGGTGGTTCTACCCGCAATAAAACCTTCGATACTGTAGTAGAAATCCAGAAGAAAGGCGTTGCCGCAGCACCGCATTTATCCTGTGTAGCTTCGACCAAAGATAATATCCGGGCTATTTTGAAGAATTATCAAGAGCATGGCATATCCCGAATTGTTGCTCTACGCGGTGATTTGCCTTCCGGCATGATGTCGGCGGGTGAATTCCGTTATGCCAATGAACTCGTCGAATTTATCAGGCAAGAAACAGGTGATGATCTTCATATTCATGTTGCTGCCTATCCCGAGGTGCATCCACAATCGAACAGTGCTGCGGAAGATTTTAAAAACTTCAAGCGTAAAGTTGAGGCAGGGGCAAATGCAGCGATTACCCAATACTTCTATAATGCAGAAGCGTATTTTTACTTTGTCGATAACTGCGAAAAAAATGCGGTAGATATTCCTGTGATCCCTGGAATAATGCCGATTACGCAATATACACAGCTATTCCGCTTTTCAGAAATGTGTGGCGCGGATATTCCCCGCTGGATGCGTAAACGTCTGGAAGGCTTTGGCGACGACCGTGCCTCAATTCAAGCCTTTGGTCTTGATTTGGTCAGCAATCTTTGTCAGCGTTTATTGGATGGCGGAGCGCCAGGACTACACTTTTATACCATGAACCAATCCGCGCCTACGTTGGCGATTTTAGAGAATTTGCGGCGATAAGTCGGCTTTTTGCTGCACATTCCCTAGCTCCTGTTTCGTGTGCGAAGAAGCTAGAGTCACCAAGACCGCATTGCAAATGAATGTTGTGACTACAGCTTAGCGCATTGCCCATGACCAACCATTCCTTTTCCAGTCGCGATCTTTCCGTTTTGTGGCATCCTTGCACCCAAATGAAAGACCACGAAACCTTCCCGATCATTCCCATTAAAAAAGGACAGGGTGTTTGGCTGGAGGATTTTGACGGTAACCGTTATCTGGATGCGATCAGTTCCTGGTGGGTTAATCTGTTTGGTCATGCGAATCCCACTATAAATGCCGCTCTAAAAGACCAGCTTGATACCTTGGAACACGTCATTTTTGCTGGCTTCACACACGAGTCCGCGATCAAACTGGCGGAAAAACTGGTCGAAGTTACTCCCGAAGGGCTTAACCGTTGCTTTTATGCCGACAATGGTTCTACGGCGGTGGAAATCGCGCTCAAGATGAGTTTTCATTACTGGCGTAACCTGAATCAATCACCAGGCCAACTGCAAAAAACCAAATTTATCACGTTGGAAAATAGCTATCATGGCGAAACTTTGGGTGCTTTGGCGGTTGGCAATGTGCCGTTGTACAAGGAGACCTACGCACCGCTGTTAATGGACGTGATTACCGTCCCTGGGCCCGATTGCTATTACCGCGAATCTGGTGAATCCTGGGCAGAGTATTCATTCCGCCGTTTCGAGCTGATGGAAAGTACCTTACGAGATCACGCTGAAACGGTTTGCGCCGTGATTATCGAACCGCTCGTGCAATGTGCCGGTAATATGCGGATGTATGATCCCGTGTACTTGAAATTACTGCGCGAGGCTTGCGATAAATATCAGGTTCATCTTATCGCCGATGAGATTGCCGTCGGTTTTGGGCGTACGGGGACATTATTTGCCTGTGAACAAGCTGCAATCACGCCTGACTTTATGTGTTTATCGAAAGGTTTGACGGGTGGTTATTTGCCTTTATCAGCCGTATTGACGACCGATGAAATTTATCAGGCGTTTTATGATGATTACCAAAAGCAAACAGCCTTTTTGCATTCTCACAGTTACACGGGTAACGCGTTGGCTTGTAGGGCCGGACTGGCTACGATAGAAATTTTCCAACAACACAATATCATTGAGAAAAACAAGCAACTGGCTGATATTATGGCAAGGGCGGCAGCGCGTTTTCATGACCATCCACACGTTGCCGAAGTCCGGCAAACGGGCATGATAGTGGCGATTGAAATGGTCAAAAATAAGCACACCCGCGAACCTTATCCCTGGCAAGAACGGCGTGGATTAAGGGTTTATCAGTATGCACTGTCGAAGGGAGTTCTGTTGCGTCCATTGGGTAATGTAATTTATTTCATGCCGCCTTATATTATTACCGAAGACGAATTGCAATTAATGGCTGAAGTCGCCTGGCAAGGCATACAGCTAGCGGTAAGGGATTAAGATGCGGGTTTCTAGGTTGTATGTACCTTTACCCTTAGCGCTGAACGGACAGGTCGAACTAGACGATGACAGCGGACATTATGTCAGGACGGTGCTACGCTTAAAAAAAGACGATGCCATTATTCTGTTTAACAGCAAGGGCGGGGAGTATGTCTGTGTGCTTAGTGAAATCAGCCGAAAAACCGTGTTGGTTGCGGTCAAGTCCTGGTCTGGCCGTAGCGTGGAATCGCCATTGCAGGTTACTTTGGGATTAGGTATTTCGCGTGGCGACCGTATGGATTTATCGGTGCAAAAAGCCGTGGAATTGGGCGCAAACTGTATTACACCGCTCTTGACAGAGCGTTGTGTCGTGCAATTCAAAGGTGAAAAAAAACCGCAACGCTTACTGCACTGGCAGAAAATCGTCCAACATGCGGCAGAACAAAGCGGCAGGACTGTGTTACCTGAATTGGCAGAAATAGCGGCTTTACAAAACTGGGTAGGTAATCAACACGGCTTAAAAGTATTTCTCGATCCTTATGCAGAATGCTCATTGGTGCAACTTCAACCTGATGACATGAAGGTTACCTTATTGACTGGGCCTGAAGGCGGTTTTACCGACCAGGAACGCAACCTTGCCAAGGTGGCAGGATTTATCCCAGTACGCTTGGGAAGCCGGATATTAAGGACGGAAACCGCAGCCATTGCTGCATTAGCGGCCGTGCAAATGTTATGGGGAGATTTTGCTTTCAGAGGGCAGAAGACGGAGGACAGATGACAGAAAAATCCGCTACCGCCTTCAGTCCTCAGTCCTCAGAGCTCAGTCTTCTGTACGCTATTGTGCCGCTGTTGGTATTGCTGGCCGCTACTTTTCTTGCTTGCATCTTGGCTTATTTCCTGGTGTCAGTGTGGGGTGATGATCTGTCATTTCGGACTATCATCAGAAAAGCTACCCAGTTTTTTTTGGTGCTGAGTATTTTTCCAGCAATGCACTATCTGAAATTAAACAAATTTGACTTGGGTTTTTCAGTCAGACATGTATTTGTTAAGCAATTATGGCAAGGTGTTGGTTTGGGTTTTATCACCTTAATGCCTGTTTTCATTGTGTTTTATATTCTAGGCGTAAATATTATTGACGAATCCAAGCCCTGGACACTCTTCTGGATAAGCAAAAAACTGGCCGTTGAATTATCGCTCGCGCTACTCATTTCATTGTTTGAAGAGCCTGTTTTCAGGGGGATACTACTAACAGGCTTAAACAAGAAAATGTCCGTCAAAGCGGCAATATTTATTAGTGCATTTTATTACGCCATACTGCATTTTTTGGACAGTAAAACCCAAATACCCGTGCAAGAACTTAATTTGTTCAGCGGTTTTAGATTGCTGGAAGAAGCCTTTGCTCATCTGCTAAATCCAGAAATCCTGTCGGCATTTTTTGCTTTATTTGCTGTTGGTGTGTTCTTAGGCTTGCTCAGAACCCAGATGAACGCCAGCTTAGGCCTATGTATCGGTTGCCATGCTTGTTGGGTGTGGCAAATTAAATTGAGCAAAGACTTATTCAACATCAATCCCAGTTCGGATTATCTCTATTTGGTCAGCAGTTACGACGGTGTTGTCGGGCCGTTGGTGACAACGTGGCTGGCTTTAGCAATTGCCGGTTATTTTTTGTATAAACGGCTAAATGACCGAAAAATTTAATGGCACGATTTATTTGGCTTATGTTAAACTTATTTTTTATCGTTAAACTATCTATATAGAGTTAAACATGCAAACAATGAATGTCCTAAACAAAGGTCAAATTGTTATCCCGGCAGAAATACGCCACCGTTATGGAATCAAGACTGGCACTCCGCTTGAGATACGCGAAGTGGGCGATCATCTTGAATTATATCTATTACCGTCTGATCCTATTGTCGCTTTTCGAGGTTCTTTGAAAACGACTGATTCCTTGGCAAATCAGATGATTGAAGAACATCGCAAAGAAGTTACCCAAGATGCCAGAGGTTAAACGCACTTACGTACTCGATGCTTGCGCCCTCTTACGTCTTGCACAGGATGAGCCAGGAGCAGCTCGTGTTGCCGAGATTTTGGCTGATTCAGCTAGTGGCAATGTAAGGGTATTGATGCATCAAATCAATCTGGGTGAAGTGGTGTACCGTATCGGCAAACAATTCGGTTGGACAGTTGCTGAACGTAAACGAGGTGAAATTTCATTATTGCCTATTGGAATTGTCGCCTTTACAGAAGAACTTTTTTGGCAAGCGGTAAAGCTAAAGGCAAGTTATCCCATGTCTTACGCCGATTGCTTTGCCGCAGCCTTGGCGATCAAAGAGCAAGCGGTTTTACTGACCAGTGATCCAGAATTTGAGGCTTTAGGTGCAGCTGTGATTCGAATGGTGGTTTAAGCACATAACAACGCTCTAAAATATCCCTGACAAATTGACTTCGTTACCGTTCGACAAGGCTCCTCTGAGTGTGTCGAAGGGTTTACCACGAGCGGAGACAATAATTCATCGTGATGTGACTAAACCAAACCGGACACCCATAGACTATGAAATTCAGCTAATGTCCCTTTAACCTTATGTCCGGGAAAGTAAAAGTTTCAAGTTGTTAAATAAGCCTTTATAGAATACCATAGGCTCATGTTATCGGCTTTCCGCAAATCCCTTATTATCGTGCTGGCAATGCTGCAACTTTTTGCGCCATTGTTGCATGCGCATACTGGCATTAACGACTTCACTCAGGGTGGTTTGCATATCCCAGGCCTTGAGTCATACCCTAGCAATCAAGATGCCCCAGTTTTTCAGAGTGTCAATCATGATTGGGATTCTGAAGGCTTGCTGGTTGTGGTTGATGCCGGCATCAAGAATCCACACGATATTTCTGTCGTCAGCACAGGGATCAGCTTTGCCTTGCTACCATCCGATCAGTTACGGGTAACCGCTTTACCAGAGAACGACAACAATTTTTCTCCGCAACTCCGGTCTTTTACTTTCCAAAGACTGCTTTCCACGCTTTCTCCCCGCGCACCTCCTGCTCAATAAATAATCCACGGCTTTTTTAAGTCCTGAATCGGGCTTGTTTGCTTTTTAGATTAAAAAACACGCGGTTTTCCCGCATTGAGCTTGCTATGTTTGTTTTAAACCTTTTTATAAAGGCACTGACGGTGTTATTGCTGATCGCTACTGTAGCGATTGCCGAACCGAAACCCACTGTTGCCCATGAAGATCCCATAGAAATTGATAAATCGCTTACTTTAGCCAAAGTTGTTGACCTGACCATGGAAAAATTCCCAGATATGGCTTGGCTTCAGTCCTTGGAAGAAGAGGCGACGGCCATCAAACAGCGCGGTGAAAGCTGGACGGCGGGTGCATCCCAGGCAGGGCTGCGCTACCAGAACATGACCAGTGGAACCGTACACTATGTCGATGCGATAGTACAGGTGCCCTTGTGGAATCTTGGTCAGCGTGATGCTGAAAAGGAGCGTGGCATCAAGGCTGAAAACAGTGCAGACCTGCAATCCGCAGCGACCAAATTACGTATTGCGGGTTTGGTCAGGGGCGCGTTGTGGGACATGGAGTTACAAAGAATCCGCTATGAACAAGCCCGTGCGGAAATAAATATTTTTGAACAATTATTGGCTAAAGTTGAACGGCGTGTTGAGTTGGGTGATCTTCCTCGTGCAGATGCTTTGCTTGCGCAGACCGAATTATTGCAAAAACTTTCTACTCTGACCCTGGCAGAAGCTGAACTCATGCATGCCCGCAAGCGTTATTCAAGTATTACCCAATTGACCAAAGTTCCAAGTGCCTATCAGGAAAAATTAGTCGGCCTAAAAAAGATTGAGTTTAACCACCCAACTTTCGTTGCCATTAATAGCCAGATCGAGCGTAAACAGGCGGAAATTAACGCGTTAAAATTAGTGGGTTCAGGGCAAACCAATCTTACTGTCGGTGTTAATAGCGATCGGACCCAAAACAATGATCCACGAAGCAATCAAACCGAGAGTTTCAATATAGGTGTAAATATTCCTTTTGGCGGGAGCGAACACCTTCAGCCGCATGTTGCAGCCCTCAATGTTGAACTTAATCGGTTAATTGCAGATCGTGAGCAGCTTTTCAGGAATCTGGAACTTGCCCACCATGAAGCTGAACACAATCTGGAAGTCAACCAAGCAGAACTTGAGATTGCTAATGAACTGAAGCGGGTTGCCGAAGAACATTTGGGAATGATGCAACTGAGCTTTTCTGTGGGTGAGATTAATTTGATGGAATTACTAAGAGTAGAGTCCAGGACACAACAAGCGATTTTGAGCGCAAAAGAACGGGCAATTATGTCAGAACGCGATATTGCTCTTTATAACCAAGCGGTAGGGGTATTGCCATGAGCAAGATAAAAAGTTTGGTGTTGGCTTCAGCATTGGGTTTGACTGTTTTTAACCCTCTTTCCTGGGCAGCGGGTAATTTCATCCAGCTATCGCAGCAACAGTTTGACAATATTGGAATAAAAATTGGAAAGTTAGAGCCTGCCAGCCATGTCCCTCTATTTATAGCCCCTGCGAAAGTGGTGGTTCCGCCCACACATGATTTTATCGTAAACACATCCCAAGCGGGATTAGTCGTCAAGATGAATGCTTCTGTAGGTGATAAGGTCGCTAAAGGCGAGATTTTAGGGCTGGTTAACAGTCCTGACCTTCTGACGCTACAGTCCAATTACCTTAAAGCGGTTGGCGCACTAAAGCTGGCTTCCGCAACCTATAACCGGGATAAAACATTACGTAAGGAAGGCGTTATTTCAGGCCGGGGCGAGCAAGAGTCTTATAGCCGGTATAACGCGTCGGTAATCGAGGTAAATCAGGCAAAACAACTGCTCCAATTTGCCGGAATGACTGCTGATGATGTCAAGCAATTAGATAGTACAGGCCATTTAGTCAGCCAGATCAACGTAAGGTCTCCCATAGCAGGTAGGGTTAT
>Ga0302321_100002014_pt1 | contig 17362 bp, 15 predicted proteins | sample Fen_T0_1_FD_202505 | JGI IMG/M metagenome (GOLD analysis project Ga0302321, IMG submission 202505) | Peat permafrost microbial communities from Stordalen Mire near Abisko, Sweden - Fen_T0_1 | ecosystem: Environmental > Terrestrial > Soil > Wetlands > Permafrost | place: Sweden: Abisko...
TCGACGATCACGACGTCGCGACCGAGGCGGGCCGCCTCTTCGAGCGCGTTCTTCGCAACGGTGACCGGGTCGGAGTTCTCGGAATACACCGGCACGCCGATGCGCTCGCCGAGCACCCGCAGCTGCTCCACCGCGGCGGGGCGCTGGAGGTCGGCGCCCACGAGCAGCGGCCGCCGTCCCTGGCTCTTGAGCAGCTTGGCGAGCTTGGCCGAGGCGGTCGTCTTCCCGGACCCCTGGAGACCCGCCATCATGATCTTGCTGGGCGGCTTCGAGGCGACGGTGAGCTTGCCCGTGGTGCCACCGAGGGTCTCGACGAGCTCCTCGTTGACGATCTTGATGACCTGCTGCGCGGGCGAGAGGCTCTTGGCCACCTCGGCGCCCATGGCGCGCTCCTTCACCCGCTTGATGAAGTTGCGGGCGACGATCACGTTGACGTCGGCCTCGAGCAGCGCGACGCGCAGCTCGCGACAGACCTCGTCGATCTCCTTCTCGGTCAGCTTCCCCTTGGAGCGGAGGCGACTGAAGATCCCGTCGAAGCGGTCGGACAGTGAGTCGAACATTGGGATACGACCTTAGGCTCGGAGCGAGCGGACGCGCGCGACGGCGGGATCAGGCGTCGAGCAGGGCGGCGACGAACGCCTCGGGCTCGAACGGCATGAGGTCCACGGCGGTCTCCCCCACCCCGATGAGTTTCACCGGGATGCCGAGCTCGGCCTCGATGGCGAGCACGATGCCGCCCTTCGCGGAGCCGTCGAGCTTGGTGAGCACCACGCCCGTGACGTCGACGGCCTCGGCGAACTGCTTCGCCTGGGTGAGGCCGTTCTGCCCGGTGGTGGCGTCGAGCACGAGCAACACCTCTTTGAGCGCGCCAGGTGTGCGGTCGACGATGCGGCGCAGCTTCTCGAGCTCGGCCATCAGGTTGACCTTGGTGTGCAGGCGACCAGCGGTGTCGACGAGCACGAGATCGGCGTCGCGGCTGGTGGCCGCGGCCATGGCGTCGAACACCACCGAGCCGGGATCGGCGCCTTCCTGGCCGCGCACGATGCCGGCGCCGGTGACCTCGGCCCAGTGGGTGAGCTGCTCGGCGGCCGCGGCGCGGAAGGTGTCGGCGGCCGCGAGCACGACGTTGTGACCATCGCTCGTCTCACGCTGCGCGACCTTGGCGATGGTGGTGGTCTTGCCGACGCCGTTGACGCCCACGAACATCCACACATTCGGTTCACCGGCGACGTGCTCGAGCGTGCGGGGCTTGCCGGTGGCGTCGAGCAGGGTCACCAGTTCGCCGTGCAGCACGCCCATCAGCGTGTCGGTGTCGGCGACCTTCTCGGCCTTGGCGCGCGCCTTCACATCCGTGAGGATGCGCTCGGTGGTGGCGACGCCGACGTCGGCGAGGAGCAGTGTGTCCTCGAGATCGCCCCAGGTGTCGTCGTCGATCCCACGCCCGCGCAACCGGGCGAACGCCGCACGCGTCTTCCCCAGGCGGTCCTTCAGCCTCCTCTCTGGCTGCGCCTCCGGCTCTGCGATGCCCGAGTCCGCCCCAGTCTCCGCGAGTGGCGGCGCTTCCTCGGCTGGTTCCGCGATCTCCTGTTCGGCCGGCGCCGTGAGCTCCTCCGGCTCGACGGCAACGGCGGGCTCAGCCGACGGGACCGGAGGCCGGGAGGCCGGTACGGGAGGACGGGGAGCAGGCCGGGAGGACGGCTTCGTTTCCCCGCGCTGGCTCCGGCGCGACAGACCGATGCCGAGCGCGATCAGGACGACCGCGAGCACGAGGATGGCGAGGATCACGACGATGGGTGACATGCAGGGTCCCTGACTGGCGCCGGCGTGGGGACCGTCATCCTACGGGCGTGCCCGATCGGGATTCGCCTGGGGAAGGAGCCCGCGCGCCTCCCTAGGGAATGGTCGGGGCGGCGATGCCGGCGGCGTCGAGGGCCGCCTTCACCCGCAGGCGCAACTCCCGGGCGATGGGCAGCTCCTGCTGGGGCTGGGTGCGGATGACCACCCGGATCATCACCCGGCCCGGCGCCATCGACTCCACGCCGAGCACGCTGGGCTCGGCGAGGATCTTCCCGGCGTAGTCGGCGTCGCGCCACAACGCGTCGGCGACCTCGCGGATCACATCGGTGGCCTGGGCGATGTCGGCCTGGTAGCCGACGGGGACGTCGACCACCGCGCGCGACCACTGCTGCGACTTGTTGCCCACGCGCAGGATGGTGCCGTTGGGCACGTGCCACACCACGCCGTCGACGTCGCGCAGTCGAGTGGTGCGCAGGCTGATGCCCTCGACCGTGCCGCTCGCGACACCCACGTCGACGACGTCACCGACTGCGAACTGGTCCTCCACGAGCATGAACATGCCGGTGAGGAAGTCCTTCACCAACGACTGCGCGCCGAACGCGATCGCGATGCCGGCCACCCCCGCGGTCGCGAGCAGCGGACCGAGGTTCACGCCCAGCACCTCGAGCGCGCTGAAGATCGCGATCGTCCAGACGATGATGCTCACGACGCTGCGCAGCACGGCGCCGACCGTCTCGGCGCGCTGCACCCGCCGCGTCTCCGACATCGGGCCGGTGTCGACGAACGACACGCCCGGGGTGCGGGTGACGAGCTTCTCGACCCCGCCGCTCATCCTCACGACGAGCCGGGCGATGAACCGACGCGCGAGCGCGACGACGAGCCACGCGACGAGCAGGATGACCGCGACGCGGATCGGCTTCGACAACGCGTCGGCAACTTCGGCCGCCCGTTGGCTGCCGGAGATGCGGTAGACGGTCGTGCAGACCCAGCCCTGTTCGCCCTTCGGGCCGCACGCATCGACCAATCCGGGATCGGTGACCGCTTGTGCGAGCACGATGCCGAAGCCCATCGTCGCGTCGACCGCTTACGCGACCGGCAGGTCGTCGCTCACGCGCTGGCTGACGACGCGGCTCGACCCACCGGGCGGCATCGACACGCCGTAGAGGCAGTCGGCTGCCTCCATGGTGCGCTTCTGGTGGCTGACGACCAGCAACTGCGCCTCGTCGCGGAACTCGTGGATGAGATCCAGGAACCGGTGCAGGTTCACGTCGTCGAGCGCGGCCTCGACCTCGTCCATCAGGTAGAAGGGCGAAGGCCGAGCCCGGAACACCGAGAACAGATACGCGAGCGCGGTGAGCGAACGCTCGCCACCGGAGAGCAACGAGAGCCGGCGCACGTTCTTGCCCGACGGGCGCGCTTCCATCTCGATGCCGCTGTTGAGCATGTCGTCGGGGTCGGTGAGCGTGAGCTTCCCGGCGCCACCGGGGAACAGCGTGGAGAACAGTTGCGTGAAGTTGCGACTCACGTCGTCGAACGCGGAGGAGAACACGGTGACGATCTCCTGGTCAACGGCGCGGATGACGCGGTTGAGCTCCTTGCGGCTCGCCTTCACGTCGTCGAGTTGCTCCTGCAGGAACTCGTGACGTTCGAGCAACGCGTCGTGCTCTTCGAGCGCGAGCGGGTTGATCGGACCCATGATGCGCAGCTCGCGATCGAGGTCGCGTCCACGACCTGCGAGCGTGGTTCCCGCTGGCACTTCGGGGGCGGGTGCGTCGAGCGCGGCCGCCGGTTCGACGTCGAAGTCGGCGCGCAGCTTCTCGACTGCGCTTTCGAGGCGCAGGCGCGTCTCGGCTTCGTCGACGTCGCGTCGTTGCTGGTGTTCGCGCAGCTCGACGAGCTCACGCTCGGCTTCCCCGCGTGACTTGCGCAGTGTCTCGAGTGCGCGGGTCGCCTCCGCGGCGCGCTCCACTTCTTCGCGACGCGCGGTGCGCACGCGCTGCAGCAGACCGTCGACGCGTTCGAGCAGCGCCTGCAACTTCTCGGCGAGCGACGCGTAGTCACGCCCACGCGATTCGAGGGCCACGCGGTGACGCTCGGCCTCGGCCCGGCGCTCGGGGTCGCGTGCGAGGCGCTCCTCGACATCGGCGAGCCGGCGCTCGAGCACCAAACGACGCTCGGCGATCTGGGCGCCGCGCATGTCGAGTTCGCGGCGTCGGCGGGCGACGGAGGCCTGGCGGTCCTCGAACTCGGCGCGGGCCACCGCACGCGCTTCGTCGCGCACGCGCTCGTCCTGCGCGGCCCGCTCGAGGTCGGGGAGGCGGGCCTCGAGCTCGGCGAGGCGGGCGACGTCGGCGTCGTGCTGGACCCGCAGCGCCTCGACCTCGGCGACCGTACCGTCGGCTTCGGCGCCGCGCTGGTTGCGTTCGGCCTCCACGCGCTCGAGCGACCGCCGCGCGTTCTCCAACGCGGCGGCGGCCTTGCGGGCGGCATCGGCGGCGGCGCCGTCGTCGCGACGGCGCTCGGCGAGGGCGACCCGGGCCCGCTCGACCGCGGCCTCGGCGTTGCGTTCGGTCTCGGCGGCGGCGCGGGCACGGCCCTCGGCCTCCTCCATCGCCTTGCGGGTGACCCCCGCGGCGTCGCCCCCGAGGCGCCACGGCCCGCGGCCGCCGAAGCGGTCGCCGGTGCCGGTGACGACGGTGAGTTCCGGGTGACTCAGCGCCACGTCCAGCGCAGACGACCAACCGCCGTCGGCGATCACGACGCCGGAGAGCATGCGCTCCAGTGCGGCGCGCAGTCCCGGCACGTCGGTGCGCACGGAGTCGGCGAGCGGGCGTGTCCCGGAGGGAGCGAGCGTGCCCGAGACCGGCGGACGGTCACCCTGGTCGACGAGCAGCACGAGCGCGCCGGCGTCACCGGCGGCCAGGCGCGACAGTGCGCCGCGCGCGGCGGTGGGACCGTCGACCACGACGGCACGGAGCGCGTCGCCGAGCGCGGACGCGACCGCAGCCTCGGCGCCCGCGGCGATCTCCAGGTGGTCGACGAGCGGACCGACCACGCCGGCCATACCCGAGAGGGTCTCGGCGCCGGTCTCGGCGCGTGCTTCGTCGAGCGCGAGGCGGAGCGCTTCGGCGCGCGCCTGCCAACCGCGCGCGTCGGCCTGGGTCACGCGCCAGTGGGTCTCCGCCGCCTGCAGCGCGTCGTCGGCGGCAGTGCGCGCGTCGCGTGTGGCGTTGGCCTCGGCCTCGAGCCGCGGCACGTCGCTCGCGAGACGCGTGACCTCGGATTCGAGGGTCGCGTGCTCCTCACCGAGCGAGCGCGACCGGTCGGTGACGGTCGCGAAGCGCGACTCGGTGCGGGCCAGTTCGGTGGTGACGCGCGTCAGTGCTTCGCGTCGCGTCTCGATCTCGCGGCGCACGACGCGCGCTTCGTCGGCGGCGGTGGCACTGCCGACCGGCTCGCTGGTGACAACCGCTTCACGGGCGGCGGCGAGTTCGCGTTCCTCGGCCTCCACCTCCACCAGGTCGAGCGCCATCTCGCGGTTCGCGACCTCGACCTGCTCCAGGGCTTCGCGCATCACGGAGGAATCGGCGACCAGCGTCTCGAACACGCCTTCGTCGGCCACCGCGGCGAGCTCGCGCTCCAGGCCACGACGCTTCTCCGACAGCAGGGCGACGGTGCCGGCGGTGCGCTCGCGCAGTGCTTCGACCCGGCCCAGCGCATCGGCGACGTCGCCGTGCCCGGCCGTGGTGAGCGCGCTCTCGGCGTCGAGCACCGCGACGTCGAGTTCACGCAGACGGCTCTGCACCGCCGCTTCCTTCGCGGTGAGCTCGGCCGCGCGGTCACGCAGCCGTTCGCCGCGCGCCTGCAGCCCCGCGATCTCGTGGCCCGAGAGGTGCAGGCGGATGGCGCGCAACTCCTCGACGATGCCGCCGTGGCGACGCGCGGCGTCGGCCTGCCGTTGCAGCGGTGTGAGCTGGCGGCGCACCTCGCGCAGGAGGTCGTTGAGCCGCAGCAGGTTGCCCTCGGTGGCCTCGAGCCGCCGCTCGGCGCGCTCGCGACGCTTGCGGAACTTCAGGATGCCCGCCGCCTCTTCGACGATGGCGCGGCGATCCTCGGGACGTGCGTTGAGCACGGTGTCGAGCTGGCCCTGGCCGACGATCACGTGCTGCTGGCGACCGATGCCGGAGTCGGAGAGCAACTCCTGGATGTCGAGCAGGCGGCAGGGCGCGCCGTTGATCTGGTACTCGGAGTCCCCCGCACGGAACAGCGTGCGGGTGATGGTGACCTCGGAGAACTCGATGGGCAGCAGCCCCGCGGTGTTGTCGATGCAGAGCGACACCTCGGCGCGGCCCAGCGCGGGGCGGTCGGGCGTGCCGGCGAAGATGACGTCGTCCATCTTCCCGCCGCGCAGGGTGCGCGGACCCTGGGCGCCGAGCACCCACGCGACCGCGTCGACGAGGTTCGACTTCCCGGATCCGTTGGGCCCGACCACCACCGTCACGCCCGGCTCGAATTCGAGCACCGTCTTGTCCGCGAACGACTTGAAGCCTCGCAGCGTCAACGACTTGAGGAACACGCGAGCGGCTCCGATCCTGGCTCGATCCGGTGATGGGCCCGGTGGTGGGCTCCGGCGGATCGTAGCGAGCCGAACGCAGGTCCTACCGGACGGCGAATCCCTGCTCCCCCGCGGGCTCCTCGGCGGTGACCTCCACCCCGCCGACCTCGGCCCGTGGCGGTCCCTCACGGCACCACGCGACGAGCCGACCGACCGCGGCTTCGGGCCCCTCGAAGACGCCCTCGACCGCGCCGTCGGCCCGGTTCCGCACCCAGCCGGTCACCCCCAGCAGCCGGGCCTCGGCGCGGCAGGAGTCGCGGAACCAGACCCCCTGCACGCGCCCGGTGACGACGACCCGGCGACGCACGAGGCCGTCGCGCATCCCGCTCATTCCTGGCCGCTCACACCTGGCAGGCCTCGCAGTAGAAGGTCGAACGGCCGCCGACCTTCTCCCGCACCACGGTGTGGCGGCAGCGAGGGCACATCTGGCCCTCTTTGGCATAGACGTTGTGGAACTGCTGGTACCCGCCCGGTTTGCCGAACAGGTCGACGTACTGGGCGTCGGACAGCGATGACCCGCGGTGCTTCACGGCTTCCTGGAGGGTCTCCATCATCGAGCGGTACAGCCGGCGCACCTCCTCGCCGGTGAGGCTGTCGCTCATGTGGTCCCACCGCAGGCCCGCGCCCCAGAGGATCTCGTCGCTGTAGATGTTGCCGATCCCGGCGATGAACTTCTGGTCCATCAGCAGAGGCTTCAGTTTTGCGTGGCGATCGCGCAGCATCGACCCGAAGACCTCCCACGACATCGCCTGCTCGAGCGGGTCGAGGCCGAGGTGCGCGAGCTCCCCCACCACCTGGTCGACCTCGTCGGCGGTGGTCACGAACATCTCACCGAACGTGCGCGGGTCGACGAAGCGCAGCTGCCCGCCCTGGGTGAACGTGATCGCCACGTGGGTGTGCTTGGGCATGGGGTCCTTGGACGACTTCGCCCGCAGGAGCTGCCCCGACATGCCGAGGTGCACCACCAGCACGTCGTCGCCGTCGAGCCGGCACAGGATGTACTTCCCCCGCCGCGTGACGGCAGTGAATTTGTGGTCGACGAGGCGCTCGGTGAACTGCTGCTTGCCCGCGGGATTCTTCTCCGTGTGACGACGGATCGCGCGCGCGCCGGTGACCTCCACCGACTTCACCTTCTTGCCGACGATCTCCTTCTCGAGATCTCGGCGCACCACTTCGACTTCGGGCAGCTCCGGCATCCCCCCACCTCTGCTGCTAGTCGGAATCTGTCTCGGGCTCCCGCGCCGCTGGCTCCTGCGAGTCGCGTGCTTCCTGCGCCTCGCGGGCCTGCTGCGCCTCACGCGTCAAGGCGTCCCACGCGACCCGGGCCGCGGCCTGCTCGGCCGCCTTCTTCGAGCGCCCCTCGCCCGCGCCGTACTCCACGCCGCGCAGCGACACTGTCGCGAAGAAGCGCTTGGAGTGGTCGGGGCCTTCGTGGCGCACCTGGTACTTCGGGAGCTGGTCGCACTGGCGGGCGGCGAGCTCCTGGAGCCGCGTTTTGTAATCGCCGCCGCCGGGACCGGTGGCCTGCTCGCGGATGCGCTTCTCGAGCGTGTCGAGCACCAGGCGCGACGCAGGCTCGAGACCGCCGTCGAGGTACACCGCCGCGATGAGCGCCTCCATCGCGTCGGCGAGGATCGACGGCTTGGCCCGTCCGCCCGAGGCGTCCTCGCCCTTGCCGAGGCGCAGGCTGGCGCCGATGTCGAGCTCCTCGGCGACCTCGGCGAGGGTCTCCGCGCTCACGACCGAGGCCCGGAGCTTGGCGAGTTCGCCCTCGGGCAGGTGCGGGAATTGCTCGAAGGCGAACGTGGTGACCACGAATCCGAGCACGGCGTCGCCGAGGAATTCGAAACGTTCGTTCGACTCCTCCACCCCGTGTTCGGAGCAGTAGGAGCGATGCGTCAACGCCTGTTCGAGCAGCTCGCGATTCGTGAACTGCCAGCCGAGCGCAGCCTGGAGGCGGGCGTCGTGTGCCGGATCGACTCCGTGCATCGCCCGCCCCATCGGATCAGCCCGCCTTGCCAAGACGGGCGACGACGTAGTCGACCGCCTCCCGGACTGTCTTCAGGTCTTCGAGGTCCTCGTCGTCGATGGAGAAGCCGACGGTGCGCTCGCCGAGGTCTTCCTCGAGCGCCTCGACCAGTTCGATGAGCGCGAGCGAGTCGGCATCGAGCGAGGCGAAGGTCGCATCGAGCGTGATGGCGTCCTCGTCGATCTCCAGGATCTCGGCGAGGCGCTCACGGATCAGTGTGAGCACGTCGTCGGGACCGATGGGACCGGTTTCGACGTGGGTCTCAGCCGGCACTGGCGATGGCCTCCTTCACGCGCTCGACGACGCGCGCTTCCACGTTCTGGGCGGCCCGCCGGGTCGCGCTCTCGATGGCGCGGGCATTCGACGAACCGTGGGCGATCATGCAGATCCCCTCGACGCCGAGCAGCACGCAGCCACCCTCGGTGTCGGGGTTGAGGGTGTCGGCCGCCTCGAGCAACGCGGGCATCACGGCCTCGGACGCCTGCCGCAGCTCGGGAGTGGCGGTGAGCGCGTCGAACACCAGGCGGGCCGTGCCCTTGATCGCACCCTCGATGGTCTTGAGCGCGACGTTGCCGGTGAAGCCATCGGTGACGATGACGTCGACGGTGTCGTGCATGAAGTCGCGACCCTCGACATTGCCGATGTAGCCGGGCATGCCCGCGAGCAGGGCGTGGGTCGCCTTGCGCAGTTCGTCGCCCTTGCCGGACTCCTCACCGTTGGACAGCAGGCCCACGCGTGGCGTGTCGATGCGCAGGAACACCCGCGCGTACTCGGCGCCCATCACCGCGAACTGGCGCAGCCACTCGGCGGAACAATCGACGTTCGCGCCGCCGTCGACGAGGATCTGCGCGTCACGTCCCGGCACCGGGACGGGGACCGCGATCGCCGGGCGCGACGCACCTTTGATCCGGCCCATGCGCAGCAACGCCGCGGCCATGGCCGCGCCGGTGTTGCCGGCCGAGACCATCGCGTCGGCGCGACCGTCGCGCACGAACTCGGCGCAGCGGACGACCGACGAGTCCTTCTTCGAGCGCACCGCGGTGGGCGGATCGTGCATCGCCACCACTTCGGAAGCGTGTACGAACTCGATGCCGGGAGCGTCGGCGGGCAACAGCGGCGCCACGGCGTCCTCGCGCCCCACGAGGAGCACGTTGACACCGAGGTTCGCGGCAGCGCTCACCGCGCCCGCGACGATTTCGTCGGGGGCGAGGTCACCGCCCATCGCGTCGATCGCGACGGTGATGCCCATCGCGTCAGGAAACGTCGATCACCTGGCGGCCGCCGTACCAGCCGCAGTTGCCGCACACGATGTGGGGCTGCTTCACCGCACCGCAGTTCGGGCAGGTGGAGCGGGACGGGGCGGCGAGGCGCCAGTTCGACGCGCGGCGCTGGCGCGTCTTGGCTCGCGGGGTCCGTCGCTTGGGGACTGCCATCTTGGTTGTGCTCCTGTGTGGTGTGGTTCGAACGGGCGACGCGAGCGCTAGAGCTCGAGCTCCGAGAGCGCGGCCCACCGCGGATCCATGGGCGCATCACCGGGCTCGTCCTCGAACAGCTCGTCGAAGGACACGCCGGGCGGGATGACAGGGGCGCACTCGCGACCCTCGACGCTCCGGCAATTGGGGGCCAACGGCAACTCGAGCAGCACGGCGTCACGCACGAGCAGCTCGAGGTCGATCATGTGGCCGTTCTCGATCGGGTAGGTCTCGCCCTCGGCGGGACTGGTCTCGTAGAGCTCGGCGACCGACAATTCGAGTTCGCCGTTGAGGTCCTGGAGACAGGTGCTGCACTGGGCGTCCCAGTGGGCGTGCACGCTGCCCCGGGCGACCAGGCCGTCGGGCACCCGCTCGAGCACGAGGTCGACGGCGACGGGCTCCACAACCCGCGCGGCAGTACCCCCGAGGTCCGCGACGGCGGCCTCCACGTGGAGGGGCCGGCGTGCCCCGGGGTGCGTCAACAGGTCGGCGACGTCGATGCGGAGTGCACTCATGAGCTTCAACCGGGAGCTTTGGTGGCTCGACCGGACGCTCGATGCTACTCCGTCACCCCTCGTCCTGGTCGAACACGACGGGTTCACCCGGGTCGGCCAGTTCGTAGAGGGCCTCGTACCCGTCGTCGAGGGGGTGCGCCTCGCCGCTTTCGGCGCCCGCGGGCGGCTCCACCACCGCCTGGAGCTGCTCCCGGCCCTTCTGGACGGTCTGCATCGTGCGCTCGAGCACCACCTCGAAGGCGGCGAGCTTCTGGTCGATGTAGTCCTCGGCCTCGTGGCGCAGGCGCCGGGAGTCGGCCTCGGCGCTGGACACGACCTGCTGGGACACCCGACGGGCCTCCCGGGCCACCTCGGTGCGCTCCACCATCCGCTCGGCCTGTACCCGGCCGGCCTCCACGATGTCCTCGGCGTCGCGACGGGCCTGGGCGAGGTACTCGTCGCGCTCCTTGAGCAGCCACCGGGCGTGGCGCAGCTCGTCGGGGAGCACCCCGAGGGCCTCGTCGATGAGCTCGAGCGTCTCCTCGCGGTTCACCAGCACCGACGCCGACATGGGCATGGTGCGGGCGGTGTCGATGATCTCGCGCAGCTCGCGGAGGATCGTCTCGAGGTCGTAGGCCTGTTGGTCGCTCATTGCGCGCCGCCCGTCGCCGCCTCGGCCGCCTTGATCTCTGCGAAGCGCTCCTCGAGCCGGGTCTGGATGCTCGGCGGCACCATCCCGGTGACGTCGCCACCGAAGCGCGCGACCTCACGCACGAGGCTCGACGAGAGGAAGGAGTACTGCGGGCTGGTGGAGATGAAGAAGGTGTCGATCCCCGACAGCTTCTGGTTCATCTGGGCCATCTGCAGCTCGTAGTCGAAGTCGGAGACCGCGCGGAGCCCCTTCACGATCGACTCGGCGCCCCGTTCCTTCGCGAACTCCACGAGCAGCCCCTTGAAGAACTCGATGCGCACGTTCTTCAGGTGCCCGAGCTCCGACGACAGCATCTCCTGGCGCTCTTCGAGGGTGAAGAGCGACTGGGTCTTCTGCGGGTTGCGGATGACGGCCACGATCACGTCGTCGAAGTGCCGCGCGGTCCGCTCGATGATGTCGAGGTGACCGTTGGTGACGGGATCGAACGAGCCCGGACAGAGGGCGGTGGCCAAAGGGGGACCTGCTCCTGGGGATGGGTGCGCGTGCGGCGCCGCTCAGGCGGACACCAGGATCAGGAGCGTATCCCCGTAGCTGCGCTCCCTCCGGACATCCCAGCCGTCGGGCAGCGCGATCGCCTCGCTGCCCCGCCCCCGTTCGATCACCACCGTGGCGCCGGGTTCCATGGTCCCGGCGGCCGCCAGGCCGGCGAGCACGCCGGCCACCTCCACCGAGGGAAGGTCGTAGGGCGGGTCGAGGAACGCGAGGTCGAACGGGCCACCGGGGGCCCCGCTCTTCACGAAGACGTCGACCGGGCGTTGCGAGATCGTGGCCTGGCGGCCGAACCCGGTCGTCTCGACGTTGGCCCGGATCGCCGTCACCGCGGCGGCCTCGGAGTCGACCATCACCGCGTGGGCCGCGCCCCGCGACAACGCTTCGAGCGCGAGGGCGCCACTCCCCGAGTAGAGGTCGAGCACCGCCGCGTCGATCACGAGGTCACCGAGCGAGGAGAACAACGCCTCCTTCACCCGGTCCTGCGTGGGCCGCGCGCCCCCCTTCGGCGCGACGAGCTTGCGCCCGCCCACCGTCCCCGCGATCACCCGGAGCGCCATGACCCGACGTTACGGGAGAAGTCAACCGGTGAAGCTGGGGTTCACCGCAATCGGAGTGGCCGGCGGCGGAGTGGCCGGCGGCGGAGTGACCGCCGGAGGTGCAGGCGGACAGGTGTCGGTCGAGGGGTCGTAGCTGATCACCACTTGCCCGTCTCCGGCGTGCACGCCGGTCTGGAACACCGCGCCCGCGGGGCCGAGACTCGACCCGCCGCCACCACCCGCGCCTGCGCCGTGACCGCCGTCGCCGCCACCACCGCCACCGCCGCCGTACCAACCGCCACCGCCACCGCCACCGCTGAACCCGTCGGAGGTCGCGCCGGCGGAGTCACCGCCGGCGCCACCGGCGCCGAGCACACCCACCGTGCCGGCGATCCCGCTGCCGGTTCCCGTACCTGCTGCCCCGCCCGTGGTGGAGCCGCCGCCACCACCGGTCGCCGGGCTCGGGGTGCCCGGGGTGCCGCCGTTCCCGCCGCCACCAGCACCGCCGGCGTTCGTGGAACTCGCGCCGGCGCCGCCGCCGCCACCACCACCGGCAACCACGACGCGGTCGACGAGTCCCGTACCGCCGACCCGAACGTCGGAGGCACCACCGCCGCCAGCGCCGCTGTGACCACTCGGTGCCGCCACCGGACCGGCAGTGCCGCCGGCGGCGCCGCCGTTGGCCCCACCCGATCCGCCGACCGCGGGGCCGGGGTTCTGACTCGTGCCGTCGCCACCCACACCGCCGACGTCGACCTGGAGCACCGCGCCAGGTGACACCGCGATCGATGCCGTCACCGTGCCGCCGAGGCCGCCGGTGCTCCCAGATCCCGCGCCACCGGCCGCGCCGGACGCGTCGACCGAAACGGTGCAGATGCCAGCCGGCACCGTGAACGTCGACGTTCCCGGTGTCGAGAAAGTGGCTGGGACCGGCGCCGCCGAGGCGCTTCCGGCCGCCGCGACCACACCGAGGCCGGCGACCGCGACCACGGAGGTGACACAGAGAACCTTCTTGATCGACCGCACTGGAGTTGCCTTCCTGCGGCGGCCCTCCGGTCGCGCCCGGGCACGGTACCACCGTCGCGTGACCGGTCCGCGCTCCCGTCGTCGCCCGGTTCAGCTCTTGAAGAGGAACTCGACGGCGTCGCCGAGGAGGTCCTCGACCTCTTCGCGCAGCTGGGCATGGGCGACGAGCTCGGGGTCGGCGTCGAGGATCTTCTCCGCGACGGCGCGCGCCTCGAGCACGATGGGCTCGTCGAACGGCAGGCGCCCGAGCTTGAGGTCGGTCCACCCGGCCTGGCGCTCGCCGAACACCTCACCCGCGCCGCGGATCGCGAGATCGCGCTCGGCGAGCTCGAAACCGTCGCCCGACTGCACCATCGCCTCCATGCGCTGCACGCCCTGGGGCGTGGTCGGATCGGCGACGAGCACGCAGGTGGACGCGTGTTCGCCGCGCCCGATGCGGCCGCGCAGCTGGTGGAGCTGCAGCAGGCCGAAGCGATCGGCGTCTTCGATCACCATGACGGTCGCGTTGGGGACGTCGACCCCCACCTCGATGACGGTGGTCGCCACCAACACGTCGGTCTCCCCCGCGCGGAACGCGCGCATCGCCGCTTCCTTGTCGTTCGGGTGCATCTGCCCGTGCAGCAGACCGAGACGCAGGTCGCGCAGCTCTTCGGCGGCAAGGCGCTCGAACTCCTCGTTGGCCGCTTTCGCCTCCAACTTCGTGGAGCCCTCGACGAGCGGGCACACCACGTAGGCCTGGCGCCCCTTCGCCACTTCTTCGCGCACCAACTCGTACACCGCGACGCGTTCGAGCGGACCGGTGCCGATCACGCGCGTCTCGATCGGCGACCGCCCCGCGGGCAGGTGGCGGAGCTCCGTCTTGTCGAGATCGCCGTAGATGAGCATCGCCGCCGTGCGCGGGATCGGCGTCGCCGTCATCACCAACACGTCGGGAGAGTCGCCCTTGGCGCGCAGCAGGTCGCGCTGTTCCACGCCGAAGCGATGTTGCTCGTCGATCACCGCGAGGCCCAGGTTGGCGAACTCCACCCCGCCGTAGATGAGCGCGTGCGTGCCGACCAAGATGTCGACCTCGCCGCGCACCAACCCCTCCGAGATGCGCCGACGGTCGGCCGCCGGCGTGCGGTTGGTGAGCAGCGCGACGCGCACCGGACGCTCGCCGAGTAGCGAACCCTCCTCGGGCACGGTGAGCCCATCGAGCACCGAGCGCATCGTGAGCTCGTGCTGTTCCGCGAGCACCTCCGTCGGCGCCATGAACGCGCCCTGGTAGCCGCCCTGCACCGCGGTGAGCAGCGCGGTGAGCGCGACCACCGTCTTGCCCGAGCCGACCTCGCCCTGCAACAACCGGTGCATCGGCGCGGGTGCAGCCAGGTCACGCTGGATCTCGGTGATCGCGTTCGCCTGGTCGTCGGTCAGCGGGAAGGGCAGGCCGTCGTGGAAGCGCTGCACCAGCGCGCCGTCGATCACGTGCTGCACGCCCGTGGCCTCGGCCGCGAGCTTCCGCTTGCGGGCGACGAGCCCGAGCATCATGCGCAGGAACTCGTCGAACTTCAGGCGGTGCCGCGCGACGTTCGCGTCGACGAGCGTGTCGGGCTGGTGCACGTCGCGGTACGCGCGGTCGCGTGTGGTGAGGTCGAGATCGGTGCGGAACACGGCGGTGAGTGGGCCGTCGAGCGGGTCCTCGAATCCGCGTTGCTTCGTGCGGCCGAGCGCCTCCGCGATCGACCGGCGCAGTTGCCAGGTGAGCACCTCGGCCTTCCCCGACTGCGGGTACACGGGCACGATGGTGCCGGTGAGATCGAGACCGCCGCCGCGTTCGGTGTCGACCGCGGCGAGCACGTCGATCACCGGGTTCGTCATCTGACGCTTCCCGCGGTAGTCCTCGACCTTGCCGAACACCGACACCTGCGTGCCCTTGGGCAGCTGCCGCTCGCGCCACCCCTGGTTGAAGAACACCACGTAGAGCAGGCCGGTGCCGTCGTACACCGACGCGTTCACGATGACGCGCTTGCCGTCGCGCGTGCGCCGCGCACTGATCGAGCGGATCTCGCCGTCGATGGTGGCCTCGACGCCGGACGTGAGCTCCTGGATCTCGGCACGCTGCGTGCGGTCGACGTAGCGACGCGGGTAGTGCTCGAGCAGGTCGAGCACCGAGGTGATGCCCATCTCGGCGAGCCCGTCGCGCAGCTTGGGTCCGACCGACTTGAGATCGGTGACCGATCGCCCCTTCAGCTCCCGGAGCGTGAGGCCGCCATCGGAGGCGTCGGTGGGGTGTTTCGCCGGCACGAGCGTGACCGCGCCCGGGCTACTCGACGCCGATGAGGAAGGGATAGAGCGGCTGGTCGCCCCGATGCAGCTCGACCTCGCAGTCGGGGTACGCCTTGCCGAGATGGTCGCCGAGCGCGGCGACGTCCTGCTCGCTCGCGTCCTCGCCGACGAGCACGGTCACGAGTTCCGAATCGTCGTCGACGAGCGCGTCGAGCAGTGCGACGGCGGCGTCGAGCGCGCTCGGCACCGCGGCGATGATCCCGTCGCGCGTGATCGCGATCCAGTCACCGCTCGTGATCGGGCCGCACTCGGCGTTGCTGTCGCGCACGGCCTGGGTGACCTCGCCGGCGCGCACGCGCTGCGCCTCCTCCGCCATCGCCGCGGTGTTCTCGGCGATGGTCTTCGTCGGGTCGTACACCACGAGCGCGGCGAGCGCCTCCACCACCGCAGTGGTGGGCACGACGTCGACGGGCACGTCGGTGAGCTCGGGCACCTGACGCGCCACGGGCACGATGTTCTTGTTGTTCGGCAGCACGATCACGCCGTCGGCGTTGCACGCGCCCACCGCGTCGAGGATCTGCGCGGTCGACGGGTTCATCGACTGTCCGCCCGCGACGACGTGCTGCACGCCGAGCGTGCCGAGCAGGCGGCGCAGGCCGTCGCCCACCGCGACCGCGACGACCGCGGTGGCGACCCGCTCGGAGGAGGGTGCCTCCTGTTCGCGCACCCACTGCTCCTGCTCGAGGTGCGCGACCTGCTCGACGAGATCGGTGACCTGGATGCGCGACGGCGTGCCCGCGGCAATCCCGGCCTCCACGGCCGCGCCGATCTCGTCGGTGTGCACGTGGCAGTTCCAGAGCCCGTCGCCCCCGACCACCACGATGCTGTCGCCGAGCCCGTCCCATGCGTCCTTGAACGCGGGCACCTGCGCGTCGTCGGCGTGCAGGAGGAACATCACCTCGTAGCGACCACCCTCGAGCTCGTCGTGACGGTGCGCCATGTGCGCGTCGACCGACGCGGGGGTGTTCACCACCTGCGGCTCGGGGACCGGCGTGCCGGCGACGACGTTGAGCCACGACGCGAGCAGCAGTTCGAAGCCACGGCCGCCGGCGTCGACCACACCGGCCTCGCGCAGGACCGGCAGCAGGTCGGGGGTGCGGGCCACGGCGTCGCGCGCCGCGTCGGACGCACGCTCGAGCAGCCCGGTGAGGGTGGACTCGCCCTCGGTGACCGCCTGCTCCACCGACTCGGCCGCGCACCGCACCACGGTGAGGATCGTGCCCTCGACCGGGCGCAGCACCGCCTGGTACGCGGCATCGGCCGCGGTGCGCAGTCCGGTGGCGACGTCGGTCGCGGAGATCGACTCCAGGGGCGCGAAGGTGTCGGCGAGGCCCCGCAGGATCTGGGAGAGGATGACGCCGGAGTTGCCCCGGGCCCCCATGAGCGACCCGTGGCGGATCGCTTCACAGACCGCCTCCATGGCGGGCGTCCCGCCCGCGGCATCGGACGCGCCGTCGAGTTCGCCGACCACGGATTCCAGCGTCAGCGCCATGTTGGTGCCGGTGTCGCCGTCGGGCACCGGATAGACGTTCAGCCGGTTCAACTCGTCCTGGTGGGCGCGCAGGGTGTCGCGGTACGTGGCGACGATGCGGCGGAGGTCGGCGGGCGCCAGGAACTCGAGGACGTTCCCGGCGGAACTCACAGGCGGGCTCACGGCTGGGATGGTACTGCGCCCGCTGCTACCCTTGTCCGTTCGACCGACCATCCCCCGAGCGCCACCGTCCCCCGGCTGACAGCCGGGTCGGGCCGCTCCCTGCACGAGGCAAGGTTCCAGCATGGCGTCCGTCTGCGAGGTGTGTGGCAAGAAGCCGCAGTTCGGCATGAGCATCAGCCACTCGCACCGCCGCACCAAGCGGCGTTGGAA
>Ga0302321_100002015_pt1 | contig 17358 bp, 13 predicted proteins | sample Fen_T0_1_FD_202505 | JGI IMG/M metagenome (GOLD analysis project Ga0302321, IMG submission 202505) | Peat permafrost microbial communities from Stordalen Mire near Abisko, Sweden - Fen_T0_1 | ecosystem: Environmental > Terrestrial > Soil > Wetlands > Permafrost | place: Sweden: Abisko...
CGCGTTCCTGATTCGTGAGATGGGTTTCATCGAGGCCAAGGATCTCGACCAGGCGGCGACCATCACGGGCTCACGCGAGGAGAAGTTGATGCTCTCCACGGGGGATCAGGCGTACTTGCGCTATGGCAAGGGAACGCCCCTGCGCGCCGGTGAGCGCTATTCGGTCTTCAGCACCGACAGCGACCAGCCAGTGGTCGATACCACGACCGGCAAGGCCTATGGCTATCTGGTCAGAATCCAGGGCGACGTCGTGGTCAACCAGATCGCGGAAAACGACGTGGCGCGCGGCACACTCGCGGACACCGTGGTTCCTATCGAACGCGGCGCACGCGTCAGTCCGTTCGTGCACCAATTCAAACGCATCGAGCCGCGGCCCAGCGACGTCAATCTGGAGGCGCGCGTGATTGCCACATTCGCGCCGAACTCGCTGCTTGGCCCGGGCCACTTCGTGGTCCTCAACCGTGGCAAGCGTGATGGCGTTCAGGTCGGCAATCGGACCTTCGTCATCCGGCGCGGCGACGGGTACCGTGCCAGACTCGAACAGTGGGAGTTCCACGACCCAGAGTCGCCCAAGGAAGTGGTCGGCGAAATCTTGGTCGTCGATGTGCGCGACGACGCTTCGGTGGCCTGGATTGCCCGCACCAACAAGGAACTAAAGGTCGGTGAGCTCACCGAGATGCGCAAGGGCCATTAGCCCGCTTGCGCAAGTAGACGCCCCCCGGTTGGCGCAACCGGACAGCATTGCACCGCGTTGCGACAGTGCTGTAAGTCCCTTGGATTCCGCGCACTTTTTCACAACTGCTTGATCTTCTTTGGGTCAGGCGCTATCAGCTTGCGACCCCATGCAGTTGGCAGGAAACCTAGCGCGAGTTTTGCCGAGAAGGTCAAGGATGGCCTTTTCGCGGGCAAAGCAGCATAGCTTTCCGTTCCCAAACCGGGTCGTGCAACCCATCGAATCCAAGGATTCCGCCTACCCAGCGCAGCTGCGCGGGCTTCCGTCGCGGCCCAAGTCGCTGTGGTTTGCCGGGCGCATGCCCACCGAGGGGCAGAGGCTTGTGGCCATCGTGGGCGCCCGGGCGGCCTCGCGGGCTGGCTGCGACCAGGCGCATGCCTTGGCGGCCGGGCTGGGGCGCGGTGGGGCCGCTATCGTATCGGGCGGCGCCTTTGGTATCGACGCAGCCGCGCACGAAGGGGCGTTGGCCAGCCGTGCGCCCACCTTCGCGGTTCTCGGCTGCGGTACCGACGTGGTCTACCCCGATCGCCACGCCGACCTGTTCGCGCGCATCGCAGCCTCGGGTGGCTTGCTCTCGGAATACCCGCCAGGAACCAAGCCGCGACACGGCCAGTTCCCAGCCCGCAACCGCATCATCGCGGGACTTGCACAGGCCGTGATCGTGGTGGAGGCCGCCATGCGCTCGGGCGCTCTCATCACGGCTCGACTGGGTCGCGCGTACGGGCGGATTCTGTTTGCGGTCCCCGGCAGCCCAGGCACGGATGCCACTCTGCGCGCGGGTCTCGCCTTGCCTGCAGCCTCGGCTGCGGACGTCGAGCGCGTGCTGGCGGGTGGGTCGCCTACGGCGCCCGTGTCCACGTCGCTGACGGCTCCACCGACGCCAGGGCCCATGGCCCTGGTGCTCGATGCCATCGCGCTCAGGGCGGATGCGCCCGCAAGTTTGTGTGAACGATTGGGCATGCCCTTGCCTTCCATCTTGGCAATTCTGGCCGAAGCCGAGCTTGAGGGTTTTGTACGACGAGCGGCTGGCAATACCTATGAGGTTATCGGACGTGTCTGCTGAAAAGAAGCCTCGCGCGAAGACCCCCAAGAAGAAGGTTAGCGACGGCGCCGACGCCCAGCCCGCGGTCGCGAAGAAGGTCGCGAAAACGGTCGCGAAGAAGAAAGTCAGCGCCGGTGCTGACGGCGAGCCCGTGGCCCAGACGCAAGAGACCAAGAAGGAGGCGAAGCCAGCCCGTGCATCGAAGCGCGTGGGCGGCACCTTGGTCATCGTCGAATCGCCGGCCAAGGCCAGCACCATCAAGAAGTACCTGGGCGCTGGTTTCGAGGTCAAGGCCTCGGTCGGGCACGTGAAGGATCTGCCCAAGGCCACCATCGGCATCGACATCGAGCACGATTTCCAGCCCAAGTACGTGGTCATCGACAGCAAGAAGAAGATCATCGCGGAGATCAAAGCCGCGGCCAAGAAGGCCTCGCGGGTCTTGCTGGCGCCCGACCCCGATCGCGAGGGAGAGGCCATCGCCTGGCACATCGCCGACGAGATCCGGGATTCCAACGCCAACATCCACCGCGTGATGTTCAACGAGATCACGAAGAAGGCCGTGCTGGAAGCCATCGAGCACCCGCTTCCGCTCGACCTCAAGAAGTACGAATCGCAGCAAGCCCGGCGCGTGCTCGACCGCTTGGTCGGCTATCAGATCAGCCCGATTTTGTGGACCAAGGTTCGGCGTGGGCTGTCCGCGGGCCGGGTGCAGTCGGTGGCGGTGCGCGTGCTCGTCGAGCGCGAGGAAGAAATCAAGGCCTTCCAGACCGAGGAGTACTGGTCCGTCGAGGTCCAAGTCGAGGGCGCAAGCCCGCCGCCCTTCACCGCCCGCGTGGTCAAGGTCGACGGCGAGAAACCTGTTCTGGTCGACGAAGAACACGCCACCCGTGCGCTGGAGCTCATCCGCGCGTCCACGCCCAAGGTCACGTCCGTCGAGCGCAAGGAGCGGCGCAAGAATCCGCCCGCGCCGTTCATCACCTCGCGCCTGCAACAAGAGGCTTCCAGCAAGCTGCGCTTCTCGCCCAAGCGAACCATGGGCCTGGCCCAGCGCCTGTACGAAGGTCTTGAGCTTGGGGCCGAAGGTCCGACCGGTCTCATCACCTACATGCGTACCGATTCCACGCGCATCTCCGACGATGCCGTGCGCGACGTGCGCACCATGATTGCCAGCCGCTTTTCCCCGGCCCACCTGCCTGCCGAGCCGAACATCTTCAAATCCAAGAAGAGCGCGCAGGATGCGCACGAGGCCATCCGCCCTACGCTGCTCGACCACGATCCCGAGCGCGTGCGCGCCCTGCTGACCGAATCAGGCTCCGCCCGCGACGCGCGCGAGGTCGAGGACTTGGTCAAGCTGTACACGCTCATCTGGAACCGCTTCGTGGCCTGCCAGATGACGCCCGCGGTGTTCGATCAGACGGCCATCGAGATCGAGGCCGGCCGGGTCGGCCTGCGCGCCAGCGGCCAGGTCATGCGTTTTCCCGGCTACCTCGACGTGTATGCGGAAACCCAGGAAGACGTCGCCACCGACGAGGACAGCAGCGGCACCCTGCCCGACGTCAAGGAAGGCGAGTCCCTGCGCCTGGTTGGCGAGAATCCCGAGCAACACTTCACCCAGCCACCTCCGCGCTTTTCCGAGGCGACCTTGGTGCGCGAGCTGGAAGAAAAAGGCATCGGCCGGCCGTCCACCTACGCCGCCATCTTGTCCACGGTTCAGGATCGCGGTTACGCCGAGAAAAAGGAAGGCCGCCTGGCGCCGACCGAGCTGGGCGTGGTGGTGAACGGGCTTCTGGTCAAGAGCTTCCCGGACATCCTCAACACCGACTTCACCGCGCAAATGGAAGAGCAGCTCGACGAGGTCGAGGAGGGCGCGGCCGACTGGATCAAGCTGCTGCGCGACTTCTACGTGCCCTTCGAACGCGACCTGACCCGCGCCAAGGTGGAAATGCGCGACATCAAGCGCGAGGAAGAGCCCACCGAGGAAGTCTGCGAAAAGTGCGGCAAGCCCATGGTCATCAAATGGGGGCGTAACGGTCACTTCCTGGCTTGCTCGGGGTATCCCGAGTGTCGCAACACCAAGGAATACTCGCGCAATCCCGACGGCACCTTGACCGTGCTGCCCACCACGCGGCCGTCCGATCAGATCTGCCCGGCTTGCAGCTCGCCCATGGTGGTCCGGCGCGGCCGCTTCGGCGAATTCCTGGCCTGCTCGCGCTATCCCGACTGCAAGACCACCAGCCCGATCTCGCTGGGCGTGGCTTGTCCGAAGCCGGGCTGCGGTGGCTACCTCACGGAAAAGCGCTCGAAGCGCGGGAAGGTCTTCTTTGGCTGTTCGAACTACGCCAAGGCGAAGTGCGATTTCGTGTCGTGGGATCGCCCCATGCCCAAACCCTGCCCGCAGTGTGGCGCGGTCTTCGTCGTGCAGAAGGTCTCGCGCTCTGGCTCGCGCCTGCGCTGTATCGCCGTGGGCTGCGGCTGGGGCGTGGATTCCGACGAGGCCGAAGCCGCGCCCGTGGTGCAGGCCTCGTAGGCCGGATTGCTAACCACAGAGGACACAGAGAACACAGAGGACGGAAGAAGAAGGGTTCGGATCCCGGATTTGGAAAACCCTCTTCCTCCGGTCCGGGCTCTGTGTTCTCCGTGTCCTCTGTGGTTGACACCTGTTTTTGCACTCCCGGCGCGCAACGACTAGGATCGCCGGCAATGGAGCCGCTTCTCGAACTTTTCCGCCAGCACCTTGAAAGCGAGAAGCGTGCGTCGCCCAACACCGTGCGCGCCTATTTGGCCGACCTGGAGGAGCTGATGGCGCACGTCCGTTCCCGGCGTGGGAATGGGCCAGATGGGGCAGAGCTCGGAGCCAAGGATCTCGATACGCTGGCCTGCCGGTCTTTCTTGGCCAGCCTGCACGGCAAGAACGATCCAGCCAGCGTGGGCCGCAAGTTGTCCTCGCTCAAGACCTTCTTTCGCCTGCTGGTGCGGCGCAAGCTCATCGCTGGAAGTCCGCTCGGCTCCCTGCGTGGTCCCAAGCGCGCCCATCACTTGCCGGCCTTCCTTGGCAAGGAAGAAGCTTCGCGCCTGCTCGACGGCAAGTCCACGAGCGCGCACTCTGCCTTTGAAACTGCGCGCGACCAAGCCCTGTTCGAGGTTCTCTACGGCAGCGGCCTGCGCATCTCCGAGGCCTGCCATCTCGACGTGGGCGACGTGATTTCCGACGGAGCCGGGGCCAAGATCAACGTGCGCGAGGGCAAGGGCGGCAAGGATCGTATCGTGCCCGCGGGTGGCAAGGCCTGGCAGGCGCTGGCGGACTACCTGCCTTTGCGTGCAAGCCTGATCGCGCTGCTGGTGGTGCAGAACAAGCCCACCCATGCGCAGGCGCTCTTTCTTTCGCGCCGTGGGCTGCGCATGGGCGATCGCGAGGCCAGGCGCAAGCTCGACCGACGCGAGCTTGAAAACGAGGTAAAGCGCGTCTCGCCCCATGCTTTGCGCCACAGTTTTGCCACGCACTTGCTCGGCGAGGGCGCGGATCTGAAGTCGATCCAAGAAATGCTCGGCCACGCCAGCCTTCGCACCACGCAACGCTACGCCCAGGTGGATATCGATCACCTGATGCGGGTTTATGACAAGGCTCACCCTCGCGCGACGCTGCGAACGCGGTAAGCTGCGTGCATGTCTTCCCCGAAAACCCGTTCCACCACCGTCCTGGTCGTGCGCTCAGGCGGCAAAGTCGTCATGGGCAGCGACGGCCAGGTCACCATGGGCCAGACCGTGGTCAAATCCACCGCGCGCAAATTGCGCCGCCTGGGTGACGGCAAGATCGTCGCAGGTTTCGCCGGCTCCGCGGCCGACGGACTGACCTTGTTCGAAAAATTCGAGGGCAAGCTCAAGGAAGCGAGCGGCAACCTCATGCGCGCTGCCGTGGAGCTGGCCAAGGACTGGCGGACGGATCGCGTTTTGCGCAGGCTGGAGGCGCTTCTGCTGGTGGCCGATCGTGAGCACATCCTGATGCTGTCGGGAACCGGGGACATCATCGAACCCGACACCGATGTGGCGGCCATTGGTTCGGGCGGCAACTTCGCCCTGGCCGCGGCGCGGGCCCTGATGGCGGAAACCAAGCTGTCGGCGCGCGAGATCGCCGAGCGCAGCCTGGGCATCGCCGCCGAGATTTGCGTGTACACCAACACCAACTTCGTCTTCGAGGAGCTGTAGGCCATGCCCGGTCCGACATTAGGAAATGCCAAGCGCGGCGAGGCGCTTACCCCGCGCGCCATCGTGGAGGAATTGGATCGCTACATTGTGGGCCAGCGCGCCGCCAAGCGCGCGGTGGCTGTGGCCCTGCGCAACCGCTGGCGCCGGCAACAGGTGCCGGGCCCCATGCGCGACGAGATCTCGCCCAAGAACATCATGCTCATCGGCCCCACCGGCGTGGGCAAGACCGAGATCGCGCGCCGGCTGGCCAAGCTGGCCCACGCGCCTTTCATCAAGGTCGAGGCGTCCAAGTTCACCGAGGTCGGCTACGTGGGGCGCGACGTGGATTCCATGGTGCGCGACCTGGCCGAAACGGCCGTGTCCATGCTGCGCGAGGAAGAGCGCGAGCGCGCCAAGCCCCGGGCGCGCGAGCACGCCGAGGAGCGCTTGCTCGATGTCCTCTTGCCATCCGCCCGCCCGCCGCGAACCGCTTCGGGTGCGATTCCCTTGCCGGCTGCCATTGCTTCGGCCGAGCCCGTGCCGGAAACCAGCACGCGCGAGGATCTGCGCCGCCTTCTGCGCGATGGCAAGCTGGACGACCGCATGGTCGAGATCGACACCAGCGAGGGCGGTCAGCCACTCGGCAATGTTTTCGCCGGCACCGGCATGGAAGACATGGTGCTCAACCTGCAAAATATGTTTCCCCAGAACAACCGCACCAAGCACCGCCGCTTGAGCGTGCCCGAGGCCTTGGAGGCGCTTACCGAGGAAGAGTTCGGCAAGCTCATCGACATGGATCGCATCACCAAGGAGGCGATTCGCCGGGCCGAGCAGGACGGCATCATCTTCATCGACGAGCTCGACAAGGTGGCGGGCCGCGAGTCCGGCGGACACGGCCCCGATGTCTCTCGCGAGGGCGTGCAGCGTGATCTGCTGCCCATCGTCGAGGGCTCGACGGTATCGACCAAATATGGCCCGCTCAAGACCGACCACGTGCTGTTCATCGCTGCTGGTGCCTTCCACGTGGCCAAGCCCAAGGATCTCATCCCCGAGTTGCAGGGCCGTTTCCCCATTCGGGTCGAGCTGGAATCGCTGACCGACGCCGATTTTGTGCGCATCCTGACCGAGCCGGAAAATGCGCTGGTCAAGCAATACACGGCGCTGCTTGCCACCGAGAAGGTACATCTGGATATTCAGGCCGACGCGGTGGCCGAGATTGCGCGCTTCGCCGCCGACGTCAACGCGCGCATGGAGAACATCGGCGCGCGTCGCCTGCACACCATCATGGAAAGGCTGCTCGACGAGCTGTCTTTCGAGGCCCCAGAACTTGGCGAACGGACCGTGCCCATCACCGCGGCCTACGTGCGCGAGCGTTTGGAAGGGCTGCTCAAGGACGAAGATCTGTCCCAGTACGTTCTGTAGCCCTGCCGCTACAGCGGGTTGCGCACTTTCAGGCCCTTGAAGCGCGAGAAATCCCGATCCGCGCTCCACAGTTCCTTGACCCGATGGTCGAGGCAGAGGGCGGCGATACGCGCGTCGTGAATCACGGGGCCGGCGATTCTCCCGGATTGGCAAAGCTTCTTCAGCGTCGATAGATGGGCCGGTCCTTCGCCGAGCCAGCGCAGGCAGGGCGACGCGGCCACGGCGTCGATGAAGCCAAAGGCCTGCTCCTGCGTACTGGGTGGCCGGTACAGCCTGGGGTGGGTAACAATGGCAAGAAACTCATGCACCACCGGCCAAGGGATCGCCCAAGGTGCCGTGCCTTCTGCCAACCCGGTCAGCGCCCCAAGCGCTGCCCCGTGAAAAGGGGAATCTTCACGATGGGCGTAGACCAGGATCTGCGTGTCGAGCGCGATCATGCGCCACGGTCCCGGTAGATGGCCTGGCGGAGGGTGGCCCAGCCCTCGCCCTGAACCTCGACGGCGAGGCCCTTTCCCTTCGCGGTCACGGGCTGGAAGCGAAAGGGGGCTTGCTGTTCGTGCCGCGCAAGACTCGCGTGCAGACCCTCTTCGACCAGCGTGCGCAGGGTCAGCCCGCGCTGCCGGGCAAGCTTCTTGCTGCGCAGAAACAACCCATCAGCAATATCTATGGTTGTCTTCATATGGGTAAGAATATACCCGCCTGGTCCAGTTGTCATGGCGCACACTTCTCTCCAGCTGCGGCCAGGACCAGGCGCGGATCGATGCGGCGGCGGAAGCGCACGATGCGCGCGTCGGACGGCAGCAGGGCGTCGCCGCGGGTTTCGTCCACGCACAGAATGAGATTTCCAAGCCCGGACTCGCGCAAGAGAGCAAGCTTGCGCACAAGGTAGTCTGCCGACCAGAAGCCCAGAATCTCGACCAAGAATCGGCGCTGCGGGCACAGCCGGTGGCGCAGCAGAAAATCAGGAAAGATGAGGGTGCGGCCCGCGGGCACGGGCTCGGGCTCGCGCACCAGATCCCAGTCGGGCGCTGCGCGCTTGAAGTCCCGGGCAAAGCGCTCTTCCAGTTTGCTGTCGAAGGGCTTGGGCTCCTCGGCTGGGAAAATGGGATCCCCGGATTGCACGTCCAGGAAGGCGGCTTGACCGCGCAGCACGCAGTCCGCACGCAGCTTGAAGTAGGCGCAATGGGGAAGGAACTGGATCAGTTCGCCGAGCGCGCGGCCGTAGAGCAGGGTGTGGCGGAACACGGTGAAGGGTCCAGACAGGTCGAGAATGGGCGGGTTGCCCTCGCTGACGGAGCAGAGCAGGCCGCGCAGTTTGGCCTGGCGGACCAGGGGCCGGGTCGCACCCTCGGCCTTGATGCGAACGCGACGGGCGTGAAAGAGCAGGCTGCGCAGGATGACCTGGTTCGTGCGCAGGGCGATGTCGTTGGCCGATGGGATGCTGGCCGGGGCGGCCACCAGTTTCTCGCTGGGAAGATCCGCGAACAATGTGCGTTCGATATCGGCGGGCGCCAGCCCCAGGGCTTGCGAGGTTGTCTCGAAAGCTGCGGCTCGGTTGCTGTTGTCCTGCGCCGCCGCCGCGCAAAATAGGCTCTCGCGCGCCCTTTCCGGCGGCACCTTGGCGCACAGCTCGCTCTTCCACAGGCGCAGCATGACTGCGATGGCGGCGCGCAGCTTGAAGGGCGGCGTCGCACAAGGCAGCGGCTGGCGCAGCCGTTCGAGAAGCTCGCGCGCGGGGCGGGCGCGAAAACGATCCACTTCCTCGACCAGGACGCGCAGCCAGGGCACGTCCCGCGCGTCGAGAAATGCGGGCAGTACCCTCCCGTCCATGATGCGAAAAGGGATGTCCGCTTCAGGCAGCAAGGGCACTCCTTCGTTTGCGCGCCTGCTCGACCTCGGTCGTCGAACGCACCACCAGCTCGTAGACCAGGGCGCGCTTGCCCGGCCGTGGCCGCAGCACCCGGCCCACCCGCTGCACGTGTTCGCGCTCGCCTTTGTTGCCGGCCACGATGATGCCGACTTCGGCCTCGGGCACGTCCAGGCCTTCGTTGAGCACCTGGGCAGAAACCAGTGCGCGCAGCTTGCCTTCCTTGAACAGGCCGAGCACGCGCTCGCGCTCTTTGCGTTTGATATCGCAGGTGAGCGGCATGATGAGGTGCTCGCGGCTGATGGCGTAGGCGGTGGGATTGTCTGCTGTGAACACAATGGTGCGGGCAGCGCGGTGACGCGCCAGCAGGGCACCGACCATGGTGCGCTTGGCCTGGGGAAAGGCGGTAATCTTGCGCGCGCGATGCCAGGCCGCGACGGCCCGGCGGCCTTCGTCGGTGCGTGCGGCAGCCTTGGCGAATTCATCCCAGGTGGCGCCGGGGTTGAAACGTCGGAATCTGTGCATGACATCGCGGAAGACCGCCATCAGGGCGTCGTACTCGGTTCGCTCGTCGGAAGTGAGATCCAGGTGCGCAACCACGGTGTCGAAGGGCGCGAGAAACTCGCCGGTGAGCTCGTCCACGCGCAATTCGTAGATGGTGGGGCCGACCAGCTCGTCGAGCCGCGCCGCCGCCTGGCCGCGCGGTTTGGTGGCGGTGAGCCCAAGGCGCATGGGCGACGTGCACATGTCCAGGGCCTCGTCACGCATGCCCGTGCCGAAATGGTGGGCCTCGTCGACCACGAGCAGGCCAAACTGGTTGCCCAGGCGGTGCATGTGGCGCCAGGCGCTTTCGAAGGTCGCCACGGTGATGGTATCGATGCGATGTTCGCCGTCGCCTAGCCGCCCAGGCTCGAAGCCCACAAGCTCGCGAATGGCACGTGCCCACTGGTCGAGCAAGACCCGTGTGGGGACGAGACAGAGCGCGGGGAGGTTGGCGCGCACCATGGCCGCGATGGCCAGGCGGGTCTTGCCCGAACCTGTCGGCAACACCGCGGTGCCTCGGCGACCCGCCAGCTCCCAAGCGGCAAGCGCGGCTTCCTGGTAGGGCCGCAGCTCGACGGTGGCGGATTCCAGCAAGGGCTTGGACGAGATCCCGGCCACCTCGTCCGCGAACCGGACACCGCGATGGCGAAGGTCGGCCACCAGCGCTTGATGAAACCGAGCCGGGCAACGCAAGGCCGAAATGCGCGGATCCCAAAGCGCACCCGGCAGACTGGCAAAATCGGCTGGCGCGAGCGATGGAAAAGCCACGGTCCCTTCCAGGCCCAAAAGAACGATGGTTCCGCGATCGAAGACGAGGCGCATGCCGCGTGCTCTTGCACGCCCCATGCCACTGGCCGGCAGGTGTTGCGGCTTCCCCAAAAAAGAAGAAACCCTCGGAAGATTGCCTTCCGAGGGTTCATCTAGAGCTCCGCGACGAGCGCGGTTGGGCCAAGCCTGCTACGTGCTACCTGGGTGCTGGTCCACGCCGAGGCGGCGAAGATGCCGCTGGCTTGGGCTGCACCGGCTGGGGTGCTGGATGGCCACCCGAGGGCGCGCCTGCCGACGCTGGCGCGGTAGGCGCCGGACCACGGTGCGGGGGTCCGCCAGCGGCCGGCTGCTGGGGTGCGGGTTGCGGTTGGCCGCCGCGTGGAGGGAAGGCATTGCCGCCTGGTGCGGGGCCAGAATTCGGCTGCGGACCGAACGCGGGTCGTCCTTGCGGCTGCGGGGCTTGTCCTGGCCCACCCATCTGACCGGGGTGGTTCATGGGTTGCTGCTGTTGCGGTGGCGGCATGGGTCCGGCATGTCCCGGCGCTGCCGTCGGGCCCGGACGGCCCATGGGTTGAGGCTGCTGCTGCGGTGGCGGCATGTGTCCTGGGGCTGCCATCGGACCGGGGCGTCCCTGCTGCGGCGGCGGTGGGGCAAATCCGTGGTGTGGCTCGGGCGGCGGGGCAGCATGGGGTCCAGGTCGTCCCATCGGCTGCGGTGGCGGAGCGCCAGGCCGTCGCCATTCTTCGCGCGGGGTCCTGTGCTCGTAGGGGCGAACGTACTCCCGGTGCCCTTCATGATCGTTCCAGTAGCCACGCCGATACTCCCAGCGGCCGTTGACGATGACGTACGTGGGTTCGACATAGATATGCCCTGGCGGGGCGTACTCCCAATAGCCAGGCACCCAGTCCCACTGGTAGCCGCCCCAGTTCCAGTAGCCGCGAACCCAGTAGTAATTCGGGCCCGGGGCCATGGGTATGTACTCTTGTTGGGGTGGTGGCGGCGCACCCGGCACGTAGACCGTCGGCTGCTCTTCCACGACCACCGGCTGTGGCGGTGGCGCTGGCTGGTAGTAGACCGGCTGCGGTTCGGGGGGCGGTGGTCCGACCGGGACTGCGGTGCGAACCACGCAGCCGGCCACGATCAAGCCAGAAAATGTTAGGGCAAAAAGCCAGGATGCGGATCGGGTCATGTTTACCTCTCCGAGATTGGACGTATCAGGCTAGACCTGTATTCGCCTGATCGCAATTGTTGAACCTTACTTACGGACGCGCCAGGAAGCGCGCAAGCACGGTCTTGGCGCCCACACTCGCGAAGCGCACAGTCACCTTCAGATCCGCACCCGAGGACTGCCAGGCGCGCACTTCTCCGATGCCGAACTGGGCGTGACGAACCTTCACACCCACGCGCAGTCCAAGCTCGCCTTCGCCAGCGCCACCAGGCGCGGCGCCTTCGTCGTAGTGGCGGGTGATCTCGCCACTCGGCGCCGGCTTCGCGGCCTGCCCGAGTGGGTTTCGTCCCTGTGGGGGGCGCCCCGATGGGGCTTGCCCGAAGGGGGCGCGCGGCTTGGCGCTGTCGCGGTTCCACTGTCCCTGCCAAGGGCCAGCGCCCTCGGTGTTCTGTTCCTGGTAGTTGCGCGCCGGGGTGACCAAGTGCTCGATGCCATCGGTGGGCAGATCGCGAAGAAAGCGGCTGGGGATGCCGCCGAAGGTTTGTCCCGACAGCCGGCGCCAGCGCGCGCGGCACAGGTGCAGGCGCTTGCGCGCGCGCGTGACGGCCACGTAGCACAGTCGGCGTTCTTCCTCCATGGCGCCGTCGTCGTCGATGCTGCGCTGGTGCGGGAAGGTGCCTTCTTCCAGCCCGGTGACGAAGACCACGTCGAATTCCAGGCCCTTGGCGGTGTGCACGGTCATGAGCGCCACGGCGCCTTTCTCGGCGTCGTAGCCATCGACATCGGAGGCCAAAGTGATGCGTTCGAGGAATCCCGACAACGTCGGCTCCTCGGTTTCCTTTTCGAACTCGCGCATCTGGCCCACGAGCTCGAGCAGGTTTTCCAGGCGGCCTTCGGACTCGATGCTGGTGTCGGCGGCAAGGAAGTCGCGGTAGCCCGATTCCTCCAGGACTTTCTCGGCCAGCTCGGCGGGTGGCAACGCCAGTGAGGCGCGCAAGCGGGTCATCAAGGCCTCGAACTCGGCCACCTTGCGCCGGGCCGCTTGCCCCAGGATCTCGGGATCGTTCGCGGCGATGGTCAGGGCCGCGCTCAGGCTGACCTGCTTGTCGTTCGTCACGGCGATCAGGCGATCCACGGTGGTGTTGCCGATCCCGCGCGCGGGGACGTTGATGATGCGCAAAAGCGCGATGGCGTCCTCGGGATTCATCAAGACGCGCAAGTAGGACAGCAGATCCTTGACCTCGGCGCGATCGTAGAAGCGCGTACCGCCCACGATGACGTAGGGGATGTTGCGCACGCGCAGGGCTTCTTCCAGGACGCGTGACTGGGCGTGGGTGCGGTAGAACACGGCGAAATCGCGAGGCGCGTAGTCCTTGGCCAGATCGCCCTGGATGGTGCCAGCCACGAAGTCAGCCTCCTCGCGCTCGCTGTCTCCCTCGAACACGATGACCGGGGCGCCCGCCGACTGCTCGGTGATCAGGCGCTTGGGCCGGCGCTCTTTGTTGCGCGCGATGACGGCGTTGGCCGTGCGCAGGATGTTGCTGGTCGAGCGGTAGTTCTGCTCCAGCTTGACCACGCCCGCGCCGGGGTGGTCGTTTTCGAAATCCAGGATGTTGCGGATGTCGGCCCCGCGCCAGCGGTAGATCGACTGATCCTCGTCGCCCACCACGGTGAGGCTGCGGGTGCGATGGGACAGGAAGCGCACGAAGCGGTACTGCACGTTGTTGGTGTCCTGGAATTCGTCCACCAGCACGTGATCGAAAAGCTGGGCCAGGGCAGGGGCGGCGGGGCAATCGGCCTTGCAGAGGTTCAGAGCGGAAAGCAGCAGGCCGCCGAAGTCGACCGCACTGGCGGCGCTGAGGCGCTCTTCGTACAGGCGGTAGGCCTTGCCCACCACCTCGTCGAAATAGTCGCCCGCGGGATACTGATCCGCGCTGGTACCCTGGTTCTTCGCGCGATCGATCATCGACAGCACCTGGCGCACGGGAAAGGTTTTGTCGGGCACCTTCAGGTCAGCCAGGACGCGGGTCATCAGCCGGCGCGAATCGTCGTCGTCGTAGATGACGAATTCTTTGCGGATGCCAATGGCCGTGCCGAACTGACGCAAAAGGCGCGCGGCAATGCCGTGGAAGGTGCCCAGCCACATGCCGTGCGTGCCGTGGCCTTGGCCGCCGAACAGTTTCTCGACGCGCTCTTTGAGCTCGCGCGCGGCCTTGTTGGTGAAGGTCACGGACAGGATTCTGCGTGCGTCAGCGCCCTCGGCAATCAGGTGCGCCAGGCGGTAGGTGATCACGCGCGTCTTGCCCGACCCGGCACCGGCGATGACCAGCAGCGGTTGCGGCGGAAAGAGCACGGCCTCGACCTGGGGTGGGTTCAGCTCGCGGCCGAGCACGTGCTCAGAGAAGCGGCCAGCGGGTGCGCCCGCAGTTGTCGAGAAGAGATCTGCCGTTTCCACGCGCCGGTTATACAGACTGTGGTTGCACGAGGCGATCCAAAACGAGCCCGAAGAAACCTGCGTCGCCACCGTTCTTGTCTTCCAAGAAAGAACCCTGGGAGGGTTCTTTCGAACTCCCGCGAAGAGTGTCGTCAGGCAAAGCCCGACTCCACTCACGCGTTCTGCCTCGGCGAAAGTGCCAGCCCAGGTGCTGCCCGCATGCGCCACACATGGCGAAGCGCCACGCGAAACCTGCGAACCATGGATATTCCAGGCTGTCCGGTCCGACGATGGTGCAACCAATGGCGTGGCTGAAGCAGCCGATGTGGAACAGCACACCCGCTGGATTCATGAATCTGTGCTCGTGCGCACCCTGCACGGCGATGCGATGTTCGGGGCTTGTGATGGAGGCCGCGCAGACCGCGCACAGGATTCTAGGCTCGGTCTGGACGTGATCCCCCAGGTCAGAAGCCGGGTCGGGCTCCTCTGCAATCTTGACTCTTGCATCTGTGCGAAGTGCGAGCATGGCGGAACTTTTCGGGCCCCCAGTATTGCACGTGCACATGTGATCCCTTCACGTACAGCTAGCACGTACTTGCAGGGCGACTTCAGCAGCACTACCTTCTTGGTGGGATTTTCCCAGTTGCGACGGCCATGACGGAGAAGAAATCTGGAACGCGTTGTCGCGGCCCTCGCCTAGGGCTGCTGGCAGACAAGTACGACTATGAGTTCCAGGTACGCGTGCTCGTCGCGGCCGAGCGGGCAGCACGTGAGCACGGGCTAGACTTCGTCGCGGTTTCCGGTGGGGTGCTGGGTGTTGATCTGCGCGATCCCAAGCGGTTCGTGTACGACTGCATCGGGCCCGACTGCGTGGACGCGCTTCTTATCTGCACCCACGTCATTGGACACCACTCGACGCTGGCCGAATTGACGGAATTCGTTGGGCGCTTCGCTGCGGTTCCGCGCGTCTGCCTGGGCGTTGGATTGGCGGGTGTCACCACCATGCTGATGGATAACGAGGCCGGCATGCACGGCGTGGTCAAGCACCTGGTCGAGTCGCATCACCTGCGCCGGATTGCCTTCGTGGCCGGTCCAGAAGGCAGCGAAGAGGCGCAGGCGCGCTACCGTGGCTACCAGCGTGCGCTGTCCGAGGGCAAGCTGGTCCTGGATCCGCGCTACGTGGTCGCCGGCAACTTCACGCGCGAATCGGGTGCGCGCGCGGTGGCGACCTTGTTCGCCGAACGCGGCCTCGGGCCCAGCGACATCGACGCCATTGTCTGCGCCGACGACCTCATGGCCCTGGGCGCGCTCGACGAGCTCGACCAACGTGGCATCAATGTTCCTCGCCAGATCGCGCTCACCGGATTCGACGACACGGAATTCGCGCGCTATGCGCGGGTGCCGCTGACCACGGTTCGCCAGCCCATCGACGCGCAGGTGCGCCACGCAGTGGCGGTTCTAGCCGCGGCGGTGCACGGAACGGAATCCGGGCAGCAGGTGCTGACCTTTGAAACCGAGTTCGTCCAGCGGCGCTCGTGTGGCTGCTCTATCCACCACCGCGAAACCGTGCCCACCCTCAGCGCCGGTGCCGAAGGCAAGGAATTGGGTGCGGCCTTGCGGGCTCGCCGATCGACCTTGGTGCGCGATCTCGACCACGCTTCCCACGGCGGCTTCGAGTTCATTCCCGAGGGCTGGGAGGACCGACTCTTCGATTCGTTTCTCTTGCAGCTCAACGATCCCAGCCAGGAATCGTTCCTCGATTGCGTCGAGACCATCTGCTACGAGCTGCTCCGGCGCGGCAGCGAGGTGGGCGCTGCGCAGGATGTGTTGGTGGTCTTCCGCCGCCATGTCATGGCGTGTGCCAACGACAGCGAGGTTCGCGCGCGCATCGAGGATCTGCTGCAAGAGGCACTGCTGTCGGCCAGCGATCTGGCGGCCATCGCGCAGTCGCGGCGGCGAAGCGCCCTGATGGACCGCATGACCATGCTGGCCGAGACGACCGCGGCCTTGCTGGCCGCGCCCGACTTGACCACGCTGGCGGAGACGGCGGCGAGCCATCTGCCTGGCCTCGGCATCAGCGCGGGCGCGATCGCGCTCTTCACCACGCCAGGCAAGGTCAGCGAGGAGCTCGAAACCGCGCTCATCTTCAACGAACATGGTCGGCAACAGGCGCCGATCCGCTACCGATCCAAGCTGCTTGCGCCAGCCGACTTTCTCGACGGCCGCTCGGTCATCGTGGAGCCGCTGGGGTTTCGCGGGGAATGTTTGGGCTTGGCCCTCTTCGAATACGGGGCGTCCGATTCCATGGTCTACGAGGACTTGCGTCTGGTCCTGGGCGCGGCGCTCAAGGGTGCCCAGCTCATTCGCGCGGTCGAGGATGCGCGCCGCGAGGTGGAGGCCTTGGCGGTCACCGACCCGCTCACCGGACTTTATAATCGCCGCCATCTCATTCGCCGCCTGGAGAGCGAATTCGCGCGCGCGCGCCGGCACCTGCGCAGCCTCAGTTTGGTGGTGGTCGACCTGGACGGATTCAAGCAGGTCAACGACGAGCACGGCCACGACGCTGGCGATCGCGTGCTTCTGCGCGTGGCCGATCGCCTGCGCCGCAGCCTGCGCGAATTCGACACCGTGGCTCGCTACGGGGGCGACGAGTTCGTGATCCTGTTGCCCGAAACCGACGGCGTCCAGGCGCGCGCGGCCGCCGAGCGGATCCGCCAGAGCGTCATTGGCGAGCCGGTCGACAACCAGTGCGAGGTGGGCGCCACCTTCGGCGTGGCGACCTTCGATCCCGCCACCATGAACTTCGACCAAGAAGAGCTTCTGCGCCGGGCCGACCGCGCCCTGCTCATGGGCAAACGCGCTGGCAAAGCGCGCATCTTGCACTTCGATGACTCCATCACCCGCACGACCTGGCCGGCCTTGTAGCAGCCTGTCGACGAACCTACGGTTTTGGGCGTAACCTTCGGCCCATGCACACGCTCCTCCACATTGTCGCTCTGGCCGCCACCGTTCTTGCCATCGCGCGCTTCCTGCCCGACGTCCAGGTCAAAGGGTTCGGCACCGCTGTCGTGGTTTCAGTTGTGTTCAGCGTGCTCAACTTCTTTTTGGGCTGGGTAATTCACGCCGTGCTCTTCGTGCCCGCCTTGCTGACCCTGGGCCTGCTCTTCTTCTTCGTCCCGTTCATCGTCAACACCGCCAT
>Ga0302321_100002018_pt1 | contig 17340 bp, 13 predicted proteins | sample Fen_T0_1_FD_202505 | JGI IMG/M metagenome (GOLD analysis project Ga0302321, IMG submission 202505) | Peat permafrost microbial communities from Stordalen Mire near Abisko, Sweden - Fen_T0_1 | ecosystem: Environmental > Terrestrial > Soil > Wetlands > Permafrost | place: Sweden: Abisko...
CGCCCAACAATTTGGGCTTAACTACATCACCCTGGAAGGTAATATTGGCTGCATGGTGAACGGTGCAGGGTTGGCGATGGCGACGATGGATCTGGTCAAGCTCAAAGGCGGCAAACCCGCCAACTTCCTTGATGTGGGTGGTGGCACTAATGTGGAAAAAGTCTGCGAAGCCTTCAAGCTTATCCTGTCCGATCATAACGTAAAAGCCGTATTGGTGAATATTTTCGGCGGCATCGTCAAATGCGACGTGATCGCCCAAGGCATTTTGGCGGCAATACAAGAAGTCCATGTCACAATACCTGTCGTGGTTAGGCTGGAAGGAACCAATGTTGAGGAAGGCAGGGCTTTATTAAGCAACACCGGACTTAATCTTTATGCAGCGGACGATTTAGCCCATGCTGCTGAACAAGTTGTCGCCTTAGCGGGGTTAGCATGAGCATATTGATAAACAAAGATACCAAGGTCATCTGCCAGGGTTTTACCGGCAAGCAAGGCACATTCCATTCCCAGCAAGCGCTGGAATACGGCACACAATTGGTTGGCGGCGTTACCCCCGAACGTGGCGGCGAAAGCCACATTGGATTACCCGTATTCAATACCGTACAAGATGCCGTAAACACCACAGGCGCAACCGCCAGCGTGATTTATGTGCCGCCCTTTTATGCGGCGGATGCCATCCTGGAAGCTGCCGATGCAGGTATTGAGCTTATCGTCTGCATTACTGAAGGCATACCCATCTTGCAAATGTTGAGGGTGAAAGCTGCAATATCCAGCTCCGGAGCCATATTAATCGGGCCAAACTGCCCTGGGGTAATCACTCCAGGGGAATGCAAAATCGGTATTATGCCAGGCAAAATTCATCTACCCGGTTCTATTGGCATCGTCTCGCGTTCCGGTACATTAACGTATGAATCCGTTCACCAAACCACCCGCGAAGGCTTAGGACAAAGCACTTGCGTGGGCATCGGCGGAGATCCCATTCGCGGCATGAACTTTATTGACGTACTCAGCCATTTTCAGGCCGACGAGCAAACCAAAGGCATCGTCATGGTTGGCGAAATCGGCGGCAGTGATGAAGAAGCCGCCGCCGAATACATCAAGCAACATGTCACCAAACCAGTCGTTGCCTATATAGCTGGCCAAACAGCGCCTGCCGGTAAGCGCATGGGCCATGCCGGCGCCATTGTCACAGGCGGGAAAGGCACCGCAGCGGGTAAAGTTGCTGCGCTTAAAGCAGCAGGGGTTGAAGTGGTGAACTCACCGACAGATATTGGCATTGCGATAAAGGCAGGAGTATCGCCAAGCCAAGCCTGAAGTTTGTTCGTTTGGTGCAACAGCTATTGATAGAGGTAGGGCTAGATGAAGATGAAAATAATCGGATTTTCTACCGCTTTAATTGTATTGTTTGCCCTGTTTTTTTGGATGGGACTTGTTATGACTGACACAAAAGAAGCCGGAATATTTGAACCAAATCAAACCAGTGCGTCCATGCTAATCAAATACGCTCAACAGCGTGTCGAGAACATGAAACACTCAGCTGATCCTAATAAGTTTGATACAGAGGAAAAACGGTTGGTGATTTTATATGACCTTTATATCAAGGCTAGAAGCTATGCTTTGTTAAACAAAATCTTCTTTTGGGTGTCAATTTTTTCTGCTATCGCAGTTTTATTGTGGCCATCTTTGAGTGTAATTTTACAAGCCAATAATTATGAATGGTTAAAATCTGCGGTAGTACAAACAACTGTTACAGGTGTAGCAGCGTTAGCATTTGCTTTTTATAGCCAGTACAAAGACAAGCAAACATATACTGAAAACTTGATGCGCTATGCAATATTTTCAGAAGAAGAGATAACAATTATTTCTGAAAAAGTTATTGAAGAAATAGCGAAAATTGATAAAGGTTTTAGCTTTTCTAACTTGATTAATAGGAAAAACAAGGAATAAACAAAACTGCAGGAGTGTTAGTTTTTGTTCAAATTCTGATTTTCTCCTCCCGTGCATAGAAGCATGATTCTGCGGGATTTGACCTGCTGATTCTGGCATTCCCTGAAAAGCATGATGTTGTCTTAACTTATTGACAGTGAACAAGAACGTGTAAACGATGCAATTTTTCTACTAGAATTCTTAGTCATGCCGCTTAAAATCGCCCTAGCCCAAATCAATTTCCTGGTCGGCAACATAGCCGCCAATGTTGATAACATCATCAAGGCGGCAACCGCCGCCCGTGATGAGTTAGGCGCAGACATGATTGTCTTTCCTGAGCTTATCGTGACCGGGTATCCCGCAGAAGACCTGCTCTTACGCGCAGATTTTATTGAAGAAGCCAATAACGCTATCCATCATTTAGCTGAAAGTGTGGATGATATTGCTTTGGTGGTGGGGTTTCCTGAACTGGCTGATTGCAAGCTCTACAACAGCGCAATCGTGTTACATCAAGGCGTTACCCTGGCGTGTTACCGCAAGCAGGCCTTGCCGAATTATGGCGTATTTGATGAGCGGCGCTATTTTACTGCGGGCAATCAACCCTGTGTATTTGAGTTTAATGGCAGGTTTATTGGCCTGACCATCTGCGAAGATGTCTGGCAAAAGGGCATTATTGATGCCAACAAACAGGCTGGAGCAGAGCTTTTACTGACATTAAATGCGTCACCGTTTAATTTAGGGAAAATTCACCAACGCGAAGCCGTTATCTGCTCCCAGGTCAAAGCGGCGCAAATTCCTTTAGTCTATGTCAATCAGATAGGCGGACAAGATGAATTGATTTTTGACGGCGCATCGTTCGTCGCAAACGGTCAAGGCGAAATCATATTTCGCGCCGAAGAATTCAAGGAACATATCGGCTTAGTTGAGTTTATCGACAACAGGCCCGTAAAAGGCGAGTGTGTGCCATTGTACGATAACATCGCCAGCGTGTACCACGCCTTAGTGTTGGGCATTAAAGATTATGTGCGGAAAAACGGCTTTGGCGGTGCAATCTTGGGATTGTCCGGCGGTATTGACTCGGCGCTAGTATTGGCACTAGCCGTCGATGCACTAGGAAACGATAAAGTTGAAGCCGTGCTCATGCCGTCCCGCTATACTCAAACCATGAGCAACGAAGATGCAGCGCTGGAAGCCGATGTATTAGGTGTTAAATACCATACGATCCCAATAGAACCCGCCGTCATCGCTTTTACGGGCATGTTAGCTAAGGTTTTTGCGGGTAGCGCTAAAGACACCACCGAAGAAAACATCCAGGCGCGTTGTCGGGGAGTGATCTTGATGGCGATGTCGAACAAACAGGGTAAATTGTTGCTGACTACGGGCAATAAAAGCGAGATGAGCGTCGGTTATGCCACGCTTTACGGCGATATGGCTGGTGGGTTCGCGCCAATCAAGGATGCACCTAAAATGTTGGTTTACCAACTGGCACGTTACCGAAATTCCATATCCCCCGTCATACCCGAGCGTGTCATTATCCGTCCGCCGTCGGCTGAACTCGCGCCCGACCAAGTTGATGAAGACTCCTTGCCGCCTTACGAACTATTAGATGCCATATTGGAACGTTATGTGGAACGGGATCAATCCGCAGATGAGATTATTGCCGCTGGCTTCAATCGAGAACACGTCGCCAGGGCGATCAACCTTGTCGATAAGAACGAATATAAACGACGGCAATCGCCACCGGGCATACGAATCACCTCAAGGGCTTTTGGCAGGGATCGACGTTATCCCATTACTTCCGGCTATAGAGGGATAAAAGATTAGTTTACCTGTCAATCAGGAACAATCTAGCTAAGCCCAGGAATATAAAGAACCCCATAGAATCAGTAATAGCCGTAAGCATGATGCTGGCGCCAACCGCCGGATCTTTGCCGTATTTATACCGCCCTAAGGGAATGCTAAGACCGACGACCACAGCTACCAGAAGGTTCATCAATATAGCCGAACTGATAACTAAAGATAGCGCCAAATCATGGTAAAGCAACCAACTCAACATACCGATAAGAATACCGATAAATGTCCCGTTCAGCAGCGCAAGCGTCAGTTCTTTTTTTATCAGGCGGCGCACATTGTCCGCGTTAATTTGCCCTAAAGCCAGTGACCGGATAATCAGCATACTGGTTTGGTTGCCGGTATTGCCTCCCATTGCCGCAACAATAGGCATTAATGAGGCCAAGGCGACCAGTTGCACAATAATATCTTCAAAAAAACCGATGATCCGGGTTGAAGCAAAGGCCGTGGCAATATTTATCAACAGCCAACCCCAGCGGTTTCTGGCAGACTTCCAGACACTGGAAAACAAATCTTCGTCCTCTTCGACACCGGCCTGACTCAGCATATCTTCATCGGTTTTCTCACGGATGAAGTCCAAAATGCTATCGACGCAAAGGCGGCCTTGCAGACGCCCTTGCTTATCAACGACTGGCGCAGATATCAGGTCATAGCGTTCAAATGCCCGGGACGCGTCAGCTGTATCATGGTCAACCTGGAACTTAACAAAATCCGTAACCATCGCTTCGGCAACATGCTGGGCAGGCGAATGTGTAAGTAGCCGCTGTAAAGGCAATACGCCTTTAACGATATTATATTGATCAACAACGAATAATTTATCGGTATGGCCTGGCAATTTCCCTAACTTGCGGATATAGGCAATGATGGCTTTTAAAGTCAGGTCATCCCGGATGGTGATCATGCCAAAATCCATGAGTGCGCCGACCTGATGTTCCTGATAGGAAAGAATGGTTTTAAGGTGAGTGCGCTCCTGGTTGTTCAATGACCTCAGTATCTTGAGCATCGCCCGTTTGGGGATGTCCGCCGCAAGGTCAGCAATTTCGTCCGTATCCAAATTGCTGGCAAAAGTCGCCAGCTCTTCCTCTTCCATACCTGAAATCAGGGTTTGCCTTACGGCATCAGAAACCTCCAGCAATATCTGCCCGTCATAGTCGGACTTGATTGAATTCCATACCGTTTGGCGTTGATCCAGGGGCAAGGATTCAAGAATGAACGCAATATCCGCTGGATGCAGGTCGGACATCTTCTCCTGCAACCGCACTTGATGCTGTTTGCTGACTAACGCTTCTTCAAGGTCATGGTGGCTTGAAGTGCTTTTCCGAACCAGCGAATTTTCCAGCTCCTGCTTTTCCAGCAACGCTACGACAGCCTGTAGCTGTTGTTGTAGGAATTGGGTGGAATCAAGTGGGTTGGGGGAATCCATATCGCGTCAACTTACTGGGTTAGTTTTGCTCCTTTCAATCATTCCAGATTTGAAAAGGCGTTATTCGGTTTTACAAGGCAGTACGAGCCAGAATTTCTTGCCAAAGTTCAAGATAAGCCCTAGCAGATCGGCTTTTGCCACTGTAAGCTGCCAGTGGCTTGCGCTCCAATCCCATGCGTTCAATATCACTCGCATAAGGTATAGCAGTCTTTAGCATTGCAGGATAATCGGCAAGTACCTGCTGCATTATATCCTTGTGCATATTTTTTCGGCCATCAACCATAGAAAAAAAAGGAATGAGACTAAGATTTGTCAAATCATGGTCTTTTATAAATTCTGTTAGCTGCGCTAACGTCCGTAAAGACAAGGTAGTTGGAATTATAGGCGATAACAACAAATCCGCTGCTTCAAAAACGGCTTCGGACAATAAGGAAATATTCGGTGGACAATCCAAAAAGATAAAATCGTACTCGTCTGCCAACGGTTTAAGGCGTTTTTTGAGCTGGCGGGTTGGCTTTTTCTTGTCATCCAGGAGCAAATCCAGATTCCTGAACGAAAAATCTGCGGGGATTAAATCCAGGTTATCGAAATCGGTGCCTTTAATCAGCTCGTCCAAATCCCTTTTCCCGGCCATCAGATCCTTGCTGCCACCCTTGATTTTTGGCTTGATACGGAAATAATAGCTGCTGGCACCTTGAGGGTCGAGGTCCCAAACCAGGGTACGATAACCCGCCTGAGCTGCGTTAAATGCCAGATTAACCGCACTTGAGGTTTTACCAACGCCACCTTTAATACTGTATAAAGCCAATACTTTCATTTCAACCCCAGTTTGATAACAGTTATAAAAATCCACTCACTCGTGGAATGGAAGCGCAACCCTATAGCTTCTTCGGCGCAAACAGGGCATGAAAGTCAGCGTGGTTTTCGGCTTTTTTAAAAGCAGCAAATTGCAAAGTAAAGTGGTCACGTGCTTTGCCCTTGCGAATTTCAAAATCCTGAATTAATACGCCCATCGCCAAAAAGGTTTTGTTGGGTGTATTGATAGACTGCATTTCCTCACTGAATTGTTTTAACCTTTCCTGCTGGGTGGCGTAATCTTGATAATCGCCTAATACATCTTGTAATCCTTTCAAGCGCGTAATCAATTTATCAATACGGCGTTCTGGATAAAGATGTTGAAAAAACTCCATCAAATAACGCAATTTTTTGCAGGTTTTCCTGAGTTTATGGAGCGCTTCTGGCGGTGAATGTCCGCCAATCTCGTCCCCTTCTTTTATGGCCTGCTTGTAGATTTTCCACATTCTTTGGTCTGCCAATTCTTTGATCGTTAATTTGGCATCCGCTTCAGTTGGATTTCTAGGTGGGGTTGATGCAAGGTATTCCTCCCATTCCGCCAGCGACGTTAAATATTTGCTAGAACTCAGTTTTTTTGCCAATTGCTTGTGTGATTTCTGCTTTTTTACCGCCAAAAAATTATGCAGTGGATTGATGCTTTGTCGAATAACAGTCGGTAGCTTTTTTTTGTATTGTTCAAAATTCAACAAATAAACATCTAAATCACGCGTTTCCCCGGTAATCTGGCCTAACCAGGAAAAAAATTCTTTATGACGGGCAATAACGTCTTCCGGCAGGACGTTTTTGATTTGGCTAAGCCCAACACGGGTTCTTCTGACCGCCACCCTGAAATCATGCAAAAATTCACTGTCGATATCAGCTATCGTTCCCTGTTCGTTCACTTTGATAGTCCGCAATAGATAACTGAATATGTATTTGCCGGCGACATCAGCCCGCATCTCCGGGGTAACGTGAAGATCCAACTTCGACGAATAATCTTTGGGGTGGCGGCCTTGTAACTTTAAGGCTTCTAACAGCACTGGCTTGTCAACGGCGGTTAATCCCAACTCCGTAACTATTTCAGCAATGCGCTCGGCGACTTTGTCATAGCCCTTTACGGGATTGAGTGTAAAGCGGTTTTTGAGCAGTTCAAACTCTTCGATCAATAAGCGCAGTACAATCTTTCCATCTTCGTTAACAATATTGAGATGATAGGCCTCACATTCCAGTGTACAAACTGCCAGTAACGCCCGCATTTCTAGTATAGGTTCAAGTGTCTGGCGCACTTTGCCGGGATTAAATTGTTTGCTGAATGACGGCACGTCAAAAAGGATGGTGCTGGCGACAAGTTCGCCATTTTTTCGATTTGTTATTTGTAAAGAAGAGGTTTGTTTTGACCGGTTAAATTCACAGCTTAAGCCCTGCTTGTATAAACGCCAGTCAAAGCTGTCATAATAGGTTTTCAAAAAATACTGTTTAGAAATAGGGTCTATTTCAACCTTTTCGCTTAAAGCTGCAATAAGCTTTTCAGCCGTTAAATTTGCGGGTAACTCATAGTGTGTAGCCATCGTTCTATAGGGTGCCTTTCAAAAGTGATCGTTTACACAAAACCTTAATATTAATAATATATTATTAACACTTGATGACACATAAGTATATAGTTCGTATCTAAGATAGTCAGACAAATACCTAAATAACACGAGAAAAATATGAGTAGAGAATTATGGTTACTACGGCATGGCAAAGCTGAACGGTTTGATAGTAGCGAAGATTATGACCGGACTTTAAAAGGGCGTGGGAAACGTGATGCCATACGCATCGGCGAATGGCTGAAGGAAGGTCAGTTAATACCTGAAGTAGTTATCAGCTCTCCTGCAATCCGCGCCATTACGACGGCAAAAATAGTTTGTGACGTATTTGGTATAGACCATCATCATATCCAGCAAGAAAAACGCTTGTATGATGAAGGTTTAGTCCGAGTAAAATCGGTGCTGGTCGATTGTCCGGCTACTTTTAGCCGGGTATTGCTGGTCGGCCACAACCCTGAGCTTGAAGACCTGCTAATCTATCTACTAAATGAAACTGACCTGCCCGATAATAAAAAACTGTTCCCAACAGCCGCCTTGGCACGACTGATTTTGCCGGATGACTGGTCGCATTTGGAGCAAGGATGTGCACAATTGCTATCCATTACCTACCCAAAATCCTTATTTGAAGAAAGCGCAGATTAACACCAAGCAATTGTGTCATTGTCATAATTCTGTCATAAAAGGTGATTAAGCTACCCGAATACTAAACGTATAATGCAACCACTGTCTATTACAAGAGAGCTAACTATGAAGTCAATTTTTAAAACAAAATCAATTATTGCTGCGATGGGGCTGGTTTCTGCCGGGCTTGCGGGCGCAGCTGCTCATGCCGCACAAACTATTGATTCGGGCATCCCTGCATACCAGGCAGCCAGCGGTATATCAGGCAATCTATCTAGCGTTGGCTCTGACACCTTAGCCAACTTGATGACTCTCTGGGCGGAAGACTTTAATCGCGCTTACCCTAACGTCAACATTCAAATCCAGGCCGCAGGCTCTTCCACTGCGCCGCCTGCACTGACTGAAGGCACATCAAACCTCGGCCCCATGAGCCGTGAAATGAAAGATGATGAAATAGAAGCATTTGAAGATAAATATGGCTACAAACCGACCGCTATCCCTGTAGCGGTAGATGCCCTCGCCGTTCTGGTCAACAAGGACAATCCTGTGAAAGGCCTGACGATGGAACAGGTTGACAGCATTTTTTCTTCTACCAACAAATGCGGTGGCAGTTCCAGCATTGAAACCTGGGGCGATGCAGGTGTCGCAGCGTGGGGCGCAAAAAGCATCCAGTTATACGGACGTAATTCGGTATCTGGCACCTACGGCTATTTTAAAGAACACGCATTATGCAAGGGCGACTTTAAAAGCAACGTCAATGAACAACCTGGATCTGCTTCGGTCGTCCAATCAGTCACTGAATCTGTTAACGGTATTGGTTACTCTGGCATGGGCTATTCCACTTCTGGCGTAAAGATGGTGCCTTTGGCAAAAAAAGGCAGTACGACCTTTATTGAAGCCACACCCGAGAACGCCCTCAGCGGAACCTACCCCTTGACACGCTATCTGTTTGTTTACGTCAACAAAAAGCCCAATCAGCCGTTAGCACCTTTGGAAAATGAATTTATAAAGATGGTCTTGTCGCAAACTGGCCAACAATCTGTTATTAAAGACGGTTATATCCCATTGCCAGCAAAGGTCGTAGCAAAGGCTTTGGCAGCGATCAAATAGGTTGTAGCTAAAAAAGTGTTGCAGTGGTCAAGGACTCGTACACAAGGATGTGTGGTCTGCATTAACCATTTACCCCCTCAGAAGCGAATGGTTGACTAAGCCCACTTGGCCGAAGACTGGAAACAGACTTCGGCCATTTTTTTATTCTTTTCGCTAGACATTAAATATATAGACTCCACATTGTGTAGTCACAATTTCATACTATCCAGCCAGTAATGCATTTAAAATGGAGTTTCAGATTTTAACGATAACCGCAACGAAATACACAAAGTTGTCACTTATTGAAATTACAATAGCCACATGTCTGAAAACTTAACTAACCCAACACCATCAGCGGTAACGCTCGCAGCAAGCAAACCTTACCAAAAATGGCGGTTAATAAAAGATGCCTTGGCCCGCTACGGCGTTGTCGTCGGCGGTCTTGGTGTCATCGTCGCCATCGTACTGATTTTCTTTTACTTGCTGTATGTGGTCTTACCCTTGTTTGGATCGGCAACGGCTAGTCCAATCGCTGAATACGATCTTCCTGAGCAGGCATTGGGTAAGACAGTTTTGCTGGAAACGGAAGAACAGAATGAAGTGGCCGCCCGGTTTACTGATAGCGGACATATCATATTTTTTGAAGTGGCTACCGGCAAGACCCTATTAACTCAGGCACTGACAATTCCTGATGGCGTCCGTATCACCAGCTTTGCCCAAGGCAGCCTTATTAGCCAAGGTGGCGTTGCTTATGGCCTTTCAGATGGCAGGGTAGTGATCGTCAAGCATCAATACAAGGTGACTTATCCCAACAATATCCGCCAGATTACGCCATCACTCGAATATCCGCTGGGCGAACAGCCGCTGGTAATAGACGAGACAGGCGCTCCTTTGGAAAAGATTGCTGTCAAGGTGGAAACTGACAAGACCATCCTCGTGGCAAAAGCCGCCAATAAAGTTCATCTGGTCAGTTTTGCCAAAGAACAGTCATTGTTTGCTGATGAAGCAACCACGAACCGTACTTCAGCGGTTTTGGATGTCTCCGCTAAAACAATTGTTGACCTGTTGATTGATAAGGAAGATAGCCAACTTTACCTGTTGGATAATGAAGGCCTGTTAAGTGCTTATGACATCGTTGACAAAGCAGCGCCTAAATTAAAACATCAACAAAATGTGATCGAAGCCGGACAGACGATCACCAGCCTGACCTTCCTGAATGGTGACCTTTCCTTGTTAGTCGGCGACTCAACAGGTCTGGTGTCACAATGGACGCAGGTCAAAAACGACCTTAAACAGCTGACCTTTAAAAAAATCCGGGCATTCAAAGTTTCAAACGAAGCGATTGTCTCAATTAAGTCTGAACAACGCCGCAAAGGGTTTATGACGGTCGATGCCAATGGCTATGTAGGCGTGTATCATTCCACGGCTGAACGGGAACTCATTAAAGAACGCGTCAGCACATCGCCACCGGTAGCTGCCCTGCTGTCGCCAAGGTCAAATCGGCTGTTGTTGGAATCAGCAGACGGGAAAATACATGTTTGGCGTATAGAAAATGAACACCCCGAAGTTTCCATTAAATCGCTCTGGCAACAAGTCTGGTATGAAAGTTACCCGAAACCTGCTTATATCTGGCAATCCTCATCTGCCAGCAATGATTTTGAGCCAAAATACAGCCTGACACCCTTGGTGTTCGGCACCTTAAAAGCCGCATTTTATGCCATGTTGTTCGCCATGCCCCTCGCCTTGATGGGCGCTATTTATACGGCATATTTTATGGCACCCCAAATGCGCCAAGTCGTCAAACCAGCCATCGAACTCATGGGCGCATTGCCGACGGTCATCTTAGGGTTTTTGGCGGGTCTGTGGTTAGCGCCGTTTATAGAAAAACATTTGGCCGGGTTATTTTTAACGCTCATCTCCCTACCTATTGCTATTATGCTGTTTGCCTTTTTCTGGCAATATCTGCCCAAAAGCCTACGGCAAAAAATACCCGAAGGCTGGGATGCCGCTATTTTAATACCTGTCATTATTCTAATCAGTTGGTTTGCCTTTGCTATCAGCGTACCTTTGGAAACTTTATTGTTTCACGGCACCTTACGTGACTGGCTTAATCGTGAATTCGGCATTGGCTACGACCAGCGTAATGCCCTGATAGTCGGTATCGCAATGGGTTTTGCGGTGATTCCGACGATTTTTTCGATTGCTGAGGATGCTATATTCAGTGTCCCCAAACATTTGACGGTGGGTTCATTAGCGCTGGGTGCAACCCCTTGGCAAACCATGACGAAAGTAGTCCTATTAACGGCCAGTCCGGGCATTTTTTCTGCGGTCATGATCGGCCTTGGCCGTGCGGTTGGCGAAACCATGATTGTACTAATGGCTACCGGCAACACGCCGGTGATGGATTTCAGCGTGTTTCAGGGCTTACGCACACTGGCTGCCAATGTCGCTGTAGAAATGCCCGAAGCGGAAGTCGATAGCACCCATTACCGGGTTTTATTTTTAACGGCTCTAGTGCTGTTTCTATTCACTTTTGTATTTAACACCTTGGCAGAAATTATTCGCCAGCGCTTACGGGAAAAATATAGCTCTTTATGATAGCTTCATGGTTTAAAAGCGGTACGCCCTGGATTTGGTTAAATGCGGCGGCAGTCAGCGCCTGTCTTATCATGATAATCGGTGTATTAGGACTCATTGCGGTTCGCGGCATCGGTCATTTCTGGCCAGCCCAGGTTACCCGGTTCGGTTATCAGGAAGATAATGGTCAAGTAAAAACCATTTTTGCTGAAATCATTGACACCAGCGACACGCCAGCGCTGGTAGCCAAAAGCTCCGGCTATAAAATGGCCGATAATGAAGAAACCTTGGTGCAGTATCAGATCAAAACCGGTAACCGTGACCTTACCGGCGCTGATTTCCGATGGCTACAGGAGCGCAATATCAAGCACCAAGACGTTCCTGCCGATCTTATGGTGGTAGAACGCCGGGAATGGGGTAATTTTTACGGTCAGCTTGTTGCTGTTAAAGAAAACGGTAAAACCATTGCCAGCGCAGGACAATCATGGAGTATCGCACAAACAAAAATTGACGAGGCCTTATCCGTTTATGGCGAAATTGCCCATCTGGAAAAAAAAGAAATCGGCGCGATTAATTACAGTTTGGAGCAATTAAGGCTAAAACGGAGAAAGCTGGAATTAAAAAACGAGCTGGATGAAACCGCAAAATTATCCATAGAAAATGAAAAAACTAGGCTGGAGACTCAATACCAGCAATACCAAGTACAACTAAAGACCTTATATCAGAAAATCAGAAGCGCTAGTCTATTAGTAAAAGCAGACAGCGGCTCTGAAGTTGAAATTCCATTGGCGAAAGTCGTCAGGATATATCAACCGAATAACATGAACTTGTTTGATAAAATAGGCCATTACTTCAGCAAGCTCGGAGAGTTTTTGGCCGATGACCCGCGCGAAGCGAATACCGAAGGCGGTATCTTTCCGGCAATTTTCGGTACGATCATGATGGTCATCATTATGTCAATTATCGTGACACCCTTTGGCGTTATCGCTGCGGTTTATATGCGCGAATATGCCAGACAAGGCTTTACCACACGGTTGATTAGGATTGCGGTCAACAATCTGGCAGGTGTCCCTTCCGTAGTGTATGGCGTATTTGGCCTGGGCTTTTTCGTGTATATACTGGGCGGCAATATCGACCATCTATTTTTTCCAGAGGCTGCACCCGCACCAGTTTATGGAACGCCGGGCATACTCTGGGCATCCATCACTCTTTCACTGCTCACTTTGCCGGTAGTCATTGTTGCCACCGAAGAAGGCTTGGCGCGTATTCCCAAATCAATCCGTGAAGGTAGTCTGGCATTGGGCGCTACCAAACTTGAAACCTTATGGAACACCGTTTTGCCGATGGCGAGTCCTGCCATCATGACAGGACTTATCTTGGCGGTCGCCAGGGCGGCGGGAGAAGTAGCACCATTGATGTTGGTCGGTGTCGTTAAACTCGCCCCTACATTACCTCTGGATGGTAATTTGCCTTTTGTCCATTTAGACAGAAAATTTATGCACCTGGGTTTTCACATTTATGATGTCGGCTTTCAAAGCCCAAATGTCGAAGCGGCGCGGCCTTTGGTGTATGCAACGGCATTATTGCTGGTTTTGGTGATAATTGGACTTAATCTAACCGCGATTGTTATCAGAAACAATTTGCGGGAAAAATATCGGGCATTGGAAGGTTAAATATGGCGACACAACACGTACGTACCCACGCAATTGACATGAATTCTATATTACGTGGACGTGATAATGTCCAGGAACAGCTTGAGATTTCCATCAAAATAGAAAATCTCAACCTGCATTACGGACAAAAGCAAGCCTTGCATAGTATCAATATGGAAATACCCAAGCAGCGGGTAACGGCATACATAGGCCCTAGCGGCTGCGGCAAATCCACACTGCTGCGTTGTATCAACCGCATGAACGATCTGGTGGACATCGCTAAAATAGACGGCAAGATCCTGCTGGACAATGAAAATATCTATGATAAATCGGTCAACGTAGCGGCATTACGCAGGCGTGTGGGGATGGTATTTCAAAAACCCAATCCCTTCCCCAAATCCATTTTTGAAAATGTAGCTTATGGTTTACGCATACAAGGCATCAACGACAAGCGCACCCTCGACGAAACCGTCGAAAATGCCTTGCGCGGCGCAGCGCTTTGGGATGAGATGAAAGACCGACTCAATGATAATGCCTTGGGTATTTCCGGTGGGCAACAACAGCGCTTGGTCATTGCCAGGGCGATTGCGATTGAGCCGGAAGTCTTGTTGCTTGATGAACCCGCATCGGCATTAGACCCTATTTCAACACTAAAAATTGAAGAGCTGATTAACGAGCTTAAAGAAAAATATACCATCGTTATCGTGACACATAATATGCAACAGGCCGCACGCGTTTCCGACTATACTGCATTCATGTACATGGGTGAATTGATTGAGATTGACAGTACCAGTCAGTTATTCACCAAACCCAAAAAGAAGCAGACTGAAGACTATATTACTGGTCGGTACGGTTAATGGTATCCTCAATCAGGAGTAAAAAGATGGAAAACACCAACATCGGGCATCATATCTCTGAGCAATTCAACAAGGAACTCGAAGATATTCGTAATCACGTATTGACCATGGGGGGCTTGGTTGAAGAGCAGATAGAGCAGGCAATCAAGGCTTTTACCAGCGCTGATGTTGAACTGGCGGAACAAGTTATCAAGCAGGATAACCAGATTGATAACCTGGAAATATCGCTAGATAGGGAATGTACACAGATTTTAGCATTGCGCCAACCCACTGCTTTCGATTTAAGGCTATTGATGACCGTACTTAAAATCATTAATGAGCTGGAACGGGTTGGCGACTTAGCGGAAGTTATTGCCAAAATGGCTATTCATCTATCAGACATTGAGGGTAACAAACACAACCCTTATTACGAAGTACAGCACATGGCTGATTTGGTTAAGGGCATGTTGCATGATGCATTAAACGCATTTGCCCGTATGACTATTGAGCAAGTACCTGCGATAACGGGCAGAGATGAAGACGTAGACCGGGAATATGCCAGCATCCTAAGGCAACAAATAACCTATATGATGGAAGACCCTCGAAATATTACCAGAACTCTCAATGTCCTATGGACTGTGCGTTCACTGGAACGTATCGGCGATCACGCCTGCAACATTTGTGAACATCTGGTATATATGATTAATGGCGAAGATGTCCGTCACATTAGCCACGCGGAATTAGAAAGAAAGGTAAAAGGCGAGTAACCGTCTTACCGTCTGCCTGAGTTTTTGAAAACGCTTCGCTTATTGTTGAACTCAAGGTCACAGACACAGAAGGACTTTGCCAGACAATACAATCAACCATGTCAAAAATTCTGGAAGATGGTACGATTAAGATGATTGAGTTAAATTAATAATCATCCATGACCACATCTTCACTCAAAGCCAGTGTCGGCTTTGCCACCGACAAAGGCGTAAAAGCCGACAACGAAGATTTCGTCGGCTCGATTATCCCAAACGAACCGCAACTGACCCACAAAGGTATCGCCGCCGCGATTGCCGATGGCATGAGCGGCAGCGATGCTGGCAAACTGGCGAGCCAATCCTGTGTCGGCAGCTTCTTGAGCGATTATTTCAGCACCCCGGATTCTTGGTCGGTCAAGCAGGCCGGGCAAAAAATCCTCTCCGCCACCAATTCCTGGCTGTATAGCCAAGGGCAAATCCGTTATCAATCGACCAAAGGCATGGTCAGCACTTTAAGCATAATTGTCCTGAAATCCAATACGGCGCATATCTTCCATATCGGAGATTCCAGAATTTATCGCTTGCGTAAAGGAAACCTTGAACAGATCACCCGCGACCATCGCATCTGGATTTCCCAGGATAAAAATTACCTTAGCCGGGCGATGGGTATAGAACCCCGGCTGGAAGTTGATTACAAATCCCTGCCTCTGGAGCAAGGCGACCTGTTTTTGATGACCACAGACGGGATACATGATTTTATTGACGACAAAATCCTAAAGAAATTATTGGGCGAAAGCACCGACCTGTTTCTGCTTGCCGAGAAAATTCTGCAACAAGCCAAGGCCAATAACAGCGATGACAACCTGACCTGCCAACTGCTGAGGGTGGATGGTTTGCCCGAAGCTAAGGAAGACGAAATCCTGCGCCGTCATGCCAACCTGCCGTTTCCGCCACCGTTGCAACCGGGCATGGTGCTGGATGGCTATCGCATCGAAGCTGAATTACACGCTAGTAAGCGTACCCAAATTTACCGTGCCTTGGACACACAAACCAACACCCAAGTCATCTTAAAAACACCCTCCATACTTTACGACGACGACACTCACTTCATTGAACATTTTCTGCATGAAGAATGGGCTGGAAAACGGATTAATCATGAAAACGTCGTTACAGTCATTCGTTCCGATCGTCCTAAAAGCTGTGTGTATTACGTAACCGAATATTTGGGAAAAAAAACGCTAAGAGACTGGATAAACGCCTACCCCAAAGCAGATATCAACGAAACCCGCAAAATAGTGGAACAGATTGCCAAGGGATTACGCGCCTTCCACCGCAAAGAGATGTTGCACCAGGATCTTAAGCCCGAAAATATCATGTTCGACAAAAACGGCGTGGTCAAAATTATCGACTTTGGCTCGGTGAAAATTGCCGGTATCGCTGAAATTACGCCAAGGGACTTTGATGGCGGAGATAATATCCTCGGCACGTTGAATTACACTGCACCTGAATACCACACGGCACAACGCGGTACGGTAAAATCCGATCTCTATTCCCTGGCGGTAATTACCTACGAGATGCTCAATGGCGCCTTGCCTTTCGGCCAGGATATGCCGGATAAACCCAGCCAAGGCTATCTTGCCAACCTACGCTATGTACCCAGTTTCCATCATAACCCCATGGTGCCCATCTGGATTGACGGGGCATTAAAAAAAGCCACTTCAATCGCCCCGCACACACGTTATAACGAATTGTCCGAATTTTTGTATGACCTCAACACCCCTAACCCCAGCTTCATGCGAACTGAAGACAGTATTCCCTTGCTGCAACGCAATCCTTTACGTTTCTGGCAAGGGTTAAGTGCAATCCTCATGATAATTAATTTGATATTGCTGTATTTGATAGCAAGTAGGCTGGGTTAAGGAACGAAACCCAGCTTATTGGTTTAGCTGGCATGAAGAACGCTGGGTTTACCAACCTAATTATTAAGAAACAGAAAAATATGCCCCTACAAATATGGATCGATGCCGATGCTTGCCCCAATGTTATCAAAGACATTTTGTTTAAGGCGGCAGAACGCCGACAGTTGCAATTGATATTGGTCGCAAACCGATTTTTAGCAACACCGCCTTCCCCATTTATTAAAGCCGTACAGGTTGCCGGTGGTTTTGATGTGGCCGACAACTATATTGTGCAGCA
>Ga0302321_100002019_pt1 | contig 17339 bp, 17 predicted proteins | sample Fen_T0_1_FD_202505 | JGI IMG/M metagenome (GOLD analysis project Ga0302321, IMG submission 202505) | Peat permafrost microbial communities from Stordalen Mire near Abisko, Sweden - Fen_T0_1 | ecosystem: Environmental > Terrestrial > Soil > Wetlands > Permafrost | place: Sweden: Abisko...
GTACCAAGTGCCGGTGTATACACTGGCGTCATCTTCCTCTCCCCGCATCAGCACCGTGAGATCGGTCAGCCCGTCGCCATTAACGTCACCGGGCATTACAACGAAAGCATTCGCGCGATGTGCCCCCTTGTCGGACCAGCCCCATCCCGTGTATGCAACGCAGGTTTTGGGGGAGAAGCCGCCTCCTGGCAAACTCGTGACGGCATAAACTTCGCGATGTCCTGCAAAAGTTGTGATCGAAAATGAATAATTCCACATGTTCGAACAGTCCTGCTGAGTTTCGGTCCATACGTAATCGATCAGGCCGTCGCCATTGAGATCGCAGGGCATCGGGGAGACGCTGAATTTGTTCGTCACGCTGTAACCCAGATAATTGATCGGGGTACTCCAATCCCACGCGTGTTGAACACCAAGCTTGCTCGCTCCGATGTCAGCCGCGGGCAGTTTCGTGAAATACGTGCCCTCTGACCGCAACACCTGGAGCTTGCCGTCGTATCCATGAATTAGAATGTCGTCGCGACCGTCGCCGGTAAAATCTGCAACAGAAATGCGCGAGACGCAGGAGTACTTCTCATGATTAAGAATATCGTGTGGAGTGCTCACTATATCATCCGGATCCTGGAACTCGGCCTCAGTGCAATAGCCGGGACCCAACACAAAGGAGCTGCCGGTGGAAATCAGGGTACAGATCCCCAATGAAGGTGCATTTAATTCGTAAGTCGCGAACACGATATCCTTCAGGCCGTCCCCATTGATGTCGCACATTTTGGCCATTGTCGGCACGCCTGGCCAGAGCGCAGCCGATGCAATCCAATTTTTTGGAGAATCGAAACCCGAGCCGTTCGAAAGCGAGACGTTGATCTGGCCGGCAACGCGCAAATCGATCAGGTCGTCGCGCCCGTCGCCATTCACATCGCCGAAAGCGAACAACTCTTGCGATCCAGCGGTGGGGAGCGCAGGGGACATCACGTGATCGGTGTACGCCCAATCGGAGTCCTCCCATCTGAACGACGTTGGCTTGATGGGGTGCAGCGTAGCTTGATCCGGGTCCCGGAAAGCACCGCCAACCGAAGCCAACCGAGTGGGGCCGGACTGCGGCGCGTATTCGTAGGTGAGGTCGAACGCGGAGGCAATGGTGCTGGCCCCGGTTCCATCGGGACATAACGCAACGATTCGATCTAGCCGTCCCCGCATCGCAAAAGCACGAAGACCTTCGTAGCGCGTTGTTGCGTCGCGCCGGGAGGTGTCGTTGGCTAAGTTCCCGGTCACGACGGTCGTGTTGTACAGCAATCGAATCTCGCCGTTGGGTTGTCGAGATCCGCTGGCACTTCCGGTGTAGGAGATTCGATCCAGTAGATATTCCCCAAATCCTGCGTCCAGATAATGGAGATCCACAGTATTCCCAAGCGTATCCTCCACCCGCTTCAGGGCCCACTCTGCGGCCATTTCATCAACCGTCCAGGCCGCACTGTTTTGCACCATACCACAGTGATAACCATCGGTCGCGGAACCAAGCTTACCAAAGGTCATCTTCGTGCCGGACTTTTCGGTCACAACAAATGTATCGATATGTCCGGAGTTACTTGCGCTCGAAGCAACGATGGTGACAAACGAATCAATTTCGGTCCGATATTGACTGTTGGGAGTGCCGTACGTGCCAGAGATACAGATGAGACGTTTACCATCGAGGTAGAGCTTGTCAGCCTGGTCGTTGAAAATCACGCCGCGGGTCTCACCGTCACGAGCCTGTATTGTTCGGCCGCGAGTGATAGCCTGTGGGAAACCAGTCGAAAAAGAAAAACCTACACCAACCGGGCCGTTGCCGCCACGGCTATTATAGTTGAGCGATAGTTTCGGCTCCATTCCCTGGCGGCCAGGAGGAATCGAAAGCGGAATCGAGTAGCCTGCCGCCCCCTTATTGTCGACCGATACCTCCCCCGGCAAGGCTCCTACCAGTACGGAGCTATACTGGAGCGTAGGTACCGCACCCGCCGCGGGGAATGAACTGGGGGTGCCTCCACTACCAAGTGCGGCGTCTACTATAAAAGTGCGAACAACGTCGGTCGCTGGAAAATAGGTGGTATTTCCGATTTGGGATGCCCGGACAGTGACAGAGCCCGTACCGGTTAACCGCAAGGTAAGACCTCCGGTTTGTAGCACGGCCGGACCGGAATCAACCGACAACGTCACTGGAAGGCCTGAACTTGCCGTTGCGGAGAGTTCGACGATATCACCCACGCGATGCGATGTCGGCTGGGTGAAGTCGATTGTTTGGGAAACTTTTGGGACCGCGGGCTGCACGTTTATCTGACAAGTTGCAAACGGAGTCGAACCATTCACTAAGATCGAAAACGTCCACCAACCCGAGATGTCGAAAGAGCGACTGCCCGCTGATATGGTTGTGTTAGAAGTTGTATAGCCTCCGTTCACCTGGTCACCCGGCGCGGCCGCGCCCGGGCGCGCCAAGTACACGCTATAGGTCCCTTGGATTCCTCCGCCAGACCACGATACCGCACAGACATCGCCAACTTTCGGCGACAAGGGACTAGCTGACCAGACGCCACCGCCCGTCTGGTTGGAAGCGGGCACATTATCTGCCCGCAGCGCACAGCCAAAAAGGAAGCTAAACGCGACCGCGGCCGAATAGATCGATCTGCGGAGATTAAAAGGGATGAAGGAGGAAGAAAAACAGAACATGGGGAAAGGGTGTAGAAGAGTGTCCGTTTTAGGGTTTTGCCGCTGGCACAGCTTGAGGCTTGTTGGATTCGAGAGCCTTCATGACCATGGTCTGCAGAACCTTTCGATTTTCCGGGGAATCTGGGTTGGCGACTGCAGCGGTACGCAAAGACGAATGCGCTTCATACATCCGAACAGACGCAGCCATCTCCCTGGAACGCTGCGCAGCGTCTGCCGGGCTTACCTCGATCGCAGGCTCAAGCGCAGGCGCCGATTCAGTGGCAACTATCGGCTTAGGGTTTTCAGTTGGCTGCAGGCTAGGAGTAATCGGTGGTTGTGTGCGAAACTTCCGGACCGCTATGAGTCCAACCGCGAACACCGTCGCGACCGCGACTATTCCGCAGATCCATTTTCGAGGTAAAGATGAAGCCATGATAAAAGATTAAAAAGTGCTGTTGGACTGGTTATATTCCACTGATGGCCCAGGTGCTCGTCTGCACGCCGTAGCATTGGCCCGAAGGCGTACGTAGAACCAACTGGCAATTTGTTGGCATTCCCGACGCCGCTTTTGTGTCGCCAGGATTGTAACCGCCCTGGTAGGCAGCCAGTAACTGTGCCGCTGAATATCCCCAAGTGCTCATCGGCGTGGAAAGATTTATCCCATGGTCGACCAACCAAGCATCGGGAACACCTTGAACAAAGTTCTGCTGCAGTTCCTCTTGGTCGGAATAACCGTTTTGATCGTGGTCCACCGCAGCCCAGAAGAACGAGCCCGCTTCTGCGCGGAAACCGGGTTCCAGTTTCACTCTCCCACCCGACCAAAGGATAAGACTGCCGCCGCTCTGGACGTTGGTCGTCGAAGCCGACGTACTCGTTGCCGTGACTAGCTCCCCGGGAAAGGAATAAATCTGATTCGAACCATTCGCTACCGTTAACGGGTTGAGCGTGCGGGTGCCGGCAAGCACATCGAAGGTGCGATCGACCGAGGACGATCCATTGAGGCTATGAATCGTAACTCGAACCGTCCACAGCCCCGGAAGCGACGGGGTCCAGGCTTTTTGAACCGTGACGCCGTTTTGCTGACTCGCAGTACCTGCACCGGGCACGTTCACGTTTGGGCTCAGGGTTGACCAGGTCGATATCGGAGATGGCCCGGCGACAGCGAAGGTGACGTAATCGATGTCGGCATCTGCGTCCGCCACGGTGGGAGAAAAGGTCACCGCGCTGCCGAGATAAAACGAATCGACGGTTAAGCTTACGGTGGGTGCGGCCGCCCGTGCGGACATGGCATCGAGCAGAGACGCGACCAGCAAGACGGCGCCACAGAGGGAATGAGACGAAGGCCGGGATTTCATGGTGGAAAAAGGTTCGGTGTTTATTTGAGCTGTGACTTCAGGTGAGTGTTTTCTGCTTCGAGGGCGGCGATGCGTTCGTCTTGGGCCTGTTGGTGCTTCGCTTGCGCGATCTGGCGCAGCGTGAGCTCTTCGATCTTGGCGAGGAGGACGGCTTGCATGTCACCGATGGAAACGCCTTTCTCGGCGACTTCTTGGGTCGAGGGCACACCGGGCAGATGTTTATTGGTTTTGATCTGCGCTTCGACTTCGGAGAGCGACTGTAGTTTGTAGTCGTCAGCAAATACGTAGTCTGACCAGTTATTATTATCCACCACCACTTCCTGGGCCCGAATACGGCCTTTGACTGAGAGCTTCTCCGTCGGGTTAGTCGTGCCAATGCCGACATTCCCGCTTTCCACCACTGTCAAATCTGGTACCAGGGTGCCCATCGCTGTAGAGCAATGCCCGAGCGCAAGCGCACTCTTGCCTGACGCCGCCAAAATCGAACCGATACCAAGATACGAAACGCCCGGCGCGTTCAACCCGAAGGCAATAGTACCATTGTATGGCGAATAATAATAGCCTCCATTTGTATTAGTCACCGCGCCGTCAAAAGTAGCAGTTCCTTTTACTTCCAATTTCGCCGCGGGATTCGTCAGGCCAATGCCGACGTTGCCGCCACTATTCCAAGACAGAACAGGCGTCCCGAGTGTCGAAAGATTGGCTCCATATCCAAGCGACCACACACCAGTCGTGTCGTTTTGTATCAGCCCATAATTTACACCACCTGAGCCAAGTATAAGCTGTGGCGTATTGAGAACACTTGAAAGGATCGCGCCGTTTACCTGTAGTTTAGTATTCGGGCTGGTAGTGCCTATGCCGACATTGCCAGAATTCGGATTGAGCCCAATATTTCCGTTTGGGCCCATAAAAAGCGATGATCCACTTGGATAGTTAGCAAACATACCGATCCAACCATCGTTACTTTGATAAATGCTAAATGCCCCACCTGAGTAAGAGGTGTTTTTAAGCAGAAAACCCCATGGAGACTCATTTGCAGTGGTAATCTGTAGCCCGTTTGTCGACCCCGCACTTATATCCAACTTTGCCCCTGGGCTCGTCGTCCCGACGCCGACATTGCCGGAAATAGGGAAAGTGTTTTGGGCGTAAGCCACAGTTGTGGCGGCTAGAGAAACAAGAAAGATGGCAAAGGTTCTCATGGCGGCGGATGGTGAATAGTTAATATGGCACTCTGGACAAGACCTGCTGAATTATGGAGTCGCAGCTTTCAATCGGACGATCTCGGCTTGTTGAGCGTTCACTCGTTTTTCGAGTTCGATCTGGTGAAGCGTTAGCTCCTCGATCTTGGCGAGCAGGAGGGATTGCATGTCGCCGAGGGAAACGCCTTTTCCGGAGACTTCCTGAGCCGAGGGGACGCCGGGAAGGTGTTTACTGATTTTGATCTGCGCTTCGACTTCGGAGAGCGACTGCAGTTTGTAATCGTCCGCGAACACGTAGTCCGACCAGTTATTATTATCCACCACCACTTCCTGAGCTCGTATGCGGCCTTTGACTGAGAGCTTTTCTGTGGGGTTCGTCGTGCCTATGCCGACTTTGCCGCCGGACGGAACAAGAATAACAGAACAACCACCCACACTATCAGACACAAAACTCGCAATATTCTCATCGTAATACGATCTAATATTGAAAGTTTTACCGGCACTTAAATCCTTCAAGGAAAGTTGAGTGCTCGGACCGGTTCCATTCTGCTGAAACTGCCAAGCGCGTTCAGTACTTAATTTCAAAATAGCCACATTGTCACCAGTTGCAGCAATCTCTAATTTCGCCGCGGGATTGGTTGTGCCGATGCCGACGTTGCCGGCCGCAGCTACAACAAATGCAGGCGTAGAATATGTCGCACCACCAACCGATGTGGATGGTGTAATCTCAAAAACATTTGATACATTATATTGAGCTCCAACTATCCAATTAAAATGAGTTCCACTTCTATCAAATAACTCCATAGCTTCGCCTCCCCCGCTGAGTCGAACATAGGCTGGGCCAGAACTGGGCCAAATCTCAAGTTGCCGATTCGGGCTCATCGTCCCTATGCCTAAATTGCCATTGCTTGAAAAAGTAAATTGAGGCGCGTACGCAATTGTGGCGGCATTTTCAGTTCCTGCATATTGCGTCTGAAGGCCGAAATTACCCCAGTAATCCACGGTTATGATCGCTCCACCAAATTGGCCCGTTCCACCGAGTTTCGTAATCGTGTTGGGAACAACACCTGTGTTGATTGCAGTGTTGAAACCAATATAAGAGCCATAGACCCCATTCCCCCCAGTTGAGCCAAATATAATCGGGCGGCCAGAATTGATCTGTAACCGATCAGCAGGGCTGGTCGTACCAATGCCCACATTTCCAGCGGGCAGAGGAAAAATATTTTGGGCGTAGCCCGTAGCAACGACCGCGAGCGCGAAAAGGATAGAGGCAAAGGATTTCATGATCTTAATCCGGTAAAAATTGATCGCACCTCTTATTAATTAGTTTGGGCTTTCCGCCGTAGAAGGCTCGCGTCCGTGCTTCTTTTTGAATTCAGCGATCCCGGTTTCAACCTCAGCTCGGCGTTTGGAAAAACGCTCCCGCACTTCCTTCGATACTCCGGCAATTTCAAAACCGGTGACAGAGCCGCGTTCATCGTGGACAGATTCAATATCGTAGCCAAGCAGGAGACACGACCGAGCCAGTTCGTTTTGGTAGACCTTGCCCGCATACCGGATCGCCCGAACCATTTCATATTCAGTCAGCGCTCGCCAGCCCTTGCTTGCTTCGTCCCAGGTGGCATTGGACACTACGAAATGGGTATGCACCTGCGGATCGAGGGCACGACTGGCGGTATGCCGGAACGTGGCCGCAATGGCGTTGGCGGTGTTGCGTGTGCCGCGCTCTGTCACCGTGTTGGCCTGACAGGCCGCGAATTTTTCTAGTTCCGAAAATGCGATGGCAGCAGCACGATCATGCGCCACGAGCAGCCGTTCATCGCCGAATGTAACCGCCATGATTGAAACAGACTTTTGCGCGCTGCACTGAAAATCCAAAAACCGCACGCGGTTCTCACCGTCACGCGGCGTGAGTTTAGCGCCTGCCACCGGATGTCGGTTCTCCCGCAGGGCTGCAAAGGCAGCGTCGCCAGCGAGAATTTCGGTATGCAGGCCCAGGCGTTCCGCCCCTTTGCCCTGCCACCGGCCGATGACCTTTTCACCCTCGGCATAATAGTCATTCGCACTCAGATGGTTTTCGAGGTACGTGCTGCCATCCTTGATTTTAGCCAGAGTAAACATGTGCAGTCTTCGAACAGGGAGCCGTGTCAACCGGCGCGGCGGACGTGCACCGCTCAGCGGCTCCAAGCTGCCGGTTCGGGTTCACGACCGCCGCGCAGCTAGCGTTGCCTACGACTCGCGACGCTAATCGGTCGCGAGACGCCCGGCGGCGCAGCCGCCTGTTGCGCACACGCCTAACCCGGTGCGCGATTCAGGAACGAAGCCTTGAAGAACGACGTTCACCGTATACCAGGGATCGAGCGGTTGTGTGTAGAGACGCAATATGTCTAGCGACGAAATTGCGTCGCTAGATCGGCTCGAATGCCCTCGAACGGCGTAGCAACAAATTGGGGCGCGTTCGAGCGTATCCAAACTTCCAAGACAGACGGCCTCGAATGCAGTCGAATTTCATCGAACCAGACGCAGACGGCGCTCGAATCGGCTGGTACGTTGACACCCGCTCATCGATATGAGCCTCGAACAAAAAATCACCGACTTCCTCGCACAGGCCGACACCAAGCCTGCCTCCAGCAAACTGGAGCCGTACGCCGACTTGATCCGCTCGCTCAGGCAACGCCGTTGGACCTACAAGCAAACTGCCTCCGCATTGAAGGACCGGTTCGGCGTCGCGGTCGCAGCAAGCACGATCCACAATTTCGTTAAAGTCCGGGCCGGAAGAAAAAGCGTGCCCATGGCGAGCACACCTGAAGCACCGATACCAACAACCGTAACCAAGCGTCCACGTTTCAATTTGGACGCTTAAGCGCTCCAGCCTTTTTGCGGTGTCCACCTTGCAGCCACTGACGAAACGGCATTGGTCTCCAAAACAGGTCCAATAAATTGCCGTATCCGGCTCACTACTACCGTTAGTTCAAGCGATTTCAACGCATTGCGTTTCAGGAATGCCAGCCAGACGGGCTCCTTCATTTCGGCGAAGATCGCCGAAAACGCCGTTATCTCTTCAAGCTTTGGCACGATATCCCCACGCCGCTCGAAAGTGCCGATGATTGCCTGGTGAAGGACATGTTTATCGAATTCGAAGTGTTCGCAAAGGAACCAAACGTCGTAGAAATCCTTCATCCGCGTGTTGGTTTCTCCCTGTGAAACCATTGCTTCGAATTTTTCGCTGACCACCGTGTAGATCGGATAAGCCCGCAACGTCGGTGCGGGAAAATCCAACAACGCCGGAAACTGCACTGTCTCCGGTCCCGGCGTCACTACGTCGCCATAGCCAATATCCACCTGCACGGGAATCTTGACGTTCGCGAGCATGGCCAGGAGCTGAACACGCACACCGCTATAGCGTGCGTCCTCACGGATTGGTTCGACCCGGATACTCTCCGGATCGAACTGCAGCCCGTCATCAGGAACCTCGATCTCACAAAGTTCCAGAAACACGCGCTTCAGACCGTCCAAATCGTCTGAGCCAAAACCTAGCAAATCGACGTCCCGCGTTGGGCGGTGAGCCGCCGGCATCCATACCGAGAAAAGCATCGCTCCCTTAAGCAGAAAACGATCCGCATCCTTCGACTGAGTCAGGCGGTAGAGAAGCCTTTCAACGGCGAAGCGTATGAGCAGGAGATCGAAAGCGATTCCTTTTGAATCGCTCAGGTTTAGAAGTCGCTGCCGCACCGAAGCGGGCAGATTTCGTTTATGAGATGAACTCATGAAAGTGCCTCCAGGTAGGGTCGCATAACCTTCGCAACGCGACAAAGGCGCGCCTGCCGCAGAATATCATCCACGCTGCATTTACGACCAGAACGGGCATCGCGCAGTGCTTCGACCGCCACATCGAGCCCTATTTTATTTCTAAATTTAAAACAATCAGCCACTGTTCTTGCCGGACTGGTAATCCGAACAACCGCCCCTTCAAGTTTGTGCGCCTCAATCCCCTCGCCTAGAGCATTTCTAGCAAATTGCACGAGTCGGATTCCTTTCGCTTTGGGCCGCCAACTGTCACGCGGCACTGCCAGCCACACCTCATGCGGCGCCTGCGTGGTCATCCCATGAAAGCGCAGCGCCGAGAGCAGGCAAACCACGCCTTGAGGAACGATACGCGCGGCCTGCACCAGGCTGTAATTCTCGGTTACTTCGGCTTCTGAAAACCGATAAAGACCGGACGCCACCCGGCGTAGCACCCCTTCTCTAACCGCAGTTTGAATGTCTGCCCGCTGGAGCCCATACGCCTCAAGTTCCTGCGACGGAAGCAGAGTGGCCGTTTTGAACGCTTGCATGAGGAGTTTAGTTTTCTTGGGAATCATAACAGAACCTACTCACTTATTACTAAATGAGTAGGTTCTGTAAACCTCAATCGACAATACGCACGGTGCCGCTATTCCCCGGCTTGTCCCGGTGCCAACGCGACAGCCAGGTTTTTCCATCGCGCAGAAAGATCGTTTCGCCCACGGCAATTTCGGCAAACCGAGAGGGCGGAACGCGATAGTCCCATTGAGGTTGTTCCGATTTGCTCGTATTATTTCCACCGCGCTCGCCCGTGGTACGAGTTTTGGTTTCGACCAGCATTTTGCGTTTACCGATTTGATCGGAGGCCCACTCCCGCGTAGCGGCGTGCCCTTGAGGTCCGAAGATCTTCAGGCCTAGTAGCCCGCAAAACGCCTCCCGTGCCGTTTCACCAATACGGTCATCGAGCACCGCGAGATTTTGCGTGAGCATAACCGAGGCGACTTTGAATTCGCGCAAAACCGCGAGCTTGCGCATGAGTTCACGGCTGACGGTTTCCTGACATTCGTCGGAAACGAGAAACGAATAATGCTCGCGAACCCGTTTCGTCGCAGCCCGACAATAACAAAATTGCATGATGGCATTGGCAATCTTGCCATCTGCCGAATCCAACGCGGGCAGACCAACAATGCAAACGCGTCCGTTTCCAAACAGGTCCTCCATTGAAAACGTGGACTCACCCGCGAACAGTTCGCGCAGAGGCGAGCGGCGCAGGTGATCGAATACACTCGATACCGTGGCAGCCAGCGAGCCTTGCAGTCTGTCGCCGTGACCCGGAAAGGTTCGAGTAAAATATTCGTTGGCGAGTCGGGCATCCTGATCAGTTTCGTGCAACCGAGCCAGCGCGAGAGCAGCAGCCAGAGGGCTGGTCGATCGCCAGTTCGGATCAGCCAGCTCCGCGAGAGAATTTGCCCTGCCATCGAACAACTCGGCCGCCAGCAGAACGTCATGCCGACCATAGGCCAACCGGCAAAGCACAAAGAGATTGCGGAGAATGATGCCGAGTTGAGCTCGCCAAAAGGCCTCGTTTTCACCGCCATCGCGTACGCGGCCGGAAAGCACTTCGGCAATTTCACCGAAGAGAGCGGCTGCTTCCGCGCTGTCAGTTTCATTCGCCAACGGGTTGTAGGATTGGCCACCGCCGGGCGCCAAAACGATGCAATCGCGTTCGCGTCGTTCGATATTAGCGAGGGCGAGAAATTCCTGCACCTGTGAATTCTTAACGCACAAGACCAAACCGCCGAAGCGCCCACGAAGCATGGCGCGGTAGAGCGTGCGAGCCAGGGTGGTTTTACCTTTGCCAGGGCTCGCGATGGCCAGAATCGACTCGCATAGCCCGCGCCTGGTCAGGAGATGACGGTTCCGAAAATCAATGACGGGCTCGTCGGCCAGATCAGGTGTTTTACCGATAGCTAGGCGTTCGATAGCTGAAAACACCGAATTCATTGGCTCTCTCCTTTCGGGAAATAGAAATCGGCACCGGTGGTGTAACCTTCTGCATTCTTTCGCCACACCGTGCCACGCAGCACAGGTTGACCTTCGACCGCGATGTGCGTGCCGCTCTCGATGTCCTTAACGGAAACAAACACGCCAGCCGCGTTGAGCCGGGAGACGAAGACTTCGGCGCGTTCCGCCCTGTGATACGGTTGCCAAAAAAGACCAACCACCGCGCCAGCACCAAGGCTACAAGACAAGGCCATCAAAAACAGCAAGCCGCCAACTCGAAGATGACGCAGCCGCGCGAGAGTGCGACCAATCCGGCCGAGTTCGGCGGTCTGCGCGTCCAGCCCAGCGGCAACCCGGTCTAGAGCTAGTGCCTTGCCGAGTTGGGGCACCTGTTTGGCAATGATTTCGCCGATGCGTTTTTCGCGTTGCGCATCGGCTTCTGCATTTTGTTTCGCAAGCTGTGCTGCGCGCGCGTCGAATTCACGCAGCAGTTTTTCTCCGCTGGTCACCAAGTCTTTCGGAACGGTGGCCGCATAGGCGGAAGTCGCTTCCAGTGTGACGAGCAGCTTGGACAAAAAACTGTCGTCGCCGGTTTCGGATATTGCTTTGAACGCTTCACGGGCAGCGGCCTGCTTTTCCTGCGGCAGCGACCGGATACATTTTTCAAGATAGGATTCAGACATGGTCAGAGGTTGGTTTTGTTGATCTTCGCTCCCCGCGTAATACGGGACGCACCAACAACCGTAGCCGCGTCAACTCGTGTAATCTTAGCCGCATATTCTGATGGGAGCAGCTTGTCCGCGACCTGGTCAAAACGCCGAAAGATCGTGCGTATCCAATCTTCGATGACGAGCCGGATCATACCGTCCAGCGGCAGCTCACGATTAGCGACTGCCTCCAGCTGCGTGACACCACGACCAAGGTCCGCTTCAAGCGCAGAGAGATGATTGCGCGCTACCGCTAGAAGGGGCGGCAATTCCAGAAAAGCCGCGCCAAGCCGTTGCATATCCTCCTCCAAAGCCGAACCATCAAACATTCGCGTGCGTGGCTGACGTGCCGGATTGCGCACCACTAAATAATCAACCTTGTTACCCAGCCGCGAAACGAGGCCGTCGATGTCGGTCAAGATTTCCAAGTCGTCGCCAGGGAACAAAGCAACTGTGATTCGTCCACCCTGGGCTGCGAAATACTCGGGAAATCGAATCATCTCCCAACCGCGCAGCACCGCATCTGCAAGGTGAGCGCGAGGATCAATCAAAGTGACCGGCGTTTCGGAGCAACGGCGGCCGATTTTGATGACCTCCGCCTCAGGTTCATCACCGAGCGGCTGCAAAACGACTTCCTCCGGAAAGAGGCGACTGAACGTCGCGTGTTCGGGATCGAGATCAAACCCAAGCCATGGCGCACCGCGCTGGTCGCAGTATTGCGCCAGCACCGACACGCAGGTGCTTTTCCCGATATTGCCTCGGCGTTGAAGCGGCCATATTGCCCGGTGCTCTATATTGGTACTCATGCTTCACTCCCTTCTTTGCGCTGCTTCGTCATGCGACCAGCATAGGCGTTCAGGCCAGTCCCAATCATTATACCGATGATTCCCACCAAAAGTGGCCACGTGATCGCAAAACCAAAGATGCTATGCGGCCGAGGTAGAGGAAGACCCATTACCCACAACAGATAACGCGATGGCCCAACAACCGGCCGCATCAGCCAAAGAATGTCGTACAGGCCGACAAGAACCAACCACAATACCGAACATGCTAATATCGAATAACCGAGTGTCTTCATAAGATGCTTCGGCGCGAATTATACGCCCCGCATATCTACCTTATCGTTGTCAACTCAGCGGGAATGCGGCTTCTCGTCACGGCGCGGCGGCAGATTGAAACGTTTTTGAACCGCATGCACGATTTGCCGCACGCGTTCGTGGCTCACCCCATGTTTCGCACCGTAGTCGCGCAGTGTGATGCCATCACACTCAGCGACTTGTAGCGCGTAGCCCAATGCATCAATGGACAGTGCTGGCCTGCGTGCCCTGATCAGATATCGAACTAGATCACGTCGAAGTTTCTGCGTACGGATAAGAGGCCCTGCACTATCGCCAAATAGGGCAGCTTTCAGGTCTTCGAGGGTGTTCTGTGCCCGATGGACATATACTGTTTCGTCAATGGTGAGCTCGTGCGAGGCATGCGCCACGACGGGCACAGGTCGACCGGCTCCATCGAAAGCAGAGCCGCGCACGATTGTGCGCAGGCTGATTTGGGTTTTGGCAGCACAGGTATATGTGGGGCCAGGTTGATGCGTATGAATTGCCATGTTGATGATATAGCATGCCAGTCGCGTGCTTCGGCCCCGACTCCAGCGGCGGATGGCAAAGGTGCGCCAGCTTGGCGTGCCGTGTTCAGGCAAAGCGCTTTTTTCAGTCGATTTGTAAACTGCGCTTTACCTAAAATAGACCTTGTTTCCGCCGCACTTTGTCGCGGCGAACGGTACAAAATCATACAGTCATCACCCATCGAGCACCGATACGTCCTATCAAGGTGCCCTCTACCTTAATTCTTTCTAAAAAAGCATCGATGATCGTATCAATTCATCGCGTGTCTCTCGTACCCGTTCTTTAACCCGCTGACAGATTTTTCCCACTTCCCCCTTACTTAGTTTTTGCGCTCTTCTGGAATCATACGGCAGTAGGACTTTTATGATCTTAAGGACGTCGCAACCAGCTCGCTTCAATCGCACTACAGCCAACTCGTAGCGAGCGACCGCCAACTGTCGAGGTGCGCCTACCCTCGGAGGAGGATAGTTGCGTCGAAATAGTTTAAACCAATCGCGAAATGCCTTTTCAATGTGCGCGCGCGGCGCATCAAGACGGAAGCGAAACACAAATTGGACCTCGTTGTCTGAAATTGAATCCGGCCAAAATATCTGCAGCTCTCGCGATCGAAATGCCGTCATCGTGACCGTGCCGCCATCATGCATTTCTACCTTTTCATTGTATGGACCTGCTCGTTCTATAGTCAGTCCTCGTCCGTTCCAAAAATCCAGGGGATGCTTTTCAATACGGCGGTCCAAGACATCATTTTCCTGGGACACATTGGGTGAAGATTCCCATGGACTGTTTAGATAATAGTCCGCCCAGTTACTCCAGCCTTCAAGGCATTTCCCATGAAGCTCTGGGAAGGATGCTGCGATTTCACGTAGCATTTCATGGTCCAATGCAGAGCGTAACTCCGTCGGCGATGCTTTCAGAAATTCAATATCGGTTGGAGAAACTGACATAGATTACGCCTAATTAATGGATTTAGCTTTGGACTGGTGAGGTCTTTTGACGGAATGAAATTGTACGAGGAGCGAAACGCAACAAGGGCTAAAACGCGAAGGTACTAAGCGGTCTCGCACCGGGCAGGCACCTTAAGTTTTGTGCGGATGTAGAGCGCGATCTCCGTTGGGTCATAATAAACAAAGTGGCCAACCCGGTGGTGGGGGATGCGCCGCAGTCGAGTCCATTCCCGCAGTGTACGGATGGAGGGCTCGCGCCCAACGGGGAATATACCGCAAAGGCGCAGACCGACGATATCGAGCAAAGGAGACGAAATGGTTAATGGATTGGATGACGTCTGCATTATAGGAGGCAGCGTTGTCAACTGACGCAACCGACGGCGCCCGCCTCACCCTGCTACCCGAATTTCCGAGGTGCCTTGCGGAAACGGCATCGCCTCGGCTTCCGCCATGCGAACCGGCGGAACCGCATTTGATTCTTGGCGATGTTTCGGCAAAATACCGAAGAACTGCTCGGCCTCTACCGCACTTTTCAAATCAAGGTAGTGTTTCCGTATAATGCATTCGGAATTGCCCGCCTGGAGCGCCGCCTCCCCCATCGACCGGAACTTCGCCACGAACATCGAAATGAACGTGTGCCGCATCACGTCGTGAGTGAGTGTGAATTTTTTGGCGATGTCGGCCCGATAGTGTTGGAGATTGGCCGGCACAATCGGAAATTTCTCCAACGGGTAAGCGTGGAGCCATGCTGCGAGATTCGGCTGAATCGTGACGTTACGCTTCATCCGAACCTTGGATACCTCCGGTTCCACCAGGATGACCTCGGTATCGAGTCGCACGTCGTCCGCCTTGAGCTTGAGAATTTCGCCGTTGCGTACGCAGGGGCGGATGCCGGCAAACAAACACAGCGCAAAAAACGGCACGAGCCGCCCTCCCTCGTAATTTTCGACAAAGGCCATCAGTTCTTTTGCCTGCACTGCCGTCAGCGTCTCCGCCGATCCGCGCCGGTGGGCAATCCTGTGATACGGGATTTTCTCAACCGGATTCGCAACGATCCAATCCTGTTGGAATGCGAATTTGAAAAACGTGCTAAGGATGCCGCGTCGATTGTTGTATGTCTTGAGTGACGGTTTTCCGCGTTCGCAAAATGCGATGAGTTTCGGCGTGATAAGAAGCGAGATCGGTGTACCGGGAAAGTGGCCCTGCAAAAGCGCTAATTCTTTTTTGATGCTGCAGACTTGAACCTTCGAAATAATGCCGCGCTCATGCTCGCGCTGTTTCGCGGCGAGGTATTCGACCACCGCATCGACCAGCACTTTTTCGCGCGCAGGCGTACGGTAGTTGGCCAGCGTATAATCGGCGCAGAACGCGAGTGAGTGTGTCTGACCATCGAGACGGCGAATAACTGCTTCGGCGTCGCGCACCTGTTCTGTCGTCAGACAGGTAGTGACGGTGCGCAAACCGGACGTGGCCTGCTCAGCCCTAATTTCCAATGCGGCCTTTTCGGCAGCCGCCTCTTCGCGCGTTTTGAAGTTTTTCCGAATACGAACACCGGCCAACAGGCCCGATACCCGCCACGAGACGACGCCGTTTCGATTTTCGAAGCGGCTGACGGCAAACTCTGTGTAATTCATGCTTAGGTTGCCACGTCAACTGGCAACCTAGCTTCAGGAAAAACTTAACTTGCTTGTTTGAAGCCTGTTAAGTGGCGGAGAGGGTGGGATTCGAACCCACGGTGCCTTGCGGCACGCCTGATTTCGAGTCAGGTACGTTAGACCACTCTGCCACCTCTCCTAACAACTCAGGGAGGCGAAACCGTAGGGCCCGACCGCGAAAAAGAAAGCCGAAAGTTTCGCCAGCTTTCGCCCAGTCTGCATCCCGACAAGAAAGAATTGAGGAGACAGGAGTCAGGATTCAGGAGAAAGCCTAGCGATTTTACACCGCACATGATCTCGTTGAAGAGGTGTATTCACAAATCCCCGGGGGTGGCTGGCGTTTCTCCTGACTCCTGAATCCTGGCTTCCTCCTACGTCGTCCCTGCTTACGTGTTCTCATCCTCCCCGATCACCAGATCCATACGGTTGGCCGGCAGGTGTTGCGGAAGGAAGAAATAATAACTCATCAGCCACCAACTGCGTGAAGAGCGATAAAACAGGATTGGAAAAATCATCGCGCCTGTTCCTGCCAGAATTGCGGCCACCGTTCCGGATAGCGCGCCAGCCAGATACAACACCAACACGGGCACTAGAAAAACAAAGATCGTGACCCCGTAGTTGAGCGACATCGATCCGAGGAAGAACCCTTCGTCGCGTTCAAACTGAAGGCCGCAATCCGGGCAATGACTGTTCAGTCGAAAGAATGTGCCGGGGTAAAACAACGTGCGCCCGCCGCAATTAGGGCAGGCGTTGGTCAATCCCCGGGCGACGATTCGGCGGCGAGTAATCTTCATCGGCCAAATTCAATGCGAACCCGGCAAAACTCAAGGTCACCGCCAAAAATTGCAGCCAAAACAAACTCCAAAAACGCGATCGCCCCACCCTAATCCGTTTAACGCAAAGCCCGCCGAATAAAACTCGGACGTCAAGATCACAAAGCAACCCTCCGAACCTTTGCGTTCCTTCGCGAACTCAGTGTTCAAAACTCCGTAGCCGTGTTCATTGCCAATTTCTCCGTTGTGCCGCGATTTGCCTGCGCGTTGCGTCGAAAGGGTTCGCTTCATTCCCAACTCCGGAATTTGGGATAAATGAAAAAGGCGTTCCGCGCAGTGCGGAACGCCTTCGAAAAATGACCAGTTTCAGGTGGCTCAGGCGCCGAGCTGATAACGGATGAAACGACGGATCTGAATGTTCTCGCCGATCTTTGCAACCTTCTCGGACAGGACTTCCTTTACCGACTTCTCGGGCAGCTTCACGAACGGCTGATCGAGCAAGCATACCGTTGAGTAATACTTGTCGAGTTTGCCTTCCACGATCTTCTGGATTGCCGCCGGCGGCTTGCCTGCCACTGAAGCCGTCGCGACATCGCGTTCAGCGGCAACCGCGGCCTC
>Ga0302321_100002020_pt1 | contig 17339 bp, 13 predicted proteins | sample Fen_T0_1_FD_202505 | JGI IMG/M metagenome (GOLD analysis project Ga0302321, IMG submission 202505) | Peat permafrost microbial communities from Stordalen Mire near Abisko, Sweden - Fen_T0_1 | ecosystem: Environmental > Terrestrial > Soil > Wetlands > Permafrost | place: Sweden: Abisko...
GCGAGGCGTTCCAGAAGGAATCCAAGGAGAAGGTGGCGCGGGTGCTGGACTTCCTCGACCACGAGGGCAAGCGCCTGATCCGGGAACTGAAGGACCGGCAGAAGGCCGCCGAAGTGAACGCGGACCGCCTGGGTACGGAAGCCCATGAACGGATCAAGCAGCTGACCCGACTTGCCGAGGCTGAGCTGCGGCCGGCCCGTGGCCAGGCCAAGTCATCAGCGCCCGTGGACATCCGCGAAGCTGGCTACGCACGGCATCGGGGCCTGGGCGTGGAAGGCAAGGTGATCGCCCTGAAAGGCGACCGGGCCACGCTGGAAACCCCACAGGGTCGGCGCCTGGAATGCCGCTTGGGCGAACTGGAGCCCATCGGGGCCCGGGAAGTCCAGCCGAAGGCCACCGGCAAGGTTCGCGTGAGGGCCGAGGTCCAGGACATGGACTCCGAGATCAACCTCATCGGCCGGGCCAGCGATGACGTGGACAGTGACGTCTACCGCTTCGTGGAAGAGGCCCTGGCCTCAGGTCGCCGGTATATCCGGATCGTCCACGGCCATGGCACCGGAAAATTGAAAGCCGCGGTCCGGGAGGCCCTGCGTGGCCACCCGGGGATCTCCCGGGTCGAGGACGCTCCCCAGGCCCAGGGTGGGGCCGGCGCTACGGTCGTGACGCTCCGATAACCCCCAAAAATTCAACTCCCTGTGAAAGGAGTCCGATGCAGGAGAACACCTGTTCAGGGGCGGACCATGGAATTCTGGAACAATCTCAACATCCGCAAGAAGCTGTTGTATTCGATCCTGGCCCTCGCGGTCCTGCTCGGATCAGCCTCGACAGCCTTCTCCCTCTGGCGGCTCAACTCGGCGCTGAATGACGGTCTGAGGCTCAAGGGGGAAAGCCTGGCGAGTCTGGTGGCGGACGGCATCCAGTCCGGCGTGCAGTTCGAGGACATGGGCTTGGTCGAACGGGGCCTCGACGGCATGAAGGACGACACCGACATCACTCAGGCCGCCCTCGTCTCCCAAGATCCCGCCACCAAGGCCCCCAAGGTGGTGACCAAATCCAAGGCCAAGGCCTCCCAGTTGGATCTGGCTCCGTTCGGAGACACCTTTATGAAGGAACTGGCCAAGGACCCCGCCAAGGAGCATCCGTCCTTCGAGAAGGACGGCTATCTGGTGATGGGTGCCCTGGTGAAGATCGAAGGCGCCCCGGTGAAGTCCTACCTCATGCTGGTCATGAACCGGGACCGGCTCAGGAAGGATCAGTTGGCCGCCCTCCTGGGCATGGCCCTGCTGGGTGTCCTGATGGTAGGTGCCGGCGTGGCCGCGGCCTTCCTCCTGGGCAATGCCATCGTCACGCCTCTTGAGAACATCCAGAAGCGCATGCGGGACATTTCCGAAGGGGAGGGCGATCTGACCGCCCGGTTGGATGTTCACGGCACCGACGAAATCGCCGCCCTGGCCGGCCACTTCAACCGCTTCGTGGATAACATCCATCAGATTGTCCAGCAGGTGATGGCCATCTCCACCAACATCGCCTCGGGTTCACTGCAGATGTCGGCCGGCATGTCCGAGATGCACAGCACGGCCCAAAGCATTGCCCACGCGGCCGAGAGCCAGAAGGCCAGTGTCTCCACCACCACTGAAAGCGTGCAGGGCATCGCCGGTTCCTCCCAGGTGGTCAATTCCAACGTCGCCAACGCCCTCGGCGTGTTCGAGCAGGCCCAGCAGGCGGCCGGCAAGGGCGGCACGGCGGTGGGCAGCGCCGTCTCCGGCATGCAGGCCATCAACCAGAATTCCAAACAGATCGGCAACATCCTCACGGTGATCACCGAAATCGCCAACCAGACGAACCTGCTCTCCCTCAACGCCGCCATCGAAGCCGCCAAGGCCGGTGAGCACGGCAAGGGTTTCGCGGTGGTCGCCGAGGAAGTCCGCAAGTTGGCCGAACGCAGCGCCACCGCCGCCAAGGAGATCACGGCCCTGATTCAGACCTCCAACCGCGCCATCGGGGACGGCACCAAGATGGTGAACACGGCGGGCGAAGCGCTCACCAGCATCCAGAGCGCCATCACCGACTCGGCCGAGCGCATGAAGACCATCGGCAGCCAGAGCGAAACCCAGAGCCGCGACAGTCAGTCCGTGGTGGCCGCCATGGGCAACCTCACTGCCATCGCCGAACAGAACGCCGCAGCCATGGAAGAGATGGCCGCCACCATCAAGGAATCCACCCGCACGGTGGATGAGCTCAGCCACCTGGCCGAACAGCTCAACTCCCTGGTGGCCCGGTTCAGGATCTGATCCTCGATCCTTCGCCCCACGAAAAGGCCCTGCATCCGCAGGGCCTTTTCGTGGGGTGAGAAGAGCCTGGTGGGGCTGGCCCAAGTCGATTCTCAACCCTGTCCCATGGCATCCATCGCCTTGATGTCACGGTCTCCTGCATCGACCTTGGACCTTCCGCAGCATCACACTCCCGTCCGCATCTCCTCACAAGAAAAGGCCCCGCAGCTGCGGGGCCTTTTCTTTGTCTTCGGGAAGTCTTAGAACTTCACGCGCACGCCAAGCTGGAGTTCGCGGGTCCGATCCTTGTTCACACCACCCAGCTGGCCAAAGGCAGCATTGCTGACGATGTAGCCATTGGGAGAGGGCACGCTGAACTCGGCCTTGTTGAAGATGTTGTAGATGTCCACGATGCCTTCCACTTCGAACTTCCCGTAGACCTTGAAGTTCCGGCTCAGGCGCACATCGAACTGCGTGTAACCCGGCTGGCGGAGGTCGCCGCGGGTATGATCCGGGGCGAAGTGGTTCTGCATGCCATCGCCGTTGGTATCGGCACTGAGGTAGGCGGAGTAGGGCAGGCCGCTCTGGTATAGGCCGCGAACGGAACCTTCGATGCCCCAGACGATGGGGAAGAAGGCCACGACATTGGCCACCCAGCGACGGTCACTGTCTCCGAAGCCATAGTTGGAACCCGGATCCTGGGGATTCGGCGTGAGGGAGGCGCCGAGTTCGCTGCTGAAGTTCGAGTTGGCCGAGGTGTAGGTGCCGCGTTCGAAGGAACCCGTATCCTGGGCCTTGGCGTAGGTGACGTTGGCGATGATGCCCGTCTTCGCGTCCCAGGTTTTCTTGGCTGAGAAGCTCAGACCGCGGTAGTTCCCCCAGCCGTCCGCCTTGACGAGGTAGACATCGCTGAAACCACCCACAGGGTTGCCGGCCGTGATGCTGGCCTTGTTGAAGTCCACCCGGTGGCCGCGGATCACGGCGAAGTTCGGCCGGGCGCCATTCCACAGATCGATGCCAGGAGCATAGCCATCGTTATAAGCCTGACCACCCACCTGTCCCAGGTTGATGTTCTCAAAGCGCTGCAGGTTCTCGTACTTCACATATGTCGCCGTCAGGCCAATTACCAGGTTGTTCCCAAGATCGTGCTCGATGCCGAAGCTGGTCTTCTTCGAGCGGCTGAGCTTGTTCTCAGGGTCCCACAGCGAGGTGGAGGAGGCACCCGAGGTGAAGACGCCACTGCCAGCGATGGTAGCCAGATCAGCATCGCTCGCATGGTGCATGGAACTGCCGTTGATCAGGCTGTTGGCGCTCAGCAAGCCCGAGTTGAAGAGGGCCAGGTTGGCGGGGGTGGCGCGGTTGAGGGCGAAGCTGTAGTTGGTGATGATCTGGCCGTTGCCAGTCATGGTGTTGGAGTGCAGCAGCAGGGGCGTCGGGCTGGTGAAGGAGCCGTAGCCACCGCGGATCACCGTCTTGCCTCGGCCATCCACGTCATAGCTGAAGGCCAACCGTGGGTCGAGGGCGTTGGCGCTGGTGGCCTGATCCAGGCCCTGGAAGTTCGGGTTGGGAGCCGGATTGTTGGAGAAGGACTGGTTGGTGGAGCGGATACCAGCGGTCAGGTTCAGGCGCTTGTCGAAGAGGCCCGAATACTGGATCTGTCCGAAGAACCCTTCGGTCTGCGTCCACATCTGGATCCGGCCCTTGTAGGGGCTGACGGCGCCGCTGTAGGTGATCGTGCCAGCATTGCCCGTGGCCGGAACGTTGAGGGTTCCGTTGGCCCAGGCTGCGGCGGCGCCATAGGTTCCAAATTGGAAGCGGCCCGCATTGTTCTGGAAGAACTGGTTGTCGACGTCCACCTTCATCAGGTCAAAGCCACCCTTGACCTGCACGTCGCCGTGATTCCAGGTCGTGGCGCTGAAGAGCTGCATGGTGTTTTCATTGCTCTCGCGGGGCGTGGAAGTCTTGGTTCCGAAAGCCATGAAGCTGGCGCTGGTGGGCACTTCCAGGGAGGGCACGCCCGTGACGGCGTTGGCCCGCATGGGCCGGGCCTCGCGGGCGATCTGGAGGCGGCTTTCCGTGAACAGCTCGTTGGTCCAGATATCGTTGGCTTCAACCACCCAGCTGATAGCGTTGGTGACCGTGGGGATGGCATTGCTCTCGGCGTTGTTTGCATTGGCGCTGGTGTTGAGCAGCGTGTCCGTCATGGTCTGGTAGTTCATGCGGAGCACGAAGCGATGGTTTTCGGTCATCGCGTAGTCGAGGCGGCCGAAATACACCGTGTTGGTGTTCTCCATGGGATAGGGGTGAGCGGGAATGCCCTGTCCGGGATTTCCGAGTTCCTGAGCGAGGGTCAGGCCGCTGGTGTTGGTCTGCACCTGGCCAAGACGGGAACTCACGAGCGCGTTGAAGTCGGCCTGGGTCATGCCCGCGGCGGTGGTGATGGCCGTCGGAATGGGATTGGCCGTAATGCTCTTCTTGAAGCGCTCCACACCCACGAAATACCAGAGCTTGTCCTTGATGAGGGCCCCACCGACGTTGAAGTTGACGTTCGTCGAATCGTTGAAGCGCTGCAGGTTTGTCGGGGTGTTGAAGGTCCCGGCCGGATCGTAGGGAATCGCCTGGGGCTTGGCGCTCCAGCTGGTGCGGCGAATCTGGTAGAGGGCGCTGCCGGAGAATTCGTTGGTGCCGGTCTTGGTGACGGCATTCACGGTGGCACCCGCCTGGGCGTACTGAACGTCAAACCCGTTGGTGACGACCTGCAGTTCCTTGATGGTGTCCGCGCCGAAGATGAAGGGCGTGTAAACGCCTCCGCGCTGTTCGTTGAAGAAGGCGGAGTTGTTGCTCGCGCCGTCAATCTGGATCGCGTTGAAGATCTGGCGGCCACCCTCAACCACCATGCGGTTGCCATTGCCCGCCACCACGCCTGGGGACAGTTTCGCCACATCGGTGAAGTTGCGGCTGACCAGGGGCACGGCCTCGATGATGGCCGAATCCACACTGGTCATCACGTTGACCTGCTTGGTGTCCACGCCACCCGACACACCAACCACTTCCACCATGGCCGCTGCCTCAGCCCGATCGATGCTGAAATTCGCGATGGTGTTCTGGCCCAGCAGGACCTGGATGTTGGCGTCCTTGAGGGTCCGCATGCCTGGGGCGGACACCGTCAGCTCGTAGGTGCCGACGGGCAAGAGGCCGATGTGGTACTCACCTTGCGCGCTAGAGGTCGTGTTTCGAGCCAGTCCCGTCTCGCGATTGCGGAGGTTGAGGGTGGCACTGGAAATCACCTTGCCGCCCTTGTCCTTGACCACACCACGAACTGCGCCGGCGGTGGAGGAGGTCTGGGCCGAGGCGACCATGGCACAGGCCATGGCCGTCAGAGTCAGAGTTGCGTACTTTCGATTCATGCATGTCTCCTGGGGCCGGGGGGGGCCGAGATTGAGCTGCAGGGATCCCGGACGGGGGAGAGCCGGTGGTCCATGGCAGAGGAATGTCACAGCATCCCCGAACCCGGGCAGTCGGCTCAAGTGCCTTTTTTACCCAAAAAGTTTCCAGAAATTTCCTACCCCAGGTACGCGCAGGTAACCTGGAATGGATTCAATTGAAAGGTTCAGGCCAGATTTCGAGCCTTCAGGAAAGTGACGAACCCGAAGTCCCCATCGCTGATGTGATGTTTGAGCCAGCCTTCCATGAAGGTGGGCACCATCATGGCCATGACCTGGTGGCTTTCCTCGAATCTGGCCAGCAGTTCATGGAGGCTGGTGAGCATGGTTGCGTGCTCAGACACGTGCTGGGTCAGGTCGGGGTAGTTGAACCGGCCCATGTAGGCCTCCTCTGTCGCAAAATGGCGCTCAGAGCAGGCCACCATGTCTTCCAGCAGGCCCTGCACCATGATCCGGTCGGCCCCTACCTGGACCATCTTGCGAAGGCGCTCCACCATCCGGAAGAGTTCCTGGTGCTGCTCATCGATGATCTGGATGCCTGTGTCGTATTTCGAATTCCAGGCGACATCCATGATCGCGACACTCCCTAGTTCAGTGGCCATTCCACAAAGACTTGAATGCCGTATCTTTCCTGTTCAGGCAGCTAATACAGCCAGTCGAATGTAATTTTTCCGGACCCAATGATCAAGTAAAATCCGCCTAAAAAATCCAAATTAGTCCTTATGAATAATGTGTTTAACGTGATTAAGGCTTTATCCGGCCGCAGCTTTTAGGTCCATGAACCCCCATTTGGATTTCCGCTTCCGGCCTACAAGGTAAAAAGGCCCCTTTCGGGGCCCGTTCTTGGTACCGGTGGTCGGACTCGAACCGACACTCCTTTAGAGGGAAACGGATTTTGAGTCCGTCGCGTCTGCCATTTCGCCACACCGGCTAGGATGGCCAGGATATCGCAGTGGCGCGGCTTTTCAAAGCCAAACCCGGGTTGGCCGGGAGGCGCGGGAGTCTGGGCCGTGCGCGCAGCGTGGACCCCTGGAGGGCTACAGGGCGGTGAGAGGAATGCGGCGTCCGGCGCCAAAAGCCTTCGGGCTGACCTTGAAGGCGAAAGGGAGCTGACGCCGCTTGAACTCAGTGCGGCGCAGCAGCCCCAGGATGCGTGGCAGCGCCGCGCGGGCCTGCGCCAGGGCTGCGCCGTCCAGCAGCAGGGCCAGGTCGTCGGCAAGACCTTCCTCCGGGCGTTGGGCCTCCAGCGCCGCGCCGAGAATGGCATCGAGCTGCGCGTAGGGAAGCAGACTCGCCTCATCGGTTTGGCCGGGTCTCAATTCCGCCGTGGGTGGACGCTCGATGACCCCACGGGGTACGGCCTCCCCCAGATCCTGGGCCATGGCATAGACGCGGGCCTTGAGGCAGTCCCCCAGGGGGGAGAAGGCACCGATGCCGTCGCCGTAAAGGGTGAAGTAGCCCGTGGCTGCTTCACTCTTGTTACCGGTATTCAGCACAGCCACCCGGTCCGTTCCCAGGCGCCGCTGGATCTCGGGCTCCGAGGTGAGCGCCATCAGCAGGGTTCCGCGGCAGCGGCTCTGCAGGTTCTCGTCCGTCAGGCTGAAGGCGCGACCGGGAACGGCCTTCTCCAGGGCGGCGACGAACCCCGCGAAGGGTGCCTCCGCCTCGAGTTTGAGAAAGCCCATACCCAGGTGCCGGGCCTGCTGCTCGGCAAGGGCCGTGCTTGCCTCGCTGCTGAAGCGTGTGGGCATCGCCGCGCCCAGAACCCGGTCTGGCCCCAGGGCCTCCACCGCCAGGGCGGCGGCCACGGCGCTATCGATGCCACCGGAAAGGCCCATTACCACGGCCTGAAGCCCCTGTTTGGCCAGGTTGTCCCGAATACCTGCCACCAGGGCCTTGCGAAGCCAGGGGCCTTCCTCCACGCTCTGCCAGGCTTGGCCCGGCGCGGCGGGATCGACCAGCAACAGGCCTTCATGAAAGGGATCACACCCTTGCCAGCGTCCATCCGGCAGGGCCAGACCGGAGCCACCGTCGAAGAGCAGCCAGCTCTCCGCGCCCACGCGGCTGGCGTAGGCGATGGGGACGCCATGCTTCTGCGCCAGGCCCGGCAGCAGGCGGCGACGCTGAGCTTCCTTCGAGGGAATGGCCCACGGAGCGCTTCGACCCGGCGGCAGCCAGCTGCCCAGGGCGCTGGGACTGGCACTGGCATTGAGGATCAGCGTGGCTCCCGCGGCAGCCAGATCGGCGATGGGATCCACACCGTAGCCCACCGGTGCATTGCCGAGTTGGGGATCGGCCCAGAGATCCTCGCAGATGGAAAGCCCGATGCGATGGCTGCGGAAGGCCACCAGCGGCTGGGCCGAGGCATCCGGTTCGAAGTAGCGGTGTTCATCGAAGACGTCGTAGCTGGGCAACACGCGCTTGCGGGCGCAGTGACGGAGGGCACCGCCCTCGCACCACCACAGCTCATTCCACAACCGTCCCGAAGGCGCGGGCCGGGCGGTACCGAAAACCAACGGCACCGGGCCGGCCAGGGTCGCGAGTCGCAGGGACTCGGCCTCGATGCGCCGCCGCACGCCCAGCTCCCACAGGCGGTCCTCCAGCAGGTAGCCGGGAATGGCCAACTCGGGCGCCAGCACCAGCTCCGCACCGGAATCGACAGCCTCGGCATAGGCAGCCTCGAGCTTGCGGCCATTCCCTTCGGGATCTCCGAGCCGGGCGTTGAGCTGAAGCAAGGCGATTCGCATGGCACCAAGTTACCAGTTACTGGCTACCAGCGGATCTCGGCGCAGGTGCCACCTTCCGGCCTCCGCGACAGGCGCAGATCCGCCCCCTGGGCGTTGAGCCACTTCAGGGCCAGGGGCAAGCCCAGCCCAGTGCCATCGGGGCGGCCACTCTCGAAGGGCCGCAGCATGCGGATGGCGGTGTCGTCCGAGAGGCCTGGCCCTTCATCCAGAACCTCCATGTGCTTCTCGGAGATCCGCACCAGCACCCGACCGCCCAGGGGCGTGGCCTGGCAGGCATTCTCCAGCAGGTTCACCAGAGCCTGATGCAGCAGCACCGGATCCCCAGTGGTGCCCCCTCGACCTTCGCAGATCAGGGTTCGCCCCTGGCTGGTGGGACGGCGCTTGAGTTCAGTGACCGCCTGGGTGGCCACATCCTCGAGCCGCAGGTCCTCGGAGATCGGCTCGAGCGGTTTGGCCCACTGGAGAAACCGCTGGACCAGCCGTTCCAGATCCTCGGTTTCCTCCAGAAGCATCTCGGCAGCGTCGCCATGACCAGCCCGCTTCAGCAGCTGTCCCTGCCCTTTCAGCACCGCCAGCCCGTTCTTCAGCTGGTGAGCCACGCCCGCAGTCATCTCGCCCAGCTCGGCAAACCGCTCGCGCAGCTGACGGCGACGGTCTTCCAGCTCAAGCTCGGTGACGTCCTCGAACTGCACCAGGGCGCCGATCCGATCCGGCGCCTCGATGCGCTGGACCCGCCAGCGGCGTCCCATGGCCCCGAGCAGGTGGGCCGGACCAGGTTCCCGTTCCAGGACCTCCCGCAGCCAGGGAAAGGGCTCCAGGACGAAGGCCGCCTCCAGACCCACCACCCCGGACGTGACCCCGAGCAGGTCCTGCCCCTTGCGGTTCATGGCCGCCAGCCGGTGACGCTGGTCCACCCACACCAGACCCAGCGGCAGCGCATCCAGCAGGCGCTCATGGACCGTGCGCAGCTCTCCGAGCGAGGCCGCCAATTCGCCCCGTTCCCTCAAGCTTCCAGATACGGCGGCGAGGAGAACAGATTCAGGATCGGCAGGAGGACGTCGCCGCAGGCGGGCCCAGCGGAACAACCACAACAGGAGGCCACCCAGCACTGTTCCGATGGGAAGGGCCAGAACCAGCCAGGCAAGAACATGGGGTGACATCTCCTCAGGTTATGCTGATTTCCATGGAGAGACAGCCCATCTACATTGTGTCGGGAGGATCCGGCGAAACCGCCCACCGCATGGTGCAGGCGGCGCTTACTCAGTTCGCCAAGGGCGAAAGCTCGGCCCTGGTGCGCCGCTTCCAGAATGTGCGGTCCCAGGAGGACTTGGACCGGGTGCTGCACATGGCCTCCGACAAGCGCGCCGTCATCATCCACACCACCGTTTCCCGCGAGATGCGCGACTACCTCGACAAGCGCTGCGCGGAACTGCGCCTCACCCAGGTGGATCTCTTCGGCAATCTGCTGGACACGCTGGCGCTCTACCTCCGCGAACGCCCTGAGGAACGGCCCGGCAGCTTCCACGCCGTGGGCGATAAGTACTTCCGCCGCATCGAGGCGATCGAGTTCGCCCTGAAGTTCGACGATGGCATCGACATGGGCGGCTTGGTGGATGCCGACATCGTGCTGGTGGGCATCAGCCGTACCAGCAAGACGCCCCTGTCCATGTATCTCGCCATGGAGGGGTTCAAGGTCATGAACGTGCCCTTGGTGCCCGGCGTCCCCCTGCCCCCCGAACTCGCTGGCATCCCCCAGGGCCGCATCGTGGGCCTCACCATCCAGGCGGACCGCCTGCAGGAGATCCGGGCCTACCGGCTGAAGCGCCTGGGCGCCACCGGCAGCGCCGACAGCTACAGCGACATGGGCCGCATTCTGGACGAGCTGGCTTATGCCGACGACATCTTCAAGATGCACCGCCGCTGGCCCGTGCTCGACGTCACCGGGCGCAGCATCGAAGAAACTGCGGGCCTGGTGCTGGACCGCGTCTTCGGCAAGGAGCGGGCGGTCTAGGGCCGTACCTGATCAAACCGATTGTCCTCATCAAGGTTCAGGCTCGCAGCCTGTCACTGCAGGCCGGGCGGTAGGAGTCTGCGGCTGGGAACTCTGGAGGAGCCCGGAGCGACTGGCACCGGTGTAAAGCCCAACCGGTAGAGCCTGGCGCCATCGGGAAGATCCTTCAGCCGCTCGGGATCCGCGACGACCAGCTCCTTCCGGACCTTGGACTGGAAGTCGAAAGCGGCCTGCATGGTCTCGTCCAGGAAGTGGAGGTGGTGCGGGTCGCCCGTCTCCTTCAGCTTTCCCTTGCTGGCCGTTTCCAGGGCCAGATAGAGGGCGCTGGCAATCCAGGGCTCAAGAGCATCCCCGCAGCGGTTCCAGGCGAGGACAGGAATCTGGATATCGATTTCATAGTCGGCATCGGTGGCCAGGACGACGAGGCGCCCATAGTTCCGGTCCAGGCCAGGAACCAGCCGGTAACGGGCTTTCCGCTCTGCGCTGGCCAGCTGCCGGACCAGCTGGCGCAGGCTGGGAGAATGCGCCAGCGTCCATTGGTAGGTGCCGAATATCAGCGGGTCCGACCCGGGGAGCAGGGGCAGCTCCGCCGCGGCTTGGACGGCTTGGGGTGGCGGTGGCGGGAGATGGATCGGCACGTCGGGATGGCCTCGCAGGGATGAATCTCAAGGTGATATGGAAAAACGACCAGCGCCTTGAAATCCTACAGCTCATCCTCCAGCCGCTGCACGAGGGTCCGCAGGATCTTGATCCGCCCGTAGTACTTGTTCTCGCTCTCCACCAGGGTCCAGGGGGCGATCTCGGTGCTGGTGCGGTCCAGCATGTCGCAGATGGCGGATTCGTACAGGGGCCACTTCTCCCGGTTGCGCCAGTCCTCCTCGGTGATCTTGAACCGCTTGAAGGGTGTCACTTGGCGCTCTTCGAAGCGGCGCAGCTGCTCTTCCTGACTGATGGAAAGCCAGAATTTTTGCAGAATGGTGCCGTTGCGAGCGAGTTGGTCCTCAAAATCGTTGATCTCGCTGTAGGCCCGCTGCCAGTCGGCTTCGGAACAGAAACCCTCCACTCGCTCCACCAGTACGCGGCCGTACCAGCTGCGGTCGAAGATGGCCACCTTCCCGCGTCGCGGCAGGTTCCGCCAGAACCGCCAGAGGTAGGGCTGCGCACGCTCCTCCTCGGTTGGCGCGGCCACAGGGTAGATGTTGTACCGGCGGGCATCCAGAGCCTTGGTGATCCGGCGGATGCTCCCCCCCTTTCCCGCGGCGTCCACGCCTTCGAAGACCAGCACGATGGAATGTTTGCGAAGGTTGCGATGGCGGGCCAGCAGATTCAACCGCCCCTGCAGATCCAGCAGTTCCTCCTCATAGTCTTTCTTCTCCATCCGTTTCGTGAGATCGAGGGCCCTGAGCACGTTCATGCTGTCGATGGAGGTTCGTGGGAGCGCCCGCACCGGGGAAGCGTCAGGTACCGGCTGGGCCAAGTGGGCGCGAAGCCGCTCGAGCAGAATCTTCCCGACGGTGAGTTTCTGATATCTGGGATCGGTGCCCTCCACCACGATCCAGGGCGCATCGCCGGTGCTGGTGGCACGCAGGGAGCGCTCGGCCACCTGCCGGAAGGTGTCGTACATCTCGAAGTGCTTCCAGTCGCGGGGCGACACCCGCCAGCGGGTCTTCGGGTCTTTCTCCAGACCCTTCAACCGCTTCTTCTGCGCATCCTCGCTCAGGTGCATCCAGAATTTCAGGACGAGGGCACCTTCCTGGATGAGCATCTGTTCGAAGCGGGCGATCCGGCCCATGTCCTGGTCCAGTTCCGAAGTCTTGATGCGTCCATAGGCCCGCTCGAGGATGGGCCAGGTGTACCAGGACCCATCGAATATCCCGATCCGCCCCTTGGGAGGGAGGATGCGCCAGTAGCGCCACATGTGGGGGCGCTCCCGCTCCTCGTCCGAAGGCTCATCCAAACCGTAGGTCTGGATATGGCGTGGATCCATCCACTCGTTCAGCGTGTTCACCGTCTCGCTCTTGCCCGCCCCATCCACGCCCGCCACCAGGATGATGACCGGGAACTTTGCAGCGGTAAGGTCGTACTGGGCGTCCAGGAGCGCCTGGCGGAGCGCGGGCACTTCCTGGTCCCAGACATCCTTGGCGACCTTATGGCCTAGCTCCGCGGATTCGAACATGGTTCCTCCGGGACCGATCTGCCTCTTTTTCGGTGCAAAAGCCACGATAGCTGCTTTTGTCCTCCAACCCTCATGGAATGATGAGCCCCATGATCTCCATCACCGATCCCCTCCGTCCGGCCATCGCTCATACGAAGCGGATCCTCTTCGAGCCCGCGAGTGCACGGAAATGGTTCGTGCTGGGATTCTCTGCGTTTCTGGCCAATCTGGGCAGCGGCGGTTCCTACAACTTCAACCGCAACCCGTTCAACCGGACGACCCACGGTTCTGAACCGGATTTCAGTTCCGTGACCAACTGGATCACGGAACACCTGCCGCTGGTGATCGCACTCGGGGTGTTCCTCTTCGTCCTCATCCTGGCCCTGTCGGTGCTGTTCCAGTGGTTGAGCAGCCGCGGGCAGTTCATGTTTCTGGACGGCGTGGCCCGGAACCAGGCGGACATCGTCGAGCCCTGGACCCGTCTTCGGATACCTGGAGACCAGCTGTTCCGTTTCCGCCTGATGCTCATGTTGGTGGCGCTCGCCTTTTCCGCGGTCTGCCTCGGGCTTGGCGCCCTCATTGCCCTTCCGGACATTCACGCCCATGCCTTTGGCAGATCGGCTTTCATGGCGCTGTTCGGAGCGGGTGGGTTGCTCGTCCTGGGCCTCCTTGGAATCGGCATCATCAGCATCCTGCTGCGCGACTTCGTGGTGCCCATCATGTACCGCCGCGGTCTGGGCACCTCCGCTGCCTGGGCGTTGTTCAGGCATGAACTCCTGCCCGGCAACGGGTGGAAGTTCGTGGGTTTCTACCTGATGACTTTTCTTCTCGGGATCGGTGCCGCCCTGCTCATGCTCCTCGGCTGCTGTCTCACCTGCTGCATCGCCCTACTGCCCTATATCAGTTCGGTGGTTTTCCTGCCCGTCTTCGTTTTCTTCCGCTGCTACTCCCTTGGCTTCCTGGAGCAGTTCGGCGAGGCGTGGCAGATCATCGAGGCACCGGAACCACCCGCGTAGCTCAGTATTCGTTCGCCAGATCCCCGGCCCGCACCTGTTTCTCGAAGGCCTGGAACACGGGCGCACCGGCGGTCTGGGCGATCCACTCCGCCACGCGAATGCCATCCACAGCCGCGGACGTGATGCCGCCCGCGAAGCCCGCGCCTTCACCGCAAGGATAGAGACCCGGGTGTGACACGGACTGTCCGTTCTCACCCCGCAACAGCTGAATGGGGCTGCTGGTGCGGCTTTCAATGGCTAGCAGGATGGCCTCCCGGCTGGCGAAGCCATGGATCTTCTTGTCGAAGGTGGGCAGCGCGCCCACCAGCTGTTCCTGCACGAAGTCCGGCAGGCAGGTGCTGAGATCCGCCGCCACGGCGAAGGGCCGGAAGCTCGTGCGGGGCAGTCGGCCCGTAGCCCGGCCCTTCAGGAAATCCTGCACCGCCATGGCGGGGGCACCATAGGTCTCCCCCGCCGCCCGGAAAGCCGCCTGCTCCCACTTGCGCTGGAAGTACATGCCCCCGAGCAGGTGGTCGCTGCCAAAATCTGCCGTGTTCACCTTGGCCACCAGGCCCGAGTTGGCAAAGCCTGAGTTCCGTTTCTCATTGCTCATACCATTCACCACCACCCCCCCGGCCTCGCTGCTGCATTGGATCACTTCGCCGCCGGGACACATGCAGAAGCTGTAGGCGGCGCGGTTCAGGCCGAAGTTGCAGACCAGCTTGTAGTCCGCGGCGGGCAGCGAGGGGTGGCCCATGCTGGGGCCGTACTGGGAACGATCGATGAGGTCCTGCGGATGCTCCACCCGCACGCCCATGGCGAAGGGCTTCTGCCGCATGGCGACGCCGTGGCCGTGCAACATTTCAAAGGTGTCCCGGGCGCTATGGCCCGGCGCCAGCACCAGGGCCTCGCAGGGGATCTCTTCGCCATCGGCCAGCACCGCCGCGCAGACCTGGCCTGCAGCGTCGAAACGCACATCCGCCAATCGCGAATGGAAGCGGTACTGGGCGCCGCGGGCCTCGGCCTCCTTCCGGATGAGCACCGCGCAGCGCCGGATGACATCCGTGCCCACGTGGGGTTTGGCCAGATAGAGGATGCGGGGGTTCGCGCCAAAGCGCACGAAGGCGTCCAGCACATAGCGCGTGGCGGGATGCCCGATGCGGGTGGTGAGCTTGCCGTCGCTGAAGGTGCCCGCGCCGCCTTCGCCGAACTGGGCGTTGGCCTCGGGGTCCAGCACCGCGTCCTTCCAGAGCCCCGCGATGGCTTTCACCCGCTCGCCCATGGCGGGCCCCCGCTCCAGCACGACGGGTTCGATGCCGTAGTCCAGCAGGCGCAGGGCACAGAAGGTGCCAGCGGGCCCGCTGCCGACCACGACCACCCTCGGTCGGCGCGGTGGTGAGGCCACCGTGTAGGGTGCCGAGTCTGGGGCCTGATCGAGTTTCAGGCCGCCGGGCAAAGGGCCGAGCACAAGGGCACGATTCGACTCGAAGCTGAGCGCCGTGAGGAAGCGGATGGCGCCCTTGTGGCGGGCATCCAGGCTGCGGCGTTCCAGGGTGACCGCCCGATACTCCTTCGGCGCACCGCCCAGCGCATGGGCCAGTGGCTTCGCGAGGTCCAGCGCCTCCTCGCCCAGGTTCAACGGCAGGTTGGAGAGCAGGTAGCGCATGGTCGCCTCGGCGGGTGGAGTCCACGGGACTCAAAGCCAGGGATCCAGATTAACCTTCCGAGGCCCTGGATCTAGTTGTAGAAGCTCACCAGCTCCACATCGAACACAAGCATGCCCGTGGGCTTTCCGGCCTGGCCCCGATAGGCCCGCTTCTCGGGGATCCAGAACCGGCGCCGTTCGCCTGCGACCATGAGCTGCAAACCTTCAACCCACCCTTCGATGGTGTCCTTCAGCTGCAGCGACACCGAAGCGCCTTTGGGAATCGAGGTGTCGAAGAGCTTCCCATCCGTGGTCCAGCCCGTGTAGTGCACCGACACCCAGCTGGCGCGGGTCGGGTGGGTCTGGCCCGTGCCGGGCTTGAGGATCTTGAAGGCCACGCCGGAGCGGAGCACCTGCGCTTCCGGGCCCGGGGCCGCCACATCCGCCGGGGCCTGGCTGGGAGTGGGGAGGATTTCCAGCAGCTCCAGGTCCATCACCACAGCGCCGGCGGGCCTCCCCTTGGCCCCGGCGAAGGCCAAGGACTCTGGAATCCAGAGACGGCGCCGCTCGTCCACGGTCATGGACACCAGGCTTTCGCGCATGCCCGGCATGATCCGCTCCATGTTGAGGTAGAGCCCTTCACCATCGGTGCGGGTGTTCGCGAAGGTCTTCCCTTCGGCATCCCACCCGGTGAAATGCACCCGCACGAAATCCTTCGCGGCCGGATGGGCCCCGTCCCGTCCCACAAGAGTCACCTGGTAGGCCAGCCCACTCGCGGTGCGAATGGCCTCCGCTGGGGGCACAGGCAGATCGGGGGGAAGGGCCCGGACCAGCATCGTGAAGGACAGGCAAAGGATCGATCGAAGGCGCATGGTTCGGGTTCCTGGGTGGGGGAAATCCAACCGGCCATTGTCTCCACGCCCGGCGGGGAGGACCAGTTGAATGACTGCGGTACCCAGGGGCGGCGATCCATTTTGAGGCACCCGACCAAGGGTTCGCATTAGGTCTGGGAACTATTGATGTCTAAATGTATATTTAGACAAGGAGTGACCCCCTCATGGAAACAGGCCTGAACAGAGTGGTGGTGGCGGGCGGTACAGGACTGGTGGGCCGGCACCTGGTGCGGGCCCTCCTCAACCAGGGGGTACGAGTGCAGGTGATCACCCGCAACCCCAGCCGCCTGCACACTCCGGCCGGGGCTTCGGCCCATGGCTGGGAGGAGGCACCGAGCCTGCTGGAGGGGGCGGACGCGGTCATCAACCTGGCGGGGGAGGGCATCGCCGACCACCGGTGGACGACTTCCCGCAAGGCGACCATCCGGAACAGCCGCATCCAGGCCACCTCACGGTTGGTCGCGGCCATGAAAGCCTGCGACAACGCGCCCACCGTCCTGGTGAACGCCTCCGCCATCGGGTATTACCTTGCCAAGAACGGAACGCCCGTGGATGAGACCAGCCCACCGGGAGTGGGGTTCCTCCCTGAGGTCTGCCAGGCCTGGGAAGCCGAGGCCCTGACCGCCGAGCCCCTCGGCGTGCGCGTGGCCCTGATCCGTATTGGCGTGGTGCTGGCCCGGGAAGGCGGCGCCCTGCCGAAGATGGCGCTGCCAGTGCGGTGGTTCCAGGGCTGCAAACTCGGCTCGGGCCATCAGGGCCTCAGCTGGATTCACGTGAATGATCTGGTGGCCATGCTTATCGAGGCCGCCCGCAATCCCACCTGGACGGGCGCCTTCAATGGCACGGCCCCGCAACCCCTCAGCAATGAAGCCTTCACGCGGCTCCTCGGCCAGCGGCTGCGGCGGCCCCTGCTGCCCGTGCCGGGTTTCCTCACCACCCTCGCCATGAAACTGTTGCTCGGCGAGATGGCCGACGCCCTGCTGCTCCAGGGCGCCTACGTGGTGCCCGCAAGGTCCCTGGCCTTGGGTTTCCGGTTCCGCTTCCCAACCGCAAAAGCCGCCCTGAAGGACCTGCTGTGAGGGAAGAGGTCTTCAGCTCGGTCCAGGGTCTGCCTGCGCCGCGCCCAGCGTCGCTGGACTACCAGGCGCGGCTGGCCACCAGGATCGCGGCGACCAGCCCG
>Ga0302321_100002021_pt1 | contig 17338 bp, 15 predicted proteins | sample Fen_T0_1_FD_202505 | JGI IMG/M metagenome (GOLD analysis project Ga0302321, IMG submission 202505) | Peat permafrost microbial communities from Stordalen Mire near Abisko, Sweden - Fen_T0_1 | ecosystem: Environmental > Terrestrial > Soil > Wetlands > Permafrost | place: Sweden: Abisko...
GTCGGCCCCGGCGTCCAGGGTGCGGACGACGACGCGGCGGCCGGCGAAGGCGGCGAACACCTCGCGGTAGGTGGCCTCCTGCTCCTCCACCCGGGGTGCGGTCGCCCGGCCCAGGTAGAGGCCCTCGGTCCGGAACAGCCCGACGCCCTCGCAGTCGACCGCCGCCGCCCGCCGGGCGTCGTCCACGGTCGCGATGTTGGCGAGCAGCGCCACGCCCACGCCGTCCGCCGTGGTGCCCGCGCCGCCGCCGGCCGCCGCGAGCCGGGCCCGGGCCGCCGTCCGGGCGGCGGCGCGGGCGAGGTCGGCCTCGTCGGGATCCACGAGGACGACGCCCGCCGAGCCGTCGACGACGACGAGGGCGCCGTCCGCGAGGTCGGCCGCCGCCGGGCACCGGACCACCGCGGGCACGCCCAGCCCCTTGGCGAGGATCGCCGTGTGGCTGGTCGGGCCGCCGAGCTCGGTGACCAGGGCGAGCACCTCGGCCGGGTCGAGGGTCGCGGTGTCCGCGGGCGCCAGGTCGCGGGCCACCAGGACGAACGGGTGGCCGGGGTGCGGCACGCCCGGCATCGGCTCGTCGAGCAGGACGGCGAGGGCCCGGTCCCGCACGTCCCGCAGGTCGGCGACCCGCTCGGCGAGGTAACCACCGGTCGCGGAGAGCACCTCGCAGAAGCCCTCGACGGCGGCGTCCAGGCTCGCGACCGTCGGCTGCCCGGCGTCGAGGCGGGTCCGGACGGTCGCCATCAGGCCGGGGTCGCGGGCCATCATCGCGGTGGCCCCCAGGACGGCGACGGCGTCGCCGGTGGCGCGGGCCGCGCGCTCCTCGAGCGAGGCGGCGACCTGCTCCAGGGCCGCCGCGACCCGGTCGGCCTCGGCGGCGGGGTCGGCGCCCGCCTTCTCGTCGGCGGGCGGGCGCGGTGGCAGGCCGAGGCGCGCCACCGGCCCGCTCACCGTGCCCGGGCTGACACCGAGCCCCTCCAGCTGCGCGGGCACCTCAGCTCCCGGCCGGTGCGGCGTCGAGGTCCTGCGCGAGCAGGGCGGCGAGCTGGTCGAGCGCGGCGTCCGCGCCGTCGCCCTCGGCGGTGAGCACCACCTCGTCGTGGTGGGCGACGCCGAGGCTGAGGACGAAGAGGATGCTCCTCGCGTCGACGGGCGCGCCGCCGACCTTGGCGATGGTGACGGGCACCGGCGCCTTCGCCGCGGCCTGGGTGAACAGTGCCGCCGGGCGGGCGTGGAGCCCGACGCTCGACGCGACGACGACGTGACGCTGGGGCATGACGGGGACCTCCTGGGAACCTTCGGGACGGGGCGCGGTGCGGCGGTGACGGAGTTCCTTGCGGTGGGTCTCAGACCGTAGCGAGCCGGCCCTCGGCGGGGGCCTGATCGCTGCGGCGTCCGAGCTGTTTGAGCAGGATGACGGCGGCCGCGGTGACGGCGGTCCCGACGACGACCGACAGCAGGTAGGGCACGACGCCGCCGATGAGCGGCGTCACCCAGATCCCGCCGTGCGGGGCCCGCAGGGTGCTGCCGAACGCCATGACCAGGCCGCCGGTGATCCCGGAGCCGGCCATGAGCGACGGGATGACGCGCAGCGGGTCGGCCGCGGCGAACGGGATCGCGCCCTCGGTGATGAACGAGGCGCCGAGCAACCACGCCGCGTTCCCGTTCTCCCGTTCCGGCTCGGTGAAGAGCCCGGGGCGCAGCCGGGTGGCGAGCGCCAGGCCGAGGGGCGGCGTCATGCCCGCGGCCATGACCGCGGCCATGATCTTCAGCTGCGGGGCGTCGGTGGCGGTCCCGGCGGCGGCGAGCCCGGTCGTCGCGAAGGTGTAGGCCACCTTGTTGACCGGGCCGCCCATGTCGAAGGCCATCATCAGGCCGAGGACGACGCCGAGGACGACGGCGTTCGTGCCGGACATCCCGGCGAGCCAGTCGGACAGCCCGTCGGAGACCGCCTTGAGGGGCCGTCCCAGCACGATGAGCATCACCAGGCCGGTCGCGAACGTCGCCACCAGGGGGATGACGACGACCGGCATGACGCCGCGCACGCCCTTGGGAACCTGGCGCCGGGCCAGCCAGAGCGCGACGAACCCGCCGACGAACCCGGCCGCGATGCCCCCGAGGAAGCCCGCGCCGATGGCGACGGACAGCGCGCCGCCGACGAACCCGGGCACGATGCCGGGCCGGTCGGCGATCGCGAAGGCGATGAAGCCGGCGAGCGCGGGCACGAGGAAGGCGAACGAGGCGGCGCCCACCTGGAAGAGCAGGGCGGCCCAGTGCATCCCGTCGAGGGCGTCGAAGTTCGTGGCGACGGTCGCGAGGGGCACCTTGGTGACGTCGATCGCGCCCTGCTTGCCGGCGACCACCTGGGCGAGCATGAACGACAGGGCGATGAGGATGCCGCCCGCGGCCACGAACGGGATCATGTAGCTGACGCCCGTCATGAGCCACTGCCGCACCCGGGTGCCGACCCCGGCGTCGGAGGTGACCTTGCTCGCGAGGGCGGGCGAGCCCGGCGCCGTCGGGCCGGGCACCGGGGACGTCGCGAACGCCGGGCGGGCAGCGTCGTCGCGGGCCGCGGCGACGGCCTGCTCGACGACGCCCGCCGCGTCGGAGATCGCCTTCTTCACGCCGACCTGGACGGTCGGCTTGCCCTCGAACCGCTGCCGGTCGCGGACCTCGACGTCGACGCCGAAGATGACGGCGTCGGCGGCGGCGATGACCGCGGGGTCGAGCGGGTTCGCGCCCGCGGCGCCCTGCGTCTCGACCTGGATCTCGTGACCGGCGGCGCGTGCGGCCTGCTCCAGGGCCTCGGCGGCCATGTAGGTGTGGGCGATGCCGGTGGGGCAGGAGGTGACGGCGACGATCCTCACGGCGACACCTCCCGGGTGACGACGTCGACGACGGACTGCTCGTCGGGGGCGCCGAGCAGGGCGTCCCGGAAGGACGCGTGGATCAGCCGCCGGGCGAGCGCGGCGAGGATGGTCAGGTGCTCCGAGCCGCCGCCCTCGGGGGCGGCGATGAGGAAGACGAGGGTGGCCGGGCCGTCCTCGGCGCCCCAGTCGACGCCCTTGGGGACCCGGGCGAACCCGAGCGTGGGCACGGCGACGTGCGCCGAGCGGGCGTGCGGGATGCCGATGCCACCGGGCAGGCCGGTGGGCATCTGCTCCTCCCGGGCGCGGACGTCGGCGAGGAACCCGTCGAGGTCGGTGACCCGGCCGGCGGCGGCGAGCCGCTCGGCGAGGCGACGGGTCACCTCGGCGCGGTCGTCCGCGTCGAGGTCGAGGAGCACGAGGTCGGTGGTGATGAGTGCGGTCACTCCGAAGCACCTCCCAGGGGTCGCTGCAGGTCGCAGCGATCGTGAACCGTCACCGCGACAGCGGCGACGTCGTCCGGGCCCGGCATCCTGCTGCCCGGCAAGCAGGTGGCCGCGGCACCCCAGGCGAGGGCTGCGACCAGGGCCTCGCGCGCCGTGACGGCGTCGTCGAGGACGGCGGGACCGGTGGTTCCCGGCCCGGCAGGTGCGGTGCGCCGGGTGGCGACGGACAGGAACCCGGCGAGGAGCGCGTCTCCCGCTCCCACGGTGCTGCGCGGGCGGGCGACCCGCGCGTCGGCGTGCACGGCCCCGGCGGCGTCCACCAGGACGGCGCCGTCGGGACCCAGGCTGGCGAGGACCGCGCCGACGCCGAGCGCGCGCAGCTCCTGCGCGGCCTCGACGACGTCACCGAGGGTCGGCAGCGGCCGGCCGACGGCCTCGGCCAGCTCCTCGTGATTGGGCTTGATCAGGTCGGGCCGCGCGCCCCCGCCGCGCAGGACGGCGTGCAGCGCGGGCCCGCTGGTGTCGAGGACGACGCGGGCGCCCCGGGCGCGCAGGGGGGCCACGAGGTCGGCGAGCAGCCCGGGGTCGACGCCGCGCGGCAGGCTGCCGCAGCAGACGACCCAGGCGCCGGGCGCCGCGGCGTCCAGGACGGCGGCGCGCAGGGCCGCCACCTCGGCGGCCATCAGGTGCGGGCCGGGCTCGTTGAGCTTCGTCGTCGTCCCCTCGGGCTCGGCGACGGTGACGTTGGTGCGGGTGCCGCCCGCGATCGGGACGGCGCGGACGTCGATCCCGAGGTCGGCGAGCAGCGCGGCCAGCCGGACGCCGTCCGCGCCCCCGAGGGGGACCACGGCGGTGGTCTTGACGCCGTGCGCGGCGAGCGCTCGGGACACGTTGACGCCCTTGCCACCGGGGTCCAGGCGCCCGCCGGACGCGCGGTTCACGGCGCCACGGACGAGCCGGTCGAGCTCGAGGGTGCGGTCGAGGCTGGGGTTGGGAGTGACGGTGACGATCATGCGCGTACCACCCGGGGTCCGGCGCCCTCGACCGCGGCGGCGAGGCCGGGGTCCAGGGCGGAGTCACTGATCACGACGTCGACGTCCGCGAGGTCGCCGAAGCGCGCGAACGTGTCCGCCTGGAATTTGGTGTGGTCGGCGAGGACGACCGCCCGCCGGGCCGATGCGATCATGGAGCGCTTCACGGTGGCCTCCGACCGGTCGGGGGTGGTGAGGCCCCGCTCGACCGAGAGGCCGTTGACGCCGAGGAACGCGACGTCGACGAAGATCTCTCCGAGGGCCCGCTCGGCCCACTGGTCGACCGTGGCCAGCGTCCGCCCGCGCAGGCGCCCGCTGAGCACGTGGACGGTCAGTTCCGGGCGGTCGGCGAGGAGCACCGCGATGGACAGCCCGTTGGTGACGACGGTGAGCTCCCGCCCCTCGGGCAGGATCCGGGCGAGCGCGCCCGTGGTCGTCCCGGCGTCGAGGAGGACCGCGCCCTCGTCGGGGAGCTCGGCGACGGCGGCGCGGGCGATGCGCTCCTTCTCCGCGACGCGCAGCACCTCGCGCTCGGCGACGCGGGGCTCGACGTCGAGCCGCTCGACGGGGACCGCGCCCCCGTGCGTGCGGCGCAGCAGCCGCCGGCGCTCCAGGGCGGTGAGGTCGCGCCGGATGGTCTCCGGCGTGACGTCGAAGTCCCCGGCAAGGGTGATCACGTCGACCCGGCCCTCGGCCCGGGCCCGGTCGACGATCGCCTGCTGACGCTCGGAAGCGAACATGACCTCGTTGTCCCGCCCCTCGGATGTTGTTACATCTTGTTTTACGTCCGATGTCGTGAGTTAGCAAGACCTTACGGGCAGGTTTCGGAAGCAAACCAACATGATCAGACACCTCCACCATCACGACGGGAAGGGTCAGGTAGCGTCACCCCGGTGGATCGACGCTTCGACACGGTGCGCACCGACCGGCTGGTGCTCCGCCGGTGGCAGGACGCCGACCGGGAGCCGTTCGCGGCGATGAACGCCGATCCCGAGGTGATGCGCCACTTCCCCGCACCGCTGGACCGGGCGTCGTCCGACGCCTTCGTCGACCGGATCGAGGACCTGTTCGGCATCCAGGGGTACGGGCTGTGGGCGCTGGAGGTGATCGCGACCGGAGCGTTCATCGGGTTCACCGGGCTGCACCCGATGCCGGACGGCGTCCCCGGCGCCGGCGGCGTCGAGGTGGGCTGGCGGCTGTCGCGCGACGCCTGGCACCACGGGTACGCGACCGAGGCGGCCCGCGCCGCGGTCGGGGTGGCGTTCGACGGTGCGGGCCTGCCCCGGCTCTGGTCGATGACCGCGGTGCGCAACGAACCCTCCCAGGCCGTCATGCGCCGGCTGGGCATGGCACCGCACGCCCGGTTCGACCACCCGCGCCTGCCCCCCGGCCACCCGCTGCGCCCACACGTCGCCTACGGCCTCACCCGGCCGGCGACGGCCACCGGCTGACCGCGACGGTCCCTTCCCGCGGGCCCGATGAAATACTTTCACGCAGGGAGCGGGAATCCGCTTTTCAACGCCCTTTCAATTGACGTGCACATTTACACGATCTTAATCTGGGGATCCACCGCCGTTCCGAGGGAATGGCGGGAACCTCAGGGGGATGCGCGATGGCCCGTTGCGTGACGATCCGGCCCGGTGGTGCGATCACCGGCGTCGCCATGGTTCTCGGCGCGGGGGGGCTGGTGGCGGCCCTGCTGGGCGCGCCCGGCACGGCCGAGGCCGCCCCACCCGCCGCGGCACGCGGCGCGGTCGCCGCCGCGCAGACGTCGTCGCCCCCGACGGCGACCACCCCGCCGTCGACCGCCCCGGGCACGCCGACGGGCATCAGCCCGACCTCGACCTCCTGCTACACCTACCACACGCCCACACCCGGCCCCGGCGGCGTCTACCACACCTGGGACTTCGAGGACGGCACCACGCAGGGATGGTCGGCGGCCGCCCCGCCGTCCGGCGCCACCCTGCCCGCGGCCACCGTGGCCGTCACGAACGCCGTGGCCTACGACGGCACCCGCAGCCTGCGGATCGACGGGCTCTCCCCCACGAGCGGCACCTTCTTCTTCGCCGGGCCGGTGCCCGACACCGAGTGGTACAAGCTGACCGCCCACGTCCGGCTGCCCGCGGGCCGGCCGACGACAGGCGTCGTCCTCAGCCCGCAGGGGGCGAGCTCCACGATCGTGGGCCGTGCGGTCGCCGGGCCCGGCGGGTGGACCGAGATCACCGCCTACTTCAGGCCGACCGTCATCGCGGCCGACTGGGACTGCAACGGGACCATGACCGGCGCCTACATGGGGCAGCCGCCCCAGGTGACGTTCGGCGTGCAGGCCCTGCCGTGCGGCTCCGAGGCGTGGCCGGCGACCGTCTACGTGGACGGCGTCACGCTCGCCCGCACCGGGGCCGGGACGGTGCCGCCCTCCTCGCCGCCCGCCGCCGGGTGCGGGCCGACGACGACCCCGCCCACGCCGACCGCCACCTGCTCGGCGCGGTACACGATCGTGTCCCAGTGGCCGGGCGGGTTCAACGCCTCCATCGAGGTGCGCAACCTCACCGCCACCGCGAAGCCGAGCTGGACCCTGACGTGGCCGTTCCAGGGCGGCGAGAAGGTCACCCAGCTGTGGGGCGCGTCGACGTGGAGCCAGAGCGGGGCGACGGTGACGGTGACCTCGGCGAGCTGGGCCGGCCTGGCGGCGAACGGCGGGACGGCGACGGTCGGCTTCCTCGGGAGCGGCACCGCCGTCGTCCCCTCGACGCTGTCCCTCGACGGCTCGCCCTGCACCCTCACCTGACCACCGGCCCTGTCGCGGTCATGCAATCCGGGACGATCATCCAGCCGGGGCCGCCACGACGGTCCGACACCAGGAGGTAAGCCGTGCCGTTCCAGGTGAGGATCCGCCGTTCCCTGTGCGCCGGCGTCGCAGCGCTGCTCGTCTCGGGCGCCGCCGCCACGGCCGTGACCCTGGTGGGCGCGGCGTCCGACGGGGCGGCCGCCGCCACGCCCACGCCGTCCGGCACGTGGCGCCCCGCCATGACCGCGTCCGGGTCGACGTTCCCCGCCCCCAGCCCGAGCGTCACGGCGACCACCCCGACCGGGCCCTGCCTGACGGTGTCGCCGCGGTCCACCCCGACGACCTGGACGGCGGGCACGATCGAGCAGGCGTACCGCTTCGAGAACGGGTCGACGGCCGGCTTCTCGGCGTCCGGCGGGACGGCGCTGGCGATCGACCCCGCCGCGGCGGCCGACGGCACGGCGGGACTGAGCGTGAGCGGTTGGACCCTCACCGGCGGTGTCGCCTTCACCCTCGCCGGCCCGAGCCACCCGGGCTGGTACAAGATCTCGATCAAGGCCCGGGTGAGCGGACCCGGCTCGTCCTACCTCGTGGTGCGGCCGGTCCCCACCGGCAGCGGGGCGGTCGCCGTCCCGGGCAGCGTGCAGATCTCCTCCACCGGCTGGACCACCGCGACGGCGTACTTCCGGCCGGGCTCCGTCGACGTCAGCGGCACCTGCTACCCCGTCAGCGTGCTCGGCGGCACCACGGTCCAGTTGTCGCTGGCGCCGTCCGTCTGCAGCTCGCCGTCCATCGACCGCCCGGTCACCGTCCAGCTGGACGACGCCGAGGAGGCGACGGCCGACAGCGCCTCGGGCGGCAGCCCGTCACCCACCACCACGCCGACCCCGCCCCAGCAGGCCCCGAACTGCAGCGGGGTCACGACCACCAGCCCGCCGCCGTCCACGCCGACCTGCAGCGCCCGCTACACCGTCGTCAGCGAGTGGCCGGGCGGGTTCGTGGCCTCGGTCGAGGTGCGCAACCTGCGGTCGACCGCGCTGCCCACGTGGACCGCGGGCTGGGCCTTCCCCGACGACCAGCGCGTGACCCAGCTCTGGGGCGCGGGCTCGTGGACCCAGACCGGGCACGCCGTCACGGTCACGGCACCGCCGTGGGGACCCCTTCCCGCGAACGGGACGGCGAACGTCGGGTTCCTCGGCACGCTGCCCGCCGGCACGCCGCACGCCGCGCTCCCGGCCGCCGTGACCCTGGACGGCGCGGTGTGCCAAGCCTTCCAGCCCTGACCTGCCCGACCTGATCGCCGACGAACGTCGCCGGCCCCGGCACGGGCCGGTCGGAGGGAGCACCGCCATGCCACGCTGCCTGAAGATCCGCCGGCCTGCGCGGCCCCGCGGAGGGAGGCTCGCCACCGGCGTCATCACCCTGCTGGGAGCCGCGCTGGTCGTGGGCGGGGTGCTGGCCGCACCCGACCCGGCCGCCGCGGGGGCCGGGGTGGGCGCCGCGACCACACCGGTGACGACCAGGTCGCCCTGCCCGGCCGCCACCTACGAGAACCTGCGGACGGCGTGGCAGGCCGGCGAGGTCGTCATGTCCGACGACTTCACCTACGACCGGCACGAGTTCACCCCGCCCGCCGGGGTGACGGTCGGGCTCACCGACCGGCTCGCGGCGAGCGGCACGCAGAGCCTGCTCGCCTCCGGCCTCACCGCCGACGCCACGCTGCAGGGCTCGCTGTACGCCGACGGCACCACGGGCTGGCTGACCGTCTCGCTCAAGGTGCGCCTGGCCGGTGCCGCGCCCGCCGCCTACGTCACGCTCCGCCCTTCCCCGAGGAGCGGGCTGGCGGTCTCGGGCACGGCGCGGGTCACCGCCGACGGGTGGGCCACGCTCACCGCCTTCTTCGTGCCCGGCCTGTCGAGCGATCCGTGCGGGCCGCCGCACAACGAGTCGGTGTCCTACCAGCTGACCGTGCTGCCGCGCAGCTGCGCGATCGACGACCCGCCGCTGGACCTGGCGTTCGACGACCTGCTCGTCGCCACGACGTACAGCCACGCGACGGGCGACCCGAGCCCGACGCCTCCTGCCGCGAGCACCTCGCCCCTGCCGCCGATCACCTGCGGGCCGCCCCCGACCACCACGACGACGACGCCGGCCCAGCCGGTCTGCGCGGTGACCCAGACGGTGCAGTCGCAGTGGCAGGGCGGGTACGTGGCCTCGCTGCAGGTGCGCAACGTGTCCTCGACGCCCCGGTCCACCTGGACCCTGCGCTGGACGTTCCCCGGGGACCAGCGCCTCACCTCGCTCTGGGGTGCCGCGTCGTGGACGCAGACCGGAGCGGCAGTGACCGCCGTCGGGCCGTCCTGGGCACCGATCCCGCCGAACGGGTCGGTCACCGTGGGCTTCCTCGCCCAGGGCGCCCCCGGCCCGCTCGGCGCGGTGACCGTGGACGGCGTCCCCTGCACCACCACCCCACCCCAGTGATCATGCTGGGACGATCACCGCAGGGAGGGCGGCGCCCGGGCGGGCGGCGGAATGGGCAGGATCTTGCGTGAGGTCCGGGGTGCGGTGGTCCCGGTGGTCGACGTACCGTCATGCGGTGACCGCCAATGCACACCGCCTGCACGTCGCACCCACCTGGCCGGACCACCTCCCCACCACCCTGGGTGCCCTGCGGGCCTCCGGCCACGTCCTGCGCTCGGTGAAGGCCGAGATCCGCGAGAACCTCCTGGACCGGATGCGCCGCGGCGACGTCCGCTTCCCCGGCGTCGTCGGCTTCGACGACACCGTCCTGCCCGACCTGGAGCGCGCCCTGCTCGCCGGCCACGACGTCGTCCTGCTGGGCGAGCGCGGCCAGGGCAAGACCCGCCTGCTGCGCACGATCGTCGGCCTGCTCGACGAGTGGACGCCGGTCATCGCCGGCGCCGAGCTGCACGAGCACCCCTACGACCCGATCACGCCCGCCTCGATCCGGCTCGTCGCCGAGCACGGCGACGACGTGCCGGTGGCGTGGGTGCACCGCGACGACCGGTACGCCGAGAAGCTCGCGACGCCGGACACGTCCGTCGGTGACCTCATCGGCGACGTCGACCCGATCAAGGTGGCCGAGGGCCGCACCCTCGGCGACCCCGAGACGATCCACTACGGCCTGGTGCCGCGCACGCACCGCGGCGTCTTCGCCGTCAACGAGCTGCCCGACCTGGCCGAGCGGATCCAGGTGTCGCTGCTCAACGTGCTGGAGGAGCGCGACGTCCAGGTGCGCGGCTACAGCCTGCGCCTGCCGCTCGACCTGCTGCTCGTCGCGAGCGCCAACCCCGAGGACTACACCAACCGGGGCCGCATCATCACCCCGCTCAAGGACCGGTTCGGCGCCGAGATCCGCACCCACTACCCGCTGGACGTCGACCTCGAGGTCGAGCTGGTCCGGCAGGAGGCGGTGCTGGTCGCCGAGGTTCCCGAGCACCTGCTGGAGGTCGTCGCCCGCTTCACCCGCGCCGTCCGCGACGCGCCCGCGGTCGACTCCCGCTCCGGCGTCTCGGCCCGGTTCGCCATCGCGGCGGCCGAGACGGTCGCCGCGGCCGCGCTGCGCCGGTCCGCGCTGCTCGGCGAGGACGTCGCGGTCGCGCGGGTCGGCGACACCGAGGTCGTCGTGGCCACCCTGCGCGGCAAGGTGGAGTTCGAGGCGGACGGCGAGGGCCGGGAGATGGAGATCCTGGAGCACCTGCTGCGCCGGGCCGTCGCCGAGACCTGGCGGGGCCGGCTCGGCGGGATCGACCTCGCCGGGTTCGTCAAGGTGGGCGAGGCCGGGTCGGGCGTCGCGGCCGGGGACGGCGTGCCGTCGGCCGATCTGCTGGCCCAGGTCGGGCGCGTGCAGGGCCTGGCGCAGGCGCTGTCCCGGCTCGGCTTCGAGGACGTGCCGACGCCCGCCCAGGTGGCGAGCGCCGTCGAGTTCGTGCTGGAGGGGCTGCACCTGACCCGCCGGCTGGCCAAGGACGTCCTGGACGACGGCAGCGTCGTCTACGGCGGGCGAGAGGGCTGAGGGACCGCCGTGGCGGATCCGAGACGGCACCGGCGCTACCGGTACCGCGCCTGGCACGGCGGGCCCGACCCGCTCGCGGCGCCCTACGACGTCCGGCAGGCCCTCGACGCCCTGGGTGACGAGGTGCTGGCGGGCGGCAACCTGCGCGAGGCGTTGCGCGACCTGCTGCGCCGGGGCCTGCCGGACGACGCCGGCCGGCGCCAGGGCATGCAGGACCTGCTCGCCCGGGCGATGCGGATGCGCCGCGAGGCGGGCCGGCGCGGCCGGTTGGACGGCGCCGTCACCCGGGCCGCCGCCCAGCTCGACCAGGCGCTGGCCGCCGAGCGGGAGGCCCTCGCGGCCGCCGACGGCGACGAGGCGCGGTTCGCGGAGGCGCAGCTCGACAACCTCCCCCGCTCGACGGCGGCGGCGATCCAGGAGCTGGCCGAGTACCGGTGGACCTCGCCCGAGGCGGAGCAGCTCTACCGGCAGATCCTCGACGGGCTGCGCTCCGACGTCCTCGACCAGCAGTTCCGCGGGCTGCGCGACGCTCTGGCGGGGATGCAGCCGGGCGACCCGCAGCGGCAGCAGGCCGACCAGCAGCTCAAGGACATGCTGTCGGACCTGAACCAGCTCCTGGCGCAGCGGGCGCGGGGCGAGGACACCGACGAGGCCTTCAGCGAGTTCATGGCCGAGCACGGCGACCTGTTCCCCGAGGACCCGCAGGACGTCGACGAGCTGGTCGACGCGCTCGCCCGGCGGGCCGCGGCCGGACAGCGGCTGATGGCCTCGCTCACCCCGCAGCAGCGGGAGGAGCTGCAGGGGCTGATGGCCGCCGCGCTCGGCGACCCCGACCTGGCGGCGCAACTGGCGGCCCTCAACGACAACCTGCGGGCCCTGCGCCCCGACCTGTCGTGGGAGCGCGGGGAGCGCACCCGCGGCGAGACGCCCCTCGGTTACGGCGAGGCCGCGGGTGCCCTGCAGGAGCTCGGCGATCTCGACGACCTCATCGACCAGCTCTCCCAGAACCATCCGGGGGCGACGCTGGACGACGTCGACGTCGAGACCGTCGAGCGGGCGCTCGGCACCGGCGCGGCGGACGACGTCCGGGCCCTGCAGCAGCTGGAGCGCGAGCTGGAGCGCCAGGGCTGGGTCACCCGCGACGGCGAGGGGCTGACGCTCGCGCCGAAGGCGTTGCGCCGGCTCGGGCAGACGGCGCTGCGCCGGGTGTTCGAGAACCTGCGCGACGGCGGGCGCGGCGACCACGACCAGCACGACGCGGGGGCCGCGGGCGAGTTCATCGGCTCCTCGCGGGCCTGGCGGTTCGGCGACGAGCAGCCGCTCGACGTCGTCCGGACGGTGTCGAACGCGGTGCGGCGGTCCGCGTCCCGGACGCCGGTGGGGACCGCGCGGGCGGCGGTGCGCCTCACCGTCGACGACTTCGAGGTGGTCGACACCGAGCGCCGGGCGAGCGCGGCGGTCGCGCTGTGCGTGGACCTGTCGTTCTCGATGATGGCCGACGGGCGCTGGGGCCCGATGAAGCAGACGGCGCTGGCGCTCGCACACCTCGTCGCGACCCGGTTCCCGCAGGACGCGCTGCAGATCGTCGGCTTCGGGCGGCACGCGGCGCCGCTGTCCGTGGAGCAGCTCGCGGGCATCGAGCCGGACTACGTGCAGGGCACCAACCTGCAGCACGCCCTGAAGATCGCGGGCCGGCACCTGCGGCGCCACCCGGACGCCGAGCCCGTCGTCCTCGTGGTGACGGACGGCGAGCCGACCGCCCACCTGACCGGCGGCGGGGAGGCGGTCTTCATGTGGCCGCCCACCCGCGAGACGATCACCGCGACCGTGCAGGAGGTCGACCAGCTCACCCGGTACGGTGCGGCGATCAACGTGTTCATGCTCGGCGAGGACGACGGCCTGCGCCGGTTCATGGACGCCGTCGCCCGGCGCAACGGGGGCCGGGTCTTCACGCCGTCGCTGGACCGGCTCGGCTCGTACGTGGTCGCCGACTACCTGCGGTCCCGCACGGGCCGCCGCCGCTGAGGAGCGCCGTCGGCCGAGGGGCGGCGCCCCTCAGCCGACGGTGAGCGTCCGGTAGGCGAAGGTGTCGCCGCTCGTGTACGTGATGCGTGCGTAGCTGCGGAACGCGTAGCTGCCCGCCGCGGCCGGCGTCACGGTGAAGGTGATGGTCGCCGTCCGGCCCGGTGCGAGGCTCTGGATGCCGCAGTACACCAGGTGCACGATGTTGCGCGGCGTGCACGCCGACCCGGAGGCGCCCGTCGGCCGCAGCCCGGCGGGCACGTCCACCCCGAGGGACGCCTGGACCGGCGCGGACGTGGTGTTGGTCGCCGTCCCGACGACGACGACGGGCGAGCCCGCGGCGACCGTCGCCGGCGTGAGCGTCAGCCCGGCCTGGACGGGACCCGTCGCGGCGGACGCCGGAGCAGCTCCGAGCAGCAGCAGGGTCAGCGACGAGGCCAGCAGGGCCGTGACCGTCGCGGGCAGCCACCCGCGACGGTTCACGCGATCACCATCGATCCGTGTCATAGCGGTCATTCTGACCGCTGCGGGGCGCCCCCACCAGACCTGCGACCGGTCAGACATCCTCGGCGGGGCGGGGCGGCGCGTTGCGCACCAGCTCCGGGTCGGGTGCCGCCCCGGCGCCGAGCGCCGCGGCCCCGCCGGGTGCGCCGAGGTCGGCGAAGAAGTCGGCGTTCGCGGCGATGAACGGCCGCCACTTCTTGGGCACGTCGAGCTCGTAGAAGATGCCCTCGGTCGGGCAGACCGGCTCGCAGGCGCCGCAGTCGACGCACTCGTCCGGGTTGATGTAGAGCATCCGCTCGCCCTCGTAGATGCAGTCGGCCGGGCAGGCCGCCACGCACGCCCGGTCCATCACGTCGATGCAGGGCTCGGCGATCACGTACGTCATGCAGGTTCAACTCCTCTCGGTAGGGGCACCGTCTGACGACGGCCCCACGGTCATCCGACGGGTCAGGCGCACACCCGGCGGGTCATGCGGACATCCGGCGGTTCAGCTCGCGCACCCGCCGGACGGCGGCGGCGACGGAGGTCGCAGCGACCCGCACCTGCTCGGCCGTCGTCGACCGGCCGACGCTGAACCGCAGGCACTCCAGCGCGGCGACGGTCGGCAGGCCCATGGCCTGCAGCACGTGCGAGGGCTCGTGGTCGCCGGTGGAGCAGGCCGAGCCCGACGACACCAGCACCTGCGGCGCGGCCGACTGGACGGCGTCCGCGGCCGCCCCGACGAACCGCACGTTGAGGGTGTTCGGCACCCGCGGCGCGCCCGCGCCGTTGACCTGCAGCTGCACCCGCTCGGCGAGCAGCCGCTGCAGCATCCCGACGAGGGTCGACTGCCGGGCCGCCTCGGCGTCGAGCAGCTCGCCCGCCAGCTTGGACGCCGCGCCGAACCCGACGATCCCCGGGGTGTTCAGCGTGCCCGCCCGCAGGCCGCGCTCCTGGCCTCCGCCCCGCAGCAGGGCGCCGATCCGGTTCTGCAGGGTGCGCGGCGCGGCGAGCGCGCCCACGCCCTTGGGGCCGTAGAGCTTGTGCGCCGACCAGATCGCGAGGTCGACCTGCCAGGCGTCGACCGCCACCGGGATCCGGCCGACCGCCTGGGTCAGGTCGCTGGCGAGCAGCGCGCCCTCGCGGTGGGCGATCGTCGCGATCCGGGCGACGTCGTTGACGACGCCCGTCTCGTTGTTGGCCGCCATGACGGCGACCAGCGCGACGTCCGGGCCGCACAGCTGGGCGAACCGGTCGGTGTCGAGCGTGCCGTCGCGGCGGACGGGCACCTGCTGCACCTGGCGGCCCGTCGCGGCGGCGGCGGCCTCGGCGGCGGCGAGCACGGCCCAGTGCTCGGTCGCGCCGACGAGGATCCGCCGCCGCTGCGGCGCCACGGCCGCCATCGCACCGCGGATCGCCAGGTGCGCGGCCTCGGTGGCACCGCTGGTGAAGACGACGCTGCGGGCCGTGGTCCCGGCGAGCGCGGCGACCTGGGCGCGGGCCGAGGCCACGAGCCGGGCCGCGGCCTGGCCGGCGGCGTGCGAGCTGGAGGGGTTGGCGAAGTGCTGCGTGAGCACCGGCGTCATCGCGGCGACCACGGCCGGGTCGACCGGCGTCGTGGCGTTGTGGTCGAGATAGATCATCTCTAACCCTGCGCGACGACGCGCCGGACGCCCGGCACGGCCTCGAACAGCCGCTTCTCGATGACACCGCGCAGCGTCACCGTGCTCATCGAGCAGCTGCCGCAGGCGCCGGTGAGCTGCAGCGTCACCGTCCCCGAGGCCACGGAGACGACGTCGACGTCGCCGCCCTCGCTGCGCAGGTACGGCCGGACGTCGTCGAGGGCCGCCTCCACCCGGCGGCGCAGGGCGAGGTCGGCGGCCTCCTCCTCCACCGCTTGCTCCGCCGAGGCGGTGGCCGCGAACGACGTCCCGCAGCCGCAGGCGTCGCCGGCGTTCGGGTTGTCGAACGTGAAGCCGGACGACGCGATCGACTCGACGTAGTCGATGCGGATCCCGCGCAGCAGCGGCGACATGGCCCGGTGCACGAACACCTCGAAGCCGTCCTGGGTGAGGACGAGGTCGTCCGGGTCGGCCTGCGCGGCGAGGGCCAGGCTGTAGGAGTACCCCGCGCACCCGCCGGGCGTCACGCCGATCCGCAGGCCGCGCCCCGGAGCATCGGCGCCCGCGACGTCGGGGTCGGCGGAGGCGAGCAGGGCGCGGACCTTGTCGACGGCACGGTCGCTGAGCTTGATGTCGATCACGGGACGGTCACCTCCGGGGCTTCGCTGGTGAGCCGGGCGCCGGCGGCGGCCACGGCGGGTTCGATGACGTCGTAGAGCTCCACGGCCTCGATGCCGGCCGCGGCGAGCAGGTCGCGCGGCTCGGGCCCGACCTTGCTGCAGAGGACGGCGGCGCAGTCCGAGAGCAGCCGCACGGTCTTCTGCAGGGTGGTCTCGGCGTCGCCGCACTCGGACGGGCCCTCGCAGTAGCGGGCCACGCTGCGGGTCTGCACGAGCTTGGCCCAGTTCTCGCCGGCCTCGTAGACCCAGAACTCCTCGGCGTGGCCGAAGTGCTGGTTGACGACGCCGCCGCCCTTGGTGGCGACGGCGACGAGCACGGTCCGCTCGGGCCGGGCCGCCTCGGTGCCCGCGGCCCCGGCGATGCCCGCGGCCTCGCGCCCGTCCCGCAGGTCGTCGCGCCACTTCTCGATGTCCTCGTGCACCTTGCGACGGCCCTCGAGGTCGTAGGCGACCTCGGTGCCCAGGTAGGTCTCGGGGCCGAACTCCTCGCTGCGGTCCTCGCCGAGCAGTCCGACGGCGTCGGCGCGGCACTGGCGGCAGTGGCGCATCATGTTCATCTCGGCGCCGTCGTCGTCCGCACAGCGGTCCTGCAGCGCCTTGACCTCCTGCGGCGTCGGGCCCCGCTGCCCCGCCAGGCCGAAGACCGTGCCGTGCTCCGGAGCGGAGACGAGCGGCATCACGTTGTGCAGGAACGCGCCCATGCTCTTGACCGTGCGCGACACCTCGACGAGGTGGTCGTCGTTGACGCCCGGGATCATCACCGAGTTGACCTTGACGAGGATCTTGCGCTCGGTGAGCATCGCCAGGCCCTCGAGCTGGCGCTCGGACAGGATCTTCGACGCCTCGCGGCCGGTGTACTTCTTGCCGCGGAACGCCACCCACGGGTAGATCCGCTCCCCCACCTCGGGGTCGGTCATGTTGATGGTGATGGTGACGTGGTCGACGTCGAGGGCCGCGATCCGGTCCACGTAGTCGGGCAGGGTGAGCCCGTTCGTCGACAGGCACAGCTTGATGTCGGGGCAGTCGCGCGCCACCAGCTCCATGGTCCGGAACGTGCGCTTGGGGTTGGCGAGCGGGTCGCCGGGGCCGGCGATGCCGAGCACGCTCATCTGCTTGATCTCGCTGGCGACGCGCTTCACCTTGGCGAGCGCGTCCTCGGGCGAGAGCAGGCTGCTCGTGACGCCGGGGCGAGACTCGTTGGCGCAGTCGTACTTGCGGTTGCAGTAGTTGCACTGGATGTTGCAGCCCGGCGCGACGGCGACGTGCATCCGCGCGTAGTACTGGTGCGCCTCGGCGCTGTAGCAGGGGTGGTTGGCGATCTTCGCGGCGATCTCGGGGTCGGCCACCGGGGACGACGTCCCGC
>Ga0302321_100002022_pt1 | contig 17329 bp, 12 predicted proteins | sample Fen_T0_1_FD_202505 | JGI IMG/M metagenome (GOLD analysis project Ga0302321, IMG submission 202505) | Peat permafrost microbial communities from Stordalen Mire near Abisko, Sweden - Fen_T0_1 | ecosystem: Environmental > Terrestrial > Soil > Wetlands > Permafrost | place: Sweden: Abisko...
TTGGCACCGACAAGAAGGTCTACGTCGCGCAACTCGATTGTGATGACCAGCTGGTGGGCACGCCGTTCAGTTTCCCGGCGGAGGATCTGCAAGACGTCTACGCCGACGACACCGGCGGCGTGCTGATGCTGGTACGAAACGCGACGAACACGGGAACGGACAATTGCGGCAGCGGCACCTTGTGCGGCGGCACGTCGAGCCAGTGCCAAACCACGTGGCTGGTCCGCTTCGACACCACCGGAGCCGTGACCTGGGAGACCCAGGTGACCAACATGACGACTTCCCTGGCCGGCTATGACAATGGCGCCATCTTCACCTGGAAGAACTACCAACACCACGGCCGCATCGCCTTTGACGGAACCAACTACGCCGCGTACTTCGGCGCTGCCATCACGGTCTACCGCAGCGGCAGCAGCGGCTGCATCGATATTCACGAAGGGGATCGCATGAAAGTGGTCGATGCAAGCGGAAAGCTGCTGACCGGACACAACAGCTTCGACTGGGGGTGCAGCCACTCGTGGACCACGCGCATCCTGTACGACAAGACCAACAAAGCCTTCGTCATGACCTGCGCAACCGATGCCAACAACTGCGCGATCGAGCGGCCGGACACCGGCGCCTTGCTCTTTCAAGCGACCTGCTCGGGCAAGTTCTTCAACGGCGACCTCATCCCCGCCAGCGACGGTGCCTACTGGTCAGCGTGGAGCGACACGGACGCGATTCGGCTCAACCAGTTCAACTTCAAGAACGTCAAGGGCACCCAGGTCAGCAGCGCTGGCGCCTCCCAGCACCCGCACCTGGTCGCGTACGGCACCAGCAACATGCTCTTGGCTTGGGGCTCGGGGACGAGCATGGCGGCGCAAGTGCGCAGCCTGACCGATGCCTCCACCGTCGGCGCCCAGTTCAGCATCGCGGTCAAGGACCACGCCTACCAGGCCTTCAAGCCCTATCCCGACGGCAGCGCTGCCTATCCTGCTGCCGGCAGCGACAACAAGTCGGTCAGCGTCGCACGCGTGCTACCTTGTCAATAGCACCGGTCGACAGGTGATCATGGTCTTGGGGAGTGCTACCCCAGCCCGGGTGACGATACCCGATTCCAAACACTCGGTCTTGGCTTGACGCGGCGACGGGGCATGCGACTGCCACCGCGCGGTCGCGTGAGCCGATGTGCGGGCATTGGGGACACTGCAGGAGATGAATCGCTATCGAAGCCACGTTCTCGCGATCGTATCGCTCTGCCTCGGACTGGTCGTCTCTGTGCCAGCGCGTGCTGCCTCGCTGACCCAGGTTACGCCTGCCTCCACCTGGTCGGGCGGGGCGTCGCTGCCCAGCTACGTCAGCATGTACATCTATGTCCCGTCGGCGGTGGCGAGCAAGCCTGCCATCGTGGTCTCCGGTCACTCTTGCGGATCGAGTGCCACTGGACAAATGGGCAACATCCCGAAGACCCAGGCGGCGGCGGACAAGTACGGATTCATCCTCATCCTCCCGGACAACACGGGACAAAACTGCTGGGACGTAGGGTCGTCGAAATCCCTCAAGCATGACGGCGGGGGCGATACGCAGGCTGTGGCCCAGATGGTGAAGTACGCGCTCACGAAGTACAACGGCGACCCATCCCGGGTTTACATTTTTGGTGGCTCGTCGGGCGGGATGCTGACGCAAGCCATGCTGGCGGTGTACCCTGACGTTTTCAGGGCCGGCTCGGCAAGAGCAGGGGTTCCGGCTGGATGCTGGGCCGATGGTTACGACAGCAGCCAGCAATGGAGCGGCACCTGCGCGGGCGGCAGTGTTAGCAAGACGGCGCAGCAGTGGGGGGATCTCGTTCGTTCCTACTATCCGAGCTACACCGGCCACCGCCCGCGCGTTCAGACCATGCAGGGTGAATCGGATACCACCATCAGCTACAAGAATACGGCTGAAGCCATCAAAGAGTGGACGAACGTCCTTGGTTTGAGCACGGCGCCGACCTCGACCGACACGGGGTACAAGGCCGCGAATGCTACCTACGATCGCCAATTCTGGAAGAACGCTTGTGGCTACACCGTTCTCGAGGCCTGGTCATCGCCAGGAGGCACGCACTCCATGGCGTACGAGGAAGCCGACATCCTGAAATTCTTCGGTCTCGACACGGCCACCACTTCCGATCCAGAGCCGGATTGTACGGGGGACGGTGGTGTCGTCGGTGGCACGGGTGGCGTGAGCGGCTCGGGCGGAACGACTGGGGCCGGCGGTGCGGGCGGAGCCAAGGACGGTGGGCCCGTTGGAAAAGATGGGGGAGCCGACTTGGCCGCTCCGGGCAGCGGTGGCGCACAGGGAAGCGGTGGCAGCGCGGGCAGTGGGGGCTCGCCGGGGAGTGGTGGCAGCTCGGGCAGCGGTGGTGCCGTTGGGACGGGCGGCAGCGCAGTCAGCAGTGGCGGCCACACCGGTAGCGGCGGCACCAGCACTTCAGGTGGTGCCACTGGTAGCGGCGGCGTGGCTGGCTCCGGAGGTGGCGCGGGCAGTGGCGACAGCTCCGCCAAGGGCGGCAGCGGCGGCCAAAGCGCGGGCGGAACGCAGGGCAACGGTGGGTCCGTCTCACAAGGTGGCAGCTCCGGCACCGGCGGCTCCACGGCGGGCGGCACCACGTCCAATGGGTGCGGCTGTTCCCTCGGCGGCCATGCTGATCGCTCGTTTTCCCAGGTGGCGATGCTTCTGCTAGCTGCCCTTGGACTCGTGTTCCGTCGCCAGCGAGTACGCCGCTAGACTGCGATCCGTGGCCTCGGCTTGCTGAAAGTTCGGGGCCACGTGGCGGGCGGTTTCACGGCGCCCACCATCCGTGAACGGGCCGCGCATTTACGGCACAAGGGGCAGGTCAGGCGGCTTTTCGAGATACCAAGATTTCCTCGTTCAGGCTGTCGAGGATGATCTCGATGTCGTCCCTCGATTCAAACAGGAAATCAAATGCCCCAAGCGTGTATTCGAGCGGAAAGGCAGTCGCTTCGCGCGCAAGCAATGCGAGTTGCGATTGGAAGGACTTCAGTTCGTCGTCGCTGAAGTGGTCGCGCTCGTTGGTTGCTGAGGCCGTTCCACCCATGATCTTGCTCCACAAACACTATCGGCACGATCTTCGCCAACCTAAGACAAGTGCGCCAGCCACGTCGCTGGCCAGCGCAACGCTTGCTTCTTTTCGTAAAGGAATCAAGATGCCGCGTATGGCGATGGGCAATTGTTGCCTAGCTTTCGAAGTTTCGCGGACCAGTCTTGGGTAACCGCAGGCACTAACGGATCGCTGCCATCTTTGCACGGAGGGACCGTCGATGAACAATGGGTACCTGCCAAAGAAGCTCTTGCTGGTTGGAATCCTCGGTGTCGGGTTTTGGGGGTGCAGCACGTCGAGCGGAGGAGGCAACGGCTCCGGGGGCACGTCGAGCCAGGGCGGAACGATGAGCCTTACGGGCGGCTCCGCCTCCGGCGGGTCCGGAGGCGCGGGAACCGGTGGTACCACCAGTTCTGCAAGCGCAGCGACGGGCGGGGTGCCTGGCACCGGCGGCACCGTGGCGTCTGGCGGCGCGAAGGGTAGTGGTGGCATTCAGGGAACTGGAGGCGGCCCGGCCCCGGCGAGTGGCGGCGCTGGAAGCGGCGGCGTTCAGGGAACTGGAGGCGGCCCGGCCCCGGCAAGTGGCGGCGTAGGAAGCGGCGGCGTTCAGGGAACTGGAGGCGGCCCAGCCCCCGCACGAGGCGGCGCTGGCAGCGGTGGCGTGGGAACTGGAGGCGGTCCGGCCCCGGCACGAGGAGGCGCTGGAAGCGGCGGCGTGGGGACGGGGGGCGTCATCAAGGACGCTGGCGACAGCCCCGACGTCGCTGCTTCCGGTACGGCGTGCACGGTGGGACCCTGGCCGGCGGCCGATCCGGCGGTGGCCGGACCATTCGCCACGGTGACTGAGGAAAACGTAGGTCCCGTGGCCGGCGTGGCCGTCGATGGCGGCGCGCCGCCTCAGTTCACGCTATTCCGGCCGAAGGATCTGGCCCAGGGCGGGCTGTGCCATCCCGTCGTCACCTGGGGCAACGGCACAGGCGCGACCCCGAGCATGTACAAGACGCTGCTTGGTCAGCTGGCCTCGCACGGCTTCGTGGTGATCGCGTCCAACAGCTTGAACGTTGGCCAAGGAACGCCCGCACCGATGGTGGTGGGCGTGACCTGGGTGCTGGCCCAGAACGACGATCCGACCAGCGTGATGTACCAGCGCATCGACACGGCCCGCATCGGGGCCACCGGACACTCGCAAGGCGCCTTTGCCACCACCAGCGCCGGCGCGGACACGCATATCACGACCATCGCGCCGATTTGCGGGGCGTCTACCCAGCGCAATCTGCACGGGCCGGCCCTGCTTCTATGCGGTGGCAATGACACCAGCGTCCCCTGCAGCACCGTCCAGACGGCCTTCAACGGGATTACCAACCAACCCGTGATGCTGGCGGACTATCTCTCGGCCGATCACGCCAACTGGATCAGCTTCCGCGCCGGCACGCTGAGCGCCATCGAGGTCGCGGTCGTTGCCTGGATGCGCGTCCAGCTCATGGGTGACACCGCCCTCCGTCCTCGCTTCTACGGCGCCTCGTGCACGCTTTGCACGGATACCGCCTGGCAGATCACGCAAAAGATGATGGACCAGTAGCGCCGGCTCTGCCGGCAACCGGCGTGGCCGCAGTCACGCCTTCGTTCCTTGTGACCGCCGACACTTACGCGAAACGCCCGACGATGACAGGATGGGTTGCGCAGGCGCCCCCTGCGCAAGGAGATTACCCATGAAGGCTAGAAACGGCGCCATCGTCGCCCTGCTATTGCTCGCAACCTGCAACGACGAGGTTCAGACAGATTCCTCTTCTTCCGTCGAGTCCGCGCATGCGGCCCTTGGCATCGTGCCGCCCACGGAAGTCGCGGTCTGGCAGAAGGTAGGCTCTAGCAACACGCCAGACGGCCGCTACCTGCAGGCCGCTGCCTTCGACGAAACCCGCAAGCTGTTCGTGATGTTTGGCGGGACCGGCATGGATCCCAACACGGGGTCGCCCAAACCCAACAAGGAAACCTGGGAATGGAGCCCGGCCACCGGCAAGTGGACCAACCGGACCATCGCCAGCGCTGCGCCGGATGCACGCTCGGGGGCGGCCATGGTGTTCGATTCCGTTCGCGGCAAGGTCGTGCTCTTCGGCGGCAGGGCTGGCACCGGCTACAACTACGAAGATACCTGGGAATGGGATCCGACGACGGGCGCGTGGACCGACGTGAGTGCTGCCGGGGCCCATCCTTCGGCGCGCAGCCAGCACGGCATGGTCTATGAGAAGTCCACGGGCAAGATCCTGCTATTTGGCGGCGGTCGCAGCGATTCGGCGTCATACGACGCCTCTGGGGTGAACGCCTCGCTGGGCGATACCTGGGAATTCGATCCCGTGGCGAACCTGTGGACGGTGCGGACCGTTGCCGCCGCGCCATCGGTACGGCACGACTTCGGCCTGGCGTGGGATTCCACGCGCAACAAAGCGGTGCTTTTCGCGGGTCTGCAAGTGGACATCGCTGGCGCCACTGGCGTGCCCAAGCAGGACACCTGGGAGTGGGATCCCGCGGCCGGCGCCTGGACCGAACGGACCATTTCAGGCAGCAAGCCGGGCCAGCGCTACGCCCACGTCATGGCTTTCGATGCCACCCGCAACAAGATGGTGGTCTTCGGTGGCTGGGACATCAGCACGGGTGGCGTCCGCAACGATCTGTGGGACTGGGACACCACGACCGGCGCCTGGCTGCAACGCTTGACGGGAAGCGAAAGCGGCGCGCCCGCGGGCAAGAATTATGCGTCCATGGTTGCGGACGATGCGCGCGCGCGGCTGCTCCTGGTGGCCGGCGAGTCGGCGTACAGCGCGAACGGAACAGGCGGGTCGTATGGCAGCGGCGGCTACTACTACGGCGCCGGCGGCTACTACGGCGCTGGTGGCATGACGGGCGGGCCCATCTACTTGCCGTCGGGCATGAGCGGCAGCGGCTCCGGTTCTCGCGATGTATGGGAGCTCGAGCCCGCCAAGCCGGTTTTTACCAATCGCACGCCACCGCTGGATGTGCCGACGGCCCGCTACAACCAGGCCATGGCCTACAATCCGTCGACGGGCAAGACCTACATCTTCGGCGGCTACGATTCGCTGAGCGGACAGACGCTCGACGAGCTTTGGGAGTGGGACGGCAAGACTTGGGCGCTGGTGACTGGGGACGTTCGTCCGCCGGCCCGCTCGGACGCCGGGTTGGCCTACGATCCCGTCCGGAAATCGTTGATTCTCTTCGGGGGAATGGACTACTCCGGCAGCACCACCTTCGGTGACACCTGGGAATGGGACAGCACGAGAAAGTGGACCCAACTCAAGGCGGTGAGATCGCCCGACGCACTTTCCGGTCCGGGCATGGTGACCGACACGACCCGAAACAAGATCCTGCTATTTGGGGGCGCAGGCAGCTACGACTGGACGAACAGTTCCCCGTACAGCAATCCGGTTCGCAACGAAATCTGGGAATGGGATGGCGCCACCCTAACCTGGACAAACCGCACGCCTCCCGCGACCACCAGCGTGCCCGTCGAGCGACAGTACCCGATCTTGGCCTACGACGAGGGCCGGCAGCGGCTATTCCTTTACGATGGCCTGGGCTTCGGTAGCAGCCCTTCCTCGTTCTGGGAGTGGGATCCGATTTCCACCGGCTGGGCGCGCCACGATACCTACGATTCTCTCTCCTACGGATACTCGCAAGTCCTGGCCTATGATTCGATCCGGAGGCGAGAAATCGTGTTCGCACCATCCTACAATTCCAGCTCGGGCAATCAGCAGACCTGGGAGCTCGATGCCAAGGGCCCCACCTGGTACGTGCGAACCATGGCCAACTCTCCGGGGGCGAACTACGGTGACACCATGGTCTTCGACAAGGGGCGTGGGGTCGTGGTTCTTTTCGGGAGCCAAAGCATGAGCAACGGCAGTCCCATCGGCGAGACCTGGGAATACAAGGTGAGCAACCTAGGCAACGGCGAGGGCTGTACCTCCGCCTCCGCATCGTCATGTTTGACTGGGTTCTGCGTCGACGGCGTGTGCTGCGAGTCGGCCGCGTGCACGGGCGCGTGCAAGTCGTGCAATGTGGCAGGCCGTGAAGGCACCTGCGTTCTGGCCAAGGCAGGAACCGAAGTGGCGGGTAGCTGCTCGGCGGGCCTGGCCTGCGACGGCAGCGGGAATTGCTTGGCCACGAATGGCCAGGCTTGCGCGGCGGCCAGCGCCTGCGCCTCTGGCTTCTGCGCGGACGGCGTGTGTTGCGACAGCGCGTGCAGCGGAACCTGCGCTTCTTGCAACCAGGCAGGGCTGGTGGGCAAGTGCAGCCCGTACGCCGCCGGTACCGATCCTCAGAAGGAATGCGGCACGGGCACCGGCGTGTGCAAGTCCACCTGCGATGGTGTGGGAAACTGCGCCTATCCGGGATACACAGTCTCTTGCGGCAACTGCATGACCTGCGACGGCAGCGGCACGTGCTCGTACTACGATTCGTATTGCGGCGGTACTGGGGGCTGGATTGGCTCGGGTGGTTCGACCTCGCCTCCTTGGGGCGGTGGTGGCAGCATTACGAACGCTGGCGGCAGCGGTGGTCGCATCCAGAATTTCGGCGGGGCTGGTGGCACCATCCAGAATGCCGGCGGCAACGGCGGTAGCAGCGACGGCGTGGTCGGCGACGCGGGCACCAAGGCAAACCTAAGCAAATCAGGCTGCGAGTGCGCACTCGGACGCAGCGACAGCGCAGTTCCGGGCTTGACCGCACCCTTGTTCATCGCTGGAATCGCTCTGCTGCTGGCGCGCAAGCGTCGAAGAGCAGGCTGACTTCTTTCTTCGAGCATGGCTGCTGTCGCCAGGAGTCGGAACGGCTCGCTGGGTAGCCATCTTTGACCATCCTTGCCCATCGTGGACTCCTCGGCCGTCCCTGGACCTGCTACCATCCCGCGGTCGCCTGAACCTTGGCGATGTGTCTTCGGATGGCTCGGGCTTTCCCTGGGCCCAGTCGACGCAACTACCTTCGACGTCAAAGGACCACAATGCGAAAACAGCCGCCTCTTCTGATCTTCGTGCTCGTGCTGACCGGCCTTGCCTGTGGGGGAAGCACCAGCAGCGCTCCCGATGCGCCAGGGGGGTCCGGCCAGAACCCGGACGTCGATGGCATCGACGGGGGCGCGCCGAGCACCCAGATCATCGACGGGGGCGCATTCGGCCTCGATATCGACGGGGGCGCGCCGAGCGGATCCTACCCGACCCAAGCCTGCCTCGACCGCGCCAATGCGTTGCTTGGCCAGATGACGGCCGACGAGAAATACGCGCAGATGCTGCAGATGGAGCGGGCGGCCTTGACTACGGCGCTGGTCACCCAATATGGCATCGGCTCGGGGTTCAGCCAGGGTGGCTCGGCGCCGTCTACCAATTCGCCCACGGGATGGGCAGACATGGCCGATGGCTACCGGCAGGCCGCGCTGGCCAGCCGATTGAAGATTCCATTTCTCTACGGCGCCGACGAAGTACACGGCGTGGGCACAGTGAAGGGGGCCACGGTGTTCCCACACAACGTCGGACTGGGCGCCACGCGGAACACAAGCCTGGTCGGGCAGATCGCCAGCGTCGTGGCCAGCGAAAGCCTGGGCTGCGGCGTCGACTTCGTCTTCTCGCCCGTGGTCGCGGTCGCCCTTAACGAGCGCTGGGGCCGCACCTACGAGGCGTTTGGCGAAACCACCCAGCTGGCGTCGACCTTGGGCGCGGTCATGACCAGGGGATTGCAATTCACGTCGACGGGCGCTCCCACCGGACTCCTGGCCAACGCAAAACACTACCTGGGCGACGGCGGTACGGCCAATGGCGTGAACGCCGGAGATACCAGCGGCGACGAGGCCACCCTGCGCGCCATCCATCTCGAACCCTACCGCGCGGCCGTGGCGGCCCACGTCGGTTCGATCATGGCTTCCTACAGCAGCTGGCAGGGGACCAAGATGCACATCAACAAGACCATGCTCACCGACGTCCTCAAGGGCGAGCTTGGCTTTGGCGGCTTCGTCATTTCCGACTTCAATGCCTGCTTCCAGCTCAACCTGTCCAATCAGGACGGAATTGGCCAGTGCCTCAATGCGGGCGTCGACATGTTCATGACCTACAACCAGAGCATCCCCACGATGCTGGGCTACTTCGCCAACCTGGTGAAGGCGGGCACGGTCACGCAAGCGCGCGTGGACGATGCTGTCCGGCGCATTGTTGCCGTGAAATGCGAGCTGGGACTGTTCGAGGCCAGCGGGAAGGTCGATCGCACCTTGACCGCGGCGGTGGGTTCGGCTGACCACCGTCAAGTGGCCCGCAAAGCTGTCCAAGAATCCCTGGTCGTGCTCAAAAACGATGGCGGCGTGCTGCCACTTCCCAAGACCGTCACCGTTGCCCTGGCGGGCAAGAGCGCCGACAACACTGGCAATCAATGTGGCGGCTGGACCATCTCGTGGCAAGGCGCGTCCGGCAACGGCGTGCCAGGCGCCACCAGCGTTCGCCAGGCCTTCGAGTCCGCCTTGGGCGCAAGTCAAGTCAAGTACTCGACGGATGGCGCGAGTGCGGCCGGAGCCAGCGTTGGTGTCGCCGTGATCGGCGAGACTCCCTATGCCGAAGGCAAGGGCGACAAGACGGATCTCACCGTCGCCACCGCCGACGTTGCCGTCGTCAAGGCGCTTAAGCTGGCGGGGCTTCCGACGGTCGTGGTGTTGATCGCCGGTCGTCCGATGATTCTTGATCCGCTCATGCCCTACGCGGACGCCATCATCGTGGCTTGGTTGCCGGGCAGCGAGGGCGCTGGCATCACGGACATCTTGTTTGGCGACGCCCATCCGTCAGGCACGCTGCCGCACTCTTGGCCGCGCTCCATGGCGCAGATTCCGATCAACGTGGGCGACGCCAGCTACGATCCGCTTTATCCCTATGGGTTCGGCCTGACCTACTGAAGCTACTCGGCAATTGGTCGTGTGGCTGCCGGCAACTGCGGTAAGGTTCACGCCTGTCCAGTTGTCGCGGGTAACAACATCCGCATGAGGTGCCAAGGTGAACGACCGTCGACCATGCCATTCCCGATTCGATGGGACGATTAACAAAGGAAACACATCCGCAGGGTGGACGCGGGTGCTGGCTGTCTTGGCCGTCGCCTTGGCCATCACCTCTTGCAACACTGCCCCGGCGGTTGGCGCGGGTGGAAGCGGCGGAGTCTCCGGAGGCGCAGCTTTGTCGGCCAGCGGTGGAAACGGCGGGAGCGTGGGCAGCACACCCACCGGTGGCGGCGGCATTGTCATCGCGATAATCACGCCCGATTCAGGCGTCGACTTTCCCAGCACAAGCCACTGTGGCAACGGCATTCTCGACCAGAGCGAGCAGTGCGACGACGGCAACAGTGATAGTGGCGACGGTTGTAGCCGGATCTGTCAAATCGAAAACAACTTCGTATGCCCAACGCCCGGGCAGCCATGCGTGAACATGGCCCGGTGCGGGAATGGCGTCTTGACCTCGGACGAAACCTGCGACGATGGCAACACCATCGACGGCGATGGCTGCTCTGCCAATTGCAAGAACGTAGAACCCGGTTGGCAGTGCCGCGTGCCTGGCAAACCCTGCACGCCCAAGTGCGGGGATGGCGTGGTCGCGGCGACAGAAGCGTGCGACGACGGGAACAGCGTAGGTGGCGACGGTTGCTCGGCCAATTGCCGGCTTGAGCCCGGTTTCAAGTGCGAGGGCCAGCCAAGCACCTGCTCGCGGACCACCTGCGGCGATGGCAAAAAGGAAGGCGCGGAAGGCTGCGACGACGGCAACACCATGCCGTTTGACGGCTGTTCGCAGGATTGTCAGATCGAACCAGACTGCACAGGTGAATCGTGCACCTCCAAGTGCGGCGACGGTATCGTGCTTAACGAAGCGTGCGACGACGGCAATGCTGCCAGCGGGGATGGCTGTTCGAACGAGTGCAAGGTCGAGTCGGGCTGGACCTGCACACAGCCCGCGTTGGGCGACAAGATGTTGGTCCCTGTCATCTACCGCGACTTGCGTTTCCACAATCCCACCGAATTCGAACCCGATGTCTCGGGCTGCAGCGGCGCGTGCACGGGAATCGTCATGCCCGATCTCGACAAGGACGGTAAGCCTGTTTACACAGGGACGACAGGGCAAGGGATCTCCATCGCGAGCACGACCAGCTTTTCTGAATGGTATCGCACCACACCTACCGTCAACCATCCAACCGCCGCCAAGCTGGCCCTATGGAAGAACAGTAAGGGAAGCTACGTGAACCGTTACGGCGCCAATGGCGAACAGTGGAAGACCGGAATCGACGGTAACCCACTCTTCTTTCCCGTCGATGGAGATTCCTTCACTCCCGCCAGCGAATTGGCTGCCGCGCAGGTGCCAGCGTTCTACGACCCGGCACTGCCCTTTGATGTGGATCAGAACGGCAAACAAAGGCTCCACAATTTCAGCTTTACCAGCGAGGTCCGCTATTGGTTCAAATACGAAACTGGAAACACCTACGAACTGGACTTCGTCGGCGACGATGACGTATGGGTCTTTATCAACAAGAAGCTGGCCGTGGACTTGGGTGGGCTTCACCCAGCAGCCACGGGGACGGTCACGGTCGACGGAACGACCGCTGCCAAGCTGGGGAATATGAAGTCCGGAAACGTGTACGAAGTCGCTGTATTTCAGGCCGAACGTCACACCACTGCTTCGTCGTACAAACTGACCCTGAACGGTTTTAACGCCGCGTCGACCACGTGCGTGCCCACCTGCGGAGACGGCGTCGCGGTTGCCGACGAAGAGTGCGACAATGGCAAGGACAACAGCGACACGGCGTACGGCGGCTGCACGACCCAGTGCAAGTGGGGCAGCTTCTGCGGGGATGGCAGCGTGAACGGCGGGGAGGAGTGCGACAGCGGCAAGAACAACGGCACGCAGGATGGCGCCTTTGGATGTACTCTCGGATGCACACGCCCACACTACTGCGGCGATGGCTGGGTGGACACGGATCGGTCCGAGGAATGCGACCTAGCCGACAAGAACGGCGTCAAGCTGGACCGCGACCGTGTTCCCGCCACTGGGAACGATGCCCAGATCTATTGCACTGCCGAGTGCAAGATCCCTCCGGGCATCGTGTTCTAGCCAGGACGTCAGCCGAGAGGCCCGGTTGACCATGGGCCCATCAGAATAGGACCAATGTCCCTTCTTTGAGGGCCGCCTCGACATCCTCCAAAGGTGATTCTGCCAGCCAAAAGTCTGGCTCTGTTTCAAGTTCGAGCCAGTAGTCCAGAGCCATGTTGTCGACGGTGAACGAAATGCGTGAAGGGGCAAGGCGGAAGCCCGTCGAAAACTGTGGCGCCTGGGAGAGTAGACTTAGAGGGACGCCGAAGACCAACTTGACAGCGTAGGCGGCCACTCTGTTGCGGAAGCGTCCAACCACTTGGTTGACCATCTCGCACGCCCAGTCGTCCAAGTCTGATAGCGGCGATGTCTGGTCCACGGGGTTAAGGAAATGGAGCAATTTCCTTGGTGCCTGAAGAGTCAGGCATCCGTGCAGTTCGGCATTACCGAAACAGACGAAGGCGCCGAGGGCTTCGTCTGTGGGGGCCGGTTGGCTCGCGGACATGAGTCTTGTGGCCTGGACGCCCAGGTCAGCGAGCATTTCCTCGGCACAGTCGGAGAATATTCTGGCCAATCGATCTTCGTTGGAATTGCTGGGCAGTACAGTCATCCTGCACCCAATTGTTAGAGAGACGTCAGTCTCAAGGTGGATCGGAAGAACGTGTGCCTTTCATGAGTGCTGTTTCCGCGCGTCAGGGCGCGTGAGAGGGGCCTTGCCCCTGTCCCGAGGGGGGCGGCCGTTCCCTTGGGCCCAATTTCATCGTGGCTAAACTGTTTCGCGCAACATGACGATTCGCTACGCATGAGCGCAGGACATTCGGTCATCCTCATCGATCCGGATGACCAGACGCGTGATGTTTTGATCGAGCGGCTGCGCATGCAGGGCTACAAGGCGACGGGGTTTGAAGGGCCAACCGAAGGCGCCATCGCTGCTCTTAGTAGGCCTCCCTCTGCGGTGATTGCGGACCTTTGGATGAAGGGCATTTCCGGTGTGCAGCTCACGCGCCTGATGCGAGCCGAGCCGGCGACCGAACGTGTGCCGGTGATCCTGCGCGGGCCAGACAATCCCAGGAACCGTTTTTGGTCCGAACGCGCTGGGGCTGCGGCCTATGTAGTCAAAGGTCGAATGGGTGATTTGGTGCGTGCCATTGGGCGCTCCATCCCTTCTATGCCTACCGAGGACGACGGTTTCTTTACTCAGTTGCAGGATGCGGAATCCGCGATTCGCGACCGCATCGCGGCCTATCTGGACACCGCTCTTTTCGAATCGGTATTGGCCGCCGAGGTGCGCGCACTTTCTACATGTGGGGCGTTCGACCGGCTGTTCGATCTGCTGACCCAATTCGTTTCGCAAGTCATGTCCTACCGCTGGTTGGCCCTAGTCACTCACCAGCCTGAGCACCTTGGACTTCACGCACACCCGTCGGTGCGCGCGACCTGTGAAAGGGAAGCCCGCGAGGCCTTGTCGCTTCCCGAGGAAACCGTCCTATTATCGATCGAGGACGAAGATGCCGCTCCCGGTCCGGCAATCGCGCAGGCAATGGTTCGTTCGGTACAGTTCGGACACGAGACGATCGCAAGGATAGCCTTGAGTCCGAAGGGCGCGGGAGATCCGCAAGATGTGCGCATTTTGGACGTCATCGCGCGGGAGTTGGGCGGCCCTTTGCGCATGGCGATGCTGGTGGAAGAAATCCAGCATGCGGCCACGACGGATCCCTTGACCGGCATCATGAATCGGCGCGCGTTGCTGGCCGCCCTCGACATCGAACAATCCCGCTCAGAACGTCACGGCTACCCGATGGCACTTCTTCTGCTCGATGTTGACCATTTCAAGTCCGTCAACGACGAATGGGGCCATGCCATGGGCGACCAGGTCCTCGCGGCGCTTGGGCGCTTGCTCGCCGGTGAGGTGCGCAAGACGGATTTCGTCGGCCGCTGGGGCGGCGAGGAATTTGTCGTGGTGTTCTCAGGCGCCGACGAGCCAGGCGCGATGATTGGTGCGGAACGAATTCGCTCGGCGGTGGAGAATCTGGAGCTGCCTGACGAAAAGGGAAAGCGCGTTCCCGTGAGGGTGTCCATAGGGGTGGCCTGCCTTGAGGTCAAAGACACCGCTGAAATTCTCATCGATCGCGCCGACCGAGCCATGTACCAGGCCAAAGCGACGGGTCGAAATCGAGTGGTCATGGCGCCCTCCCTTCTCCGTCGTACGGGAACCGAATTGGTCATTCCCACGGACTTGCAATAGCCCCTTCAGAATTCAACGGCTCCCGACGAATGAAAGACAGAGGTTATATGTCTGGCAATTCCAACGAAGAACGACTGGAAGAAATTCTCGCCACGTGCATCGGGGAACTTCTTGCAGAGCTGAGCCCGGAAGCTCGGCGCGTTGTGGCTGAGCACCAGTCTCCAGCCTTGCAGGAAAGCCTCGCTGCTTTCGGGGGATTCGGTAGTACGGATTTTCGCGGCTCATTGACGCTTCTCGGTTCGGTATCGCTGTTCTCCCAGCTTCATCCCTTGCCGTCGAGCGTGACCCCTCGCGATCTCGCGGACTGGGCCTGCGAACTGGTCAACCAGATGGTAGGTCGTTATCGCAATCGATTGCTGGCCTACAACGTGAATCTGGCATTGGGCGTTCCTCAAAGCGCGCTGGCGCAAAATATGCGACTATCCTCCAGTCTCCGCCAAAGACGCAATCCCATCTGCTTCGCGATCCATGGTGCGGTACTGGAGATTTGGCTTGAACTCAACATCCGGCCGGATTTCAACCTTGCGGACAATCCTGAGAACAGCAAGGGGACAGCGCTCAGGGAAGGTTCCGTCGTCTTCTTCTAGCTTTGGAAAATACCATGGGCAGCAAAACCATACTTATCGTCGATGATTCTCTGACGGTCCGGCAACAGGTCTCGATGATACTCAAGATTGCAGGGTACAACACAACGGAAGCGTGCAATGGACGAGAGGGCGTTGAGGTCATGAACAGTGGTGCTTCCATCGCCATGGTCATTTGCGATGTGAACATGCCCATCACCAACGGCCTCGAGTTCCTCGAAACCATCAAGGGCGCGGCATCGGCGCCTCCGGTTCCGGTGGTGATGCTAACCACCGACGGTTCACCGGAACTCATTGCCCGTGCCAAGCGCGCAGGGGCCAAAGGGTGGATCGTGAAGCCTTTCCAAAGCGATCTTCTGCTGTCGGCGGTTCGCCGCATTGCTGGAGACCCAGGTACGTAGGCGTGCCCGCCGTCCATAACCTCACCATACCGGGATCCATGACCTCGATGGTGAGCCGCCCCGACCATGGTGCCCCCACCCTCAAGCTGAGTGCCATCATGGCGTCCATTGGCCACTCGTCGACGGTTGCGGGTTACGAGGCACTGTGCCCTCGGATCGGGTTCTGTATAGGTTTTCGACGAATGCTCGAAAATTTGCTGCGGCGTCGTGCTTCTTGAACGTGGTGGCGATTTCGGCGGCGGCCTTGGCGAATGTGGGTTCGGATAGGACCCGGTGCAAGCTGTCTCGCACCTTGTCCGCAGTCAGCGCGCCCGAGCGCAGGGATAGCCCGGCGCCTTGTTGATCGATCCGTTCGCTGGCCAGGTATTGATCGAGGTTGCTCGGAATGCCAAGGACCGGCGTGCCCGCGGCCAAGGCCTGGTATCCGGTTGAGCTTCCGCCGTTGTGGATGACGACGCGGGCGCGGGCACAGGCTGCGTGGCCGTCGGCGAAGGGAACCACCCGCACATGGTCGGGTAGCCTGCCAGTTTGGTCGCGACCTGCTGTGGCCAGAAGAACATCGACGGGCATGGAGGCGAGGGCGTCGATCAGAATGGGTAGGCAGCGGGCCGATCCGGACGATCCCATGGTGACGTAGATGGGAACGCGATCCGCGCGCTCTCTCCACTCCTCGGGCAAAGGTCCTGGCGCAGACCAGAGGATTGGTCCGAGAAAATGGTGGTTGCTGGGCAAGCCGGCCGTGGGCACCAGCTCCGGTGGATCTGCGTAGAGAACGTGATCGCCAAAGGTCAGCACCTCCAGCAGGCTGCCGATCGTGGGCAGTCCCGCCCGTCGCCGTTCAGCGTTGAGCGGCGCAGCGAAGTGGGCGAAGACCCAGGGGAGAGCGCGTGGAAAGTACTTCGCTGCCCTATTCTCGCCCAGGATCCGCACCATGGGATGGTCGGGCAGGGGAAACCCGTCGCGTTTGGCGAACGGGCTCCAGTAGGCATTGATCAGCGACGCCAGCGGCACGCCACACGTTGGCGCACTCACCGCCAGCGACCAGCGCAGGTCGCCGACCACCAGATCGGGCGTGACCGCGCGGAGGACATGCTGGTCGGATTCGATGTAACGGCGCAAGACCCGCCTGGAATAGAGCCGCTTCCCCGAAGCCACGCGCGCCATGGCCGTCTTGGGTGACAGTCCCCAAAGCGGCCAGCGCTTGGCATCCAGCCCCTCGAAGACGTAGCCGGGAAACTGTGACGAGGCAAAGTGAACTTCGTAGCCATCCCGTGGCAGAGAGCGGGCCAACGACACCAGTCGAACCATCTGCGCCAGGGTGATGGCTTCGGACACGAAGAGGATGCGCTTACGTGGGGGTGTCACGAAGGACCTTAAAGGTTGCGAAGCGCCACCAGGGTTTCCGCTACGCCCTGGTAACCGCCGAAGTACCAGGACCACCAACCGGCCATCATCAAACCGTGGCCGATCAAGATGAACACGTGGCTCCACATCTCGACCACGTCAGAGCGCGACGTCAAGTATCGCCGCCAGTGCATGGCCTCGTCGACAAAACTGTAGGCGAAGGAAAGAACTGTCAGAACCATTGCTGGCAGGGCAAGCCCGCTTGGGGTTGGGTAGGCCGCGCACAAGAGCACGTTGCTGCCAATGCCGCACACGATGATGATGTGGTGAACCAGTCCTTCCCCGCCACGCAGGACTTCCTTGTAGACCGTCCGGTGGCCGATGGTGTCCACCGCGATGGCCAGGGCGAAGATGCCAGCGCCTAGCGGAATCCAATAGGCTTCGGAGGGGAAGGTGGCGCCGCCTGCACGGCCGATGGCTAGGAAGACACTGCTGGCCAAGCACAGTCCGGAGATGAGGCCAACCCAGGCGAGATACACGATCCAATCGCGCCTTGAAAAGAGACGGAA
>Ga0302321_100002023_pt1 | contig 17326 bp, 13 predicted proteins | sample Fen_T0_1_FD_202505 | JGI IMG/M metagenome (GOLD analysis project Ga0302321, IMG submission 202505) | Peat permafrost microbial communities from Stordalen Mire near Abisko, Sweden - Fen_T0_1 | ecosystem: Environmental > Terrestrial > Soil > Wetlands > Permafrost | place: Sweden: Abisko...
CCTCGCTGGAGTTGAGTCCCGGGTTTGCGTACGAGTTTTGCTCGCCTGCACACAGACCGCACAAACAAAACCCGACGGCTCGCCACGTGTCACGGCGAGCCATGCGTCGTTCGCGTGCGCGCGACCTCGGCATAGGGGGAATCCGGGAATTCGCGAATCAAGTCCTGGAGCGTTTGCTCTGCCAGCGAGCGCTCACCCAACGCGGTCGCAATTTCCGAGATCCCCCACAGGGCTTCTGCGCGAAGCGCGCCGCCACTGGCCGCCACCGCGCGATATTGTGCAAGCGCTTGTTGCGGCTGCTTCGCCTGGAAGTATTTTCCCAAAGCCAGGCGTGTAGGCCCCACCTCGCGTGAGTTCGGATAAAGCTCGAGCAGGAGTTGATAGACCCCAGCCGCCTCGTCGCCGCGGCCTTGGCGGCGTAATAAGTTTGCTCGCGCAAACAGTTCGCTTGCTGAGCTCGAGGTAACCGCCCGCGGCTCGCGGGCCGCGCGACGAGAGACGGAGCTGCTCGGCGCCGGGACTGGCCCATTGCTGGGGATTTCGTCGGCGACGCCGGCAATATCCGTGGGCTCCGGCGCGGCCTGCACGGATTGACTCGGGATTGGCTTCACGGTTGGCAATACGGTGCGCGGCGGCCCGCGTTTCGTCGTTTTCCAAGGCCAACCCCCGAAAACCTTCTGCGAATCCTCTGGGGCCTGAGGTTGGCGAGCGCGCCCGAGCCAAGCACTGGCCAAACCCGCGACGAGCAACACCGCCGCAGCCACGAGCAGCATCGTCAGAGGTCGGCGGCGCTTGACGTGAGTTTTTTCGGGCGCGCCCAGCGCGCGAGCCGTGATGCGCGCGAGTAGCGCGTCATCTCCTGGACGCACGCGACTCTCCCTTTCGAGCTCGGGGAGCATTTGGCTCATCAGCCTGACCTCGAGCGAGTGCTCGAGAGCCTCGTTCAGACGGCGCTGCTCCTGGTCGTTCAGGTCTTCGCGCCGGCTGCGGCACAGCAGATCGGTGGGTTCACCCTGGCTCATGCCATTTCCTCCACCAGGTCGCGAAGCCTGGGATCGGCGAGCGCGCGCGCCACCAATGCCGCCTTGGCGCTGCGCAAACGGCTGCGCACGGTTTCGAGCGGAGCGTCGCAGATGGCTGCGACTTCGCTCATCGTGTGACCGAGCACGCAATGCAGGGCCAGGGCTTCGGCTTGCGCTGGCGGCAGCGAATCACACAATTCGCGGGCCAATTGCACGCTTGCGCGCGACGCGGCAAGTAGGTCGGGCGGCGCGTCGTCACTGGCGGTTTCATCCGTATCCATCAGATCGGGAGTGCCGTGGTTGCGCTTGGCTGCTCGTTGTCGCCGCCGCGCGTTCATGGCGGAGCGCAAGGCGACGCGTGCGGCGAAATGGCGAATCGAGGACTCGCCACGGAAACGTCGAAGCGCGCTGACGAATTCAACCGCGCACTCCTGAGCGACATCCTCCACGTCCGGGTGCGAGCCGCCGATGACCCGCCGCACGACTCGCAAGATGATCGGCCCCAAGGTCGTGAGCAAGGTTCGCAGCGCCACCGCGTCGCCCTCTATCGCCGCGCGCGCGAGGGGTAACAGCTCGTCCTCCGCCCTCGGGCCGGGCTGAGGCGGAGCGCTGCTAAGTGACAGGGCGCGTAACATCCGTGGCGATCAGTGTAAGCGCTTCCGAAAACGGGTGAGCTAGGATGATACGCCAGGAACGATCTTATGTGCGGACGCACTCCAAGTCGAAATCCGCCAGCCTAGACGCCGTCAAAATTGTCGTTGCAACACGGTTTCATTGTTTCCGACTGCCCACACGACGCCGGATGCGTGGCCCCAGACCGCGTTCAAATTCTCGCTCTGCCCCGAGGGGTCGAGTTCGAGCGTCGAGCCGTTCCAGTGCAAAATGCTGCCTCCCTGACCCACGATCCAGACGCTGTCGGGCGCGTTACCCCAGATGTCGTAAAAGGCTGGCACATCCTCCAGCACGGCTGGGATCGGTAGCAAGGTGCAGCTACCGCCTTGCCAGCGCGCGACCCCCCCGCCATCGCCCGCCGTCCAAATCGCGGCAGCATCGCCCCACACTGCATTCCACACGCCAACACCGGGACACTTGGCGACCGCGAAAACCGTGCCGTTCCAATGGAGCAAGGTTCCTCCGCTGCCCGCGACGAACGCATCCGTCGGCGAAGGACTCCAGAGCCCGAGCGGGACGAAACCGTCCAAGCTGGGGAGGGCAATTTGATTCCAAACGCTGCCGTCCCAGTGAACCAGGTAATATGCTTTCAGGTTCGCCGCCGAAGTGACTGACGAGCATGCCCAGAGATCGTTTGCCGCGTTTTCCCAGATCAATCGGGCCTGCGGCTCTGCGTAGACGGTCCACGTGGCGCCGTCGCTGTGCCTGAGGCCGAAGGAGTCCTCCGCCAGCCAAAAATCGGATACTGAAAGCGCAGCGAGCCTGGGCGGCTGGTAGAGCAGGCCAGGTCCGGTATCGACATTGGACATTGACCGGCCGTCGAGGAACGCCACCCAAGCGGTCGACGGCCCCTTGTAGCCGGGCGTCACTCCGGCGATCAAGGCGCTCCTCGGACCGTCGGACCAAACGTCCGTGAACGTCGCCGGAGCGCCCTCAAAATCGAACGGATTGTCCGATGGGTGTGGCGGATCCCGGTGATTCAACGTCACCCACGACCCGAGGCCGGCGCTTCCGCCGTGCGCCTCCGCACCAGCAAACGAATTGGCTCCGGCCGTGTCGTTTGCTCCGGCGGCGCCAGCCCTGCCGCCCACGCCAGCCTGCGACAGCGCCCCGTTGCCGGACGCGGCGCCCCCGCTCATGGCCGTGACGGTGCCCCCTGATGCGCCCGTGCCGCCGCCTCCGATCGCCGGAGCGCCACCGGGTTCCCGCTCCGTGAAGTCGACCAGGCCCGTCCTGCCACCGCAACTCAGCAGCGCAAGTACGGCAATCGAATACGCCCTTCGCAGACACATGCTGACCTCGCTTGCGACCCGTCCCGGTAACGACCTATCGTAGTCCCTCTCGGCCTCAATCGGAAGCGCTCGGCAGCGAAGACGCTCAGCGGTCCGTGACCACTGAATGGGCGCACCAGTTGCGGGCCGCTGAGCTAAGCTGCCCGCATGACCCCGCTCGCGCGCCAACTCGCCCGCATCTCGGCGCGCGAGATGGTTCTAGCGTTGGGCGTGCGTGGGGGACCGCACCTGCTGCGCCACGGGCTTTCGCTGCCCTTCTACTTTGCGTCACGCGACCTGGGTGAGACGCTGGCAAGCTTCGAGCGCGACGTTCGCGCGCTCGGCCTGCCGGAGGCGGCGGCCAGCGCTTTGCGGCGCTTCGGAGTCGCGCTGCGAGTGACTGGCGTAGACGCCGGAACCGGTTCGTGCCTGGTGCTGGCGAACCACCCTGGCGCCTACGATGCGCTGGCGCTGATGCGGGCCGTGGGTCGTCGCGATTTGCTGATCCTGGCGGCCGATCGTGAGTTTTTGCGTGCGCTGCCCGGTTTGTCGGCACACCTAGTGTGGGTGGGCGACGCGCTGTCCGAGCGCGCGCGTGCTCTGAAGCGAGCGCTGGTTTGGCTGCGTCGGGGCGGCGCCTTGCTGCACTTTCCAGCCGGCAAGATCGAACCGGATGCAGCCTTCGCGCTCCCCGGAGCGCCGCTACTCGAGCCGTGGCAGCCGGGGGTTTTCGCGCTAGTCAGGGCGTGCGAGGCGGGCGCCGGGCGCGTCTTCGTCGCGGGCGTGAGAGGCGTGCACTCGCCGCGCGCCAAGCGTCTACTGCTCAACCGCCTGGCGGAAAAGCGCGGCATCACCACGCTCTCGCCGCTCGTGCAGCTCGCCTGCAGGCTGCGCGATGTGAACGCGCGCGTTCGGCTCGACCCAGTCGCGGGCGGCTGCGACGAGCTTTCGCTGCGCGCAGCTCTGGTCAGCGCGATTTCGAAAGCGTAGCGCGCACGGCCAGCGCCGTGTCTTTCCAGCGCGGCAAGTGCTCGGACGAGAGCCAAGCTGCCTGCCGGAGTTTGCTACGAAGGTCCTGATCGGTGACGAAGCTCTCGAGTGTCGCACCCAGCCCGCTCGCGTCGTTCGGCTCGTACAGCAGACCTGCAGAGGTCCGACTCACGAGCTCTTCTGCCGCGCCGACCCGAGCGGCGATGATCGGAACAGCCGACCACAGCGCCTCGCTCAGCACCATGCCGTAGCCTTCGAGCGTTGAAGGCAGCACCAGCACGTCCGCGAGCGCAAGCTGCTCGGCCACACCCGCGGTATCCAGCGACCCGAGCCAGCGCACGCGACTCGTGACCTGGGCGCGCTCGATGACCGTCCGCACCTCTTCGGCGTAGGCGGGCGAAAGCTCCGCGCCGACCAGCACCAGCTCAGCGTGCTCAGTCGAGAGCCCGGCGAAGGCTCGCGCTAGCTCCAGCACGCGCTTGCGCGGTACGATGTTGCCGACGAACAGCAGCCGCAAGCGCGCGCCGTTCGGCTCTTGGCCGGCGGTCGCCGGCCGCTCGAAGCGATCCGCTCCAGGCTCGGCCACCAGCGCTTGCTTCGTGAGCTGCTCGAGCTCCAAACGATCAGCGCTGACGCGGCTGGTCGTGATGCACGCGTCAGCTGCGTCGATCGCGGCCTTTTCGAGTGCGAGTAGCTGGTCACGGCTCGCGCCCGGCGCGTGCTCCCAAGCCGTCAAGTGATGGATCAAGAGCACGCGGCTCAAACCTGCAGGCGCGCTCCGAAACATCGGGCCCAGTTCGCGGAAGCACAGCTCATCCCCCAACACGACGTCGTAGTCGTCGCTGCCGAGCGCCGGCAGGGAGCCGCCGTTTGGCTCGAGCGAAACGATCGTTACGCGGTCGCCCAGCGCGCGTAGCTGCTCGACCACCAACCGGTCGTAGATGTAACCGCCGCTCACTTGATCGAGCGAACCGTAGATGACCCAAGCCACGCGCAGCGCTGACACTTGACGTATCCTACCTACGCTTTGGGTCGAGACCGCAAGCAGCGTTTCGAAGGCGTGACTCGCAACCAACGCCCAAACGATGGATCGGAACTTTTTTGCGTACCCACTTTGCGGTCCGGGCATTCCTGCTCGCGCGTCTCAGCTCCTCACCGCGTTCGATTCGGCCGCCTTTTTCGAGCGCTGGCGACCTGCGCATACGTGAGCTCGCGTCGATCGCGAACTGCGCCCAGCAGCAGTGCGCCACGGCTCATGTCACCCAGGCCGGCAAATTGCTCCGGAAAGAGCAACCTTGGGCCAAATACGTCGAGCAGGGGTTCGACGTATTTATCGCTCGCCACGCTGCCCAGCAGCACGAACTGGGTGTTCGACGTCGAGCGCTCGAGCAGTGCGTTGGCGTGACGAATCAGCGGTGCGGTGAAGTGCGGGTTATCGTGGTGAATCGAGACTTTGGCCCAGCCCTGCAAGCGCTCGAGCGAGACGCGCTCCTGCGGCGTGCACAGGCCGCCGCCCGCGCTGATGACGTATGCCGCCTCGTGGCCCACTGGCGTGCAGCCGAATGCGCGCGCGTAGGCGAGCTTGCCACGAAAGTACAAGCCGCTCACGAAGCTGAACAGCTCACCCAACCCAGCGCCCTCCACAGAGCGCAGCTCACGCGCCAATTGGAATTGCGCGGCAGCGTTGAACAGCATGGACCCGCGCCGCCCGCCGAGGTTCGCAGGCGAGAGCAGAAAGATCTTAGCCAATTCGAGCATTACCGTGCCGAGCAAGCAAAAACCGTGCAGAGTTCGGCGCCGGTCTATGTCAGCGCAGGGTAGAGCGGGTGCCGTCGTTCTTCATGCTCGTTCCAGGCCCATGGCGCGATTCGAGCGAGCTCGTTCGCGCTTCGAGTGAGTGCCGCGTGGTCGCAAGATCTTACGGCACCAGCACCCGGATCTCTGCCCGTCTGGCTACTTCTTCGGCTTGGACTTGAGGTCACTCTTCGGGCGCTTGTCGGGTGCCAGGTCCGGGTTGGACCAGTAGTACACGCTCTCGCGGCCCGCTTCATCGGTGAAACCCACGGTCTTGACTTCTGCTTGGATGGTGGCCGTTCCTTCGGGCACGTGCGCCTTCTTTACGCACGAAAAAAACATGAAGATCTTCTCACCGGGCTTCACCGCGCCAGCAAAAATTCTTCCGGAACAGACCTGCATCGGGCGCGGCTTCCCGTCGGCCGTTACCTCGAGTTGCTTGCCGGCCTTGTCGTAGAAGTAAGCGACGAGAGACCCAAACAAGATGGGGTTCTTGGACTTGTTGATGATGCTGAACTTGGGACCTTCATCGGTAGTTTTGCCGGTGTACGCCACCTCCATCATGCGCGAATCGCCTTTTCCGAGGCACGGCTCTGCCTGGGTACCGACTCCGCTGGACCCCTCGGGGCAGTCGTCCCGAAGCTTGGGCGGCTGGGCACTCGGAGCGGGAGGCGGAGCCACCGTGGCCACTGACGCACTGGGTTTGGGCGTGGGCTGCTCTTTTTTGGCCTCCTCTTCACATCCGAAGACGAGCGTCGCGAGCACGAAGACCGACAGAAGTTTGGATGACTGGATTGCGAGCGACATGGCTGGGCTTCCTCCGTCGCTCCAGGGACTCGGAGCGAACAATGCGAAACTCTACCCCGGGTAGCGACGAACGTGTGCGGATCGTGTGCGGATCGAGCCCTCGTGCTGGCACTCCCCGTCCATGCCTCGCCCTGCCGACCGGCCCGCGCGTCGCCCGCTTCAGCCTAGCCGAGTTCGCTGCGTAGCCAGAGTGCGCAGGATGGTCTCCTCGACCTGCTCTTGCCCGATCGAGCTCAGGAACGCGATGTATTCGGCGAGCCGCGCGCGGACGGCCTGTCCGGCCTCGGACTCGTCTTCGACCAGCGCAGCGTCCTGATCGCTCAGATCGAAGTTGATGAACCCGCGGCAGCGCGCTGCGCCACACAGGCACGGGTCGCGGCCGGGCTCGTTCTGGGTCACCCAACCGTAGAAGATCGTGACTTCTTCGCCGGGCGCGATGGCTCTGATGCATTGAATGCGGCCCTCGCGATCAGAGTAGATGGCTGAATTCGGGTTGCAGCTGTGATTGCACAGCCAGCCTCCCGGCACGCTGGTGTCGGGCACGATCACCGTCCACTGTTCCGAGAGCAACGTCAGCTTGCTCTGGGCGGCCAGCGTTGCCTCTGGATCTTCCACGTCGAGTCGCCGCTGTTTCGGCGCGTACGGCAGGATCACCTCGCCTGGCTTGAAGCGGCGCTTGGCGAACACGCCGCGGCCCGCGATGCTGTGCTCACGAAACTCGACGGGCGCGAGGCTGAACTTCGGCTTGCGAGGCTTGGGCATCGAGGGCGCGGTTTCAGCTTGGTCCACTCGATCGAGCAAGCAGCCGTCGTACCCAAGCGTCGGTGATCTTTTCCTGCACTGTGTTCTGACGCAAGCGCGCGGCCAAGTTCTGCCAGTCTACCGAGTCCTGCGGTTGGTCTTGATTCGAACAGGAAAAGACGATCGTCTCTTTACCAGTGACCGGATCGACGTGCTTCTGCAGGCACTGCGCGCAGATCTCTTTCATCATGCATTGCATGGGCGAATTGATCGAAGCGATGGCCACGTGCCCCGGTTGGAAGAACGGTTTGAGGACCCCGTGGCGCGCATTCTTGACTGCGGCCATCATGCGGTCACTGCCAATCGCGATGATCCGGCTGCACGAGGGCAGCGGTACTCGAACCGGGCCAAGTTGCCCCTGAGCGAAGGCAAGCATGGCGCTGACCACGTTGCCTTGAAACGCGAAATCTTGGGGCCGGCGCAGCTCGGGGAGCGGGCCGGTATCGACACTCCAGATCACTTGATCGGTGGCGGCCTCGATTTCTTCCACCTTGTAGATGTCCTCCCGTTTTCGGTACGCGGCGAAGTACAGCACGCGGCTATTGCGCTCGCGGAGCGCCCGGACAATCGAGAACAGCACGGCATTGCCGAGGCCGCCTCCACACAGGACCACCGCTTCGTTCTCCGGGATTTCCGTGGCAGTACCGGTCGGCCCCATGACTATCACCGGCTCGCCCGGCTCGAGCGTGGCGACTTGGCGCGAACTGCCGCCCATTTCCAGCACGATCAGCGACAATAGCCCGTTCGGTTTATCGACCCACGCGCCGGTGAGTGCCAGGCCCTCCATGGCCAGCCGCGAACCGCTGTGCACTTTTGCGAAGGCTTCGAAGTCCTGCAGTCGGAAGAACTGTCCCGGCTGGAACTGCCGCGCGGCCGCGGGCGCGCGCACGATGACGTCGACGATCGTGGGCGTCAGCCGGTCGACGCGTACCACCGTCGCGCGAAGTTCGTCATCCAGCCGCGCGCTGAACGATTGCCATGCGGCGTCACGGTTGGGCTGCGTTGCCGGATCTTGGGCGCGTCGCTCTTCGGCGAAGAGCGCAGACACGTGTGGCGCACCGTCCTTGGCCGAGGCCATGGCACGCACCACGGAGCCGGCGTACGCGGGATGATTGTCGCCATAGAAGCTCACCGTGCGTCCGTGCTCGAGGTACGAGGTAAAAAAGCCGATCTCGCCCGGATGGGGCAGACGCAACTGAAGCTTGCCATCGTCGCTGCGCGCGGCCACGAAGGGGCGAAAGCTCTTGGTCTTGGGCTCGACTTGAAACGTGCCGGGGCGCTCGTGCTCGTAGGTGATGTTGGGCTGCGTGCCCGCGGCCACGAACAGGCTGCGCGCGGGCAGGCTAACCCGCTCACCGCTCGGTAGCCACGGTCCGTCTTTCACTGCTTGCTGATGGCGCTCGAATTCGACCGCGCGCAGCGCCCCCTGCTCGTCGGGCAGGCAAGCAAGCGGCGCCAAGCGCTCGATGAAGCGCACACCCTCCTCGTGGAATTTGGCGATCTCCTCGTGGTTGAGGCGATACGCGGGGCTGTCTTTGAGCCCCCGGCGATAGACCAGTGACACGCCGCCCCAGGCGGCGATCAATGGCGCGAAGTTGGGCGCCTCACCGGCCGCTGCGGCGCGCGCGCGCTCCCCGCGGATGGCGCGACCGTGTTCGAGGAACTCGTTCAGCACTTCGCGTTCCTCGGCGTCGAATTCGGTTCGCAGTGCGGCTTCGTCGCCGCCGTCTGCCAGTAAATCCTCCCAGCGCCGCAAGAATTTTTCCACTTGCACCGGGTAGTACGCGGCTACCTCGGTGGTCGTGTCGATTCCGGTTAGCCCGCCACCAATCACGAGCGCCGGCAAGCGCACTTGAAGGTTCGCGAGCGAGCGCTTGTTGAACCCGCCCGAGAGTTGCAAGGCCATCAGGAAATCGGACGCCTTACGCACGCCACGGATCAGGTTATTTTTGACGTCGATGATCGTCGGCTTGCCCGCGCCGGCAGCGAGCGCGATGTGATCGAAACCCAGTGCAAAGGCGTCCTCGACGCCCAGCGTGCCGCCGAAGCGTACGCCGCCGTAGGCGCGAAAAGTCGCGCGGCGCGTCAGCGTCGCATGGATCGCGGTGAGAAAGTTCTTGTCCCAACGTACTGTGATGCCGTATTCGGCGACGCCGCCGAAGCCTGCGGCCGGGCGCTCTTCGAGCGGCACGACCAGGTCGGACCAGCGCTCCACCGCGCGCGGCGGCCAAGCGTCCGCGCCGATCAAATCAGCGGCAAGGGGCTCGACCTTGAGGCCCTCGATGCCCACGACACCGAAGCCGTCATTCAGCAAATGCTGCGAAAGCGTGTAGCCGGCGGGCCCGAGACCCACCACCAACACGTTGCGACCGCGGTAAGGCAGCGCGAAGGGCCGCTCCCGGTTGAGCGGATTCCAGCGCGTAAAAAGACCGTAGATCTCGAAGCCGAAGCGCAGGCCGAGCACGTCCGTGAGCACGCCCGTCTCCGCCTGGGGGATGTTCACTGGCTCTTGCTTCTGGAAGATACAGCCCTTCATGCAGTCGTTGCAGATGCGGTGCCCGGTGCCCGGCAGCATCGGGTTGTCGATCACAATCATCGCGAGTGCGGCGATCGAATCGCCGTCTTTGCGCAAGACGTGCATCTCTCCGATTTTTTCGCATAGCGGGCAGCCGGAGAGCTCCACGTTGAGCGGGTTCCGTTTGAGCGTGTGCTGCTTGTCGCGCATGCCTTTGGAGCAGGAATCCTTCTCGCGTTCATGGCAATACACGCAATAGTCCGCTTCGCCACTCACCTCGCGCGGCGACATCCGCGAGTCCGTAAGCGCAAAACCGTCGCGTCGCCGCCGATGCGAGCTCGGCCCCTCGGTGATCTCTGGCAGCGCTGGGTCGGGGCGCCGAAGCGGGACCAGATTTTGGTAGTCCACGTTGTGCGGGAAACGAAACGACACCCAACCGGCAACCATCGCCTGTGCCACGGGCAGGTAGCGGTGTGCCGAGGCCCAGCGCTCGAATAGATCGAGTGCAGCGGCGAGCTCCGCTGGCACTCCTGGACCCTCGTTCTTGACGCTGGCTTCCTCGACGAGCAGCCGTGAGAGCGATGCCGCAAACGTGAGCTCTTCATCACCAGGTACGACGAGCTCCGGAAAACGCGTGGCGCACAAGCTCACGAGCTCGGCGCGGAGCACTGCTGCCGGCTCAGCGGGCAACGAATGTTCGGGATACTTGCTGGTCGCACGGCGCTTCACGAAGTTCTTGAGCTCGAAGACGACCGCTTCACGTCTTGCCCGGTCGAGCAACGCCTGATGTGCAGGCTCCACGTCGAACAGCCGGGCCACGAACCGTCCCAGCGTTCGCGCGACCGCGATCAACAACTCCGATTCTTCGGGTGGGGACAGGGGGGCCCCCGCCCGATAGCCTTCGAAGCGTCCTGCCAGTCCCGCGTCGACCTGCTTCAGCTCCGCTCCAAAAGCCCGGTCGAGCGCGGCCAACCGCTCGGGTTCGAACAGATCGCCGTAGCGAAACCCGTGTACTCCGAGCGCGAAGTTTCGTCGATCATCGACCCGAACATTGCCTTTCCCCGCCGCGAATCCGAAACCGTGAATCATCGATACGCTACTCCGTGGAGCAGCGTATCACGTCGTCTCGCAAATCGCGTGCCGGGCGCTACAGCGGCGTAAGCCTCGACGAGGGCTCGAAAGTGTGCCCGGTTCGCCTAGGCCAAGCTCAGCTCGAGGTCGAGCAACTCGAGCGGGCTCGGTCTCGTGAGAAAGAGAGCGGGAGGGGCGATCGCGACCCCGCGTCGCACCTCGCGGTGCGCTGAGTTCCCGTACTTGGTCGCCGAACGCCTTCCGGCCGGTGGCTCGCGCGCCGGAGACTCGATGGGTGCCTTCTCCAGCGCGTCCGCCGGCTCGCGCGATGGAGCCTCCGTTGGCGCTTGCTCCGCCGAACACCCGACGTTGAGAGTGAACCACGCTTGCGCCGGCGACACCGCTTCGGGTGTCGCGAAGCGCGGCAACCGACGCACCAAATCGCGCACATCACGCCGCGCAAAGCGCGCCGCGAGCAACTCCTCCACTTTCCGGGCACTCCCCCGATGAGTACACAGCTCGAACAGTTCCCCGGCGTTCTCCGGTGTCAGGTGCTTTCGCAGCAAACTCAGCGCCGAAGCGTGCAGCGCGCCGCTCGCCACCATGGCGAACACCTGCGGATAATTGCGGCACACCCGAGCCGCGGCGATCTGCCGACCCGCTGTCGATTCGCACAACCCGAGCGTCACCAGGCAATATTCGAATAGTGAAGGGAATCCGAGATCGAGAAAAAGCTGTCGCTCGTCCCGCTCGCCGGCGCAAAAGTACTTCGTCCACGAAGCAATGCCGTTCACTTAAGAGACTGGGGGTCGAGAGTATGGAAAGGGTCCCCGCGCGTGAGACGTCGAGGAACGACGGCCGTGCAATTCAAACTACATTGGAGGCCCGGAGCGTGGACGGGGGCCCTCGTCAGTCAAAAATGTCGTTGGAATTCCAACCGCCTTTTTTCGCTTCAAGGTACTGTCAGCAGGGGCTGATCGCTCTGGCACCGCTCGACTCGTCGAACTCGCCAGCGACATCCGGCGTCGCGTCCGGTGCATCCCGATCGGCCGGGCTGATCGCCGCGCCGCTCGCGCTGTCGGTCGGGCGTCACGCTCACTCCGAGCGTGGCGTCCAACACGTTAGTGTGTTCAAACGCGCTTAACCTCGCTGGCGGATATCGACGCACGAAATCACTCCTTGCTGCCGCGCGGGTGGACGTCTATTCGCGTTCTCGGCATCGAGCCAGGACTTGAGATGGCGCGCACCGAAGCAGCAGGATCTGGGACTCGGCGGGCACAGCGCGCTGGCGCCGACTTGACGCTGTTCGAGCTTTCGATGGCAGCGCTCGACCGGGTCGATGACGCCGTCTGGCTGTGCGATGCGCGCCGCGCCACGCTTTGGAAGAACGAGCGTATGGCTCACTTCGAGCCCGAGCTACGGCACGGAGGCGCGCTCGCGCACGTGATCGATCTCGAATGGAGCCCCGTCGACGGCGAAGTCAGGCTGGAGTCCGGTCGAGTGCTGCGCTGGACGGTCGAGCGCGTCGAGTTCGTACCGGGGGACTGCGGCTACGCTTTCACCTTTCGTGACGACGAGCTTTCTCGCAGGCTGGCGGAGTGCGAAGCGCGCCTGCGGCTGCTTTCGATGCACACCAAGGGTATCATCTTCGAACTCGATGCTTCAGCACGCTTCGAGCGGGTGTGGGCGAGCGATCCCTCGCTGTTAGCGCGACCCGAGTCCGAATTGCTCGGTCGCACACTGCTCGAAGTACTAGGTGAGAAGGAAGGCGTTTGGCACCACAATCGAGTTTTGTCCACGCTCGAGAGCGGGGTGGATCAAGAGTACGAGTACCAACTGGATGTGCCGAGCGGCCGCCGTCACTTCGCCTGCTCGGCGGTCGCGCTGCCCGGAGCAGACGGCCGGCGCTCGGCCGCGTTTTGGATCCGCGACACGACCGACGAAGTGGCGCTACGCGCCAAGCTCTTGCATGCGGAACGCTTGGCGTCCATCGGCACGCTCGCCGCAGGTGTGGCGCACGAGATCAACAATCCGTTGGCATACATGCTGCTCAATCTCGGACGTATCGAGTCGTTGCTGGCAAGCTGGTCGCACGAAGCACGGGCCGAGCTCGATCTCCACCTGGAGATGCTGCGCGACGGCATGCACCGGGTGCGTCGCATCGTGGCGGACCTGTTGACGTTTGCGAAAATCGAGTCCAGGCCGACCGAAGCCGATGTGCACCACGCGCTCGATATCTCGATCGAGGCGGTGGCTGCCGAGGTTACGGCGCGCGCGCGCCTGGTGCGCAGCTACGGCCCGGCTCCAATGGTGCAAGCCGATGAAGCGCGGCTCGTGCAGGTCTTCAGCAATCTGCTCCTGAACGCCGCTCAGGCGCGATCAGCGAACGAGGATCAGCGCCACTGTATCGAAATCGTTACCGCCACTACCGTCGAGGGGCACGCACGCATCGAGGTGCGAGACAGCGGGCCCGGCGTGCCCGATCACCTGCTGAAGCGCATCTTCGAACCGTTTTTCACGACCAAAGCCAGTGGTACCGGTCTCGGGCTAGCGATTTGTCAGCACATCGTGCAGTCGTGCGGGGGGCAGGTGACGGTGCAAAATCGCGAGCAGGGTGGCCTCGTCGCGATCGTCACGCTGCCCGCTGCGAACGCAAGTTCGGGTCGTCGCTAGAAGAGCCCCGTGCCGGGCGTGAGGATGCCCATCGGATCGAAGCGGCGCTTGGCGCGCTCGAAGTCGCGCCAGGCGCTGCCGAAGTGTTGGCGCCAATCCGCGGATGTCATTGGAATCGCGCCGCTCGCGTAACGGGTGCCGCCGACAGCGACTGCGGACTCGTACATCGCGCGGTTGCTCGCCACCATGGCTTCTTGCACGGCACGATCCGGTGGGGCCGTGCGCAGGATGTTGAACGCAAACGAGACCGGTTCGCTCGGCAAGCGGAAGAAAGGTCGTCCCACGCGATTCTTCAGCACCGGATAAAACAAGATCGGTCCTTGCCCGGTGTCCGCGATGGTCAAAGTAGTGAGCCGATCGCGCACGTAATTGGCGGCTCGGGAAGCCGGCACGAACAAGCTGAGCCACGGGTGCGGAAAGCCCCAAACACCGATGGACTTGAGAAACTCGATCGTGGGAGCGAGCCGGAAGGCAAAGTCGAGATACGGCGTCTCGTTGCGCACACGCGTGGTCACGTCGTCGCTCACACCGCGCAGTAAGCTCGTTTCGTTCGGGGCGCACGCGGGAGTGTACAGGCTGGCGGCCTCGATCATATAGCGCCAGCCAGCGCTCGAAGTGCTCACGACCTGACCCTCGAGGTACTCGAATCGCCCCTCGTGCACCAGCCGCAGCTGATCGCGGACGAACAGCTCGATGTCGTCGTAAAAGAGCTGAAAGACCAAGGCCTTCGTCGGCGCAGGGATGAGACGCAAAGTAGCCCGCAGAATCAGCGCGCATTGACCGAGGCCGCTGGTCACCGCATCGAACAGCTCACGTCGCGTGTGCGGCGAGCAGGTAACGAGCTCACCTTCACCCGTCACCACCTCCAACTCGAGCACGTTGTCGCCCTGCACGCCGAAGCGCTGCATCGTACCGCCAATGCCGCCCACAGAAACCGTGCCGCCCACCGAAAGCTCCAAGTAGTCGGTAAGAACCGGTGGCGTAAGACCCTGCTGGGCAGCAGCCACGACCAGATCGCTCCAGCGCACGCCGGCGTCGACGCACGCACCTTTTTCCGAAAGCGAGTGGATCGTCGCAAGCGAGCTCGAGTCGATCACCAACCCTCCCTCGACTTGGCACTGGCCGTATTGCGCGTGCCCCTGTCCACGCATCGCAACAGGAATTCGATGTCGACGGCAAAAGCGAACCATCTCCAGCACGTCAGCCGATGAGCCCGGCAACAGCACGGCGGCCGGGATCTGATGAACTAGATGCCCGAAGTCATCGGCAACAGCTTGGCGATGTGCAGCATCCAGAAACAGCGATCCTGCCAGTAGTGGCACGCCGTCGAAATTCGACGCTGCGCTGGCAGTCGTGATCCACGCCCGCGAGCGCGGGTCGAAGCCGACCACCATCAAAGCGCCCAACCCCGAGATGATGCGACGCCGCGAAACTCCCTCAATCATCGAGCTCTCCTTTCGACACCCGCGTCGGACCCGACCGCTGCTTGGCCACCGCACCACCCGATGCGTCGGTCGAGCAACGCTTCACCGGAGGGTACCGTCCCTGCGCGGCTCCGGCAACCGAACTCGTCGCGGGCCGCACAGCAGAGCTTTGGCTTCGAAGGAAGCGCCGACAAACAACGGCCCACGGGCAGCTCCCTCGATACCGACCCGTCTGTCGAAACAGGTCGTAGTCAGGTCGTGATCGACACTCGCCCGCCCGAATGTCAGGGCGCCGTGATCCGACCCGGCGCCATCATGCTACCGCTTTGAGTGTGACAGGAGTTGCAGTCCCCGGAACTCTGCGCCGTCTGCATCAGGCGCTCGCGGCCTTGGTAGGTCACCTTCGCTTGGTAGGGCGTCTTGATCGCCGTGTTCGAAGAAAAATTACCGGCCGCGTTGGGCGTGAGTGTGGTCATCTTCCCGTCAGCGCCGATGATCACGATACGAGCGCCGGCCGTCCCGATCGAGCTATTGCAGAGATTGGGTTCGTGCCCGGTCGGGAAAACGGTGCCGGCGATGCTGAAGCTGGGACCTTCCCCTCCGCTCTTGTGGCACGTGATGCAGGCCATGCCGGGGTTCATCGATGACGAGCCCTTGTTGCCGTTCTTCCAGGTGGTCATGCTCGTACAAGTTGGCATCGCGTTGAGTGGATCCACGCTGGGCGCGCCGGCACTGCCCCCACCCGCACTGCCCGCGGCGCCACTAGCGCCTCCGCTGTTACCCGTTGGGCAACTGGGCTTTGGATAGCCTTGTGAGATAAAGTCCTGGAGCGCGGCAACTTCGCCCGCGCTGGCGGGCGTTCCCGGGGCGGGGGGCATTGGCGTCGTCGTGCTCTGCACGCGCGCGAGCGCGACCATTGCATTGGTCTTGCTGGGATCGCTCTTCGACTGCGCGACCAGATTGGCATAGCTAACCAGTGACGGCAGCCCCGCCAATGGGGTTGCCCCGTGGCAGGCGCTGCATTTGTTCGAGATCATCGTCTGGATCGTGGCCGGCAAGGCCTCTACCGAGCAGGCCCCGCCACTCGAGCTTCCGCCCGAGGTCGATAGTCCAGCGCCGGGATTGACGCCGCCCGCACCAGTGCTGCCCGCACCAGTGCTGCCCGCACCAGTGCTGCCCGCACCAGTGCTGCCCGCACCAGTGCTGGTAGTCGAACCGGTCCCGGCCATCGTGCTGCTGCCGTTACCGCCCGCTCCACTCGGGGTTCCCGCGTCTCGAACACCACTCTCACCGCCGAATGCACTCGATGCGTCGCCGGCCACTCCAGCACAACCGACGATTGGGCCCAACATTGCAAAGGCGATGTAAAGTTTATGCACGCGCATGCAGCCTTTCGTAAAAGTAAAAACCCTCGAGCTCGCCAAGGGTGATGTTTGAGTTGCGCGACCCGTTCAAAGTCAGGCAACTGGCGCGCTGCTATTTTTCCGATCAGCTCCGATGAGAACTCGCCTGGACCGCCGATCTCGGGAGGCGCGTCGCGCCACGTGCAGGCAACCGTGTGCTTGGAATCGACTTCACCGACCAAGGACCACGAGCTGCCGCGAACACCAAACAGCCATGCACGTGGCTTCGCTTGCTCGATTTGGTCCGCGCGAGCCGGTTTACACGATGGATGTTCTTTGGTCGTCGGACCAGCCTGATTTTTAGCGCCCTGCGGCACTCGTCGCGGAATCGCCTGCCGAAACCCCAATGGGTCGTCAGCAGGAGTCAGACCGCCTAGACTCTGGGGCGATGCTCGGTGCCGCTGCTCTGGTCGTGTTCGTGGTCGGGAGCGGCCACGCCCGAGCCGCGACGCCCGCCTTCGAGGCGGCGGCGCGCGGTGTGCTCGGGGCAGAAACGAAGATACAGATTATCAAGCTCGACGAAGAGCTCTCCGACGAGGAGACGGTGGCGCGCGCCAATGGTGTCGATGGCGTCGTCGAACTCATTTGGTCGAATGAGCGAACGACGCATATCCACTGCTATGTGTCGCGAGAGCGCCGCTGGGTGGATCGCGAGATCACGTTCGGCGCGAACGACTCGAACGTGGCGCGCGACGCGATCGAGCGCGGCCGGTTGCTCGGTTATGCCGTGGCCACGATATTTGCAGACGAAGCCGAGCCTGGTACCGCTGCGCCTGGTACCGCTGCGCCTGGTACCGCTGCGCCTGGTACCGCTGCGCCTGGTACCGCTGCGCCTGGTACCGCTGCGCCTGGTACCGCTGCGCCTGGTACCGCTGCGCCTGGT
>Ga0302321_100002025_pt1 | contig 17323 bp, 15 predicted proteins | sample Fen_T0_1_FD_202505 | JGI IMG/M metagenome (GOLD analysis project Ga0302321, IMG submission 202505) | Peat permafrost microbial communities from Stordalen Mire near Abisko, Sweden - Fen_T0_1 | ecosystem: Environmental > Terrestrial > Soil > Wetlands > Permafrost | place: Sweden: Abisko...
GGGGGCGTGGCGCCACGCCTCCGCAGAGCAGGGTGTTGGTCTCGATGGGGTTGAGATCCGCCGGGAGGATGGTGCGATGGCTCATGGCTTCCCGAACCGCACCGCCTTGCGGCCTGCATCCGTTTCCTTGAGGAAACGGATGAGCCCCTGGTTGTAGGTGGCCTGGTCATCCCACATGGACATGTGGCTGCCGCGGGGACAGAGGAGATAGCTGCCGTGCTTCACCTGGTCCGCGACCCACTGCATGTGGGCGGGATCCATGGTGTCGTGGGTGCCGCCGATGACGAGGGTGGGCATGGCCAGCTTCGGCAGGTCCGCCTTGCGATCCCACTTCTCCAGGCGGCCCGAGGCGCCGAATTCGCTGGGCCCCTGCATGAGCACGTAGATCTCCTTGTTGGCCCGGGCCGCGGCACGGTTGAAGGCATCGGGCCATTCGGGGAGACGGCAGAGGTGCTTGGCGTAGAAGTGCGGAATGAGCAGTTCCATGTAGCGCGGGCTTTCGTATTGGCCCTTCGCCTCAAGCTCCTTCACTTCCTTCACCACGGCGGGGTCCATGCCTTTCGCGAGCACATCCTCCGCGTAGCGGTTGTAGTCCGGGATGCTCATCATCATGTTGGAGATGACCAGCCCCTTGAGGTTCGCGCCATATTTCAGGGCGTATTCCACGGCGAGGATGCCGCCCCAGGAATGGCCCAGCAGGTAGAAGTTGTCCTTGTTGAGCCCCAGCGCCACGCGCACCTGCTCGACCTCTTCCACGAAGCGCTCCGTGGTCCATAGGTCTTTGTCTTTGGGCTGGTCCGAGAAGGCGCTGCCCAGCTGGTCGTAGTAGATGAACTCGATGCCCTCGGCGGGCAGGTAGCCCTCGAGCGACTCGAAATATTCGTGGGTGAAGCCGGGGCCGCCGTGGAGCAGCAGCAGCTTGATGCGCGGGTGGTTGCCAAAACGTTTGGTCCAGACCTTGAACTCGCCCTTGGGCGTCTTGATGGGAATCATCTTCACGCCGCCCTCACGGACCTTCGAGGCATCCGCGAAGTACGCCTTGAGGGTGGGGGTGGCTTGTTGCGCGGTGACCGGAAGGACGCCGATCAGGGATGCGAACAGCATGAGCAGGGCACGGCGCATGGGTACCTCGGGAGGATGTGGAACCGTCTTACCGGGAATGGACCTCGTCATCAACCTGTCGTTCAGTGATCCTGCCGGACGATCGCGCCGGCTTTCACCACCGTCTTGAGGCGCTGGAGCGCCGTGATGTCCTTCAAGGGATCGTCGGAGAGGGCCACAAGATCCGCGTGGGCACCGGGTTCGAGGGTGCCCAGATCCTTCGCGCCCAGCAGGTCGGCGGCCACGCAGGTTGCGGACTGGACCGCCTGCAGGGGCGTCATGCCGCGCTCCACCATGAGCGCCAGTTCCTTGGCAGGATTCTCTGTCCAGGGAAAGGCCCCGGCATCGCTGCCGAGGGCGATCTTCACACCCTTGGCCAAGCCTTTGCGGAAGGCTGCGGCAAGGATCTCCGGTGATTTTCGGCCGAGCGGGCCCCGGCCATCGGCCACCCAGAGCCCCGCGTAGATCGTGGGACACCAGAAGGTGCCCTGCTTTACGGCGCGGTCGAGCAGGTCATCCGTGAAGCCGTCGGCATGCTCCAGGGTGTCGAACCCCGCTGTCAGCGCGGCGTCGATGCCATCCCAGCCCTTGACGTGGGCCGAGGTGCGCTTGCCCAGGCGATGGGCTTCCTCCACGAAGGCCCTGAGCTCTTCGGGCCGGTAGTTGGTCATGGAGCGCAGACGTCCGTCCGAACCCAGCGTGATGGCGCGATCCACGTAGACTTTCACCCAGTCAACGCCTCTCCGTACCTCGTCGCGCACCGCCTGGCGGATGGCCTCTACGCCATCCACCACGCGCACTCCCGAGGGCAGATCCAGCTCCCAGGCGTAGTTCTGAAGGGGATACGTGCCCGTGGCGGAGAAGGCCTTGCCTGCCACGAAAAGCCTGGGGCCGGGAACGACCCCCGCCTCGATGGCCCTCTTCAGATCCACATCGGCGTACCCTGCACCCTCGGTGCCCAGATCCCGGAGGGAGGTGAATCCCCACAGCAGGGCGGAACGGGCTGAGGCCGCAGCGCGCAACGTTCGATAGGGCACGCTCTCCTTGAGGATCTGATCCGCGTAGTCCTGGCTGAAGCGATTGCCCTGCAATAGCACATGGGTGTGGGCTTCGATGAGCCCCGGCAGGACCAGCTGATCGGAGAGATCCAGCAGGGTGGCTTCTTTCGGGGCCGAGGCTGAGATCTGGGCCCAGGCACCTGTCGCGGCGACGCGGCCTTCTTTCACGAGCAAGCCCTGGTCGGTGCGAACCTGGCCGGTCCGCACATCCAGCAACCGTCCCGCCCGGATGAGCGAAGGGGGCTGGGCCGCGAGGGTGAGACCCACCAGGAGGCCGAGCAGGTGACGAAAGGAAAGGGGCCGGAGCATGCCGCCATCATGGTCCAGGAGGAGGCTCCTGGGCAACGGCCTCGCGGAACGGCGCGGCTCTTCGGGTCAGTCCCCGGCTTCGCCACCGGGTGAACCCGCATAGAGGTCAGGCAGGGTCCCGCCCAGCAGGTTCGGCGTGACACCCGTCAGTCGTTCAGGCGCATGGACAATCGTGTTCGCCAGCCTGCCCAGGCCCTCGATTTCCATGACCACTTCATCCCCGGCCTTGAGCCAGAGGTTGTCCGTGATCTTGGAACCGTTCAGCTCCAGCAGGCAGCCAGTTCCCACGGTGCCGCTGCCGATGACCTCGCCGGCGTGCATCTGGATGCCGTAGCTGGTGCGCTGCAGGATCTGGGCGAAGGTCCAGTTCATGCTGTCGGCGTTGCCTTTTGACAGCAAATGTCCATTGACCTGGCAGGTCATGGCCGCGTGCAGCACGGCACCCTGGGGCGAGGCGGCCAGGTTGAGTTCGTCCTTTGTCACCAGCCAGGGGCCCAGACTGGTGGCGAAATCCTTGCCCTTGCAGGGGCCCAAAGACAGCTTCATCTCCTCCATCTGGAGCATGCGGGCGCTCCAGTCGTTCATCACCAGGTAGCCGAAAATGGCGGCGTCCGCCTCCTCCAGCGTGGCGTTCTTCAGGGGCCTCCCGGTGACGATGGCGACCTCCAGCTCGAAGTCGAGGCGCTCCAGGTGGTGGTCCTGCACCATCACTTCGCCGGGGCCTGTGACCGCCAGGTGGTTGGTGAAGTAGGTGACGGGGAAGAGGTCGAATTCGGGGATCATCTCCAGCCCGCGGTTGCGCCGGGCCGTGGCCACGTGCTGGCGGAAGGCGTAGCCGTCCCGCATGGAGACGGGGTGGGGGATGGGCGCCAGCAGCCGCACGGAGTCGGCCTCGATCAAGGCGGCATAGGGCGGGTTTTCCACGAGGCCGCGAGCCACGGACATCAGCTCGTCCTGGCGGCGGATGAGGGTGAGCATGTCCACGGCGAAACGAGCATCGGCCTCAGCCAAGTCAAGGATGCGGCCATCCGCCAGGACGGCGCCGATCTTCTCCGTTCCAGACAGCAGGAAGGTCACCAGCTTCATCACATGCTCCCGGGCAAAAGGCCAGTGTATCGCCCGAAAAAAATGACTCTGGCATCGTGATTCATTCCGCCAGGATTCACCCGATTCCTCCTGGGGTACACTTCCCCATGCGCGTTCGTTCCCTCCTCGTCAGCCTCCTCCTTCCCGTGGCCGCCATGACTCAATCCGCCCTAGTGCCCGTGGGCTTGAACGTGTCCCGACCTGAACCGCTGCGCCTCGGGCAGATGAAGGTCTGGGCGCTCCAGGATGGGCGGATTTCCCTCGAAGGCTCGCTTCTCGCGGGCATCGATTCCGCCGAAGTACGACGGATGCTGGGTGGCAAGGATGCGGCGATGACGCCGGTGAACACCTTTCTGGTGCGGATGCCCGGGAAGACCGTGCTCGTGGATACGGGCATCGGGAAGGATCCCGAGGAGGATTCCGGGCACCTCATGGAACGGCTCGAGGCTGCGGGCGTGGCGCCCTCCGAGGTGGACCTGATTCTCATCACGCACTACCACTTCGACCACATCGGGGGGCTGCTGAAGGCCGACGGGGGCAGGGCCTTCCCCAAGGCGCAGCTGCGCGTTCCCCGCCGCGAGCATGGATTCTGGCTGCAGGAACCATCTCGGCTGCCCGAGCGTCTGAGGGGCCGCATCCCTAAGCTCAAAGCCATCTTCGCCGCCTACGAAAGAGCCGGTGCCTTCGGCACGTTCGAAGACGGGGAGGCACTTGCCCCGGGCGTCCGCGCCCTGGCGGCTCATGGACACACGGGTGGCCACACGGTCTATGCCTTCACCTCCGAAGGCCAGGAGCTCTGGTGCATCGGTGACCTGATCCATTTCGGCGCGGTGCAGTTCGAACGGCCCGAGGCTGGGGTCTCCTTCGATCTGGATGGCGAGAAGGCAGTGCAGGTCCGTCAGGCACTCTTCCGGCGGGCCGCCCGGTCGAAGGTGGTGCTTGCCGGTGCCCACTTGCCGCGACTCGTTCGGATCGAACCAAGAGGTAGCGGCTACGTCGCGGTACCGCTCACCCAACCCTGAAAATCGGGAACGGCGAAACGCGCGAAAACCGCCGCGTAAGGTCGCTTGGAGTTCTCGCCTCGGGCTGCGCCCTGAGTGAAGCGGGGAGCCTCAGTGGGACAGCAGCTCCACCAGGGTTTCCGCGGCTTCCTGGATGCGTGATGGTGGCGTGCACAGGGGGGGCAGCAGGTACAGACAATCCCCGATGGGCCGCGCCAGCAGACCGTGATCGAGGGCGCGGCGATGCAGGCGCCAGCCGAAACGGGACTCGGGATCGTGCGCCCGGCCCGTGGCGGGATCCACCAATCGGCAGGCGCCGATGGTGCCCAGCACCCGCGCCTGGCGGATGCCAGGATGGTGCGCGAGGGTGGTGAAGGCAGCCTTCATCGCTTCGTTGAGCGCTTTGGCTTGGGCCATCACCGGTTCGTCGTCGAAGAGGGCGAGGCTGGCGCAGGCGACGGCACAGGCCGTTGCATTGGCGGTGTAGCTGTGCCCGTGGAGGAAGGCGCGACCTGAGTGGGGCTCACCCCAGAAGTGGGCGTAGATGGCCTCCGTGGTCCAAGTGAGGGACAACGGCAGCGTCCCGCCCGTGAGGCCCTTGGAAAGGCAGAGCAGATCCGGGGCCACCCCGGCCTGTTCACAGGCGAGAAAGGTTCCCGTGCGACCGAAGCCCGTGGCGACCTCGTCGAGGATGAGGTAGACACCGTGGGCATCGCACTGCTGGCGCAGCTCCTGCAGCAGCTCGGGCGGCCACATGCGCATGCCACCGGCGCACTGGATGAGCGGTTCCGCGATGAAGGCGGCCAAGCGTTCGCCCTGCAGGTTGAAGAAGGAACGGACCTCCTGGCGGGAGGCCTCCAGGCGCTCGGGCCATCCCGTCAGATCGGGATGGATCTCGCGGCGGGGATCCTCCGGCAGCTCCAGTCGCTCACAGGCCAGCAGCAGGGGACTGAAGAGCCCCGTCATGAAGTTCTCCAGCTCACCCACACCCACCGCGCCCAGGGTGTCGCCGTGATAGCCGCCCCGCAGGGCGCCGAACCGGACCCGGCCCTTCTCGCCACGCTGCAGCTGGGCCTGGAAGGCCATCTTCAGGGCCACCTCCACGGCCGTGCTGCCGTCATCGGAGAAGAACGCCCGGGTGAGGTTGGGCGGCAATTTCGGGCGCAGCCGCGCCACCAGTTCGAGGGCGGGCTCGTGGGTGAAACCCGCGAACATGACATGGTCAAGCTTGGCGGCCTGGCGTTCCAGGGCACTCACCAGCCGGGGATGGCCGTGGCCGTGGAGGCAGGTCCACCAGCTGGAGATGCCGTCCAGCACGCGGTCACCGTTGGCCAAGAGCAGGTCGCAGCCTTCACCTCCGACCACAGGGATCGGCGGGTCAGCTTCGTGGACCTTCATCTGCGTGAAGGGATGCCAGACATGGGCCCGATCCAGGGCGAGGCGATCGGACCAGTCAGGGGGCAGGGGACTCGGCATGGGAACAGTGTAGGAGGGAGGCTGGGCTTGGAGACTCCAGCCTTCTTTACACCACCCCCACTGGTACCGGCAGAAACCCCCGCAGCAGCATGGCATTCTCCTCGGCGGTCTCAGGCGAGGTGCCATCGACCCCAGGATTCAGCAGCACGGCCTCGATGCGCCATCCTCGGAGCATGAGGGCCTCGGCGGAGAGCAGGGTGTGATTCATGGTGCCGAGACCGCCGAGGGCCACCAACACGCAGGGGATTTTCAGGTCCGTGGCCCAGGCGAGGAAGTGGGTGCTCGGGGCGAGCGGCACCATGAGCCCGCCTACGCCCTCCAGCAACACCCGCCCTTCGGCAGGTCGCAGACACCAGCGCGCGGCAGCCTCCAGGTCGAGCGTCCTGCCTTCGCGTTGGGCCGCAGCCAGGGGGGAAAGGGGCGCCCTCAGCAGCGTGTGGGTTTCTGTGACGATATTCATACCGCTTAAAGCGCTGGCATCGGCCTCGGGGTGATCGGCCCGGTCCACGCCCGTCTGGTAGGGCTTGCGATAGGTCACGGGGCCGTGTTCGGCCCAAGCCCTGGCAATGTGCGCGGACACAAACGTCTTGCCGACACCCGTGCTGGTGCCGAGCACCCACAGAGGGGTTGGAAGCGACTGGAAATCCAACATGGTGTCGGGATCGGGGCGAGTGGCGAGGCTGACTACTTCTTCAGCTGACTCAGCATCTGCCGTGCCTGGGCGGCCTGTTCGCTGTTGGGAGCCGTGGTCAAGATCTTGTTCCAGGCCTTGGCCGCCTCGTCCGGCTTGTTGACGTCGTTGGCGTAGACAATGCCCAGGTTGAAGAGGCTTTGGACGTGACTGGGCTCGAGTTTGTTGGCCTTCTGAAAGTTGGCGATGGCCTTGTCGAACTGACCAAGTTGGCGGTACATCACGCCCTGATCCGTCAGGATGTTGGGATCTCCCGGCTTGAGCCCCAGGGCTTTGCCATAGGCATCCACTGCTTTTTGAGCCTGGTGGGAATCAAAATACTCGTTGCCTAGGGCGGCCCAGGCATCATGATTTTTGGGATCGGCAAGCACCGCGGCCTCGATGCGGGCGATGCGGGCCTGGACTTCGGCGTTGGGAAGCACGGGGCCGGCGGGCATGGCGCCTGGCATGGCAGGCATGGTTCCGGGAGTGCCGCCAGCCAGGGACGGCGCGGGCATCACGGGCGCAGCGTTGGCCGGGGCAGCCACCACGGGACCTGCGGCATCCTTGGACTCACCGAAAACGAAGTAACCTGCGATGAATCCCGCAGCGAGGCCAGCCGCAAGGGCGAACATGATGTTGCGGTTCAAGTGACACCTCCTGATGACCCTGCGGTCCACTGGAATTCTCCCACAGGTCAGGCCCAGGGGTTTTCCCCTGGATGAAATAGGTGGGAACGGGGATTCCCACAGAGGAACTCGCCTGCGAGGATTGGTTCACCGATACCCCCTGCAGATAAAACCCGAGGCATGCGTTGACAGGATCTCCCCCCGCCAGACCGTTCTGGAGACACTTCCGCATCCTGGCGGTGATGCTGGCGGGAGTGGCTCTGTCGCTGACCGGGTTCTTCTTTACGCGGGACGCCTATCGCCGACAGGTGGAGGCACAGTTTCATGCGGCGGCGAGGGACCGGTCCGAGAGCGTGGTCCAGGGGCTTCAACAGGGCTTTGGGGATGTGACGATCCTCCAGAGTTTTTTCGAAGCCAGCGACCAGGTCACCCGAGCGGACTTCGACACCTTCGTGGCCCCCATCCTCGCCCGCCATCCCTATATCCAGGCCTTCCAGTGGCTGCCATTGGTGACGCCGCGCCAGCGACCCGCCCTTGAGCAAGAGGCTCGGCGGACCCATCCCGGGTTCAAGTATTTCCGGCGGGATGCTGCGGGGCAGACCATCGACATGCCGCAGGGGGCTTCCTTCCATGCGGTTCACTACGTGGTGCCCTTCCGGGGCAACGAGGTCAGCCTGGGGTTTTCGACCGAGCTCCTGGCCTTGCCAGGGACAGCCCTGACCCCGCGCCAGGAAGCCTTGGCCCGGGCTCTCCAGACCGGCGCATTGACCGCCAGCAACCGGATTCGACTCATCCAGGAGACCGGCAATCAGTCCGGTGTCCTGGTGATGATTCCGGTCCGGGGCAAGGCTGGCCCCTCTCCCGGAGTGGTGCAGGGGGTCTTCCGGATGGGCGACCTGGTCCAGAAGTCCATGGCGTTTCTGGAGCCCAGGGGCGTGGCTTTGAAGCTCTATGACTCCAGTGCCGCCGCCTCGGAAGCCCTGCTGCACTCCGAACCGTCGCCCTTGCCGGTGTTGGGCCCAGAGCCAGACGAAGGCCTTCGTCTGGTGAGGAATTTCGAGCTGGCAGGGCGCAGGTGGGCGGTGATCGTGACTCCGGCAGGCGGTCATTTCGTCATGGGGACCGCCGGGCGGGCCTGGGCGGTGCTGTTGGCCGGGCTGGCCTTTTCCGTGCTTCTGGCGGTCTATGTGTGGACGCTGCAAGCCAGCGAGGCCGATATCCGCATGCAGGTGGAGGCGCGCACCCGTGAGTTGGTCCAGGAGACCGCGAGCCACCGCCGCGATGCCTTGGCGCTTCGTGAGAGCGAAGCGCGGTTCCAGAATTTGATCGAAGTGATGGGGGAGGGCCTGTGGGTGCTGGATGCCCAGGGGGCGACCACTTTTGTCAATCGCCGCATGGCCGAGATGCTGGGGTACGCCCCTGCCGAGATGGTGGGCCAGTCGCGGTTCGATTTCATGGCCGGGACTGATGTCATCCAGGCGAAACAGAACCTGGCCATGCGGCGGGAAGGTCAGGGCGCTCAGCATGACTTCCGTTTCCTGCGCAAAGATGGCGCCGAGCTGTGGACCATCCTGACGGAAACGCCCGTGGTCGATGAGAACGGCCAGGTGGCGAGCATCCTGGGCGTGGTGACTGACATCACCGAGCGGCGGCGCCAGGAGCAGGCCCAGCTCCAGAGCCAGAAACTGGAGAGCCTCGGGGTCCTGGCGGGTGGCATCGCCCATGATTTCAACAACCTGCTCACGGCCATTCTCGGGAACATCAGCCTGGCGCAGCTCTGCATCCCCAAGCTTTCTCCAGCCTGGCCCTACCTTGAGAACATGGAACGGACCGTGCACCGCGCCACCAACCTCACCCGCCAGATGTTGGCCTACTCAGGCAAGGGGCGATTCGTGGTGGGACCTCTGGACCTGAACCTCGCGGTGGAGGAAATGTCGCACCTGCTGGGTGTGTCCATCTCCAAGAAGGTGGCGATGCGGTACCAGCTGCAGGAGGGCCTGCCCATATTCATGGCTGAGGCTTCCCAGATCCAGCAGGTCGTGATGAACCTGGTCACCAACGCTTCCGAAGCCATCGGTGATCGGGAGGGCGTTGTCTCCATCTGCACCGGAACCCTGCGCTATGACCGCGAGACCCTGGCCAGGGATTTCTCAGGCCAGGCCGTTGAACCGGGCCTATTCCTCACCCTGGAGGTCGCGGACACCGGACAGGGCATGACCCCGGAAGTGCAGGCCAGGATCTTCGAACCGTTCTTTACGACGAAATTCACCGGCAGGGGTCTGGGCCTGTCCGCCATGCAGGGCATCCTGCGGGCGCATCACGGCGGCATTCGGGTCTACAGCGAAGTCGGCCAGGGCACTACCTTCAAGCTCATCTTCCCGGCGGGCCTGGGCGAGGTGCCGTTCGAGGAGGACCCCTCCGCCGAAAGCGATTGGACGGGCAGCGGCACCATCCTGGTGGTGGACGATGAGGAGAGCGTGCGCCTGGTGGCGGCGGAGCTGCTCCGTTCCATGGGTTTCGAGGTGGTCATGGCCGAGGATGGCCTCCAGGCCCTGGATCGCTACCGGAACAGCGCTGTTCCAATCCGGGCCGTTCTCATGGACCTGACCATGCCCCACCTGGATGGCGTGGAGACTTTTCGCGAACTGCGTCGCCTGGATCCTGCGTGCCGGGTTGTCCTCACCAGCGGTTACAACGAGCAGGAAGCCATCCAGGATTTCCTGGGCAAGGGTCTGGCCGCCTTCGTTCAGAAACCCTTCCTGCGCGCCGATCTCGTGCGGGCGCTTCAGCAGGCCCTGGAGGGCTGACTTCAGGGCTCCAGGGCCTGCCGGAGAGCCTGAATAAGGGTCTCGACCTGCCCATCGGCCAGGTGAGCCCCCGTGGTGATCCGCAAGCGGGCCGACCCTTCAGGCACGGTGGGCGGTCGCACGGCCCGCACGTCGAAACCGCGGTCCTGGAGCGACCGGGCCAACCGAACGGCGTCACTGTCGGCGCCGACGGGAACGGGGATGATGGCCGAGGGATGGTGGGGTTGTCCCAGGGCCTTTCGCACTTGATCCGCCAGGGCCAGGGCCCGTTCCCGTCGCCACGGTTCGGTGCGGGCGATGTGGATGCCGGCCAGGGCCGCTCCGAGGACTGTGGGGGGCAGCGCGGTCGAGAAGATGAAGCCCCGCGCCGTGTTCAACAGGTGATCGCGCAGCAAGCGATCGCAGCACACGAAGGCTCCGAACGAGCCGAGGGCCTTGCCGAGGGTGCCCATGACGAGCGGTATGCGACCGTGGACGCCCTGGAGTTGGGCCAGCCCGGCGCCATCCGATCCCAGCAGGCCGGTGGCATGGGCCTCGTCAAGCAGAAGCAAGGCGCCATGCCGTTCACACAGCTCCAGAAGACCAGGGATGTCAGCCGCATCCCCGTCCATGCTGAACACCGCGTCGGTGACCACCAGAGCCAGAGCCTCGGGTAAGGCCGTGGCCCGCCACGCTTGAAGCTGCGATCCCAAGTCCCCCTGATCCAGATGCCGGAAGATGCCGACCTGGGTCCCACCCATCCGGGCCATGCGGCAGCCGTCCACCAGCGAGGCATGGTTGAGGGCATCCGAAAAGACCGCGTCACCCTTGCCGACCAGGGCGGGAATCAGGGTGGCATTGGCCTGGTAGCCCGTATTGAACAGCAGGCAAGCCTCCGTGCCCTTCCACTGGGCGAGGCTTGCCTCCAGTTCGTCGTGGAGGGGGGTGGTGCCTCGCAGCAGGCGGGCAGCCCCGGCCCCGGCCCCGTAGACCTGGGCGGCCTGGGCAGCGGCTTCGGCCAGACGGGGATCGTGGCGCAGGCCCAGGTAATCGTTGGAACAGACATCCAGGCCGGTGGCCGGGTGGATGGACCGATCCCGGCCCAGGGCCTGCCGGCGGTCGGCCTGCTGCTGGAGGCGCTCGAGCCAGAGAGGGGGGATCACGGAACCTCGGGGGCGGTCACGGCAGGGATAGGTGGGGGGAATGTTAGGATCTAAGAGGGATCCGCGTCCGGATCTCCCTTGGAGCGTGGCATGGATCTTCAGCAGTCGTGGCAGGGAGCTTCAACCGGGACTCAGTCCCGCATTGATTTTGTACGAAGCGTCTATCTGTGGCTCATGGGCGGGTTCGCCGTCGCCGCCCTGGGCGCCCTCAGCGCTCCTTTCGTGGCCGCCGCTCTGGTACCCGTGGCCGGGCGTTTTCTGGGCTGGGTGCTCTTCGGAGTCCAGTTCGGGACGCTGATGTTCGCCTCCTCGGTCAGCCGACGGAAGCCGTTGAACCGGGTGGCCTATGGGCTGTTCACCTTCGTCTCGGGAGTCATCGCGGGCATCATCGCCCTGGTGATCGCCCAGGGCGCAGGCTTTACCCCTGTGTTCATGGCCTTTGGCCTCACCGGTGTGGTCTTCATGACACTTACCGTGACGGCCTTTGTCTCGAAGAAGGATTTCAGCTTCCTCCGCAATTTCGTCATCGTCGGCATCGCGGTGATGTTCTTCGGGGGCATGGCCGCCGCCATCTTCCACCTGGAGACCTTCAGCCTGATCATTTCGGGTGTGGCGGTCATCGCCTGCTCGGCGAAGCTGCTTTGGGACACCTCGGCCATGCTTCGCACGGATGATTTCAGCGATCCCGCCGGTTTTGCCCTTTCCCTTTTCGTGAGCCTCTACAACATTTTCATCGCGCTGATGAACCTCCTCGGCGGACGGCGCCGTTAGGGGCCGTTCGGGAACGACCTGTGCAATTCAGGTTGTTCCCGCTACGGCCCCCGATGCCGCGAAACCGCGAACGCTTTAAAAACGAGCAACTACGGCCTAGCGCCCCTTTGATTCAAGGAAAACCATGCTTCGTGTATCACTGATCTCCCTGATCGCCCTTGGTGTCGTGGCCCAGGAACCGGCGAAAACCATCGCTCCCGCGACGGCTCCTGTCGCAGCGGCGGCCCCCAAACCTGAGGATGTGATCCTCGCCAAGGTGGATGGGGACCTCATCACCGAGGGAGACTTCCAGGCGGCCTTCCGCCTGCTGGGGCAACAGGAACAGATGTCGATCCTCATGGTTCAGGGCGGCAAAGATGAGTTCGTCAAGCGCATGGCTGAAAGCAAGCTCCTCTCTGCGAAGGCCAAACGCCTGGAGCTGGACAAGACCTCCAGTTACCAGCGTGCCCTGGATCGGGCCAAGGATGATCTCCTGGCCCGTGAGTTCCTGACCAAGGAAGGGGAGGGACTGCAGAAGAAGCTGGTCGTGAGCGAGGCTGATGTGAAGGCCTACTACGACCGCCATGCGGACAAGTTCAAGCAGCCCGACCTGGTCTCGGTGCGCCACATCCTGGTTTCGGTGAAGCAGGGCGAGGGCCAGCCGGGCATCAGCGATGCCGAAGCCAAGGCCCGCATCGCTAAGATCCAGGCCGAACTGAAGAAGGGCGCCAAGTTCGACGCTCTGGCCAAGAAGTACAGCGACGACCCGGGCAGCAAGGAGAATGGCGGCCTCTACGCCGATGCTGATCCCTCAGGCTGGGTGCCCGAGTTCGGTGCCGCGGCCCGCACCCAGACCATCGGCAAGGTGGGCGCTCCCGTGAAGACGCAGTTCGGCTACCACCTGATGAAGGTGGAAAGTCGAAAGCCTTCGCGCCTGGTTCCCTTCGAAGAAGCCAAGCAGGAAGCCGAGCGGCGGGCGCAGCAGGAACGCCAGTCCGTGGTGTGGAACGAGCTGATGGATGGCCTCCGGAAAGAGATTCCCTTCGAAGTGATCAAGCCCGCTCCGGCACCGAAGGTCGCTGAACCCGTCAAGTCCCCCGAACCGGCCAAGGCCGCTGAAGGCGCCAAGGGAGGTGCTCAGTGAAGCTGATCGCGCCAGCTCTGGCGATGCTGCTGTTCGCTCCGGTGGTGATGGCTGAGACCAAGCCCGATGTCCGCGAGGAGATCCTCGTGGTCGTCAACAAGCACATCATCACGCGGCGGAGCCTCAGCCAGGCGGTCGAACAGCAGCACGCGGCACTCTACCGGCAGTTTTCGGGCAAGGAATTGGACCAGAAGCTGGTGGATGCCCGCGAGAAAACCCTTCAGGGGTTGGTGGACGCCTTCCTGCTCGAGGACAAGGGCGCGGAGCTGGGCTCTCCGATTTCGGATGAGTATGTGCGCGCCAGCATCGATGGCATCAAGAAGGAAAACAACTTTGCCACGGACGCGGATCTGGAGCGGGCCCTCAAGGGCAGCCTGGGCATCGGTCTCCCTGAGTTCATGAAGCGGCAGAAACAGCAGGCCACTCAGCAGTTCGTGCTGCAGCGCGAAGTGTTCTCCAAGGTGGCCGTAGAGGATAACGAGCTGCGGGCCTATTACGAGGATCACAAGGATGAATACCGGATGCCCAGCCGGTTCCGCATCCGGGAACTGGTGCTTGCCAAGGGCGCGACCGTCGAGGAGCAGACCGAGGCGAGAAAGAAACTGGAATCGATCCAGGCGGAACTGAAGGACGGCAAGTCCTTCGAGGACCTGGCCCGTCTTCACTCCACCAGCCCCAGCAAGGCCACCGGTGGCGACCTGGGTTGGATGAGCAAGGGGTTCTTGCGCGCCAATATTGAGGATGCGGCTGTGAAGCTCAAGCCTGAGCAGGTTTCCGCGCCCATCGAGACTGACAAGGATCTCTATCTGATCCAGCTCATTTCGCTCGAAGATGCTCCGGTGAAGTCCTTTACCGAAGTAAAGGCGAAGATCCTGGAGAAGCTCCAGGAACCCAAAGCCCAGAATGCCATCGAACAGTACCTGGCCAACCTGCGGATGCGGGCCAATATCCGATATCTGGTACCCAAGGATCAGATCCTGAAGGGGTGATGACGTGCGTCTCGACGCCTTCCTCAAGAAGAGCCTGCTCATCAAGCGGCGCGAACTGGCCAACCAGCTCTGCGACGAGGGAATGGTGCGGGTGAACGGCGTTCCCCGGAAGGCCAGTCAGGACGTGAAGACCGAGGACGAACTGGAATTTCCGCTTTACAACCGGGTCCTCAAGGTCCGGGTGTTGGCTCTGCCCGATGGCAACGTGAAGAAGGCGGATCAGTGGTCGCTTTTCGAGGTGCTGGAGGACAAGCGGATTCCCCTGGAGTTGGGCTACGGAGACGAGGATCCCTTCGCTCCTCCCCCGAAAGCGCCTCGTAATCACTAGACAGCCGCTGTCGCATCGATGCATCCATTCTGGTGCGGCGCTTGGAGTTTCAATGTCCGATCAGTCCCTCATCCGGAATATGAAGGAGGGTGACCTCTTCCAGGGCTTCCTCCTGGCTCAGGAAGCCGCCTACAAGATCAGCACCAAGGGCAGTGAGTACCTGGAACTCAAGCTGTCGGATGCCTCCGGTGACTTGAAGGCCTTTCTTTGGGATATCCGGGCCATCGAGGGTGACATGGAGGCCATCCGGGCTGATGTCTTCCTGCGGGTGAAGGGCACGGTGACGAGCTACAACGGGCGCCTCCAGCTCAAACTGGACAAGGTCCGCTTCGCCGCCGATGCCGAGGTCGGAGACTTCTCGGCCTTCTTCCCGGTAAGCGCCCGGCCCGTGCCGGACATGCTGGCGGAGCTGGACGCGATCATCGGATCCGTGCGCGATCCCTGGATCAGCCGTCTGTTGACGGCCCTCTTCGTAGAGGACGGAGACCTGCGGGCTGCCTTTGCCCTCGCACCCGCCGCCAAGTCCATGCATCACGCTTTCCTCGGCGGCCTGCTGGAGCACACCCTGTCGATCCTCGGCATGGCTGAAGGGGCCTGTGCGCATTACCGGGGGCTGAACCGCGACCTGGTGGTGGCCGGGGTCTTCCTCCATGATGTGGGCAAGACCGCCGAGCTGAGCTACCAGCGCAGTTTTGGGTACACCGATGCGGGCAACCTCCTGGGCCACATTGCCCTGGAGTCCGAATGGATCAGCCGGGCAGTGGGCAAGATCCCCGGGTTCCCAGAAGAGCTACGCATGCAGATCCTGCACATCGTCCTCAGCCATCACGGAAGGCTGGAATTTGGTTCACCGGTGCTGCCCAAGACCCCTGAGGCCCTGTTGGTCCATTACCTGGACGACCTGGACGGGAAATTGGAAGTCATGTTCCGCGCGGTGCAGGACGAGACTGCTGTTGGTTCTTGGAGTCCCTACAGCCGGGCCTTGGAGCGCATGATCTACCGTCGGCGCTGGGCTGCGGTGGACCCCGCTGAGACGCCTGTTCGAAACTGAACAGGTTCAATTCTGCCTGACCACAACTGGACGGAATCTGTGACCAGGGGCGATCGTCTGGGCAGGACTCGCTGGGCAAGCCCTGTGAAGAAGTGCTGACAAATCAAGGTCTGTGCCTCATTTGTTCCGGTAGAAAATTCCTGGCACGGCTCTGGCTCAGTGGGGGAGACGACCCTTCTGAGGTGCTCCATGAAGCTGTCCCGCAAAGCCAAGCGCTACGACGATTCGGTGCTTCCTGGTGAATTCCAGGGATTCGAGACCTTCCACCAGGCCGATCTCGAGTTGGACGGGACCCTGGATGGCTTTTTGCGTCGCGCTGGGGATGGGGTGCAGCTGGGTGAGATGGTGCTGGAGCGGAACGCCCCGAAAAAGCTCAGCTTCGCCAAGCTCAAGACCAAGGCGGAGAAGTTGTCCGAGCAGGTCAACTACCTCAAGGAGCGCCTTGAGATCGTGGACCATGATCGCCGGGGGATGTACATCCAGCTCCGCAGCCTGCCGCCCTACAAGGACGACACTCAGATCCAGTTCAATGAGATCAGCATCGGCAAGAACAAGATCGTGGTGAAGCGCATCGCCTTCTATCGCAAGGAAGAGGTCAAGCAGCAGGTGCCCCTCCAGCTGTCCGAGCTGGAGCTCAAACGCCTCCTGTTCGATATTCGACAGGCGATTGCATAGGGTCTTTTTCAGGATGCAAGTGTTGATGAGGCAATGATTGAAAGTGCAGTAAGGGGGCGCCGGGGGGCGCCCCTTGTGTTGTCAGAGCATGGTGGTGGCCTGAGTTCGAAACGTGGCGTGGCCCGAAGCAGGCTTCGTTGGAGGGAGGGGCCACCCCCGACACCATGCAATGCTCGACGGGGCCCCGCATGTGGTGCTGCCTCGCAGCGCCACATGCGACCCGTCAGAGCATTGCCATCCAGCTACCGGACTCGGCGCGGATGGGACCTTCGGGTAGGTCGCTTTCCTTGAACAGGAAGTGGTTGCTGTTCCAGCTGCCGCAGCTCTCGCACCGGTCGGTGTAGTCCTGGGTGCGCTGGTTGCAGACGGCGCATTCATAGCGGAGCTTGAGGACTCCCAGGTTGCGGAGCAACTGGCGGTACTCGTTCAGGGCCGCGTCCAAACGCGCACGGCGGCTGTGGATCTTGGCCATGAAGAAGAACAGGATCGGACTGTAGACCACCTGGCTGCGAACCTCCTGGAAGAGGTCCAGGGCTTCATCCAGGATCTCCAGGCGGTAGAGCATCTTGCCCAGGAAGAACTTGGCGGTGGTGGCGTGCTTGGAGGTCGCGGCAATCCGGCGCAGCAGGGCAAGGCCATCCTCGGGTCGGCCCAGCTGAATGAAGTAATCCTCCAACTCTTGCAGGAAGGTCCCCTCGCCGGTCTTGCGGAAGCCCTCCAGCCAGATTTCCAGGCCCTGGGCCTCTTGATCCTGCAGGATCATGCAGCGGCCCAGGCTGAGGTAGGCCGGCACAAAATCGGGTTCGTCCTTGATGACCTGCTGGAAGACCTGAGCCGCATCCTTGAATTGATCCGCCTCCACCTTGGCCAGGCCCACCTGGTAGGCCAGAGCGGCGCCTTGCGCCTTCTCTCCCTGCGTGAGCTCTGCCGAGAAATAGGCGATGAGCTTTTTATGGGCTTCCGCGGCCTCTTCCCAGCGCTGGGATTCCATGTGGATGGCCCGGAGGCGCCGCCAGGCGCGAAGAGCCTTCTTGGGATGGTCGGCTGCCAGCTTCTTCAGGACCACCACCGATGCGTCGGGATTCCGAACGGCCACCAGGGCTTCGG
>Ga0302321_100002026_pt1 | contig 17322 bp, 19 predicted proteins | sample Fen_T0_1_FD_202505 | JGI IMG/M metagenome (GOLD analysis project Ga0302321, IMG submission 202505) | Peat permafrost microbial communities from Stordalen Mire near Abisko, Sweden - Fen_T0_1 | ecosystem: Environmental > Terrestrial > Soil > Wetlands > Permafrost | place: Sweden: Abisko...
CTACCTTCCCCTTAAACGAGAAAGGCTGCCCGAAAAATCGAGCAGGGGTTCTTCTTTTCTCTATTGCACTATTTTCTTGGGCCCGATTTTATTTCTTGCCGGTGGCAGCGAGCGCATCGTCAATTATTTTCTTGAAGTCGGAGAATGTGGCTACGCCCGGAACCAGCGCGCCGTTCACCAGGAACGACGGCGTGTGGATACCCTGGGCCATAGACGGATCGTTGGCCACTACCTGGGCAAAATTGGTTGCCGCAGGAATATTCTTGGCGGCATCCTGGGCATCCTGCTCGACGCGGGCGGCATACTTGCCGCTGTCGAAACAAGCGTTGAACTGGCTCATATCCAGGCCGGGAACGATGGCTGCAATAGCCTTGATGTGGGCATCGTCCAGCGCATTGGAATTCTCGACGCCCTGGTTGGCAAAGAGCGCATCGTGCATCTCCCAGAATTTGTTCTGGTCGCCGGCGCAATAAGCGGCCAGCGCGGAATGCGGCGACTGGGTGCCGTTGCCGATGAACGATCCCACCGAATGGAATTCGATGTAAACTTTCCCCGTATTGACGTAGGTCGAGACAACCTGCGGTTCGATATCCCGCCAAACATTCCGGCAAAACGGGCACTGGAAATCGGCGTACTCGATGATCTTGACGGGGGCGTTGGGGTCCCCGGCGGTATTGTCCTTGACCTGCGTGCGCTTAATCGCGGCGGGCGTGATAACGCCCGTAATTACCGGCTGGTATTGGGAAGCAATCACCAAACCAACGACGGCCACAGCAATGATTACCACACCAATAATTAACATGAGCCGCTGCGTGCGCTGCGCTCGTTGGCGTTTCTCGCGCATCTCCTGACGTTTACTCATAGAATTCCTCTTCTCCCTTTCGGATTACGTAGTGGCAGCATTTTGCCATGTTCGCCTGGATTTGTCCAGCACAGGCACAAAGCTAGCCACGGCTTTCACAAAGTTATAAAAATCATGTGACACTGAACGAGTCGGTGGTTGAGTAGGCGGTGCTTTCCCGCCGTACACCTGCACTTGCCGCACGTGCAAGTGTCGAAACCCCGTGGCCAGTCATCAGCATGACAGAGCGGGTTTGTCAACCTACTTTGTGAAAGCCCTGCAAAGCTAGCCCCGCGGACCGCTCACCCGAACGAAAAACGTCCCGAAGGATAGTATCCTTCGGGACGTCTAGAAATCAGGGGCACAGATCACTTTTATTTCTTGCCGGCTGCGGCGAGCGCGGCATCAATGACTTTTTGGAAATCGGAGAACGGGGCAGCACCCGGTATCAGCACGCCGTTCACCAGGAACGACGGGGTGGAGATGCCCTGGGCCGAATACTTCCCGCTGGCAACCACCTCGGCAAAATTGGTTGCGGCAGGGATGTTCTTTTGAGCATCCAGCGCATCCTGCTCGACACGACCGGCATATTTGCCGCTGTCGAAACAACTATTGAACACGGTCTGGTCCAGGCCGGGGACGACCTTGGCGATCGCCTTGAGATGGGCATCGTCCAGCGCATTGGAACCCTCAGCGCCCTGGTTGGCAAAGATCGCGTCGTGCATTTCCCAGAACTTATTCTGGTCGCCGGCGCAGTACGCGGCCAGCGCGGAATGAGGCGAATGGGTGCTGTCGATAAACGAACCCACGGAATGGAATTCGATGTAAACCTTCCCCGTGTTGACATAGGTCGCAATCAGCTTCGGCTCGGTGTCCCGCCAGAAGTCCCGACAATACGGGCACTGGAAATCGGCGTACTCGATGATCTTGACGGGAGCGTTGGGGTCCCCGGCGGTGTTATCCTTGGCTGGCGTGCGCGCGACCACCGGGGGCGTGACAACGCCCGTAATGGGCGGCTGGTTCTGCGAAACGATCACCCACCCGACGATGGCCACGGCAACGATCACCACACCAAGAATCAACATAAGCCGCTGCGTGCGCTGCGCTCGTTGGCGTTTCTCGCGTATCTCCTGACGTTTACTCATAGAATTCCTCTTCTCCCTTTCGGATTACGTGTGGCAGCATTTTGCCATGTTCACCTGAATTTGTCCAGTACAGATAAATAAGAGTTCGGTGAGAAGTATGACGCTGAGGCTTACAGATGTCCGTTCAGCCAATCGACCATGCTCTGGATCACCTGGGCCTTTTCGGGATCATTGTGGATTTCGTGATAACCGTCCTGCCAGGTACGGAATGTAACCAGGCTGCCGGCAGCTGCGGCAAATTCCTGCGATGCCTGGGCCGATGTAATTCTGTCGGCGCTGCCGTGCATGAGCAGCATGGGAATCTTCAGGTCGGCGGCATGTTCCAGTGCCCACAAGCCGCTCTGGTAGATCACCATAAACAACCTGGCGCTGATCTTGTCGTGCACCAGCGGGTCGGCGGCATAGGTCTGAACCACTGCGGGGTCCCGAGAGATGGCCGTCTGTTGCAGGCCGCTGGCCTGGGAGAAAGCCGGCACCAGGGTGTTCATCATCTTTGCCAGGCTCAACTGGAGCGCAGGTGGCTCGAAGGCTAACCGCAGCCATGGCCCGGTGATGATGGCGCCCTGCAAGCCTTGCGGGGTACGCAGAACGTAGTTGGCGGCCAGATTCCCGCCCATGCTGTGCCCATAGATGAACAGCGGCAGGCCAGGATAGCGTTTTTGCGCGTCTGCCACGAAATCGCCAATATCGTTCAACAGGCTTTCGTAGGAGGGGGTGTGCCCCCGCGGACCGCCAGAACGGCCATGCCCGCGCAGGTCAAAGCCCTGCAGGGCAAAACCGGCCTCGTTAAAGGCCTGACCGACATGCTCGTAACGCTTCACGTGTTCGCCAAGACCATGCACCAGGCAGACAACCGCCCTGGGCTTTTCGATCGTCCAGCCACGGGCATAAGCATCAAGGCCATCACGCGTTTGCCAGTTCCATTCGGTTATCGACATTGTGATCATCCTGATAGTGTGCTTCTTCTTACCGGCAAATGAGAACAGAATTATTCACGTTAAAATTGATAAGTAAAGACGGGATAACTCTCTCCCGTCAGCACAAAGCCTATCTTTTGGTACAGCGCCAGGGAGGCGCGATTGTCACTCTGGGTGTTGACCGTCAGCCTGAAAATGCCCATGCGATTGATCTGGCGCAACAGATCCTGAACAAGCAGATATCCCAGCCCTTGGCTCTGGAATGTGGGGCTGACCGCCAGCCGGGCCAGGTGCACGCCAAAGGAGTTCTTGGTGCTGATCTGATAGCCAACCATCCGCCCATTGAAAAGCGCCACCGTAGCCGGCCCCGCCTGTGCGAAGGCGCGCTCGAGCGAAGCCAGGGAATTGCGCCATAAAGGAGCAAAAGCCTGCGCATCGAGCCCGGCAATCTCTGGCAGATCAGCCTGGACCATCGAACGGATCAGCACATCCGACCGGGGCGGGCGCTCATCAAAAGGACGGTCATCATGTTCGAGCAGGATGATGTGTTGACCCTCGACAAATCCCCCGGCAACTACAAGCTTCTGGAACCAATCATGAATAACGATGGCAGCAACAGTCAGGCCCTGGCGCCCAGCCAACGACTGGCGGGCCGCCTCCCACAAAAAATTCCATGCTACGTCCGCCGGGATAGAGGCGGAACGCAGGAATAGGCGAATCCAGGCGATATTTTCGGGGTCGGGAGGGCATGCAAATGCGGCGTTGACCTGCCCATTTTGTTCGGCGACCCAGTATTCAGGGGTGCCCAGCCAATCGAGCGGGGAACGCCAATCGAGATGTCGGTGCACATAAGATTCGAAGTAGAGCAGATTTGCCAGTCGAGACTGATCTCCCAACTGAGCCTGACGAATAGCTACATCGAGGTTCACCATAAACGCAGTCGCAACAAGGCCTTCATGATCTTTTGCGTAAAGCTGAGATTCTTCAAGTCGGCCAGACCGGTACGTTGGGCGCTGAGCGCCTCGAAGAACTTACCGCGTCGCAGGTAGATACCTGCGACTGCCTGCATCACCATGGCGTACAACTGATCCTCTCCGGCTTGCTTGAATACGGCGCCGGCTCGCAAATAGCTTTCCAGGGCTTCATCGAGCCGGCCAAGGGATTGGAGCGGCGTCGCTTCGTTGGCCAGCGCAATGCCCTGGCGGCGCAAGTCGTTCGCGTCGGCAAAAATATCCGCCGTGCCGGTCACGGCGTCGAGCGCCGCCTGCGCGTTGCCGCCTTGCAGAAAAGCCACGCTCTGGTTGTTCCTCATCTCGGCACCATCCAGGGCATTCCCCTGAGCCTGAAAGGTAGACGCGGCCTCGCCATACAGGCGCGCCGCGCTCTCAAAATCGCCTTCCTGGTAAACCCGTTCGGCTTCATCTCCAAGAGACTTGGGTGCAGATGTTGTATTCGCCATCAGAGCTCCTATACAAAACGACTTAAAATTTAAAGAGTGATGTCAAGCAGACCCTCGGCAACCGAACGCAATTTATCGGTTGACAGCTGGCTCAAGTTGCGCGCCAGATCGAGATAAGGACGGTTGACAGGCAGGCACACAAAGGCACGCAGTTCAGGCGGGAGCTGCAAGAACTCCGCGATGGTCTGCTGCTCGTTCATCCATTTACCGATGGGCCCACTCTGATCGAAGAAAGATTCCACACGCCCACCAATGACCCCCAGGATTGCCTCCAGCTCACTCAGAGGAACGGAGCGCTCGCCCAATTCGTAAGCTTTCAAACGACTTTGGGGAATGCCCGTTTGCAAGGCCAGGGCTTTGAGCGAGATGCTGGTCTGCTGGCGCTTCTGTCGCAGGAGAGCACCAATGATGCGGTGCCGCAGAGCCGCCAGCCTGACCAGATCCAGCGGCTCAGTCCGGGCAGCATCATCCGAAAGAGCCTCGCTGCTCCAAAAATGATGGATCGGCAGGTCCAGGTAGTAGGCCAGCACTTCAAGTTCCGGCAAAGAGGGAGCGCGCCGGCCCTCTTCGTAGGCACGCAGCAATACCGGTGAAATCCCGATGGCCTTGGCGGTCTCAGAAACACTCTTGCGGGCCGCCTCGCGGGCATCGCGGATCAACACTCCCAGTTTGCGAGTTCGTAACGAGATTTGGGCTTGAACGCTCATATCATGTCCTTAGAGCAAAAAAGAGAAAAAGGCCCTGAAGATTTCCCAGCCCACACAAATACCGGGAAAACGCACAGCCTGGACTTGCCAAACTGCTTCCAAGAGGCAAAAGCCTTGGGCCTGCTCAAATCATCTTCGATTATACACGAAAGGTTATCGCCGCCTGGCGGCGTCACCCATGTTAATGCCAAACAACTCCGCACCCAGCTTGAAACCAGCAGATTCCAGGCGCGGGCCGAAGAGAGGCCGGATACCGGTAGGCTTGATCTGCCCGATGACCTTCCCGGCGGGCGTGACGCCCGTCTGCTCGAAACGGAAGATATCGGTCAGGACGATGGTATCACCCTCCATGCCGGCCACCTCGGTAATGGCCACGATCTTGCGCTCACCGCCCTGAAGACGGGTCTGTTGGATGATGAGATCGACGGCCGATGAGACCTGCTGGCGAATGACCTTGATGGGTAGATCCAGGCCGGCCATCATCACCATGGTCTCCAAGCGGGAGAGGGCGTCGCGCGGGGTGTTGGCATGTAAGGTGGTCAGTGAACCGTCGTGGCCAGTGTTCATGGCTTGAAGCATGTCAAAGGTCTCGCCGCCACGGCACTCGCCAACGATGATGCGGTCGGGACGCATTCGCAAGGCGTTGCGTACCAGGTCCCGGATCGTGACCATACCCTTCCCCTCCAGGTTGGCAGGCCGGGTTTCGAGACGCAGGACGTGGTCCTGCTGCAATTGGAGCTCGGCGGCGTCTTCGATGGTGATAATGCGCTCGGTGACCGGGATCATACCGGAAAGGACATTCAACAGGGTCGTTTTGCCCGAGCCTGTGCCACCGGACACAACGATGTTGAGCCTGCATAGGACACACGCCCGCAGGAATTCAGCCATCGCCGGGGTGAGCGAGCCAAACTCGATCAGCTGCTGCACGTTCAACTTATCCTTGCGGAACTTGCGAATCGTGATGGATGGACCATCGATCGCGACCGGCGGAATAACGGCATTGACACGCGAGCCATCCGGCAGGCGCGCGTCCACGGTAGGCGTCTCAGCATCAATGCGGCGTCCCAGAGGTAGGATGATGCGGTCGATCACCCGCAAGACTTGTTCATTGTTTTCAAACGTAATCCCCGTTTTTGATAACTGGCCGTTCTTTTCGACATAAATACTCTTTGGCCCATTGACCATAACTTCGCTGACATCCGGGTCGTCCAGTAGAGGCTGGATGGGGCCAAACCCCAGCACGTCATTGACAACTTCCTTCGTGACCTGCTGACGAATGGAGTCGGGCAAATTGGTGGGCAGGCGGCTAAAAATCTCGACCAGCTTCTGGTCGATAAAGGCTTGCTGTCGTTCTCTAGGTGGGTTTTCAGCCTCTAACTCACGGGTCAGGTTTTCGATGATGAAACGCTTCAGCTTCACCATGTCCGCAGCGGAAAAACCAGCAGGGGCCGAGGAAAGCAAACTCATTGATTATCTCCCTTGGTCTCGGCTTCTTCACTCGGAATGACCCAGACGATCTGCGAGCGAGCCACTGTCATGAAAGGGGCATCATACAGAACCGAGCCGTCGCTAGCAAAGATCTTGGCGTCGGTAACGGCCAGAAAGAGCTCGTCGCGATCCAATTCACCTTTAATGCGCTCGTTGATACGCACGTGGATCGATCCTTCTATGCGATGCGTAACGGTCTGGATTACCGCTTGGACGGCCGACTTGGAAACGATATCCGTAAAGTATTTGCCCTTGTCGTTGAACTCAATGCTCATGATGCCTCCTCTAACCGTGGACTTTGCGAGCCATATCAAGAAGCTGCATGGAAATCTGATCTAGCATTTTTGCAGCGGTGTCGTTAGGCATTTTCTGCAGTACTGGCAAATGCTGGTTATTTGCAAGCGTCATGTTGCCGCCCATGTAAGGAACGGTGGCCTGGATCTGCAGCCCGATCATGCGCTCGGCGTCACTCTTGCCCAGGCCTTCCAGCCCAACAGCGCGATTCATCAGCATGTAGACCCGCTGCGAATCCAATCCTTTGAGCTGCAGGTGATTCCACAAAATCTGGGTAAGCGTGACGGTACTCAAATCCGGCCCGGTAACGATCGCGATCACGTCCGCCTCGAGGATGATCGGCAGACTGATGCGCGAGAGCGAGCGTCCCAAATCCACGAATGTCACATCGAAAGCCTGTCGAAATGCCCGGACCAGGACGGGGATGGTCGAAGCGTCCACCGAGTAGGCTGATTCAGGATCGGGCGCACCGGCCAGCAAACGAAAACCCCAGTTCGGCAGGGGCGAAATGCTCTGGCGCAGGTATTGACCATTGAGATCTTGGATGGAATGCGAGGCGGCACTTACCAGATTAAATTCACCCCCGTAGCCGGTAATCGAACCGATCGAACCGATTGGCAAAACCATGTCCAGGACGGCCACGTCCACGTTCGCCTGGGCGGCCGCAATATTCTGGGCGATGTTGGCGCACAACGACGATGTGCCCGTCCCCCCCTTGGCGCTCAAGAAGACCGCCAGCAGGCCGCCCTGGCGGTTCTTTTTCTTCACGCCCGCCATGGGCTGCGTTTCCTGAAGCCGCGGGTGTATGCCGGCAATCAGGGCAAGCAGCTTCTCGAGCGTCTCGTGGCTCTTTACCAGGTACTCGTTGCACCCAGCCGCCAATAACTCCGCCATCTGCGCAGAGTCGGCCGTCCCCGTCAGAGCGACGGACAATACACGCGAAGTGCGCCGGTCGGCGCGCAGCTTACGCAGGAATTCGACCGCCGGCATATCTTGCATGGCCGGGTCGAAAACAACGACGTCCGGGTGGTCGCGCAAGGCCGAGATGTAACCTTCCTTCCCCTGCGAAGCTGCCTGAACGACATGTCCCTGATTGACCAGCAGCGCGCTCAAGAAACTAAGGCTGCGCTGGTCCGAATCGATCACCAGGACCGAAAGCTGATCATTTTCCAAAACGGATCTCCGTGATGTGTTGCTGCCCGTCGTGCACGCAAATGAAAGACAAAAATTTCTATTTCACGAATCCAACTGGCTCTAATTGTAGTGTCGACTTGCTCGGCCACCATATCAAACCAGGATCAGCCTTCGGTCGGTGGCATGAGATAACCCAGGCCAGAGCGTGTGACAATGTGCTTGGGGTTGTGGGGGTCGTCCTCCAGCTTCTGGCGCAGGCGCGCAATGCTGACCCACAGGATTTCCTTATCGTTGCGATACTCCGGGCCCCACACACTGGTGAGCAGTTCCTCCGCGCTCATCACGTTGCCGATGTTGTGGGCAAACTGGAGCAGTAAGCGATATTCGGTTGCCGAGAGGAAGACAGGCTGGTTGCTGCGCCAGACTTCCGCGCGGGCAAAGTCGATGCGCAGGTTGGCGTGCTCGAAGAAACGGCTCTCGCTGACGTCCTTCGAAACCAGCGAACGGCGCAGGACAGCACGCACTCGCGCCAGTAGTTCAGTAGCCGAGAAAGGCTTTACCAGGTAATCATCGGCACCCATGTCGAGGCCGCGCACCCGATCCTGTTCCTCGCCCTTGGCTGTGAGGATGATGATGGGCACATTGGAAAACTGGCGAATGCGCTGGCAGGCTGCAAAACCATCCAACTTCGGCATCATCACGTCCAGCAGGATCAAATCCACCGGAGTTGCCGAAAAAGTCTCGATCGCCTGCAGACCATCCGAGGCAGTCAGGACTTCGTAGCCTTCAGTGCGCAAATTCGCTTCCAGAAGACGCAGATAGCGGGGTTCGTCGTCAACGACCAGGATCTTATTGGACATCTTCATGCTCCTTTGGAAGTGTTAACTGGCTCAGTGGGGAATTCGATAATGAACGTGGTTCCCTCACCAGGCTTGGATTCGACGGAAATGGTCCCCCCGTGCACTTCGATGATCTTTTTGCAGATGAATAACCCCAGGCCCGAACCCGTACTGGTCTGACCGGGAACACGGTAAAAGCGCTGGAACAAATGCGCTTGATATTCAGGCGCAATGCCCGGGCCTTGGTCAGAGAAACGAACCCGATATACACTCCCATCCTGGATCAGCGAGACCGAGATGGGCGCGCCGGGCGCGTATTTGGCAGCATTGCTGAACAGGTTGGTCATTACTTGCGCCAGACGCACACTGTCAGCCCGAATGACCGGTGTCACCGAGAAATTCAGCCCGATCTGCATGTTCGGGTACCGCGCCTGCGAGCGCAAGGCAATATCACGGATGACCGCGTCCAGGCGCACCGCCTGGAAGCTGATCGGCATGGTGTTGCTCTGCAGTCGAGCAGACTCGAGCACGTTCTCGATCAGGGTCGTCAGGTGGTCGGCCTCTTCGTCGATAATGGTGAGGAACTCGCGCCGCGTGCTCTCGTCCCACTCGGTATCCTGTCGCAAAAGCGTGGTCGAGTAGCCCTTGATAAAGCCCAGGGGCGTGCGGAGTTCGTGCGAAATGGTGGCGATAAAATCCTCCTGCAAAGCAATCACCAGCCTGGCCTCCTGCAGGGCACTGATCTGCTCGCGCAGCGTCTTGCGCTCCAGCAGACTGCTGAACTGGGTCGCAATGTACTGCACACGCTGGATCTGCGAGGGGGTATAAGTCGGGCCGCCAAAGCGCACAAAGACCAGCGCACCAATGACCTTATCGGCAGTTCGCAGTGGCATGCCAAGCAGGTAAGGGACGGACAGGCGGTCGGTGTTGTGCTCCACCTTAACATCAACCGCCAGCGCCCCGGTCTTCTTTCCGATCTTTTTTCCGGCAGGGGCAGGCGGTTCGATCACGATCATTTCGTTCCGCGCCATCACCTGGTTGGCCACATCCACACCCCAACTCGCCTCGGCGCCCGCCGACTGCCCACGCCCAACCGCCCGCGCATAGACGATTTCAGTCAGGTCTGCACTGTCATCCTCGGTCACGTACAGCGCCAGGTTGTCGAACATGAACACCGAGCGCACCACAGCCATCACCGAGTCAAGCGCTTCCTTCCAGTCGCTTTTCTGGGTGACGGCTACTGCAATGGCCAGATAATCGGGAATACCTTCTTCAACCAACGTCATGACGGCATGCTCACATTCTTGGCTACAAGTAGGGGGAACGAAACAGTCGTGCCTTTGTTGACTTTGGACTCAACCGAGATCAAGGAACCATGCGCCTCCACAATCTGGCGCACCAGGGCCAGCCCCAGCCCGGTGCCGCCGAAACGGCGGGTGGTTGAGCCGTCCAATTGGTGGAAAGGCTCGAAGATCTCCTTCATGCGCTCCGGCGGGATGCCAATCCCGGTATCGATGATGGCAATGTTGAGCATCTTGTCGTTCTCGAGCTTGGCAGAGAGATGGACTTTCCCCCCCGCTTGCGTAAATTTAATAGCGTTATCGAACAATTGCGAGAGCACCCAATTAAGCTTTTCCACGTCCGCCTGCACAGGCGGCAAGGCTGGGTCCAGCTCCACCGTCAATGTGATCTGGTGTTCGTCGGCCCGCAGTTGGGCGCGTTCGAGCACGCTGGAGACAACCTGGTTCAAATCCACGGGCCTGAGCACCAGGGTCATCTCTCCGCGCGCAGCCAGCGAAAACAGGATCAGGTCGTCGATCAGGTTCTGCAAGCGCCCAGCGGCACGCAAGGACACGTCGACGGCTTTCTTTTGCTCATCGTTCATCACGCCGAGCGATTCGGTGCTGAGCAGCTCGAGATAACCACGGATGTGCGTCAATGGCGTGCGCAATTCGTGCGACACGTTCGCGATGAAATTCGCTTTGAGCTGGTTGATTTCGGAAAGTTTGCGCAGCGCTTCTTCGAGCTCGGAAGTGCGCTGCTGCACGCGGTATTCGAGGTTGCGGTTGGCATCTTCGAGCGCGGCGCGCAGGTGGATGATCTGCTCGGTAATGGCGCTATCCAGGGTGGCGCGGTCGATAAACCCCATCTCGATGATCGCTTCACCCAACAACGACGGCCGGCCTTCGGCAGCCCGCAGGCGCTGATATTTCAGCGCTTTTTCGAGCTGTTCTTCAGTAAGCAGACCGACCTTGATGAGTTGCTCCCCCAGGCGCGGTACAAGCACCTCAGGACTGATCAACAGTTTGGTAGCTTTTTTTGCAGGCATCAATGGCGTCCTTTCAGGATTGCCAAAGCCACTCACCTGCCAGCATCGTCGCAGACGGACACAAGCTTAGCAAGTCATCAGGCGGACAATCAAAGGGGTCTTGTTGAACGACAACCAAATCAGCATAATATCCGGGCGAAAGCCGCCCAAGACGGTCTTCCATCCCGGCGGCATAGGCAGCACCCGTCGTATACGCTTCCAGCGCGGCTTGCATCGAAAGGCGCTCTTCCGCGTACCAACCCTGCGGCCTCGGAAAACCATCGGCCCTGCGTCGGGTGACGGCTGCGCGCAAACCAAGGAACGGGTTGGGCAATTCTACGGGCGCGTCCGAGCCAAAGGCCAGCGGCGCAGACGCATCGAGCTGAGTGCGCCAGGCATAAGACAGCCGTGCGCGGTCACCCCAGGTTTGCTGGGCCGCATCCATGTCGGAAAGCACGTGCACCGGCTGCATCGACGCAATAATACCCATCCTGCCCAGGCGCGGGGCATCATCAGGGTGAATAATCTGTACATGTTCAACGCGGTGACGCAATGCCGGAAGACGGCGCTCACGCTCGTAGGCGCGCAACTGCTCAAAGCCGTCAAGCACTTCGTGCACGGCCCAATCTCCGATGGCGTGTACCGCCATGCTCAGGCCCACATCCGCCGCCCGGCGCCCATACTCGCATAGCTCTTCACTGTCCATATTCAGAATACCCCGATTTTCGGGTTGATTCAAGTAGGGCTGGAACATTGCCGCCGTGCGCGGGCCCAGAGCCCCATCCATAAAAACCTTGACAGAACCGATGCGCAGGCGATCATTGCCAAAACCGCTGCGCAGGCCCAGCTCACGGGCCTGCGGCAGGAGCTCCAGCGGAATGCTCTTGACGACACGCATTTTCAATGCGCCGCCCGCATCCAGCGCCTGCAAGGCCCTGAAGGAACTTGGCCCATCGAAATCGTGCACACCCGTCAGCCCAAACCGCCACAGCGTCTGCTGCGCGGTGAGCATCGCCTGCTCGACGGCCTCCGGACCGGGCTGTGGGATGACCGTCTCCAGCAAGGCTACTGCAGATTCGAGCAGCACGCCGCTGGGCCGACCCATTTCGTCGCGCACGATCTTTCCATTAGTCGGGTCGGGCGTGGCAGGACCGATACCGGCCAGCCGCAAGGCTTCGGAATTGGCCCAGCCGGCGTGCAGCGACTTGGCCGTCAAATAAACGGGCCGCTCCGGCACGATCGCGTCCAGGTCCGCCGCACAGGGCCACACGCCGGCTTCAGGACCCTGCCAGTCGTTGTGCTGCCAGCCATGCCCGAGAAGCCACTCCCCGGCAGGCAGGCGCGCGGCACGCTCGGCCACGCGCTGCAGACAGGCCTGCTTGGTCGGGGTCTCGACGTCCAGCTTTTGCAAGCCGAGCGCATATTTTTCAAAGTGCAGATGGGCGTCGGTCAGCCCGGGCAGGATCGTACCCCCGCCCATATCTTCCCGGCGCGCGCCCAGGGAAGCTGTCTCTAGTATCTCAGGCCCGCCCACAGCAACAACACGCTCACCGTCAATGGCAATTACCGAGGCCACCGGGCAGTTGGGATCAAGGGTGTGGATGCGCGCGTTGTAGAGTATCTTCATTTTTCGGTTAATGATAGACCTGACAGGCTTCGAAAGACCTGTCAGGTCTGTTACAGATCATTTTTCGTCCAGCAGGCGCGTTAGAAGCGCGTTGAGCTCTTCTTCAGAGTAGAAGTAGACCGTCAGGCTGCCATCACCCTTCCTGCCGGCCTTCAGGCTCACCTTCGTGCCCAGGCTGGTGCGGATACGCTCCTCCAGCGCCAGAGTGTCCGGCGATGGCCCGGCCTTGGACGACGCCGGCCGCTTTTCACCGCTCAACTTGCGCACCAGCTCCTCGGTCTGCCGGACGGTTAGCTCCTGTGAGATGACCGTCTTCATGGCCGCTTCGATCGACTGGGGCGTGTTCAGCGCCAGCAGCGCGCGCGCATGTCCTTCGCTGACGCGCCCATCCACCAACGCCTGCTGCACCGCCGCCGGCAGTTTCAGCAGCCGCAGCGTGTTCGTGACCGCCACCCGGCTCTTGCCCACCCGCGCGGCAATCTCCTCATGCGAGAGCTGGAACTCATCCGAAAGCTGGCGGTAGGCGTTGGCCTCCTCCAATGAGTTCAAGTCGGCCCGCTGCACGTTTTCGATGATGGCCAACTCGAGCCGCTGCTGGTCGCTGGTCTGGCGGACAATGACCGGCACTTCCACCAGCCCGGCCAGCTTGGAGGCCTGCCAGCGCCGCTCGCCGGCAATCAGGATGTAGCTGCCGTCCTGGTCGTCACGACTGACGAGCAGCGGCTGGATGACGCCGTGCTCTTTGATGGATGCAGCCAGTTCCTCTAGGGCAGCGGGCTCGAAATGCGAACGGGGCTGGCGCGGGTTGGGAACGATCTGCTCGACCGATACGGTCAGCACGCCACCCATGTTGCGCGGCTGGGGCAGTCCACCTTCCTGCGCTGCCTGCTCCTGCTGAAACCCGGAGGAAGGGATCAGCGCGTCGAGTCCTTTGCCAAGGCCGGTATGTTTGGGCATGCTTCTCCTTATTGCGGAAGACGATAATAGAAAGCAGAAATTAGCTATTAGAAATTAGTACACCTGGCCACAAATATCACGGGAACTGTAGTAGCGACTTCCCTGGCACCGCCCGCCAGGGCAGGTGTAGTCGCTTGGCTGGCGAAAAGTCTCGAAAGTCTTTACCAAGAACTTATGCTCTATTTACACCTCGCTGTACTAGTCGCTCCCTGATGCCAGTGGAGTAGTCACCGGTCCAGCAGTGTATTCAATTTTTGAAACACTTCATCCACCGTTGCCGGGGGTAATGTACAGATCAACTCCGCCTGCCTTGCCTTCCAATCCAGGCTTTTCACCTGATCCGACAGAACCACCCCGTCGATTTTTAACCCGGCAGGGATCGACACCTCGAACGGATAACCCTTCACCTGGCTCGTGACGGGACAGAAAATGGCCAGGCCCACCTTGCCGTTATAGGCAGCAGGAGATAACACCAGCGCCGGCCGCCGCCCGCCCTGCTCGTGCCCGGCCTGTGGGTGAAAGCTGAGCCAGACAATGTCTCCACGACTCGGGATATAGGCCATGATTTCACCAGGTCTCGTTTCCCACGGCGTCACCGCTCGCGGCTTCCTTGTGAATATTCTTGCTGTTCACGCCCGCCAGCAGTTGCTCGAGTGTCCAGCTTGGGGCAATGACCGGCTTGATCACGATATTCCCATCCACTAACGAGACTTCCACCAGCGAATCGTTCTCCAGTTGGGCATCCACCGCAAAGGCCTTGGGGATGCGCAGCGCCAGGCTGTTACCCCATTTCTGAACTTTGGTCAGCATAAGGCGGCTCTCCTTTTTCCGTATCTACAACAAAGATACACCTCATTACTGGATAAATCAAGAGCCCCTGGCCGTCGACGTGAGCAGGCTTGAGTAGCCCGCGCTCTTCGGGCGTACACTTGCACCTGCTGCACACCTGCCCCGGGCGCTGGTGCCGGGGAGTACAGGTGTCGAAACCCGGCGACACATGTTACATGCCCTGAACAGCTTTGGCAAAATCACCGTAAAATCCCATGAACCAGTGGATTTCATCTGTCATCGCCATCTCTAGACCAAAAGAATCTTTTATTTCGTCAAATACAACTCGCATTGTTGAATCATTCTTGCCTATATGATCAGTAACCAGCCAAAGCGCAATTTCTCCGGTACCATCCTCGTTTCGAGATAGCAAGACCCGACGTGGTTCAACGAGATGCTGTTTCGCCCAGATTCTAAGATGGGGTGGCAGTTTTGGAAGTTCTTCCTCGATAAGCGTCTCAATATGCACAATGACTTTTGACGCATTATCGTTATCAACCATAAATAATCCTCTAACCATCCTACAGTTTGCTCTGATGATACCAAAATGCTCTCTGACACTGATTCTGCCTGGGGCTCAGGGAATTTCAGCCCGCTTATTCACGTTAAATAAATAGTACCTCAACCGATTACGCGTACTGCTCTTAGCCCGATTTATCGGGCTTCGTTGCTGAGCCAGGGGGTTTAGCCCCTGGCGGTGCCTCCATGTCGCCACAAAGGCGGCGGATTACGGTGTTTATTATTTAATGTTCATCAGCGGGCTTCCACTTTGAGCCGGTACGAGAGCATCTCTTTAGGTCAAAAAACCAAACTGCAGGGTGGCTTGATCATCTTTTTATACTGCCACCGCCACCCCATCCCCAGCCAGCAGTTCCTTGGCCAGGGCCGCATAGGCCTGCGCGCCGGTCGAAGAAGGCGCATAGGCCGAGATGGGCAGGCCATAGGACGGCGCTTCCGCCAGGCGGATGCTGCGCGGGACGATGGCGTTGAAGACCTGGTCCGGGAAGTGCTTGCGGATCTCGTTGACCACGTCTACCGAAAGGTGCGCGCGGCTCTCGAACATGGTCATGACCACGCCGCGCACCTTCAGGCCCGGGTACATCGACTGGCGGATGCGCTGCAGGGTCTGGACCAGCTCCCCAACCCCCTCCAGCGCCAGGTACTCGCACTGCACCGGGATGATCACACCATCTTTGGCCGCCACCAGCCCGTTGACGGTCAGCAGGCTCAGCGAAGGCGGGCAATCGATCAGGATGTAGTTGTAACGTTCCAGCAAGGGCGCAATGGCCTTCTTGAGCCCGGTCTCGCGCTCCGGCTGGTTGACCAGTTCCACTTCGGCCCCGGCCAGCGCCGGCGAAGACGGCAGCAGTGAAATCTTCAGCCCGGAATTATTGAGGATGAAACCGGCGGCGGGAGAAATCCCGAGCAGCGCCTCATACGTGCCACCCTTGACGGTGCGTTTGTCCACCCCCAGGCAGGAGGTGGCATTAGCCTGGGGATCCAGGTCCACGATGAGCACTTTCTGTCCCAAAGCGCCCAGGTAGGCGCCCAGGTTGATGGCGGTGGTGGTCTTGCCGACACCACCCTTCTGGTTAACCATTGTATAAATGCGAGCGGTCAAGTTCATGCCTCCAAAACAGATAAGAGCGAATAGCCTTCTGCAAAGATCACAGAAAATAGGGAAAGCCGTTGCGTTATTTCAACACTTCCATCAAACACTGCCGGATCTCGTCCCCACTGGGGACGCCCTGCAGCCCGGGGCGCGTGACCGAAACGGTGGCGATGCGCGTCGCAAAACGCGCCGCTTCCCACGGGTCGTGCGTCTGTGCCAGCCGCACGAAGAAGGCGGCGGCAAAGATGTCCCCGGCCCCGGTGGCATCGACCTCATCCACCTGCAAAGCACGGAAGCGGCGGCTGTCGCCGTGCCAGAACAGCCGGCAGCCGGCAGCCCCTTCGGTGACGGCCAACAGGGCCGTGTGCTGCGCCATGCTTTCAATGCGCTCCTCGTCACGGCCCACGTCGTCGGCGCCGAGCACCACCGCCCCGGTGCCCGACAAAGCCCGTTCGGACTGCTCCCAGTCACAGGGCCTGACGCGCCCCTCGCCATCCCAGGCCCGCAGCCAGCCCTGTGGCGTCAGCCCAAGCAGCGCGGGATGGAAATCCGCAGGCAGGACGGGATCCAATTCCTGGGCCAACGGAGCCAGGTGGATGATCCCGGCCTGACGCCAGGGCGCCGGGACGAGGTCGTAATCGATGCGCGGAGCCACGTGACGGATGTATTGGATGCGCCCCGTCGGGCTGTAGATGTTCTCGAAAGTGCTGCTGTGCGCAGCCTCGACAGCCACGATCGGGATGCCGTCGAGAACCGAGAGCCCGATCTCACCACCCCAGGCAGTCACGATCCCGACGCGCAGCCCCAGGGCACGCGCCGTCAGGGCCGCGTAAGCTACAGAACCGCCCAGGACCGGGCCGGAAGGGGTCAAGTCGACCGTCAAATGCCCAATGGCCAGATAATCGACGGGTTGTGGTGAAACTATGTGAAACATTCAATAAATTATACACGCCCCCGCCGCAAAAGCACATAGTGCTGCGCACATAGTGTACGGTGTTGCTAAAGTCGCAAATCCAGCACTGAAGCCGCCCTATCTTGTCATCCTGAGCGCCGAACTTTGGCGCGAAGGATCTCCTGGCCGGCAGGTGAGATTCTTCGGCCGCGAGGAACGCGGCCTCAGAATGACATATTTGTGGACTTTAACAACACCCTGGCACATAGTGCTG
>Ga0302321_100002031_pt1 | contig 17312 bp, 11 predicted proteins | sample Fen_T0_1_FD_202505 | JGI IMG/M metagenome (GOLD analysis project Ga0302321, IMG submission 202505) | Peat permafrost microbial communities from Stordalen Mire near Abisko, Sweden - Fen_T0_1 | ecosystem: Environmental > Terrestrial > Soil > Wetlands > Permafrost | place: Sweden: Abisko...
TACATCGTGCAGAAGCTGGGCGTGAACGGCGGCGTGGGCTTCGCCTACGAGTACGCCGGCGACGTGTTCGACCGCTTCACCATGGACGAGCGCATGACCGTCTGTAACATGAGCATCGAGGGCGGCGCGCGCTGCGGATACGTCAATCCCGACCAGACTACGTACGACTATCTGAAAGGCCGAGAATACGCGCCCGCTGGCGCCAACTGGGACAAGGCGCTGGCCTACTGGGAGAGCATCAAGAGCGACCCCGGCGCCCAATACAACGACGTGGTCCGCATCAAGGCCGAGGACATCACGCCCGTGGTCACCTGGGGCATCACGCCCGCCCAGTCGGTGTCCATCGACGGCGAGATCCCGTCGGTCGAGGCCTTCATCGAGGACGAGCGCGAATCGGTGCGCGAGGCCTACGCGTACATGGACTTCAAGGCGGGCCAGCCCATCGCAGGCACCAAGATCGACGTGGCCTTCATCGGGTCATGTACCAATGGGCGCCTTTCCGACTTCGAGGAAGTGGTCAGGGTGCTCAAGGGCGGCAAGTTCAAGGTGCAGCCGAACGTACGCGCCCTGGTAGTGCCGGGTTCGGAACAAGTGCGCAACGACATGCTGGCGCGCGGCTGGGACAAGGTGTTCAGCGACGCTGGCTTCTCGTTCCGCGAGGCCGGCTGCTCCATGTGTCTGGCTATGAACCCGGACAAGCTCAAGGGCCGCGAAATCTGCGCGTCGTCGTCGAACCGCAATTTCAAGGGCCGGCAAGGCTCGCCGCAGGGGCGCACCCTGCTCATGAGCCCGCTGATGGTGGCCGCCGCGGCCGTTACGGGCCAGGTCGCGGACGCTCGAAAAGTATTTGGTATTGCCTAAGGAGATGACCATGGAAGACGTCAAACGCAATCTCTTCACCGGCCGAGCGGTTCCCCTGCGCGGCAACGACATCGACACCGACCGCATCATCCCCGCGCGCTACCTGCGCACCGTCGTGTTCGACGGCCTGGGCGAGCACGCCTTCGAAGACGACCGCGCCCAGCTCGCGGCAAGCGGCGGCTGCCACGCCTTCGACAACAAGGCCTACCAAGGTGCCAACGTGCTGCTGGTGAACAAGAACTTCGGCTGCGGTTCGTCGCGCGAGCACGCGCCGCAGGCCATCCGGCGCTGGGGCATCCAGGTCATCCTGGGCGAAACCTTCGCCGAAATCTTCATCGGCAACTGCGTGGCCATCGGCATGCCCTGCTGCAAGGTCACGCCGGAAGTGGCCGAGGCGCTGATGGCGGCGGTCGAAGCCAACCCAGCCAGCTCCGTCCAAGTAAGCCTGGCGGACAAGTGGATTCTGGCCGCGGGCAAGCGCTACACCTTCGAGATGGCCGATGGCGTGCGCCAGCAGTTCCTCACCGGGCGCTGGGATTCCACCGCCGAGCTCCTCGAAGCCGCAGACCAGGTGAAGGCCCGCGCCAAGTCGCTCGGATACTTCAGTAACTTCGCCTAGCCGAGCTTCAGTGTTACGTGCGTTGCGAATGCGACACCGCATCGTGACGTTGCGGAAACGTGACAGAAATCCGGAATCGGGCTAGAAAACATCATGTGTGTTGATGTAGGACACATTGCTGCGTTAAGTTAGTTGAAAGCTTCAACTCATCCCATCAACCGAAAGAAGGAAAATCAATGACACGTACGAGACTCTCTCTCATTTCCACGACAGCCGTTGCGTCGCTTCTCGGCGCCGCCCTGCCCGCCTTCGCGCAGGCTCCCGCCCCGGCCCCCATGTACGCCCCGGCCCCGGCTCCCATGATGGCGCCAGCCCCGGCTCCCGAGCCGATGCCCGTGATGCCAGTGGCCCCCGTCATGGCTCCCAAGGCCGCTGACGACATGACCGGCTCGGTCGGTATCGGCGTGGGCATCGTTGCTGGCTCGACTGGCTCGGATGCGAACGGGAACGGGACGGGGAACCTTCTCATTGCTCCCGACACCGGCAACCTCATGCTGAAGTACTGGATGAGCGACTCCTTGGCGATCGTGCCCAGGCTCACCCTGACGATGACCAAGTCCAAGACGCCCCCAGCGACCGAAGCCGGCCCGACGGCTTGGCAGTTCAATCCTGAGGTCTTGGCCTCATTTGTGTTGCTCAAGGGAGCATCCACCCGCCTGAGCGCCGGCATCGGGCTCGGCTTGTACCTGAGCAAGAACATTATTTCGGGCACCGACACCACCATCGGTATCAATCTCCCCATAGAGCTTGGTGTGGAGCACTTCTTCACCCGCTGGTTCTCGATGGGGATCGCCGTACACGATCAGTTCCTCGCCTACACCAAGACGGGCGATCAGTACTCCTTCGGGATCAGCGTCAACACCCTGGCCTACATGGGCTCGCTCTTCTTCTACACCGACTAAACGTTTCCCAAACGAAACGCCCAAGGGCGTGTTGGCCACAAGCCGGCACGCCCTTTTGTTTTGGGCTACTTGGCGGTGATCTTGGCCGAGGCGACCACGCCGGCGCTCACGTTGCCCACGTTGTCGATGGCGCATAGTCGGAAGTAGGTGGTGCCGGTGGGCAAGGTTCCGGTCCGGTAGATGTTGGACGGGCCGGCATAGAGCTGCGTTCCCGAGGCGCAGCTACTGGGCACGCCCGCCGTCGACGACACCAGCTTGTACGAGGCCACACCCGAGCCCGCGTCCGTGGCGCCGACCCAGGTCAGGGTGGCCACCTTGCCGGACAGCACGCCAGTCAAAGAGCCATTGGTCGGCGCAGTGGTATCCAGGGTGATGGACGCCGACACCGGGGTCAGGGAGGCCACGCCCTCGGAATTCTTCCACCACACGTTGACGGTCTTGGCGCCGTCGCCAGTGGCCAGCGTCCACGCCATGGAGGCCGCGTAGGTTTTCCAGGCGGTGCAGCTCGCGCTGGCGCTCAGGCAGATCTGGGTGGCGGTGCCGGAGGTGGTGGTGACATCGACGGTGACAGCGGTCGTTTTGGTGTACTTGGCACCGGCGTTGATGACCACCTGGCCGGAGGGTCCTGGCGCCCCGGTGAGGGCGAGGGCGGCGCCCAGATCCAGGCGCGGTTTGGTCACGTTGTTGCGCTTGTCGGTGACCATGGTCTTCGACGTGGTCAGGCGGGCCACGATGGCATCCGGTCCGCTGCTCGGCTGGGCGGCGGCGAGCACGGCAATGGCGCCCGCCACGTGCGGCGTGGCCTGCGAGGTGCCGGACATGGTGATGCCAGCCGCGGTGATGCCCACGCCCGGGGCCAGCACGGTCAGGAACGACGCCGAATTGGAGAAGCACGCCACCTTGTCGGCCGCGGTCGTCGCGTCGTTGCACACCCCGGTGTTGAAGGCCCCGACGCTGGCCGAATAGACGGCGCCGACCGACACTGCGGCCGGCACGCAGGCCGGGCTGGAGATGCTGGTGGAAGAACCCGAGTTTCCCGAGGCGATGGCCGACAGGATGCCAGCGGCGCGCGCAGCCGCCACGGCGGGGGCAAAGGGATCGGACGCGCAGGCCGAGCTGAACAGCCCGCCGCCCAGGCTCATGTTGATGGCCACGATGTTGTACTTGGCCTTGTTCTGCACGCACCAGTTGATGGCCGACAAGATCGCCGAGGTGTAGGCCATCTCGCCGTCGAACACGTCGAGCGCGGCGATCTTGGCCGCCGGAGCCATGGCCAGCACGACGCCAGAGACGTTGGTGCCGTGGAAGCTGCCGGTATCCAGCGCCTTGTCGTCGACGGCGAAGTCCTTGGCGAAGACCACCGGGCAAGCCGCGGGCGTGCCCGGCGCGGTGCACTTGAAGGGCGCGCGCTTGTAGTCGGTCCCGGTATCGAGCACGGCGACGGTGGTACCAGCGCCGAGCTTGCCGGACGCGGCGGCCGTTGGCTGCCCGACCTGGACCAGGTTGACGGGCGTGTCGTCGAAGGCCTGCATGGCCCGATCTTCGACCACGGCCACCACATCGGCGTGCGCTTCCAGGGCGGCCAGCGCCTCGGGCGAGTCCACACGCACGTGCATGACCGGCAGTTGCTCGTAGCTGCGCAGGGTGGTCAGGCGGCCTGCTGCCGCGCTCAGCACGCTGTCTTTCATGCCATCCAGCTCGGCCTTCACGCTGGCCAGGTAGCCGTCGAAGGAATCGCTGGGAATGGCCATGCGATAGGCCGCTCGGCGCAGGTGCACCGTCTCGTCGGCCAGCATCACGATCACGTCGCGCGAGCGGCCGGCTTGCACGTCTGCGCTGATAGCTGGATCAACCTTGGCCTGGGCGGGTTCCGCGACCGTGGCTGGGTCCAAGGGGTCGGTGCCACCGACGTTCAAGCCGGATTCGCACCCAGCCGCGCCAAAGAGGACCAAAACCACGCTGCCCGAGATTATGCGCATCGCTAGCTCCTTGCCGCTCGCTCGCCGAAAGGTACGTCGCCGCCTCGTCACAGAATTAAGTGTCACTTAAAAAGTGTAAGCTGTCAAACTAGAAATTAGTGAATATACAATGACGCGACAGCAATCAACGCTGTCGGACCCTGTCGTAGTAGGATTCCGGTCATGGACACGAAGCCGCGATCGTTTTGCCTGGTTGGGTTCGTATCGGGCCTGCTGCTCGCGAGCAGCGCCACAGCGTTCGCGCAGGCCCAGCCTGGACAGGCTCTTGGACAGGCCCAGCCCGAGCCCCAAAACACGGCCACGACGGCCGCACAGCCACCGGCCGCACCGCCAGCGTCCATGCCGCCAGCGGCCCAGCCGTCAGCCCAACCGCCGGCCGCCGCGCCCGGCTCTCCGCCGCCCGCGGCCTACTATCCGCCGCCCTACTATCCGCCGCCTGGCTACTACCCGCCGCCTGGCTATGCGCCACCACCTGGCTATGCGCCACCGCCTGGCTATGCGCCACCGCCTGGCTACTACCCGCCACCCGGCTACGGGCCCGTTTACTATCCCCCGAAGGATCTTGGTCCGCCGGCCGGGTTCCACCAGCACGACGGGTTCTACATGCGCCTGACCGCGGGCGTGGGCTATCTGAGCGCGAAGTCCGGGGATGGCTCCACCTACTTGCATGTTTCCGGCAGCGGCCCGGCCATGACGTTCGCCTTCGGAGGGTCGGTGACGCCCCACCTCGTCCTCTTTGGCGAGTTCCTGGTCAGCTCGGCGACGGATCCCAAGGCAGACGGCGCGATCAACTCCCAGAGCTTGTCCTATGGCGTGAGCATGGGCGGTATAGGACCGGGCCTCGCCTACTACCTGGAACCGTCGAACGTGTACTTTTCCGGGACCCTGGCCTTTTCCGAGGTCTCGGCAAGCAGCGCCAGTAACAGCGACAGTTCCTACACCACGTATGCCGATAGGAGCTGGACCAACATGGGCGTCGGCGCGAGCTTGATGGCCGGCAAGGAATGGTGGGTGTCGCGCGACTGGGGTCTTGGCGTGGCCGGCCAGTTCCGCGTGGCTTGGATGAAAGCGAAAGCGACCTTCGCCGGGTCGGACGACACCATGACCGCGACGGCCTTCTCCGTCCTCTTTTCCACGACGTATAACTAGGCTGGAAACCGGGTAGCTAGCTCACTTGCGACGGATCCACGGGCGCGCCTTCGTCGATCTTGCCGAAGACCTCCTCGTAGCGGCCGATGTTGCTTTCGAGAGCGCGCAGGAAGCGTTTGGCGTGACGCGGGGACAGGATGATGCGCGAACGGACGCGCGCGCGCGGTCCGCCAGGCTGCACGTAGACGAAGTCGAAGGTGAATTCGGAATCGTTGTGGTTGAGGAAAACCAGGTTGCAGTAGGCCCCTTGGGCGGTGGCATCGTCGAGCTCGATCTGAAGCTGGGGGCCCGTGGCGGAAAGCTTGGTTTGGTCGGACATGTGGAAGTTGTACCGCAAGTCCGGTTATAGACTAGGAACCTTTCATGGCCAGAGTGCTTGGCATCGACCTCGGATCGCGCCGCATCGGCGTCGCGGTATCGGACGGACTGGGACTGACCGCCCAACCGCGCGCGACCATCGCGCGCCACGGGGGCATGCGCGACATCGACGCCATCGCCGCCGCTGTGAAAGAGGCGGACGCGGATCGCATCGTGCTGGGGCTGCCGCTCGACTGCGAGGGACAAGAGGGTCCGGCCGCGCAGCGGGCGCGGGCTTTTGGCGACAAGTTGCGCGCGGCCTTGCACCTGCCTGTTGAATTGATCGACGAAAGCTTCAGCACCGTGGAGGCCGAGGCGGTGCTGCTGGAGGCAGATGTGTCGCGAGCACGACGCAAACAAGTCATCGACAAAATGGCCGCCGCCGTAATCTTGCAGCGCTGGCTCGACGCCGAGCGGGGCAAGGCCGAGAATGCGATAGAAGAGACGACCGAGGAGGATTCATGACATCGCCGCGCCGCCGAGCCTTCCAGGTCTTTCTCATCACCGCCGCGCTGGGGCTGCTTGGCGTGGGGTGGCTGGTGCACAAAATCACGAGCTTCGCCGATCGGGCCACGGGCTCGGCCAGCGGTACCGTCGAGGTCGAGATCCCGCGCGGCTCCGGCGCGCAAAAGGTGGCCGAGCTGCTGGGCGAGGCCGGCCTCATCGAGCGGCCCGCGTTTTTCCGTCTGTACGCTGGCCAGCGCGGCGCCGCCAGCCGCTTCCGCCCGGGCCACTACAAGATTCAGGCGCCCATCACGCCCCGCCAGCTCGTGGACTTGATTGTGAAGGGCGTGGCCGACGAGCTGGTGGCGGTCACCATCCCCGAGGGCAAGAACATGATCGAGGTGGCCGAGATCCTCGACGCCGCCGGCATCGCCAGCAAGGCCGAGCTGCTGGCGCAAGCCATGGATCCCATCTTCGTCAAGAGCCTGGACCTGCCCGGGCGCTCGCTCGAAGGCTACCTCTTCCCCGACACCTACAAACTGCGCCCGCACTCGCAGCCCAGCCGCGTGCTGGTGGCCCTGGTCAGGCGCCATCGCCAGGTTTTCGATGAGCTGCGCGCCGCCAACCCCACGGGTGCCAATTACCTCAAATCCAAACTAAAATTCGACGATGCCGCCGTCATCACCCTGGCCTCCATCGTCGAGAAAGAAACCGGCCAGCCCGAGGAGCGCCCGCGCATCGCCCAGGTTTTCATCAACCGCCTGGTCAAATCCAGCTTCAAACCCAAGCTGCTGCAAACCGATCCGACCATCGTCTACGGCTGCACGGTAGCGCCGCAGTTCCTCGGCGCAACGTCGCCGGCCTGCGAGAAATGGGACGGCCGCATCCACCGCATCCACCTTGAAGATCCCGCGAACCCGTACAACACCTACACCCACGAGGGCCTGCCGCCCGGCCCCATCGCCAACCCCGGCCGCGCAGCCCTGGCCGCCATGTTCCGCCCCGACGGCACGAACTACCTCTACTTCGTGGCCAAGAACGATGGCACCCATCAGTTCTCGGCTACCATCGCCGACCACGAGGCAGCCGTGGTCAAGTACCAGCGCGGCGGCAAGGCGATGGCCAAGGGCAGTGAGTAGGCAAGTAGACGCTGCGCGCCGGGGGAAAAGGCGTTAGACTTCGGCCCGCGTGATCGGCGAACGCTACGGCAATTATCAGGCGCTGTCTCTCCTTGGCGAGGGCGGGATGGGCGCGGTGTACCTGGCCGAGCACCCGGGCATCGGCCGCCGGGTGGCCATCAAGGTGCTCAAGTCCGAGCTGGATCACGACCCGCAGCTGCTCACGCGCTTTCTCAACGAGGCGCGCGCGGCGAACGCCATCCGCCATCCCAATATCATCGAGGTTCTCGATTCGGGCACGACCGAGCGGGGCGCGTCCTACTTGGTCATGGAGCTGCTCGAAGGCGAGTCGCTTTCCGGGCGTATCAAGCGGCTGTCACGCCTCGACGAGCGCAGTGCCATCGAGATCGCCATGCAAACCGCGTCGGGCCTGGGCGCTGCCCACGCCAAGGGCATCATTCACCGCGACCTCAAACCCGACAATCTGTTCGTGATCCCCGAGGAATCCGATGCCGCGCGCGAGCGGGTGAAGATCCTCGACTTCGGCATCGCCAAGTTGCACCTGATGGCCGGCGATTCGCTCAAGACCCGCACCGGCACGCTGATGGGCACGCCGGTGTACATGTCGCCCGAGCAGTGCCTGGGCACCAAGGAAGTCGACCATCGCAGCGACATCTACTCGCTGGGCATCATCATCTACGAGATGCTGGCCGGCCAGCCGCCCTTCGTATCGGAAGGTTTCGGCGAGCTGCTCAGCATGCACCTGCACGAGAAGCCGGGTTCGCTGCGCGCGTTCGCGCCGCAGGTGACGGCCGAGGTCGAGTTCGCGGTGATGCGCATGCTGGCCAAGAAGCCGGACGAGCGCTACCAATCTATGGCCGACGTGCGGGCCGCGCTGGCGGCCGCGGCTGGGTTGCCCCATACCCTGGTGCCCGAGCACAAGCTGGGCAGCACCGACCAATTCGGCGTGCGCGCCACCCTGGCGGCCCATGCGACGGAGAGCAAGCCCAGGACCTTGTCACCCACCACGCTCACCCCCGGTGGTTTGACGACCTCTGCGATTCCCGAGGTCACCGTGAAGGTGCGCAAGAAGCCCTGGGCCGCCGTGGGCATTGCGTCTGGGCTGATCGCGGTACTTGCCGCGATTCTTCTACACAAGGGCCCGCCCCCCGCGCCAGTTCCGTCAACCACCACCACACGGCCTGTGCCGCCACCTGAATCCCAAACCGTTGCGCCGCCCAAGGCGCCCGTCGTGGTGCGGATGCGCCTCGATAGCACCCCGCCCGGCGCGCGCGTGGTCCGCGTCTCCGACGACGTGGTGCTGGGAACCACGCCTGAAACCATCGAGCTCGTCCCATCGAACGAGCCGCTGGCGCTTCGTTTCGAGAAGGAAGGCTTCGTCGCCGCCGTCCGAGCGGCATCGTTGGCCGAGAATTCGACGCTGTTCGTTGTCCTGCAGCCGACCCCCGAAAAGACCGCCCCCACACCTAAGAAACACACACCTGGCAAAGCGCACGGCAGCGCTGACCCAAGCGAGCCGGCCAAGCTGTAGGCGCAGACGCACGCGTGCGGAGCCTGGCGGCTTCGCCGCCAGCGTAGCGTCGCGCGCGGCCGAGCGAAGCGAGCGGTGGGGAGGGGGGTGGGGAGGGGCCGCGGGTTTGGCGAGGCCGCGCGCAGCGCGGGGGTGGCAGGGTGGGAGGAGGTGCCGAGTGCGCAGCCAACCCTCCCAGGGTTTCCATCACACTAGTGGTTGCCGCAGCCGTGGCAGCTGGTGCAGTCGTGGTCGCCGTGGCCCTCGCCGTGCTTGTCCTTGGCCGTGGCCTCGCGAACGCCGACGACCTTGACGTCGAAGTTCAGGGTGGCGCCGGCCAGCGGATGGTTGCCGTCCACCGTAACGGTATCGGCGTCCATGGCCACCACCGTCAGCACGCGAGCCCCGTGGGGACCATGGGCGCGGAAGTGCATGCCGACCTCGATGTCGCCTTCGGGGAACTCGTCGCGTGAGAGCTTTTCCACCAGCTTCTCCTCGCGCGGTCCGTACCCGCCCTCGGGGGCGACGGTGACCTTGACGTGATCGCCCGCCGACTTGCCGGCCAGCGCCTCTTCCAGGCCTGGCACGATCATGCCCGAGCCGTGCACGTAAGAAAGCGGTTCGCCACTGTCCGGACCCTCCGAGGAGTCGAGCACGGTGCCCTTGGTGTCGGTCAACGTGTAGTGGATGGTCACGACGGTGTTTTCTGCAATCTGCATGGAGCTTCCTTCACAAAAGTGGAACTACCAGAATACGGCCGGGCGGGCGGTTTGGCGAGCCATCTTGGCGGGAGAAACTGCCGCGGCAGAGCGATTCTTCGCGTGCCCCTAACCCGGCCAATCCGGTCGATGAAAACGGCTGAATTCACCCCCCCGTCATCCTTCATCCGTCATCCCTCCTGTCCCTCCTGGGTGACCACCGGGGCCACGGGTGGCTCCGCACCCGGTCCCTTCTCGCGCAACAGCAGCACCAGCATGCCCAGGCAGGCCAGGTTGCTGATGGCCACCACGATGGGACCAATGATGTTGCCGGGCACCTTCAGTGCCAGACAAGCCGTCGCCCCAGCGGCCAAGGCAGCCAGGTAGGCGAAGTCGCCGGCCAGAATGGTGGGGGTGCGATGTTCGAGCGCGGCCAGGCCCTCGCGATGGCAGCGCAGGGCCACCGTGATCGGGAATCCCACGAAGAGCAGCGCCGTGGTGAACGTCAAGTGCAGGTCGGCGGGCGGCAAACGCTGCACGCTCACGTAGTACCAGTGCGAGATCCCGGGCAGCAGGAAGATCAGCGGAATGAACGAACATAGGGCGCCCGCCACCACCGAGAAGCGCAGCGCTTGCCCGTCCTCGCGCCCACGCGGTGGAAAGGTGATGACCACGTTCTGCACCCGGCTGGCGGCGTAGGCCGCCGGATTGGCGATGCCCGCGGCCAGGTAGTAGGCCGGCAGCATGTGCTCGGGCTGGCCGGCACGTGCAATCACGGCGCCCAGGATCATGCCCGACAAGGTCATCAGGAATCCGCCCAGCGACAGCGGCAAGGTGAAGAGCAGGATCTTGCGCCGGGTGGGCGCGGGCGCCACGTCTTCCGCCAGCGTTGCCACGAACGGCCGGCTGTGCCACCACGACACCGCGGTTTCCAGGGCGACCGGAATGGCCTGGCAGACCATGGCCCAGCGCGGACCGACCAGACCCCAAGAAACAAAGAGCGGCGAGAGCAGGAGCGTCACACCGATGCGCGCGAAGGTGGCTGAGCTCGCCCGGCCCGCGGCACCGTTGTTGTACAGCAAGACCTGGTACGGATTGCGCGCGTAGAAGAGAAGATTGAGCAGGATGGTGAAGGGAAACGCCTGCGCGGCCGGGTTTTCGATGGACGACGGCAGGCCGAGCAAGGCGCCGAAGACCAGGTGCCCGACCGCGGGAATGCACAGGGCGATCTGAATCACCGCGGTGGCGAAGGACAGCAGATTGTTGATGGCGACGAAGCGCGCATAGCCCTGCCGGGTGCGGGCGAACACCATGCCTGCCGTGACCAATCCCGCCCCCAGCGTCGCCACCATGAACATGATGAGATTCGACTGGGCCACGCCCGCCAGGTTCAGCGCGCCGCCCTCGCCGTGCGTGGCCACCATGGCGACCAGGGGATAGCTCAAGCTCTGCGACGCCGCCTGTAGCGCGATGGGAACGAAGTGGGCGGTGAGCCGCCTGGTGGAGGGAGCTTCGGTGGAGTCAGACATCAAGGGCAAGACAACCTACATCGGATGAACGGGGGAAGAATTTGACCACAGAGGACACAGAGACAGAGGAGGAATTGGTCCGGATGCTAGGTCCGGAACCCTTCTTCATCCGACCTCTGTGTCCTCTGTGTTCTCTGTGGTGAAATATCCTGGTGATCTGCGGAACGGATGTCAGGGGCGCGGGGTATTCTGCGCCCCGTGATCCGCGTCTGCACGTCCCATCGCACCGAGATGCTGCTGGAGGCATTCGTGCAGCGGCTCGTGGACGAGCGCACGCGCGAAGGCCCGCTGGCACCCGCGCACGTGGTGGTGCCCAACCGCAATGTCGAGACCTTTCTTCGCCTCAAGGTGGCCGAACACTGTGGAATCGCGGCCAACCTGGAAACCACCTTCCTGCGCAAATTCCTAGTCCGTCTGGCCGAGAGCGCCGTGCCCCACGCCCGCGTCGCGGATGCCGCGCACGTGGAAGGCCACCTGCTGGCGCTCTTGCACAACGGCGCCCTGCTGGCCGAGCCGTCATTGGCGCACGTGCGCGCCTACCTTGCGTCCGCGGGGGCCGACCGCGATGCCCTCGATCGCCGGCGCTGCCAGCTGGCGGCCTTGCTGGCCCAGCTCTTCGACGAATACGCCGGCTCGCGCCCGGCCATGCTGGACGAGTGGGCAAGCGACGCCCGATTCTTGCCTCTCCCCGGTGGGGAGAGGCCGCCGACGTCCGCGTCGGCGGGTGAGGGGCCCGGCCTCGCGACCTGGCAGCGAACCCTGTGGCGGGCGATCTTTGCCCGCGACGGCCGCCTGGCCAGACAGGCTGCCGCGAGCGGCGTTCGCACCCTGCCGCTGGACGCGCTGTGGAACGAAGCCATGGCCAAGAGCCCCGCGCCTTTCGCGGGACAAGCCGTGCACATTTTTGGTCTGTCCTATATCGCGCCGGCCTACCACCGCATGTTGGCCACGCTGGCGCGCGCTGCGACGGTGCACATCTACACGCTCAACCCGTGCCGCGAAGCCGCGGACGAGCTTGGGGCCAAGTCGGATCCTTCCGCGCCCGATCCCTTCGGGCTTGAACGTGAGGCGGTGCCCCTGCTGCGCCGATGGGCGCGGCCAGGGCGAGAAAACCTGCGCCTGCTCGCCGCGTGTGAAGGGGCCACGGTGGAGGCGCGCTTCCCCGACGGCGAAGGCACCACGCTGCTGGGCCGTCTGCAAAACGACATCGTCAACCGACGTGTGCCAGACATGCCCGCGGCCCACGGCGAAGCCGACGCCAGCCTGCGCGTGCTGCCGTGCCCGTCGCTGCGCCGCGAGCTGGAGGTGGTGGCGGCGGAGATCTGGGAGCTGGCGCGCCGGGATCCCTCGCTGCGACTGTGCGACGTGGCCGTGATCGTGCCCGAGGCCAGCAAGGAGCTCTACTTGGCGCAACTCTCGGCCGTGTTCGGCGAAAGCTGCGATTTGCCCCACAGCGTGGCCGATCTGCCGGCCGCCAGCGCCCATCGCGTGGCCGAAGCCATCGAGCTTTTGCTCCACCTTCCCTTCTCGACCTTCACGCGCAAGGATTTCCTGCCCCTCGTTACCCACCCCTGCCTGATGGCCAGGTTCCCCAAGGCCACGCCCGAGACCTGGCGTGAGCTCGTCCACGCGCTCGGCATCGTGCGCGGGGCTGACCGCGGCGACTTGGCCGGCTCGTACGTCACGCGCGATCTCTTCACCTGGGATCAGGGACTGCGCCGCATGGTTCTGGGCGCGCTATGCGACACGGTGGATCCCGATGCGGTCGAAGCCATCGAACTCGGTGGGGAGGCCACTTTGCCCGGCCCGCCGCTCGACAGTGCCAACGAGGAGTGCCTGGGCTTCGGCTTGCTCGTGCGCTCGCTCATCGCCGACGCGCGCTTCGCGGCGGGCGGCGCCACGACTCCGGAACGGCCGCTTGGCGAGTGGCTCGCTTTCGTGCGCGGCCTGGTCGAGTCCTATCTCGTTCTCGACCAGGACGATGTCGCGGGCAGATCCGTGGTTTCGCAATTCCTCGCCGAGTTGGAGAACCTCTCGGACACAGGCCTTGGTGCCGAGCCGGTTTCCTATCGCGTGGCCGCCGAGCTGGCCAAGCGTGCCCTGACGGCCACGCCGGCCAGCCGCGGTCACTACCTGGCGAGCGGCGTGACCGTGGCTTCGTTCGTGCCCATGCGTGCCATCCCGTTCCGCGCCGTGTTCGTGCTTGGGCTGGGGCAAGACGCCTTTCCGCGCCCGGCTGGCCGCCACGAGCTCGACCTGCGCGCGAGCGGCAGACAAGCCGGCGACGTGGATAGGCGCGAACAAGATCTGTACATGTTCCTCGAAACCCTGCTCTCGGCGCGCGACCACGTGGTGCTTTCCTACATCGCGCGCGACGACATCACGGGCGACGATCTGCCCAGCTCGCCGGTACTGCTCGAACTGCGCGCCATGCTGGCCCAGGGTTATCTGGCCCCGGCCCAGCTTGCCGAGCTGTTTGGCGACGACCTCAAGCAGCGTCCACCCCTGCGCCGCTTCGACGACAGCGAGCGGCGGCGCGCGGTCTTGCCCGCAGCCGAGGCCGAGCACCAGGCCAAGGTGCTGGGCGCGCGCCTGGCCAGGGGCGAAGCAGGGCCTGCGCTGGCGAGGGTGGCGAGCGTGCCCGAGGCGAGCGCCAACCATCCCGCGGTGCCGATCGTCATTCCGCTGTCCGCGCTCCGGCGCTTTCTCGAAGATCCCTTGCAGGGATCGGCGCGCTTTCGCCTGGGCATGCGCGACGATGAGGATCGGGCGCCCGCCGACGTGGAAGACGAACCCTTCGACATGGACAAGCGCGGGTCGTCGTATCTGGTGCGCGCGAGCATGACCGACGCGCTCCTGGCCGCGCAGGCGGCGCCGCAGTGGCGGGATTTGCTTGCCGCCTACGAACGCAGGGCCAACCACGCCGAGCTCGCCGGACAATGCCCGACCGGCCTGTTTCGCACCGCGGGCGCGCAAGTCGAGCAAGCGCTCTTGCACGACTGGCACGAGGAGTTGTCCAAGATCCTCGGCCAGCGCCGCGCCCGGTGCCGCGTGGTCCGACTGGCTGAGCACGCCGAGCAGCCTTCCGCGCAACGGGAGAACGCCAGCGTCGTCTACTGTCCCGCACCCAGTTTCACGCTTGCCTTGCCCGGCGTCGCGGGCGGGCCTGACCGCGTGCTCCGTCTCGGGGGACAGACGGGGTTTTGCGCCGGATTGGAGAGCGCCAGTGACGCCACGCTGGCATTCACCTGCCGCGTAGGCATTTCCGGCAAGGAATTGCTTCGTGAGGAACTTGGTGCCTTCCTGGACTACGTCGTGCTGACCGCGGCCGGCGCCGAGCCCGCGCGCCCTGGCCACCGCAGCGCCGTCTTCTTCACCAAAGATGGGCACGGCAAGCTTCGCATGCTGGGTTTTCGGCCCCTCGAACGCGAACGCGCACGCGACTACCTGGCGCGCCTGTGCGCGGACTTGCTCACCGGCACGCCCGATGCGAATGGCGCGGCCACGGGCGTGCACCCCTACCTGTTGCCCCACGAGGCCGTGTTCGAGAGCCGACGCAAGTCGATGCCGATTGTGGATGCCATCGACGAACTGTGCGCTGGCGCCGAGAGCGACGATCCAGTCTTCAGCTCGCTGCGCGGCCCGGTGCCGCGGGTTCTGGAACGCTACGCCCCACCGGACCCTGGAGATGCCGAGCGCATGGTGCAGGTGCGCTTCGGCCTCTTCTTCGAGCTCGCGCAGGAGGAAGACGCATGAGCCAGCCCCTGCGCTATCCACGGCCGCAAGAGCTGGCCCAGCTCGGGCGCGGGCACGGCGTGGTCGAGTCCTCGGCCGGCACAGGCAAGACCTTCCTGCTCGAACACCTCTTCGTCGATCTGATTCTGACCCACGGTCTCGCGTGCGAGGAGATCCTGGTCGTCACCTTCACCGAGAAAGCCACCGCCGAGCTGGTGCTGCGCCTGCGCGCGCTCATCGCCCGCCTGGCCGGCCTTCGCGCAGACGATGCCAAGGCCATGGAGGCGGCGGGCGCTCCCGATGGAGCGAGCTGGATCATCGACGACAAGGCGAAGAAGATTCTCGGCGACACCCTGCTCGCCTTCGACCGCGCCAGCATCTTCACCATCCACGGCTTCTGCCAGCGCGTGCTGCGCGAGCACGCCTTTGTGCAGGGCCGCTTCTTCGATGAAGAACTGATCGGCGAGGAGGACGCCTTCACGGACGCCTTCCACGAGGTGCTGCGCACGCAGGCCGCCGACGGTTGCAGCCTGGCGGAGCCCATCGCGTATTGGCTGTCGAGTGGCAAATCCGTCGACCGCCTAGAGACCCTGCTGCGCGCCTGCGATCGCGAGAAGACCACCCCCCTACGCGTCCGCTTCGACGAGGCACGCCTGGCTGCGGCCCTGGCCGCGTGGCAGCCCGTAGCGGCTGAGGACCAGGCGCTCAAAGGCCGCCTCAAGGCCGCCAAGGTTCACCACAGCACTGTCAAGGCCATCCTCCATCGGCTCGCCCTCGTGTCCGAGCTAGCGGCCGAGTGTCAGGGCAACAGCGTGCGCTTTCTAGCCGCCATGCAGACCTTCCGCGACAAGACTCGCAAGGACGGCGGGCTTGGCTACGTTCTGGAAAAGCTGCCCGTCGCGGACACCAGCTTGGCTGAACTGGCGCGCGCGGTTCGCGAGCTCGACGAAGCCACGGTTCCCTTGGAGGCCTTTCTGGCCGAGCGGCTTTCTCCGCTGGTCAGCGAGCGCGCCGCCCGCCGCAAACGCAAGGCAGGACTGTTCGACTTTTCCGACATGCTCAATCTGGTGGCGCGAGCGCTTGCCGATCCAGGCCCCGCGGGCAGCGCTCTCGTCGATGCCCTGCGCCGCCGCTACCGCCACGCCTTGATCGACGAATTCCAGGACACCGACGAGGTGCAGTGGTCCATCTTCCAGCGCCTCTTCGTCGAGGCCAGAGGCGGCCACGCCCTGACCGTGATCGGCGATCCCAAGCAAGCCATCTACGGCTTTCGCGGCGCCGACGTGCAGGCCTACCTGGGGGCGCGAAAGGTCCTGCAGGCCGCGGGCGGCAGCCGCCTGGTTCTCGATCGCAACTTCCGATCGAGCGCTGGAATCGTCGAGGCCACCAATCTGATTTTCGACCAAGGTGCGAACTTCTTCCGCCGCGACAGCGGCATCACCTACGACGAGCCCGTGCGCTGCGGCCGCACCGATCTGGGAATACTCGGCGAAGTCCGCAACAACGCCGCGCCCGTGGTCATCTACGCGCTCGACAGTGGCAGTGGCCCGCTGCGCGCACCCCGCGCCCGCGCCACGGTCCAGGCCGCCATCGTCGACGAGTTGCGCGTTCTTCTCGACCCGCGAAGTCCGCTCCGCCTGCATAGCAAGGACAGCAACCGCACGCTGAGGGCACGCGACATCTTCATCCTGACCTTTACCAACGCCGAAAGCCGTGCCATCGGACGCGCGTTGGGCGCGGCCTCGATCCCGCATGCGTTCTACAAGCTGGGGAATCTTTTCGAATCGCCCGAGGCGGCGGAGGTGCTCGCCGTTTTGCGCGCCATCGCCGAGCCCGAGGATCGAAACCTGCGCGCGCAGGCCTTGCTCACCGGCTTCTTCGATCTTGACGTGACCGGCGCGGCTGCGTGCCTCGACCTGGGTCTCGCCGCCCAGCCCTTACAACTCTTGCTCCACTTCGCCCACCTGGCCCAGACCGGCGACATCCCGGCCTTGTTCGCCTCGCTGGTGGACGACAGCGGTATCGTCCGCCGCGAGGTCTTCGCCCAGACCAGCGAGCGGCCCCTGACCAACCTCACGCACGTGCTGGAGATCCTGCAGGCGGAGTGGGCGCGCTCGCATGCGGCCCTGCCCGCGCTTACGGATCTGCTCGACGCCTTCATCCACGGCACGCAGAAGCCCCCCAGCCGGGAAGGCGATCTGCAGCGCCTGGAAACCGACAAGGATGCGGTCCAGATCCTGACCGTGCACAAGGCCAAGGGCCTGGAAGCCGACGTGGTGTTCATCTACGGCGGCACCGGCGAAGCGATGAGCAAGCAACCCGTGCGCGTCCTGCACGAAGGCGGAAGACGGGTGCTGCATGCCGGCCCGCTAGACGACGCTGGCAAGCGC
>Ga0302321_100002032_pt1 | contig 17311 bp, 14 predicted proteins | sample Fen_T0_1_FD_202505 | JGI IMG/M metagenome (GOLD analysis project Ga0302321, IMG submission 202505) | Peat permafrost microbial communities from Stordalen Mire near Abisko, Sweden - Fen_T0_1 | ecosystem: Environmental > Terrestrial > Soil > Wetlands > Permafrost | place: Sweden: Abisko...
CTTGCTGACCGGAAAAAAAAAGCAGGGTGGCAGCACCATTACCATGCAGGTGACGCGTAATTTCCTGCTCTCCAATGAAAAAACTTATACGCGTAAACTAAAAGAAATCATACTCGCCTTAAGAATCGAGCGTGAATACCCAAAAAACAAGATTCTTGAGCTGTATTTGAATCAAATTTACATGGGTCATAGTGCTTATGGTATCGCAGCGGCGGCACAGACATACTACGGTAAAGACCTGAATAATTTAACGCTGGCAGAACAAGCCATGATCGCCGGTTTACCTAAAGCGCCCTCAGCTTACAATCCAATAACTAATGAAGACCGTGCGATTGAGCGGCGTAATTACGTCCTACAAAGGATGCTTGAACTTAATTATATTTCCCAATCCGACTTTGAAACCGCCAGCAACGAAACTTCAACGGCAAAACTGCAATATCACTCCTCCGACATCTCAGCTCCTTACATTGCAGAAATGGTCAGGCAATACGCTTATGAAAAATATGGCGAAGAAGCTTACACATTAGGACTAAAAATTCATACCACCATTGACCCAGCACTGCAAAAAGCAGCAGAACAAGCCCTGTGGAACTCATTACACTCTTACGATGAACGTCATGGGTATCGAGCCAAGAAGTCTGCTACCGTTGATGACAAAGAAGCTCTTATTCGTATCAGCCCTATCATTGGAGATACGCTGGCTGCTACCGTTACGTCTACGAGTGATGATGGAATCGAGGCAAAACTCTATAATGGAAAAGCCATCGAAATTCCCTGGAAGAATAGTAAGTGGGCAGTCATTAGAGCCAAAAAACATCTAAGCACTAACGCCCTTATCCGGGTAAGACTATCGAAAAAACGCACATGGATGTTGACACAAACCCCTGAAGTTGAAGGCGCTTTTGTCTCGCTGAACCCTTCTAATGGCGCTATCTTGACGCTGGTTGGGGGCTTTGAATTCAATCAGAATAAATTCAACCGTGCGATTCAAGCCAAAAGACAGCCCGGCTCCGGCTTCAAACCCATTATTTACACCACAGCGCTTGAGGAGGGTTACACCGCTGCCAGCATGATAAATGACGCGCCACTGGCAATATTTGATCCTAGTCTAGGAAGAATTTGGAAGCCAGAAAATTCCACTAAAAAATTCTATGGCCCAACTAGCCTTAGAAAAGGCCTAACCTATTCAAGAAATATGGTTGCGATCCAACTATTGAAAGAAATGGGCATAGCCAAAGGCGTCGCTACCGGGTTACGTTTTGGATTTACGAAGGAGCAGCTTCCGTACGGATTATCGCTCGCCTTGGGCAGCGGCTACGCGTCGCCACTGCAAATGGCCCGCATGTATGCAGTATTCGCCAATGGCGGCTTTCTGGTAGAGCCTTATTTTATTGAACGGATTGAATCCCGCGAAGGCAAGATAATTTATCAAGCAAATCCCAAAACTGCCTGCCCTTCCTGCAATAACGTGGAGCAAGCGCAAGATAACCACGCGCCCAGAATAATCTCCCCCGGCATTAACTTCGTCATGAATTCGCTAATGAGGGATGTCATAAAACTTGGCACAGCGACGGATGCCAGAATTCTGGGGCGCAGCGATTTGGCAGGGAAAACAGGAACCACAAATGACCAGCGCGACGCTTGGTTTAACGGCTTTACGCCCACGCACGTAGCATCAGCTTGGGTCGGGTACGATAACTTTAAACCGTTGGGACATTATGAAACAGGCGGAGCAGCAGCATTGCCGATGTGGATAGAATACATGTACACCGCACTGAAAAATACGCCCGTATCAATCTTTGAACCGCCAGCCGATGTTGACAAAAAAATGATAGGTGGGGCGGTGGAATATATCCAAAAAGGTGTTGCACTTAAGAAAATAGCGGCGATTCCTTCTGTCAAAAAACTGAATGCAGAAGCAACCAAGCGTTTAATTAAGGAAAAGCCAATGGAAGCGCTGTTTTAACGCTTCTAATTATCTAAGGAATCTCCTGAATAAGGCCTTCGCAGGGCTCTCCTGAGTTTATCGAACTATGAGCGAAATCAACATGTTCTAGGCTTCCTAAATCAAACCTCACCAGAACAAAAGCAGGAAAAACTTATTTCCCGTATTTTTTACGGAATTTATCCACGCGACCAGCCGTATCAACGACCCTTTGTTTACCCGTATAAAAAGGATGGCAGGAAGAACACACCTCTATTTGCAAATCCTTAGTGAGTACCGAGCCGGTGGTAAAAATATTACCACAACCGCAGGTCACAGTAATTTGTTTATATTGAGGATGTATTTCTGGTTTCATAGTCCTGACCTAATTGTCTAATGGTAAGTTACTTGCTTATAATGTAACCCAATATGATACGTTTTCCATCATTAAACTGCAACTTTCAATTATCCTATGCGTATCATTACCTTAAATGTAAACGGTATTCGTTCAGCAGAACGTAAGAATTTTTCCCCTGGCTGCAAGCCCAACAGCCTGACATTGTATGTCTGCAAGAAACTAAAGCCCAAACACACCAGCTTGATTTAGAAGTTTTTTGTCCACAAGGCTATCACTGTTTTTATCATGATGCGGAAAAAAAAGGTTATAGCGGTGTTGCTATTTATAGCAAAAAACAACCTTTGGAAATCATTACGGGCATCGGCTGGCCCGATATTGATGCAGAAGGCCGCTTTATTGAAGCTCGATTCGACAATCTAAGTGTGATCTCACTCTATTTGCACTCTGGTTCATCCAGCGAAGAACGGCAAGTTATTAAATTCAATTTTATGGGGCGCTTCATGCCTTATCTTGAAGCCTGCGCCACGAGCGGGCGAAACTATATTATCTGCGGCGACTGGAACATTGCCCACAAAGAAATTGACCTAAAAAACTGGCGCGGTAACTTAAAAAACTCCGGTTTTTTGCCGGAAGAACGCGCCTGGATAGATCAACTATTAACTGGCGGACAATGGCTGGATGCGTTCAGGGTCATCAACCAGGAAGCTGACCAGTACACTTGGTGGTCAAACCGAGGGCAAGCCTGGGCGAAAAACGTCGGTTGGCGGATTGATTATCAGGTAGTCAGTGCCGCGCTCAAGGAAAAAATCATCAGCACAAGCATTTATAAAGACGAACGCTTCTCAGATCACGCGCCGCTTATTGTTGATTATGATTTATAAAAAAAGCTCACACCGCTTAATTGAGCAGTTAGGGAATCTCTGCACAGCCCTTCGACAGGACTCTCCTGAGAATTGTCGAAGGACTCAGGGACGAACGGTGGCATATTAATTTCGTTCGTGGTGAACCTTGTTGATTCCATTCGTGGTGAGCCTGTCGAACCATGAACGAAATCAACTTGTTCAGAGTTTCCTTAGAAGATAAATAGGACAGCTGTCACGTAGCAGTAATTTTTATTCCTTCTCATCCCACGGCGCAACCTTAAACAACAGAAGCATCCCTGGAATAGCAATAAAAAAACAAACCAAAAAAAACGTCCTCCACCCTGCCCATTCCACCATATAGCCCGTAGCAGCATTGGCAAAAGTACGCGGCACGGCGGCAAGACTGGTAAACAATGCGAATTGGGTAGCGGTATAAAGTGGATGCGTGGCACGCGCTATGAACGCCACAAAAGCCGATGTTCCCAAACCTACGCCCAAGGCTTCAACACCGATAACTATAGCCAACCAAATCGGGTTATGCCCTACCATCGCAAGCCAGGCAAACCCTAATATGGCAAGCATCTGCACGGCACCAAAAATCCACAAGGCACGGTTGATTCCCAACCGAATCATCCAAATACCGCCCAACAAGCCGCCGATAACACTAGGCCACAATCCAGCATTTTTGGCAATCAGGCCAATCTCGGTTTTGCTGAAGCCCATGTCGAGATAAAACGGCGTCGCCAATGCCGTCGCCATGCTGTCTCCCAATTTGTAAAAAAAGATAAAGGCGAGTATCAACAAAGCGGGTTTTAAACCACGGCTACGGAATTCTTCAAAGGGTTCTACTACCGCATCCCTAAGGGTTTTAGGCGCACCCTTAAGCTCTGGCTCACTGATAAAAAGCGTCATGGCTATACCGGGCAACATGAATAAGGCGGTGATGATGTACACCATATCCCACGGCAAATGATCAGCCAACACCAAGGAAAAAGCCCCGGGAACCAACCCGGCAATTTTGTACGCATTCACATGAATTGCATTGCCTAGGCCGAGTTCATTGTCCAACAGCAACTCACGGCGATAAGCATCCAGCACAATATCTTGCGACGCGCTAAAGAAGGCGACTATCACTGATAGATAGGCGATAGCCCATAAATCGAGCTTTGGATGCAAATAGCCAAATGCCGGAATAATCAGCAATAAAGCCAATTGAGCAATCAGCAACCACCCGCGCCGCCTACCTAACGGGGGAATATAGCGGTCAAACAAAGGCGACCAAAGAAATTTCCAAGTAAAAGGTAATTGAATGAGCGCGAACAAACCGATCGCCTTCAAATCTACGCCTTCCGTACGCAACCAAGCTGGGACTAAGCTTATCAAAATATACAGCGGCAAACCGGAACTAAATCCTGTGAATATGCAAATGAGCATACGACGGTTAAGGAGCGATTCGCTGATATTCGTTTTATCTGTCATCGAATGCCTCTAAGGAAGGAAACCGCACAAATCTACAAAGCAAAAAATGATAAGGAGAAATCGACAGGCTAAAGTCTGGATAGTTTTGGTAGAAAAGCTATTGTCTGAAAATATCTTGGGGGGACGCTGATTAAATCAGCGCCTTCCTAGATTTAAATTAAGATCGAGACCAATCAAAGTTGATCCCGACCTTATCTGATACAGACTTACTGGCTGTGTCGTGTTAAATCAAGCAATCAGCCATTAATCAGGTAGTGAGCAAAAATACTGCCAGCGTAACCCGCAGCAATTGCTGGAGTCCATTTTAAATGGCTGAAAAAAGTGTACTTGTGGTCGGATTGACCCATTAGGGCAACACCCGCAGCCGAACCGACAGACAATAACGATCCACCCACCCCAGCCGTCAAAGTCACCAACAACCATTGGTATAAATCCATATCCAGGTTCATGTTAAGCACGGCGAACATTACCGGAATATTATCCACAATCGCAGAAATCAAACCGACCAGGATATTTGCAGTGGTTGGGCCAAGTGTTTCGTACATGGCGCTGGACAGCAACTCCAGATAACCAATATAGCCTAAACCACCGACCGCAAACACCACACCAAAGAAAAACAACAAGGTATCCCATTCAGCATCTTTTACCCTGTCAAAAAGATCGAAGGGTTTATCGCCTTCAACTACACATTGTGTTTTCAGCCAGTAGCCGTATAACATCAACGCTGAAAGACCAACCATCATCCCCATAAAAGGCGGCAAATGGAGGACTTGTTTAAAGCTCACCGCCGTAGCTATAGTGCCAAGGAACATCCCACATACAACAAGCGCGCCCGGCTTCAATTGCACGGCCGCTTCACTGGAAGCCTTGGGTTGTTCATTGGGCACTGCGAAATACATCACCGCCGCAGGAATCCCATAATTGACCGCCGATGGAATAAACAACTTAAAGAAATCAAAAAACTCGGCATATTCAGCCTGCCAAACCATCAATGTCGTAATGTCGCCGAACGGACAAAACGCGCCGCCTGCATTTGCCGCCACCACCACATTGACAAAGCCGATGCTGACAAATTTGGCGTTATCCGCACCAACTGCCATTACCACCGCACCTACCAACAAAGCTGCCGTGAGGTTATCCGCGACCGAAGACAAAAAGAAGGTGATAATTCCCGTTATCAAAAATACTTGCCGATAGCCGAATTGCTTTCTGACCAACCAGGAACGCAACGCCTCAAACACATTACGCTCAGACATGGAATTGATATAAGTCATAGCCACCAGCAAGAACAACATCAACTCGGCATATTCTTTCAGGTTATACTCGAATGCCTTGTGCATATCCTCCGCAGAAACACCGGCTTCCTTCGAAAGGATGGCGGCATGCGCCCAGATAATTCCAGCCGCCAGAATCACCGGCTTGGATTTACGTAAATGGGTAAATTCTTCGGTCATAACAAAGCCATAGGCAATGATAAATATCAATACCGTGTAAATGCCCCGTTGCGTTCCGGTTAACCCAAGCGTTTCAAAATCAGCCGCCATCGCCATTTCCGGCAATAACAGCGCGAATAACAAGACGAATAAAAATCGCACCACAATCCCCTACCTTTGTTTGTTATTATAAAAAATGAAAAAACCAAAAATTCAAACGGATAATGGTATCACTATCCAATTAATTTTGTCATTTTAAGACGCACAGTATATGATTGAAAGACTTGATGGCTGACCTTAAAAGGCCTTAATAAAATACACCATGTACCAGTACAACGAAATCGACCAAAAACTCGTAGATGAACGGGTGGCGCAATTCAGGCGGCAAACCGAACGTTTTTTGAAGGGCGAACTGAGCGAGGATCAGTTTCGTCCTTTGCGCTTAAGGAATGGACTCTATATCCAAACCCATGCCCCGATGCTACGGATTGCAGGGCCTTATGGCTTACTGAACTCCAAGCAATTCAGGACGCTGGCTCATATCGCCCGAAAGTATGATAAGGGCTATTGCCATTTTACTACCCGCCAAAACATCCAGTTCAACTGGCCTAAGCTGGAGGAAGTGCCTGACATCCTGGCTGACCTGGCCGGTGTGCAAATGCACGCCATCCAAACCAGTGGTAACTGTATGCGTAACACCACGTCAGACCATCTGGCTGGTGTGTGTGTTGATGAAATCGAAGACCCACGTCCGTACTGCGAAATCATTCGCCAATGGACTACGCTGCACCCGGAATTTGACTACCTGCCACGTAAATTCAAAATTGCTGTCAGCGGAGCATTGCATGACCGGGCGGCAACACAGCTGCATGACATTGGCTTGCACTTGGTCAAAAACGAAGCTGGTGTAGTCGGCTTCAAAGTGCTGGTCGGCGGCGGCTTGGGTCGCACACCCGTTATCGGTCAAGTTATCAGGCCGTATCTGGAAAAGAAGTATTTGCTGTCTTATTTGGAAGCCATACTCAGGATCTACAACCTGTACGGACGTAGAGACAACAAATACAAAGCCCGCATTAAAATTCTGGTCAAAGAAACGGGATTGGAAGAGTTTACCCGGCAGGTTGAACAAGAATGGCAACAGACGAAAGACACACTGGTGCTGACTGATGAGCGGATTGATGCTATAAAAACCCATTTTGCAGCACCTCCGTACGATCAGGCTGCTGCTCTTGATGAAAGTCTGGCAAAGCATCAAAAAGACAACCCAGCATTTGCCACTTGGTTCAAATACAATACCGCTAACCACAAGATTCCTGGCTATCGCGCCGTATTCTTGTCGCTCAAAGCACCTGAAGTGCCACCCGGCGATATGACCGATACGCAACTCGATGCCGTTGCAGACTTGGCCGACCGTTATAGTTTCAGTCAAATCAGGGTAACACATAGGCAAAACCTGGTTTTTGCTGATGTCAAACAGGAAGATTTATTTTCGCTCTGGCAACAATTGGATCAACTGAAACTTGCCACCCCAAATATCGGCACAGTGACCGATATGATCTGCTGCCCTGGCCTGGATTTTTGTTCTTTGGCAAACGCCGGCTCTATTGGTGTCGCCAAAGAAATCAACGAGGCGCTTGATGATATGGATTACATTCACGACATCGGTGATGTAAAAATCAATATGTCCGGTTGCATGAACGGCTGCGCCCACCAAAGTGTTGGCCACATTGGTATCCTGGGAGTTGATAAAAAAGGGACAGAATGGTATCAACTGACCTTGGGCGGTTCATCGGAAAATGAAGCCGCACTCGGCGAACGGCTAGGCCCGGCAGTCGCCAAAAACGAAGTCACGAAAGCGATCACCACAATTTTGGATGTTTATGTCAAGCAACGCTTGGAGGAAGAGTCTTTCCTGGACATGGTAAAACGTGTTGGAATCGACCCATTTAAAGAAAAAGTCTATGCAAATCATTAAAGATAATCAGATAACAAACGACACTTGGGGACATAGGCCGGATGATACTGAACTCGGCGGCGGTGACATTACCATTTCCTTAGCTAGATTACAGCAAAATGGCAAAGATTTAATTAACCACAAAGGGAAGCTGGGGGTCAGAATCCTTCCATCAGACTCCTTAGAGGGAATCGCTGATTATCTACCGAAGTTAGCGCTCATCGAACTGTACTTTCCAGAACTGGCGGATGGTCGTCTGTTTTCCCATGCTTGGCTGCTTAGAAACCGTTATCACTATGCTGGCGAAATCAGGGCAACAGGTCATTATTTGCCAGACCAGGTATTTTACTTGTCCCGTGTAGGTGTCAACTCGTTTTATCCAGAAAAGGCAGAAGACTTACTGGTTACGCTCGCTAGCTTGAATGATTTTTCGGTGAAGTATCAACCTTCTGTTAAATGAGGGCGGGTTACGCCGCGCAGGAACATCCGCAGTTGCTTTGGCTCAGTGGATTTGCGCGGCTAACCCTCCCTACAAGTTACCCGCCGGACGTGAGGGGGCGGGTTTATTATTACTGCCAATCGAAACAGGCTAATACTACTTGTTAACGATACTAATACCCTTCAACAAGGTCAGTGCCTGATAAAGCGGATAATCTTTATATTCCGCAGCTTCCTTGGCTTTTTCTGCATCAATTTCTTTCGCCGTCTCCTTTGCTTTACCATTCTGCAAGTGGTGCGATAGGTCGGCTTCTTTTACCGGATCGAACTCGCTTTTATCCAGGGATTCGAGTTTAACATTTGCCAACGCGATGTCCGGCTCGATGCCTTCGGCCTGGATTGATCTGCCCGATGGTGTGTAATAACGGGCTGTCGTTAATTTAACTGCCGCGCCATTGCTGGTTGGCAATATGGTTTGCACAGAACCTTTACCAAAGGATTTTTCGCCCATAATCACCGCACGTTTTTGGTCTTGTAGCGCTCCCGCCACAATCTCGGAAGCTGAAGCAGAACCGGCATTAATCAATACCACCATCGGTGCGCCATCAATCAGGTCGTCGGGTGAGGCATTAAAACGCATTTCGGAATTTTCGATACGCCCTTCGGTATAGACAATAAGCCCTGATTTCAGGAAAGCATCGCTGACATCAACCGCAGCATTTAAGACACCGCCAGGATTATTCCTTAAATCCAACACTAAACCTTTGAGCTTGCTGCCGTTTTCTTTTTTCATGTTAGCCAAGGCTTCTTTTAGGCTTTCCCCAGTGCCGGATTGGAAACTACTGATCCGCAGGTAACCATAACCCTTTTCTAAAATACGGCTTTTTACGCTTTGGACTTTTATTACCGCGCGAACCAGGGTAAGTTTAAGCGGCGCTTCCGCGCCCTCGCGCACAACGGTAAGCACAATTTTGCTGCCCGGCTCACCGCGCATTTTCTTGACTGCATCCGCCAATGGCATGCCTTTTACCGGCTCATCATCAAGCCTCACGATAAGGTCACCTGTCTTTATTCCCGCTTTTTGTGCAGGGGTATCATCAATGGGCGATACGACCTTGATAAAGCCGTTTTCCATGGTGACTTCAATGCCTAAGCCACCAAACTGTCCGGTCGTACCTTCTTTTAATTCCTGATACTCCTCAGAAACCAGATAGGCAGAATGGGGATCAAGGCCTGATAACATGCCTCGGATAGCATCTTCCAATAATTTCTTATCTGAGACAGGCTCGACATAATCCCGCTTGATACGTCCAAAAATTTCCGTAAATGTCCGAAGATCTTCGAAAGGCAACGCTTCGTTTTCTAACGTGACATCACTTTTGCCCTTCTCAGCAAATACGCTACCGCAGATGCCCATAAAAACACCCAACATAATCCCTAATGACAAAATAAATAGACTCTTCTTTTTTAGCATGTGCCTTTACACTCCAACCACTACAATATCTTTAATTTTTGGGGACAATCCTGAAAGCCTAGATGTCAATTAGTTATCCGTCAAAACCATGTACAGAAAAATCGCCGTTTATCCATATCCTTACCGCAACCCATGGACAAACTTTATCAACATCTAATTACGACACCAAAGCAGCGGATCAATCGGTTTACCATTCCGGCGTATTTCAAAATACAGTCCGGGCTTAGTGCGCCCACCACTTTGGCCTACTGAAGCTACTACATCACCCGCCTCAACCCAATCACCTTTGTGTTTATAGAGGCTTTGGTTAAATGCGTAAAGCGTCATGAATTCCTTGTCATGCTCAACGATAATCAACAATCCATAGCCCTTCAAAGCACCAGCGTAGGCAACTTTTCCTTTAGTTACCGCATGTATATCGGCACCTTCCCGTGCATTGATTAAAACGCCTTTCCACATATCTTCCGAGGAAGAGCTGCCAATCATACTCGCTAACTTGCCTTTTACAGGTAAGGGCAATTTGCCCTTTAACGCGGAAAAATCTCCAGTCAGCTTAGGAAAACTCTCCGTATTTCCTGGGCTGGCTGCATCAGGACTTGACGCTTTAACCTCTTGACTATCATCACTACCCTCATCAGATTCGTTTTCCAACGTTTTGATAAGGTTTATCAGTTTATTTTCACTTTCTTTTAGAAGGCTTAACTGGTCTTCTTGCGAATAAAAATCATCGTTTAGCTGAGCAACCAGTTCAGCTCTCTGTTTTTTTACCTCATCCAAGGCCGCTTGTTCTGATTTTTTTTGCCCCAGATTTTTTTCCAATAATTCAGTTTCCGCTTGCTTGTCCCTGTCTAGTTGATCCAAATATTTAACAGTTTGTTGTATATTAGCAAGCTTTTCTAAACGCGCCTTATTCAGATACTCATAATATACCATCATTCGACCAGATAATGCCGGATCTTGTTGATTAAGCATCAATTTTAATTTTGATTGCTGACCCATTGCATAAGCCGCCCTAACTTGCCCGGCTACTTCTTTATCCAATTGTTTGATTTGACCTTGGTATGAACTTATTTCCTTCCGAATCTTATCCAGACTACTGGAAGTCAGCTCAATCTGCGCCTTAATCGACTTTAACGAGGCGGCAACATCACCGTAACGCTCATCAACCTGGGCTAACAAACCCAGTAATTGGTCTTTTTGTCGCTCTAATTCTTGTGGATCATGTGTGACCGTTACATCCGAGCCTGTATCACTTTGCTGCTGACTATCACTTAGCTCTTCAGCGCAAGCTAATCCCGCTGACAAGCCTAGCAGAAAACAAAAAACTAGATATTTCCACATGCCAACATCAGGTAGACGCGATAAGTGATCTACCATTCATTTCCGCAGGTTGTCCAACGCCCAATATAGCCAACAGGGTGGGTGCTAAATCTTTTAAGCTTCCACCGGAAGCCAGTTTTCCTTCGCCGCATACATAAATCAGCGGCACTGGATTAGTGCTGTGTGCAGTCTGAACTAGGCCATCATCATCGACCATTTGCTCGATATTGCCGTGATCGGCTGTTACCAGCATTTTTCCGCCTACACTTTTTAGGGCATCAACGACACGCTGCAAAGACTTGTCTATCGCTTCCACAGCCTTGATGGCTGCGGGGATGATTCCAGTATGGCCTACCATATCGCCATTGGCATAATTGCAGATAATGACATCGTATTTGCCGCCTGTGATGGCTTCAACCATGCGGTCAGTCACTTCTGGTAAGCTCATTTCCGGTTGTAGATCATACGTCCTTACATTGGGCGAAGGAATTAGTATCCGGTCTTCACCTGGAAAACTGGCATCAACGCCACCGTTAAAGAAAAAAGTAACATGGGCATATTTTTCAGTTTCTGCCAGACGCAATTGGGTCATGCCCAAATTCGACAAATATTCGCCCAGGCTATTTTTAATATCCACCGATGAGAATGCGACGGGATAATCAAAATCTTCGTGATATTCCGTTAATGTTGCGTAGATACCTTTGTGCGGTTCATGCCCACGGTCAAAGCCGGCAAAATCAGCATCGGTGATGGCTTGGGATATTTCCCGCGCCCTATCGGCACGGAAATTCATGAACACCACGGAATCTTCTGGATCAAGCGTCGCAGCCTTGCCTTCGGCATCCAAAACCACCGTAGGCAAGACAAATTCATCGTTCTCACCTCGGGCGTATGAGGCGTTTAAACCCTCAAGCGCAGAACTTACCCGATAACTGCCTATCCCTTTGACGATCAAATCATAGCCTTGTTTAACCCGATCCCAGCGTTTATCCCTATCCATCGCATAAAATCGACCGACAATGGAGGCAATCCTGCCTGCGCCCAATGCCTTGAATTTCGCCTCCAATAATTCGATGGAAGACGCGGCGCTTTGGGGTGGTACATCCCTGCCATCCAGAAAGGCATGTAGATAAATTTTACGTAGTCCACGTTTTGCGGCTAACTCAATCATCGCCACAATCTGGTCTTCATGGCTATGAACACCGCCTGGAGACAACAATCCCATTATGTGGAGTGCCTTGCCTTTTTCCTTGGCGACATCTACCGCTTGGCACAAAACCGGATTGGTAAAAAAACTGCCATCTTTGATCGCATCATTGACCTTGGAGAAATCCTGTGGTACGTAGCGGCCTGTGCCGATATGGATATGCCCGACTTCTGAATTGCCCATTTGCCCGTCTGGCAAACCGACCACTTCCCCAGCGCACTCCAGCAAAGTCATAGGATAGTCTTTTTGCAAACTGTCCCAACAGGGGGTATTTGCCATCGCAATGGCATTATTTTCTTGCTCCGTGGAATAACCAAATCCATCCAGGATTAGCAACACAACAGGTTTTGGCCGACTCGACATTTTACTTTTTATCTCCAGAAACTTTTACACACAACCCATAGCCTATGGGACTAACAATCTTTTGTAAGCATCCCACAAACATTACCCGAAATACGCCAAAATAAGGTATCATTTGCCGCATTTATCGGGATTACTATGGTCGCGTTGGGATGAACACCCGCAAACAGAAGGCATTATACTAAAATATGCGATGGCATGGTTGTGTAAAAATACCCCAACCAAATCCTCTCATTCATAACATCAACAAAGCAAACACCCTTCATTATCATGCCATTATCAGAAACATTTACACCAGAGCGCTTTATAGAATTCATTTTAAACCACTATATTTTGGCGCTTGCGCTGGTGGTAGTGACTTATTTGTTAATTCAGGAATTATTCGACTCGGCGCTTAAAAAATTTGGCTTTGTGTCGCCATTGCTGGCTGTAACCAAAATGAACAATGGCAATACCGTGGTTATTGACGTGCGTGAACACGATGAGTTCAATAAAGGTCATATAGACAGTGCAGTAAACCTGCCGCTTAGTAAAATAAAAGAACAAATATCTAGCTTTGACGCTTACAAAAACAATCAAGTCCTGATTGTTTGCCAGGACGGCACACGCTCAGCCACGACTGGAAAAATAATCACCAAAGCGGGACATAAGGATGTTTTTGTCATTACAGGCGGTATGCAATCCTGGCAGGAAGATTATAAATTACCCATTAAAGTCAACCGTAAAAGCAAGGCTGGCGCTTGATATTTGTAAGCAAGCTTAAATAAACACAACCCCACATCCAACACATCAACATGGCCGAAGAAAACAACACCCCAGAAAAGCAATTTTCCATCCAGAAGGTTTACACCAAAGACCTGTCTTTTGAGACTCCCAACGCACCGAAAATTTTCCGTGAAAAGTGGGAACCTACGGTAGACTTCAACCTGGGTACACACGTTGACAAGCTGGACGAAACCGCCTTTGAAGTCACATTAACCGTGACAATCACCGTCAAAAGCGTAGACACCACCGCTTATCTGGTCGAAGTCAACCAAGCCGGGATTTTCACTTTAGATAATTTTACCGAACAAGAAATGGGGCCTATGCTAGGTAGCTTTTGCCCTAATATCCTGTTCCCTTATGCACGGGAAGTTGTCTCTGATCTAGTCGCAAAAGGTGGCTTTCCCCAGTTGCTGCTTGCGCCCGTCAATTTTGATGCACTGTACGGTCAACATCTGCAACAAGTACAACAACAAGCGGCTGGATCGAACACCATCAACTAAATGCTTGGTCAATAAGCTTGAGCCAAAAAATAGCCCTGCTCGGCGCAGGTTCATGGGGTACGGCACTGGCTATTCTGGCTGCGAGAAACGGTTGCCAAGTTATGTTGTGGGGGCATAACGAAGAGCATATCGCGGCTCTCGCCAAAGAAAGGAGGAACCAGCGTTACCTGCCTGATCTAGCCTTTCCAGAACAAATAGCCGTTACCTCCGACCTGAAGCAAGCCGCAGAGTTTAGCGACCTTATATTAATATCAGTACCCAGCCACGCCTTCAAAAGCACCCTGCTTGATCTCAAGCCCCATGTCTCGGCTAAAGGCCTAAAAATAGCCTGGGCGACCAAAGGTTTTAACCCTGAGGATGGTTGCTTGCTGCATCAAGTTGTGGCTGATGTCTTCTCACCAAACACACCTGCCGCCATCCTTTCCGGCCCTACTTTTGCCCGTGAGGTCGCCGCAAACCTCCCTACCGCCATTACTGTTGCCTCAAAGCAAGCCGAATTTGCAGATCAACTAGCAGACATCGTGCACAGCGACCGTTTCCGGGCGTATACCAGTGCCGACATCATTGGTGTAGAAGTCGGCGGCGCTGTCAAAAATGTCCTGGCGATTGCCGCCGGTATTGCCGATGGCCTGGGCTTTGGTGCCAACACCCGTGCGGCATTGATTACGCGCGGCCTTAACGAGATCATGCGTTTGGGGATTAAACTTGGTGGAAAACAAGAAACATTTATTGGCTTGGCTGGCTTGGGTGATCTTGTGTTGACCTGCACCGATAATCAGTCCAGAAACCGTCGTTTTGGTTTGGCATTAGGCCAAGGCAGAAGCAGAATGTCTATCATTAACGAGATTGGCCAGGAAATTGAAGGCATCTCAGCCGCCAAGGAAACCTTACTCCTCGCCAAACGACATAGCATAGACATGCCAATCACCGAGCAAACCTACAAGGTCTTATACGAAAACCTGAATCCATTAAGTGCCGTGCAAAACCTGCTTGCCCGCGAACAGAAAGCTGAATCTTAACTGCTTTTGAATTGTAGTAGCCAGGGTGGGCAGGCTTTTTGCCCACCATTGGCATCATTTCGCGTGGGCTGAAAAAGATTGCGACCGCCTTCCATCTGACCGGACTGGCTGATTTTTGAGGACGGCGAACGGAATTTGCCCAATAGCCTACAATTGAAGTTTGAGGTGGTCAGCCAGATGTCGGACAATGACCAACCTGCCATCCAGTCGTTAATTGACGGCATGATCTTGAAGCATACCGCCCATCAGTTGATGGCTGGCAGCAAAAGCCGATAAGCCTGCCAACCTGATGGGACAGAGTAATGGTTGCCGAACACGGCTAATTTATTGCCCCATTTTTATTAGGCGGAAACCTATGCAAACACCGCGTACGGCGGGTCAATCGTAGGGCGTGGTTAGCCGCGCAAACCCACTGCGCCTAAGCAACTACTAGTGTTCATGCACGGCGTAACCCGCCGAATGCGGTTAACTTCGATATGGTGGATTACGCCGCGCGGGGACTCTTTATTTGTCCGACGGCTGGATGACTTGCGCGTCCAATCCACCCTACAATGCCACCATAATTGCACCATTCCCGTTATGCCGCGCCGAACACTGGCGTTTTTATTGGGAATAGTGCAATAGGATATGCCGAGGAACGAGGCGCATCGTTCGCGATTGATGCGCTTCCCTTCGTTCAACACATCCTACAATCCTACAGACCAAACCAAGGAAACCCCAGCCTTTTGATGTCAGCCCGGAGTTTCTATGACGCACAAAGAAAGTTAATTTTTAGACTTGAGCAAATCCCTGATTTCAGTCAATAACAACTCTTCCTTGGTTGGCGCTGGCGGAACTTCTGGTGCGGGTGGCGTTTCTTTTTTCATTTTGTTCATCATCTTTATGGCCATAAAGATGGCAAATGCAACTATGGTAAAATCTACAATTGTTTGGATAAAATTACCATAATTCAGCAAGACGGCAGGCGTTTTCTCATCGACGGCTTCCTTCAATGTGATCGAAAGTTTGGTGAAATCAACCCCACCCATCAATAACCCAATTGGTGGCATAATTACGTCAGCGACAACAGATGAAACGATTTTACCAAACGCACCACCGATGATAACACCGACGGCCATATCTACTACATTGCCTTTCATGGCAAATTCTTTAAATTCTTGTAACATACTCATAATTAATTTCCCTCATTCTCATGATAAAAAGTTTACTATTGCTTGACACAGCGCTTTGGTGAGATGAATGCTCCTTTGTTCACCCAACGCCAGGATCTAATTATCGAATGAATACGTTGAAAAGTATAGTTTTTTGGTAATTGCTGAACACTCAGTTTAATATTTAAGCCCTCATTTTTCTTCCTGTCATAAACTCGTCACACTCAAACGGCTAAAATACTGCGTCTAAACCCAACCATTAATTATGTCAAAGATAAATATCCTGATCGTTGAAGACGAACCCGCTATCCGGGGGATGCTGATGATAGTGCTTGAACAGGCGGGATTTTCTCCCATAGCAGCGCCAGAAATCGATTCTGCACAAAAAATACTGGCTGACAGCACCCCTGACCTGATTTTGCTGGACTGGATGTTACCCGGTGTTAGCGGCGTGGAATGGGCCAGGCGTTTGAAAAAAGACCCCAGTTTCCGTGAATTACCTATCATCTTACTGACTGCTAGAGGCGAGGAAGAAGATAAGGTCAGGGGCCTGGAAATTGGCGCTGATGACTACCTGACCAAACCCTTTTCACCTAAAGAACTGGTCGCAAGAATTCGCGCCGTATTACGTAGAACCGGCAAATTACATGGCATATCACAAATCACCTTGGGCGAACTCACTCTTGACACCGAGCAACATCGGTTAAGCATTGGTGAAAAAAAGTTGGATGTCAGTCCAACCGAATTCCGCTTAATGCAGTTTTTTATGACCCATCCTGATAAAGTTTTTAGCCGCACCCAATTGCTCGACCAAGTGTGGGGGCGTAGCGTCTATATTGAAGAACGTACCGTCGATGTCCATATCCGCCGCTTGCGCAAAATACTCGGCGATTATGGCAAAGAAGATATGGTGCAAACAGTACGTGGTTTCGGTTATCGGTTTTCATTGCTTGATTAACTAAAACTAATGGCTGCCTGGAAAAAAGAACTTGGCTGGACGCTCCTGCTTTTACTGAGCGTAGCACTGATCGGAGGCATTACGGGATTGTTCATCCCTTTACTGCTT